>ERZ1370068.6737-contig-5701_pt1 | contig 88941 bp, 94 predicted proteins | sample MGYA00561227_ERZ1370068 | MGnify/ENA primary metagenome ERZ1370068 (study PRJEB38410, sample SAMEA6850437) | metagenome | study: Metagenomic assessment of the ecological functions of the soil: analysis of the soil microbiota associated with the...
TACGTGGTTGCTCGCCGTGGCTAAGGTGCTGATGCTGGGCGACGACTTCTGGCTGCTGATGCCGGGCAGCCAGCGACCGCTGCGCATCACGCCGTCGCAGAAGCTGCTCGGCGACGCGTCGACCGGCGACATCGCGACGATGAGCTGGGCCGATGGACTACTACCGGCAACGTGGTCGGCGACGAGCCGTGCGGCGCCGAGTCGCGCGCCAGTCGTGCCAGCACCTGAGCCTGCAGGCCGCGCGCGCAAGGGCGTGACGCTATCAGCGCATCGAGTTGTGGCTCGGCAAGGCGCGCTACGAACCGGTGCGCGCCGATCTGTACGTGCAGTCCGACAAGCTCGCCAAGCAGGCGCGCTTCGTGCTCGACAAGCCGAGCGCGCCGACGCTGGTCACCGGAGATGGTGTTGCTCGACCAGTTGAGCAACCACAAGGAGACGCGCGTGCGCGTACGTGTCTCGGCAAGACGAGACCGTGCCCGAGACATGGCTCAACCCGATGTTTCTGGCGCGCAACCCTGCGCTCGAATGAACCGTGGCCGCGCGACCGTCGTGGCGCCGCATTGGCGCGGCAGCGCTGTGTGCTGATGGGGCTCGCGAGTTCCGGCGGGCGCAGCGCGAGGTCGCAGGCAGCGGCGAGCTGCGCCTGCAGGGTCGAAGCCACGAGCGTCAACGACGCCGGACCGCTGGCCGCCAGCCAATGCGCTGGTCGCCGGGCATCGTGCCGATCGCGGGCTCGGGCCTGCGCGTCGAGGCGGAGCTGCGCGGCAGCTGGCATCCGGCAGCCACCCGGCCGTGGCTGTCGTCGCTCGACGCCGACGTGCTGCTGGCGGCCAATCGCGCCGCAAGGCCGGACCGACCGACAACGCCTCGCGCATCAACGAGCTGCACGCGGCCAGCGCACCTCGGCGCCTGGCAGCTCGATGCCGGCAAGAAGATCGTCGGCTGGGGACGTCGGCTATCGGCTTCCGGCCCAACGACGTGGTGCAGCAGGAAGCGCCGGCACGCGCTGTTGCCGCAAACGCCCAGAGGCGCGCGCTGCTAGCAGGTGGAGCACTTCGGCGCCGAGCAGGCCACGACGCTGGTGTGGGCGAATCCGCAACACGCCGGCGAACCTGCATGACGAGCAGCGCGGGGCCAGCGAGAGCTGCGTTGGCGCGCGCTGGTACACGCGCCAGGTGCCGCCGACTGGCACGTGTTTGCGCGCTGGGGCGAGCACACTCATGCCAGCGTGGGCTGCCGCGTTGGCGTTCGTGGCCAGCCGACGAGCTCGGAGCTGCACGCGCGTCGGCGCGCGCTGCAGCGCCACGACGGCTGGCAGCATCGATCCACGCAAGCGGCTGACGCCCCGGTCGCGACCAACCCATGGGCCCGAGACCACGCTGGGCCGCACGTCGCAATGGCTGCTCGGCGGCAGTTGGACCGGACAGCAACAGCAAAGCGTGCTGCTGGAATACTGGTATCGATCGGCACCACACTCAGCGACGATCAATGGGACCGCTGGATGGTGCGCAACCAGGGCCTGTCGGCATTCGGCGCGTTGCCCGGGCTGCCCGCTGGGCTCGTGCGAGGCAGCGGCCGGCAACCTGGCATGGCAGGCCACGCCGTTCGAGCACGCGAACCTGCGGCGCGACAACCTGTTCGTGCGCTTGGCGTGGCAGCCCGATCACTGGCTGCTGTCGGCCGCTGACGCGTTGCTCACGCCTGCCGACCGCGGCCACATCGTGACGCTCGGTGTGCAGTGGCAGGGTGATCGGCTGCGGCTGAACGCCGTCGTGGCGCACCTATGGCGGACCCGCGGACGCGTTGTTTGCTCAGTTGCCGCAGCGCCGAATCGGTCGTGTTGGCCGCGGCGCGGGCGTTTTGACGGTCAGCGCAATGCCGGCGGCGCGCGCAGTGACTGCCGATCGCGCCATGAGGGCGCGACAGATGTCAGTTAGCGGCGCTGAGCCGCCGCGGGCGCCTTGGGCTCTTCGAACTTGGCGCCGCCCTTGTTGGCGCATGAAGACCACCGCGCGGCCGATCTCGAAGTCGGCTGGAGTCGCCGCCGCCCTGCGGCGGCATGTTGCTCTGCCTTTGAGCGCCGAACTCGATCAATGCGTCGATAGCCGGTCTTGACGCGCTGGCCCACGCCGCTTCGTCGCCGAGCTTGGGCGCGCCCACCGCGCCGCTGGTGTGGCAGGCCGTGCATTGCGCCTGGAAGACTTGCTCGCCGGTCTTCATCGACTTGACGTCGGTGACGGTCCTTGTAGTCCGGACACGCCCACCGGCTGAATGCGCCGCGCCACCGCCTCGGCGCCGAAGGCCGCCGCTGCCGGCGCCCCGGCCTGCTGTCCCACGCCACGAAGTTGATCAGCATGATGATGATCACCACCGGCAGCACGAACGAGGCGACCAGCACGGCCACCAGCTGTTGCGGCGTGCGGATCGGGCCTTCGTGCGCACTCGTGTTCGGCGGTGCAGTGGCGTCGCTCATGGGGAATCGATGATCTTCTGGCTTTCGTCAAGTGGCTCGAGAGACCGCGGCAGGTCCGCTGGCGATTCTATCAGCACCTGCGACGCCCGGCAGTGAACACAGGGCCGCTGATAGAATTGCGCGCTGCGCCATGCGCTGCCGAAGGACCGCTCACCACATTGCCCAGCTCAGTGGATAGAGTACTTCGCCTCCAGCTGGGTCGCGTTCGATCCGCGCCGGCGCGCCACCTTTTCAAAGCAACGATGGCGCGGCCCGCGTTACGCTCAGTACACCACCACCGAGCGGATCGACTCGCCGCGCTCCATCAGCTCGAAGCCCTCGTTGATCTGCTCGAGCTGCAGCCGGTGCGTGATCAGCTCGTCGATCGTGATCTTGCCGTCCATGTACCAGTCGACGATCTTCGGCACGTCGGTGCGGCCGCGCGCGCCGCCGAACGCCGAGCCCTTCCACTTGCGGCCGGTGACGAGCTGGAACGGCCGCGTCGCGATCTCGGCACCGGCCTCGGCCACGCCGATGATGATGCTCGCGCCCCAGCCCTTGTGCGGCACTCGAGCGCCTGGCGCATCGTCGTCGGTGTTGCCGATGCACTCGAAGCTGTAGTCGGCGCCGCCGTCGGTCAGCTGCACGATGGCAGTCGACGACGTTCGGTGCTGCCTTCGGGTTGATGAAGTGCGTCATGCCGAACTGCCGCGCCATCGCCTCGCGCGCCGGGTTCAGGTCGACGCCGATGATCTTGTCGGCGCCCACCATCTTCGCGCCCTGGATCACGTTGAGGCCGATGCCGCCGAGGCCGAACACGACGACGTTCGCGCCGGCTTCGACCTTGGCCGTGAAGATCACCGCGCCGACGCCGGTGGTGACGCCGCAGCCGATGTAGCAGACCTTGTCGAAGGGCGCGTCGCTGCGGATCTTGCGCCAGCGCGATCTCGGGCACGACGATGTAGTTGCTGAAGGTCGACGTGCCCATGTAGTGCAGGATCGGCTTGCCGTCGAGGCTGAAGCGCGCTGGTCGCGTCAGGCATCAGGCCTTGCCCTGCGTGCGCGCGGATCGGCTGGCACAGGTTGGTCTTGCGCGACAGGCAGAACTTGCACTGGCGGCATTCCGGGCGTGTAGAGCGGGATCACGTGGTCGCCGCTGCTGCAGCGACGTCACGCCGGCGCCGACGTCGACCACGATGCCGGCGCCTTCATGGCCCGAGGATCGCCGGGAACGAGCCCTTCGGGATCGGCGCCCGGACAGCGTGTAGTAGTCGGTGTGGCAGATGCCGGTGGCCTTGACCTCGACCAGCACCTCGCCGGCCTGCGGGCCTTCGAGGTCGACCGCTGTCGTTCGGTCAGCTGAGATGCCGGCCTGCCGAGGCCGCGGCTGCGCGTGTTTTCGCGCAAGGCCTCGGCCGCGTTGTGCGTGCGAAGGCCGTGCGAGCGTAATGCAACCGCAACGCGGCAATGTGCGGTCGATTCTCGTATGGTCGTAGGCGGCACGCTCTCGGCGCACCGGCGATCTGGCCACGAGGTCGTGCTCGACAGCTGGCGTTCCTCGCGCTGGTTGCCGTTCTCCCGGCGCTGGCACGCGTATGCCGCGCGGCGTCGCGCCGCCCAGAAGCGGCCGCGACGGCCCCCGGCGCCAATCCGCCCGGCCAACCTTCGCGCAGTGCCCGACGCCGAGCCGCGGCTCGAGCCGCCGCGCAGTGGCAGGCTCCAACAAGCCGTTACGAGGTATTCAGCCGCACCTTACGCGCCGCTCACTGGCGACAGCGCGCTCAACGATGCGGCCTCGGCGTCGTGGTACGGCCGCGGCACGCTCCATGGCCGGCCGAGCTTTCGAGCGGCGAACCGCACGACATGTACGCGATGACCGCCGCGCACAAGCACGTTGCCGATCCCGAGCTACGCGCGTGTGCGCAACCCCGCCAACGGCCGCGAGGTGATCGTGCGTGCATCAACGACCCGCGCGCGGCGGGCCACGCGGCCGCGTGGTGATCGACCTGAGCTACACCGCCGCACCGGAAGCTCGGTGCGCTCAACGCGGTGGCGCCGGTGGAAGTGGAACGCATCACGCAAGAGGGCGATTCGCACCGGTGCTCTGGCGTTCGGGGTCGGACGGCCGCGCGTTGGCGGCAGCGCCGCCTGCGGCCCCGGTCTTTTCCATGCATCGGCCTGGCCCCAGCCGTGGTGGTTCCAGCTCCGCCGGCCGTGAGCGCACTCCGAAGTGCTTCTGGCCGAGCGCGATCCACGACGGTGGCTGATCACGGCGCCAGTCATCTGGTGGCGACCGATGCCATCCGCCGGCCGACGGTCTGCCCATCGCTTGACGATCGTGGTGCCAGCGCCGCGGCACTTACGCCGGGGACGATCAGGCGATGGCGGCACCGGGCTTCTGGCCGCAATCCTCGGCGCAGCTTCGCGATGAGCGCGATGGCGCCGGACTTCCAGCGCAAGGTCGAACGAGCTCGGTTGGCGCGCGCCGTCGCTCGGCGTGTTCAGCGACCGCGATCTGTATCGCCTGCAGGCCTCTGGCCCGTACCGCACGCGCGTGCCGACGCCGAGCCAGGTGCTGCCGACCGTGTGCGCGCCGATTCTGCAACTGGTGCCGCTGATCGTCTGAGCGGCGATGACGCGCGGGCGCCGCCAGACGGCGTGCTTCAACACCGCCATGAAGTGGCAGCCGCTGCCCACCAGCACGAACACGTGCCACACCGGATGGCCGAAGCGCAGCGCGCTGATCGAGCGCTGAAGAACAGCGCGCCCGCGCAGTAGGCGATGCCACCGGCCAGCAACCACTGCAGGCCATCGCGCCCGAGCGAGCGCCAGCAGCGGCTGCGCGGCAGCGATGACCAGCCAGCCGAACGCAAGGTACAAGCGCGGTCGACAACGTGCGGTTGCAGGCAGGCAGCTCGCGAGCTTCAACGCCACACCTGGCGGCGGCCACCGACCCACCACCAGCGCCAGCAGCGGCGCGCCAAGCGCGTGGCCGAGCGCGAACGGCGTGAAGGTGCCGGCCATGAAGAGGTAGATCGCGGCATGGTCGAGGCGCTTGAGCAAGCGCCTTGGCGGCCGTCCGCTGGCGCCGCGTGATACGCCGACGATGACGCGTAGACCAGCAGCATCGTGGCGGCGAACACCCACACGCCGAGATGACGTGCGCCCGCGGCCGGCGTCGTCGGCGGCCAGCACCGGCAAGGCGACCAGAGCGAGGCAGCACACCGAGTGCATGGCTGGCCGTGTTGGCCCGCTCTTCGCGCACGATCCAGGTGCCACTGGCATCGCCTCCTGCTCCCTTTCGCGCGCACCAGCCGCGCGCCGAAGGCCAGTGTGATCACGCTGCCGCGCGCACGCATCCCGCAGCCGATGGGTGCCGAGGGCGCCCCGGGGCCCTCGGCGTGCGGCCACCGATTTAGGTCATCCGACATGGGCTTGGCTAGGCGTCAGCGGCCGCCGCTGCATGCCCAGCACGGTACCGGTCGACGTAACTCGACTCATCGGACACCAGCCAGGCGATCGCCTGCGCGACCTCCAGCGCGGTGCCACGGGCGCTGCATCGGGATGAGTCGGACGCCGACGCTGTGTGCGCGGTTGGCATCGCCGCTGTCGGCGTGGATCTCGGTGTCGATGATGCCGGGGCGTACGGCATTGACGCGCACGCCCTCGGTGGCGCAGCTCGCGGCCGAGGCCGACCGTCGAAGCTGTCGATCGCACCCTTGCTGGCGGCATAGTCGACGGCACATCGCCGGGCGCGCCGAGCGACGCGGCGATGCTCGACGGAGTTGACGATCGCGCCGCCTGCGCCGCCATAGCGCGTGCTCATGTCGCTTGACCGGCCTCGCGCGAACACAGCAGCGTGCCGATCACGTTGACGTCGAGCATGCGCTGCCAGCGGGCCAATGCTCATCTCGTCCAGTCGCGCCTTCATGTCGACGATGCCGGCGTTGTTGATCAGCGCGCGTGAGGCGGCCCAGCCCACGATCGACCGCCTCGAACATCGCCGCCACGCGCTGCCTCGTCGGCCACGTCGGCGCGCACGAGCGAGGGCGCGGCGTCCGCAGGCGCGCACGTCGGCGGCCACCTGCTCGGCAGCGGCGGCATCGCGCGCGTAGTTGACCGCGACGTCCCAGCCGCGCGCCGCCAGCAACGCGGCGGTGGCAGCGCCGATGCCGCGGCTGGCGCCGGTGATCAGAGGGCGATCGCGGGACGTCGTCACGGACATGGTCTCCTGTGGTGTGAACGCTGGTCTGCGACCGATTGCTGCTGCTACGGGCAGCCCCGGGCTCTCAAGGCGGCACCCGCTTGGGTACATTGCGAAATCGCTCTCGCTGTTGCCTCGGAGATCGTCATGAAACGCCGCACCTTGATCACCGCGCTGCCGGCCTGCCTGGTCGCACCAGCATTCATCGCCGGCGCTCAGGCGCTCGAGAAACCGAAGATCGCGTTGGCGGTGGGCGGCAGAACCTGCTGTACTACCTGCCGCTGCACGATCGCCGAGTGCGCTGGGCTACTTCAAGGCCGAAGGACTCGACGTCACGATCAACGATTTCGCCGGCGGCGCGCAGTCGCTGCGCGCGCGTGGTGGGCGGCAGCGTCGACGTCGGTGTCCGGCGCCTTCGAGCACACGGTCAACATGCAGGCCAAGGGCCAGCAGCTGCGCGCCTTCGTGCTGCAGGGCCGCGCGCCGCAGATCGTGCTCGGCGTCAATCCGAAGACGATGCCCAACTTCAAGACCGTGGCCGACCTGAAGGGCAAGAAGATCGGCGTCACGGCGCCGGGCAGTTCGACCAACGTGATGGCCAATTTCGTGCTCGCCAAGGCGGGCCTGAAGCCGAGCGACGTGAGCTTCATCGGCGTGGGTGCCGTCCAGCGGCGCCGTGGCGCGCGATGCGCTCGGGCCAGATCGATGCGCTCAGCAACCTCGATCCGGTGATCACGCTGCTGCAGCGCTCGGGCGACTTGAAGATCATCGTCGGACACGCGCGTGGTGGCCGAGGCCGACAAGGTGTTCGGCGGCCCGATGCCGGCGGCTTGCCTGTACGCCGCAGCAGACTTCGTCGACAAGAACCCGGCCACCGTGCAGGCGCTGGCCAACGCGCATCGTGCGCGCCGACAAGTGGATCCAGGCCGCCGGCCCGGGCGACATCATCAAGCGTGGTGCCCGAGGCGTACCTGCTCGGCGACCGCGCGGTCTACATCGATGCCTTCTCGCAGCAAGGGCGCGTTGTCGCCCGACGGCATGATTCCCGAGCAGGCGCCCGACACCGCGTTCCGCGCGCTGGCGAGCGTCGATGCCGAGATCGCCGAGGCCAAGATCGACCTGAGCGCGGTCTACACCAACGAGTTCGTCAAGAAGGCCAACGCCAAGTACCCGCAAGGCCTGACCGTTGACGGCGCCGACCGGCACCGGCGATGAGCGTCGCGCTCGAGCTGCATCGGCATCGCCTGCACCGTTCGCCAGCCGCGACGACGGCGGGCCAGCGCTACACCGCCGGTGCGCGACGTCAGCCTCACGGTGGCGCGATGGCGAGTTCGTCTCGGTGGTCGGCCCCACCGGCTGCGGCAAGAGCACGCTGCTCAACGTCGCGGCGCGGGCTGCTCGCAGCCGAGCGCGCGGCATCGGTGCAGGTGTTCGGCGAGCCGCTCGCGGGCATCAACCGGCGCGCCGGCTACATGTTCCAGACCGAGAGCGCTGATGCCCTGGCGCACGCGCGCTGCCAACGTGATGGCGGGCCTGCAGTTCCGCGGCGTGGCGCCAGGCGACGCCGCGAGCGCAGGCCGAAGCACTGGCTGCAAGCGCGTCGGCCTCGAGCGGCTTCGGCGATCGCTATCCGCACCAGCTCTCGGGCGGCATGCGCAAGCGCACGAGCCTGGCGCAGACGCTGGCGCTCGACCCCGACATCATCCTGATGGACGAGCCGTTCTCGCGCACTCGACATCCAGACGCGCCAGCTGATGGAGAACGAGGTGCTCGCGCTGTGGGCCGACGAAGAGCAAGGCGGTGCTGTTCATCACGCACGACCTCGACGAGGCCATCGCGATGAGCGACCGCGTGGTGGTGATGAGCGCGGGGCCCGCGTCGCATCCGATCGGCGAGTTCGCGATCGACCTGCGCGCGGCCGCGCGACGTGGCCGAGGTGCGCACTGCGCCGCGCTTCGTCGAGCTGCACCAGCGCGATCTGGGACGTGCTGCGCGACGAGGTGTTGCGCAGGCTACCAGCAGCAACTGCTGCGCACGGCCTGATCGGCGATGTGGCGGCGCTCTGCGTCCAGCAGCCGGCAACCTGCGCTGGCTGGCAAGTCGGCGTGCTGGTCGCGGTGTTCGCGCTGTGGCACGTGCTGACCACGCCAGGCTGGTGCCGCCGCTGCTGTTCGAGCGACGACCAGCAGGCGGCGTTCTTCTTCGGCGAGCCGCTGAAGATCTTCGGCCGCATCGCACGCTGGTTCTTCATCTCAGCGCGACATCTACGAGCACCTGGCGGTGACGCTGCTCGAGACCGTGCTCGCGTTCGGCCTCGGCACCGCGCTCGGCCTGGCGCTGCGGCCTGTGGCTCGCGCTGTCGCCGCTGGCCGCCGCGATCTTCGACCCTACATCAAGGCGCTGAACTCGATGCCACGCGTGATCCTGGCGCCGATCTTCGCGGTGTGGTTCGGCCTCGGCGTCGCGAGCAAGGTGGCGCTGGGCATCACGCTGGTGTTCTTCATCGTCTTCTTCAACGTCTATCAGGGCGTGACGCGAAGTCAGCCCGGTGGTGCTCGACAACGCGCGCATGCTCGGCGCCGATCCGGCGGCAGCTGCTGCGCCACGTCTACCTGCCGAGCGCGACGAGCTGGGTGTTCAGTTCGCTGCACACCAGCGTGGGCCTGGCCTTCGTCGGCGCGGTGGTCGGCGAATACCTCGGCTCCAGCCGCGGCGTGGGCTACCTGATCCTGCAGGCCGAAGGCACGCTTCGACATCAACACCGTGATGGCCGGCATCCTGGTGCTGACTGCGTTTGCGCTGGCTGCTCGACGCGCTGGTCGGGTGCATCGAGCGGCGGCTGATGAAGTGGCAGCCGCGCGCTGCGCAGACCGAGCGCCTGTAACGCCTGGCGCTCAAGTGATGCGATAGACGTCGAGCACGACGAGCTTGGCCTCGCGCTGCCCCACCGCGATGAGCCATCACCTTGTTCAGATGCTGCCACGCCGGCGCACCGCTTGAAAGCGCATCAGCGTGCGAAAGAAGTACTCGTCGCGCCCGCGACCGCCTCGCCGCGCGCCAGGCGCGCCATCACGTCGGCGTGGGCCGTGGCGCATGCCGTCGCTCTGCACCTCGATCAAGCGCGCCGTCGTCGGCGCGGATGCACGTAGTGCGCCGCGATGTCGAGCACGCCGTCGCCGCGGTTGACCTGCCAGTCGACGCCGCCTTCGACGATGTGGCCGTTCGATCTCAGGCCCAGCGCACCGTGCCGCCGAGCAGCGGCACGTAGCGGCGCTCGCCGTGCTTTGGCTGCCCAAGCTCACCAGCTCGCCGACCTCGCAGCGCACCTGGGCCATCGGCACCAACGCAGCGGCGGTGGCGGCGGCACGCTGCTCAGGTCGCCGCTGTCGGCATCGCGAACTCCGCGCCCTTGCGGCGTTGCTTCGGGCCAGCGCTGCATCACGCTCTTTGCTTGGTGTAGAAGCGCACCCTCTTCGCCATAGGCGTGCATGTCGCCGAACAGGCTCGCTTCCAGCCGCCGAAGCCGTGCCAGGCCATCGGCACCGGGATCGGCACGTTGATGCCGACCATGCCCACCTGCACGCGGCGCGAGAACTCGCGCGCCACGTTGCCGTCGCGGGTGAAGCACGACACGCCGTTGCCGAACTCGTGGTCGTTGACGAGCTGCAGCGCCTGCGGCGAAGTCCTTCGCGCGCACGCAGCCGAGCACCGGGCCGAAGATCTCCTCGCTGGTAGATGCGCATCGCGGGCGTCACGTGGTCGAACAAGCGTGCCGCCGGTGAAGAAGCCTCCGTCGTGGCCCGGGCACCTTGCAGCCGCGGCCATCGACCACCAGCTTGGCGCCTTCCTTCACGCCGAGCTCGATGTAGCCCTCGATGCGCTCCTGGCCTGCGTCGGTGATCACCGGGCCCATCTCGGCGTCGAGCGCCATGCCGTTCTTGATCTTCAGCGTCTTCGCGCGCTCGGCCAGCTTCGGGCACGATCTTGTCGCCGACGTCGCCCACCAGCACCGCGGCGCTGATGGCCATGCAGCGCTCTCCGGCCGAGCCGTAGGCGCTGCCGATCAGCGCGTCGACCGTCTGCTCGAGGTCGGCGTCGGGCATCACCACCATGTGGTTCTTCGCGCCGCCGAGCGCCTGCACGCGCTTGCCGTGGCGCGCGCCGGTCTCGTAGATGTACTGCGCGATCGGCGTGGAGCCGACGAAGCTCAGCGCCTTGACGTCGGGATGCGTCGAGCAGCGCATCGACGGCGACCTTGTCGCCCTGCACGACGTTGAACACGCCGTCGGGCAGGCCGGCCTGCTTGAGCAGCTCGGCCATGAACAGGCGCGCCGACGGATCGCGCTCGCTCGGCTTCGAGCATGAAGCGTGTTGCCGCAGGCCAGCGCGAGCGGGAACATCCAGCACGGCACCATGCAGGAAAGTTGAACGGCGTGATGCCGGCCACCACGCCGAGCGGCTGGCGCATCGTCCAGTTGTCGATGCCGGTGGAGACCTGCTCGGTGTAGTCGCCCTTCAGCAGCTGCGGCACGCCGCAGGCGAACTCGACGATCTCGATGCCGCGCGTCACCTCGCCCTGGGCATCGCTGAAGACCTTGCCGTGTTCGCCGGTGATCATCGCAGCCAGCGTGTCGCGGTGCTGATTCAAGCAACTCCAGGAACTTCTGCAGCACACGGGCCCGGCGCAGCGGCGCCGCGTCGGCCCAGCCGGGAACGCCGCCTTGGCGGCGGCCACCGCCGCGGCGACGTCGGCTTCGCTGCCGAGCATGACGTGCCGGGCCACGCGCGCCCGTGGCTGGGTTGTAGACCGGTTGGCGCGCGTGAACCGGCGCCGAGCGTGACGGCGCCGGCGACGTGGTGGCCCACGTCGGCGGTGCGGCAGTGAAAGGTTCGGGGAGCGCCCATGGTGGTTCCTGTGGCTTGGCGCCGCGCCGCGACAGCGGGCGAGCGAGGCAGCAATGCTACGCCGGTGCGCCCAAGCGACATGGCAGCCAAGCGCTGGCAGGCAAGCCAAAGAAAGCCCGCGCCGAAGCGCGGGCTGAAAGTCCTCAGGAGGACGTCGTTGGGACCTATGCAGCCGGTGCCCACCGCTTGGGCACCGTACCCGCGCCATCGGCTTCGAAGCCGCCGGCTCGAGATTCCGTGTGACAGCGGAAGTGCGCGCACTCTAGGCAGATGCCGCCGATTCAGCCCATCCCTAACCCGCAACCGCTGGCCTGGCACGCCGCGCGCGGCGCCGAGCCTCACGCGCCGCCAGTGCCGGAGAGATCTGATCCGGGGTTCCGTGGTTTATCTCCTTAGCGGCATCGAGCCCAAGGCGCACACTGGACTTCAGGTCTTAGCTTTCGGAGGCCCCATGCGCGACCCACACGAGTCACCGGATCCGGCGCTGACCCGCTGCAACCGCTCCCGCGAGCAGCCCCGGCCCGCGCTTGACCCAGCCGACCTCGGCACTGCGTACGGAATGGAGTTGTCGATTGACTCTCCGGCGAAGCAAGTGCCCGCTGAAGAAGACATTGATGACCCGCTCGGCTGGATACGCCGCTGGGTCGACCAGCACAAACCCGGCTGACAACCTGGGCCAGGCGGTGAGCCGGTAGCCGAGCGGCGGCGCTTTAGCGGACGATCAGCAGCGGCACCTCGCAGCTCGCGAGCACCCGACCCGTCACTGAGCCCACGACCATGCGCGCCAGCGCACCGTATCCGATGCAGCCCATCACCACGCAGATCGAATGCCACTTGCGCGCGACCGCGGCGATCTGCTCTCCGGCATTGCCGACTCGGTGCTCGAATTCGGCGTCGATTCCCTGCTTGGCGAAGAACGCGCGGATCGACGAGCGTCGCCTCAGCTTCCTCGGCGTAGTGGTCGTGCACGATTTTCTTGCTCAGCGCGCCGCAGCGCGACCGGGACCGGCGCGACGACGGTCAGCACGGTGAAGCGGTGTTGCTTCGGACCCGAACGACTCGTCATGCGCGGCCAGAGTAGGACCAGCATGCGTTTGGTGTAGCGGCTGCCATCGGCAGCGACCAGAATCTTCATTGGAGTCCTTCAGTCGCCAGCGGCCAGTCGACACCGCCGAGTATCGCAGCGGCACGCCGGCCGGCAACCGGTGCCGAACTGCGGGTGTGCTCGCCGTGCGCCGGCCCTGCCGGCTTAGATCTCGACCACGCACAGCGGATCGAACCCCAGGCCCTCGTTCTTGTCTTGCAAGCCCCGCGCATTGCAGACCACGCGTGTCGCGGCGCGCGCGGCACGCGCGACGGTGATAGTCGTGGCAGCAGTGCACGTGCCCGTGCAGCCACAGGTCGGTCTGCGCGATCAGCGCCTGGTCGTCGTTGCAGAAGCTCGCGGTGCTCGGCTGCTGCCCGAAGCGCGGATCGGCGCTGGCCGCGCTCGGCGCGAAATGGGTGATCACCACCGTGGCATCGCAGCGGTGCGGCCGGACTCAGCTCTCTGCGCGAGCCAGGCGCGGCATTCGAGCGCTTCGGCGCGCATCGCGGCAGCGTCGAACGGCACGGCCGTCGCGCGTGGCCTGCATCAGACGCATGAAGTAGCCGCCGCTGCGCATCGCGCGCGCGCTGCGCCACGCCGTACAGATCGAAAGTCGGCCCAGCGCGTGGTGGCGAGCAAGCGAATGCGACGTGCCGTCACGATCGGCCAGCTCGCAGGTCTCGCGTTCCAGCAGACGCACACCGCTGGCCTGCGCATGCGCGCGCAGCGCCGGCCAGGCGTCGTTCCATTCGCGGCCGTCGAATCTCATGATTGCCGGCCACCAGCAGCACCGGCACCGGCCAGTGCGCGAAGCGCTCGAGGCCTGCCATGTCGAATCGATGTCGCCGGCCAGAATCAGCACATCGGCGCCGGGCGCCGGCTGCGGGATCGAACGCCTCGGTCTCGAGGTGCAGGTCCGACAGCAACTGCAGCCGCATGGTCAAGCGGCTGCAGCGGTTGGGTGCGCGCACGACTGCCGAGTCAGGCCGCGACTTGGCGCTCGAACTGCGCCTTGGTGCTCAGCAGTTGCTCGGGCAATCGCGCCGCCAGCTGCTCGAACAGCTCGCTGTGCGATTGCAGTTCTTGTTGCCACGCAGCGGCGTCCGATCGACGTCACGGTGTCGAACTGAGCGCGGGTGAACGGCAGGCCGTCCCACGACAAGTCTTCGTAGCGCGGGCTGATGCCGAACGCGTGCTCGACGCCGGTGGCGCGGCCTTCGACGCGCTCGAGCATCCACTTCAGCACGCGCATGTTCTCGCCGTAGCCCGGCCACACGAACTTGCCGTCGGCACCCTTGCGGAACCAGTTGACGCAATAGATGCGCGGCAGCTTCGCGCCGGCGGCCTGCAGCTTGGCGCCCATGCCGAGCCAGTGACTGAAGTAGCTCGCCCATGTGGTAGCCGATGAACGGCAGCATCGCGAACGGGTCGCGCCGCACCGCGCCTGTGGCCGCCGGCCATCGCGGCGGTGGTCTCGCTGCCCATCGTGGCGGCCATGTAGACGCCTTCGACCCAGTTGCGCGCCTCGGTGACGCAGCGGCACGGTGGTCGAGCGGCGGCCGCCGAAGACGAAGCGCGTCGATCGCCACGCCGGCGGGGTTGTCCCACTCGGCATCGAGCGCCGGGTTGTTGGTCGCGGCCACCGTGAAGCGGGCGTTCGGATGCGCCGCGGGCTTAGGCTTGCCTTTGACCGCGTCGTCCTGCGCGATCGCCGGGGTCCAGTCCTTGCCTTGCCAGTCGATCAGGTGCGCCGGCGGCGTTGTCGGTCATGCCTTCCCACCAGACATCGCCGTCGTCGGTGAGCGCGACGTTGGTGAAGATGACGTCGCGCTTGAGCGACGCCATGCAGTTGGGGTTGGTCTTCTCGTTGGTGCCCGGCGCCACGCCGAAGTAGCCGGACTCGGGGTTGATCGCCACCAGCCGGCCGTCCTTGCCGGGCTTGATCCAGGCGATGTCGTCGCCGATCGTGGTGACCTTCCAGCCGGCGAACGACTTCGGCGGCACCAGCATCGCGAAGTTCGGTCTTGCCGCAAGCGCTGGGAAACGCCGCCGCGACGTGGTATTTCTTACCGACCGGCGACGTCACGCCGAGGATCAGCATGTGCTCGGCGAGCCAGCCCTGGTCGCGCCCCATCTTGGAGGCGATGCGCAGCGCGAAGCACTTCTTGCCGAGCAGCGCGTTGCCGCCGTAGCCCGAGCCGTAGCTCCAGATCTCGTGCGTCTCGGGGTAGTGGACGATGTACTTGGTCTTGTTGCACGGCCACGCCACGTCGATCTGGCCCGGCAGCAGCGGCGCGCCGACGCTGTGGATGCACGGCACGAAGTCGCCATCGTCACCGAGCACTTCGAACACTGCGCGACCCATGCGCGTCATGATGCGCATGTTGACCGGCGACGTACGGGCGAATCGGACAGCTCGATGCCGATGTGCGCGATCGGCGAGCCGAGCGGCCCCATCGAGAACGGCACCGACGTACATCGTGCGGCCGCGCATGCAGCCTCTGAACAGCGCGCCGTCGCCGGTCTCGAGCAGCGCGCGCATCTCGGCGGGATCGATCCAGTTGTTGGTCGGGCCGGCGTCCTCCTGCCGCTGGCTGCAGATGAAGGTGCGGTCTTCGACGCGCGCCACGTCGCTGGGGTCGCTCAACGCCGAGGTAGCTGTTGGGCCGCAGCTTCGGGTTCAGGCGCTTGAAGGTGCCGGCGTCGACGCAGCCGCTGGCACAAGCGGTCGTACTCGGCTTGCGAGCCGTCGCACCAATAGACATCGGTGGCTTCGGTGAGTGCGGCCATGCGCGCGACCCAGTCGAGGAGTCGTTGGTGCTTCACGTAGGCGGGCGCGTTCAAGCGCACGCCTTCCAGGCGAGGGCTGTTCATCGGAGATCCAATCATCGAGGTTCAGAAACGGGTTTGGCCCAACCTCGCGCGCCATGCAGGCGCGTTGAGCAGGGTTCGGCCAAAGCCGCGCGGAAAGGCGGTGTGTGGGCTGACGACGTGCCTGCCAAGTGGACAACGAGACCGCCGCTTGAGAGCTGCTCCGATGGGACAGGGCAAATTTTGGGCGCAGTGTAATCGCGCGGTAACCACCGAAAGCCGGGGGCCGCCCGCAAAGCAGGTATGACCAAACACCGGGCAATTCAAGGCGAATTCATCTCGCAGCGCAGCACAAACACGGCGGCGCTCAGGCATCGGCTTCGCGCTTGAGGTCGCGAAATGCCGCGAACAGCCACGAGCGCATGCCGATCAGCAGGGTGTAGGGCCGCTTCTGTTCTTGCGGCAGCTTTTGGTCGGCCAGGTGCTGCTGCGCGAAGTCTTGCGCCACCCGCTGCAGCCGTTCGTTGAACAGCGCGGCCAGGCTGCGGCCGATCTGGCCGTGCACGAGCATCAGCATCTCGCCTTCGCCGTCGAAACCGCCGCTGAAGTAGTCGCCGACCACCTGTTTGCGGAAGTACTGCATCACCGGGCCGTCGGTGCGCCAGCGAAACGTCTTGGCCACGTTCAAGCGGTAGCCGGTTCAGCGGCCGCAGCTCGATCACGCCCAGCCGATCGAGCTGGACCAGGTACTTCACGCACTCGGCATCGCTGAGCGTGTAGCTGGCGACGATCTGCTCGAAGGTCCATTGGCTCAGGCAGCAGATCGCCATCAGCAGCAGCCTGCGGTCAGCCACCACGGCTTTCTCCTGATCGAGCGTCAGCTCGCTGCGCTTGCGGCGTGGTGTCGGCCACCTTGACGCGCGAGTTCGGCGAAGTCGGTCTTCATCACGCGGCAGACCTCGTCCACGCGCGACAGCGGCATCTCGCCGCGGGCAAACATGCGCTTGATGCTCGACTCGGCCATGCCGAGCTCGCGGCGCCAGCGCGGCGTAGGTGAGGCCGGCCGCCTTCAGCTCGGCCTTCATGCGATCGATCAGGGCTTGGGTGGTGGACATGCGTCGACGAGGGCTACGGTACCGCAAACTGATACCCGGCGGCGATTCTGGCGGCACATGAAAGCGTGCTTCGCTATACCACTGAGGGGTGTGAGTCGACGATGCGCGGCCGTGTTCAACAGCACCGAATGGAGGCCGCCGATGGCCATCGTGCGGCCGATCGACGCGCCGCGACACCGCCGCCTGTAGCTGTGGCGGTCCGGAGCTCGTGGCGTCGCCTCGTTCACCGTGCGCGACGGCATGCCCTGCATGCCCGGCGTACCGATGGCCGCCGCTCGCGTTAATCCGCGCTTTGCGCGCAAGCGCATTGCATCGACGTCGTACGTTGCCATGAGTCGCTTCGATCGGCCTCGCCGGTTGTGGGACGACCGCACGGCGCACCTGCTCGTGCACCGGTGACGCTCCGGCTGCGGGCGTGCGCGCGCATGCGCGCATCCGCCGATTGTGGTGGCATGCCGCTGATGGATGGCGGCGCCTGGCTAGCGCCTGTGCATGCCTGGCCACGGTGCGGCGCGTCGCCGCATAAGGCCGCTCGCCAGACGCTCGCATCTCTGGCGACTATGAAGCGGCGGCCGGTTGCCGACCACGCCTGGTCAACGCCAGAGCCTTCCATGACGCCCGCTGACGCGCGTTGGTGCTGTTCGCCTTTGACTCACGCCGCACGACGATCGAGGCGCGCGAGCGACCCAGCTCGCACGACCTGTCCACGTTGCCCGACTGGCCTGCGGCCGCGGCTTGCTGGCTCGGCTCGGTCAGATCCGGCTTCTGGCTGTGGTGCTGCGGTCCGATCCATCCCGCTACCGTTGACGCAGCGCGCGCTGGCGCGCTGGCGCCTATGCGCCTGGCACAGGCGTGCGCTGGCGCGTCAAGCTGGCTGCTCCAGCGCGATGAGGCGATCGACCTGCGCCGATCCGCGCTGCGTGCCGTTCTACAACGCGCGAGGCATGCGACGCGTTCGTGCCGCCGATCGTGCATCGCTACGGCGTCACGGAGGCCGTGTCGCGGCGCCGCAGCGCGCGACGAGCCTCTGGCAAGCCGCTGCCGTACGAGCGCGGCACTGCATTGCATGCTGCGCCGATGATCGACGCGGCATTGCGCTCGCTGGCCGACCAGCGGCGCTCGACCTCGAGCGCGGCCTGGCACCGCGCCGGAAAGCCCGGCGTTCGGGCTAGCTTCGCACCTCGGCTTCGCCTAGCGCGACATCGTGCACGGGCGCACCGTGCTCGGCGACGTGGCGGCGCTAGTTCCTACGCCACACCGGGCACCGCTGTGGCGGAACCGCGTTCTGCCGGGAGCGACTGGCACGAGCTGCTTCGTCGGCTGCGGCAGCTATCTCCATGTGCCGTGCGTGCGCGCATCGCCTGGCTGCGGTTTGGCGTCCCGCTGGTGCGCAGGCCTAGCAGCGCTGCTCAGTGCGCAACGACGCTGCACTGGCGCCTCGAAGCCTTGCGTCCAGCCTACAAGCGCCCAGCTGGTTGCGATCTGGCGCTGAGCCGACGCCGCTGTAGCCTGGGCGGCGCGCACGCGCTGTCAGGCGGCGGTGTTGTCACGCACGGATCACGAGTCGACCACGCGGGCCTCTGGCCTGACTGCGCCTCAAACCGTGGCAGGCGCACTCGGTGCCCGCGCGACGAAGCAACGCGCGGGTCACTGGTTGCTGCGCAACGCACGACGGCGTGGCGATGACCGCTACAGTCGCGCGCACACGCAAAGCCCACTTTTGCCCGCCCGTCGAGGAGAATCGGTGAGCTCACAACCGCACCCGAATCAGTTCGCGCTGCTGTCGCAGCGCCGCTTCGCGCCGTTCTTCTGGACGCAGTTCCTCGGCGCCGCCAACGACAACGTCTTCAAGTTCGCGTTCACCGTGATGGTGACCTACCACCTGCAGGTGCAGTGGCTGCCGCCGTCAGCTGGCCGGCCTGGCGATCGGCGCGGTGTTCATCGCTGCCGTTCCTGCTGTTCTCGGCCACCTCGGGCCAGCTGGCCGACAAGTTCGACAAGGCGCTGATGACCCGGCTGGTCAAGAACCTCGAGATCGTGATCATGGTGCTGGCCGCGATCGGCTTGTTCACGACCAACGTGGCGCTGATGCTGGCCTGCATCGGCCTGCTCGGCCTGCACAGCACGCTGTTCGGCCCGGTGAAGTACGCCTACCTGCCGCAGCACCTCGACGAGCGCGGAGCTCACCGGCGGCAACGGCATGATCGAGATGGGCACCTTCGTCGCCATCCTGCTCGGCAACCTGGCCGGCGGCCTGCTGATCGCGCTGCCCGCGGGCGGCTGGCTCACCGGCGCGCAGGCGGTGGCCGTGGCGTCGCTGGTGCTGGCGGTGCTCGGTCGCGCAGTGTCGCAGTGCGGTGCCGGCCACGCCGGCCACCGAGCCCGAACCTGCGCATCAACTGGAACCCGGTCACCGAGACCTGGCGCAACCTGAAGCTCGCGCACGGCCACATCGTGGTGTTCCGCTCGCTGCTCGGCATCTCGTGGATGTGGTTCTTCGGCGTCGGTGTTCCTGGCGCAGTTCCCGTCGTTCGCCAAAGGACGTGCTGCACGGCGACGAGCACGTCGCCTCGCTGCTGCTGGTGGTGTTCTCGGTGGGCATCGGCGCCGGCTCGCTGCTGACCGAAACGCTGTCGCGGCGCCATGTCGAGATCGGCCTGGTGCCGCTGGGCGCGATCGGCATGAGCGTGTTCGCGGCCGACCTGTACTTCGCATCGCGCGGCCTGCCCGACGGCGCCGGCGCAAACGGTGCGCGCATTCGTCGCACGGGCCGCGCACTGGCGCGTGTTGTTCGACCTGTTCGCTGCTGAGTCGCTGGCCGCCGGCCTGTACAGCGTGCCGATGTATGCGCTGATCCAGCTGCGCGCGCCGGCCAGCCACCGCGCGCGCATCATCGCGGCCAACAACATCCTGAACGCGATGTTCATGATCGCCAGCAGCGTGATCGTCGGCGCGCTGCTGTCGATGGGCTTCACGATCCCGCAGGTGTTCGGCCTCACCGCGCTGGCCAACGCGCTGGTGGCGCTCTACATCTTCCTGCTGGTGCCCGAATACCTGCTGCGCTTCGTCGCCTTCATCGCTGTCGCGCTGCGTCTACCGCTTCAAGGTGCGCGGCGACGAGCACATCCCGACCGAGGGCGCGGCGATCATCGTCTGCAACCACGTCAGCTTCGTCGACGCGGTGCTGCTGATGGCGGCCAGCCCGCGGCCGATCCGCTTCGTGATGGACCATCGCATCTTCGCGATCCCGGTGCTCGGCTGGCTCTTCAAGCTGGCGCAAGGCGATCCCGGTGGCGTCGCAGACGGAAGACCCGGCGGCCTACGCCGCCGCCGTTCGAGGCCGCCGACCGCGTGCTGGCCGACGGCGACCTGCTCGGCATCTTTCCCGAAGGCGGCATCACGCGCGACGGCGCAGCTGCAGCCGTTCAAGGGCGGCATCATGAAGATCCTCGAGCGCCGGCCGGTGCCGGTGGTGCCGGTGGCGCTGCAAAACCTGTGGGCTCGTACTTTTCGCGCATCGAGAGGCGGCACGGCGATGAGCCAAGCCGTTTCGGCGGGGCCTGTTCGCCCGCGTCGGGCTGGTGGCCGGGGCCGCGCTGCCCGCCACGCAGGTGAGTCCCGACGGGCCTGCACGGACGCGTGCTCGAGTTACTCAACGGCCTGACAAGCGGCAGCGTGGCCTGCACTCACGTGCGAGTCGTTCGCGGAGCGCTGCCTGAAGCGCTGCATTCGCGCCACCACGCTGCGCTTGATCACGCGCCCACCCGCCAGGCCCACGACAGCGCGCACGCCGAGCGATCACGCTCTCCTTCCACGCCACCCACCGCTCAGTAGATCGCCTCGAACCACGACAGGCGTTTCAGCGCTGGGCCGGGTCGAGAGTGAACAGCGCGCGCAACCACCGCGGTGCCGACGATCTTGGCCAGCCACGATCACGGTGAGTCCCGAGAGCGCACCTTGCCGACGCCGATCAACCACAGCGCACCCAGCTTGACCGGCACCAGCAGCAGCGACGGCAGCAGCACGCACGATCAGCGCCGCCCACGGTGGCAGCCCGTACGATCATGCCTTCGAGCTGGCGCAAGCCGGGCAGCCGGGCGATGCGCGCCATCAGCCGCTGCAGCGGCCCCAGCCCCACTCCTCGAACAGCACGAGCAGCGCGATCAGCACGCCGAACGCGCGCCTGAACACGGTGGTCAGCGGCTTCATAGGCCGCGCGAGCGGTCGGCCTCGAACTGGGCGCGCCAGGCGGCAAAGCGTTGCTGCTCGATCGCCTCGCGCATCTCGCGCATCAGGTTCAGGTAGTAGTGCAGGTTGTGGATGCTGGTGAGCATCGGCGCCAGCATCTCGCCGCAGCGGTCGAGGTGGTGCAGGTAGGCGCGGCTGAAAGTCGGCGCAGGCGTGGCAGCTGCAGGTCTCGTCGATCGGCCGCGGGTCGTCTTTGTAGCGCGCGTTGCGCAGCCGCAGGTCGCCGAAGCGGGTGAACAGGTGGCCGTTGCGCGCGTTGCGGGTCGGCATCACGCAGTCGAACAGGTCCACGCCGTGCGCGACGCCGTCGACCAGGTCTTCCGGCGTGCCCACGCCCATCAGGTAGCGCGGCTTGTGCGGCGGCAGACGCTGCGGCGTGTGCGCGACGATGCGGCGCATGTCCTGCTTCGGCTCGCCGACGCTGATGCCGCCGATCGCGTAGCCGGGCAGGTTCATCTCGGCCAGCTGCGCCGAGCGACTCCTCGCGCAGAGCCTCGAACATGCCGCCCTGCACGATGCCGAACAGCGCGTTCGGATTCTCCAGGCGCTGGAATTCGTCGAGGCAACGCCGTGCCCAGCGCAGCGACAGCTCCATCGACGCGCGCGGCGTCGTCTTCGGTGGTGATGCGGCCCGCCGGTTTCGTACGGCGTGCACTCGTCGAACTGCATCACGATGTCGCTGTCCAGCACCGTCTGGATCTGCATGCTGACCTCGGGGTCAGGAACATGCTGGTCGCCGTTGACCGGCGACGCGAAGCGCACGCCTTCCTCGCTGATCGTGCGCATCGCGCCGAGCGACCAGACCTGAAAGCCGCCCGAGTCGGTGAGGATCGGTTGCGACCAGCCTTCGAAGCGGTGCAGCCCATCGAACGGTCGAATCACGTCGATGCCCGGACGCAGCCACAGGTGGAACGTGTTGCCGAGGATGATCTGCGCACCCATCTGCGCCGAGCGACGCAGGCAGCACGCCCTTGACGCTGCCGTAGGTGCCCACCGGCATGAACTGCGGCGTCTCGACCACGCCGTGGTTCAAGGTCAGACGGCCGCGGCGGGCCAGGCCCTCGGTGTGCAGCAACTCGAACTGCGAGCATGCGAGGCATTGTCGCAGTCCGGTTCCGGTGCCGCAGCGAGCGCACCGACTACGATGCGCGCTTGATGAACTGTCCGCGCGCTGAGGCCCAGCCTGACCGGCACAGCGTCGCGTGACGCACACAGGCGCTGAACGTCGCGCCCGACCTGCTCGGGTCGGCCACTGGCCACGCCGACGCGCGGCCGGCGGCGGCGCTGGCGGTCGACTTGCTGCTGGTGGCCGTGATCTCGACTGCCGCCAGCTGCCTGGTTCCTGGCCGCAGGAGCTTTGGCCGCGTGGGGCTTGATCGCGCGCCGCGGCGGCACGCAGCGCGCACGGCCCCGATGGCTGGCGCCCGTGGTCGACCGCGCTGCTTGCTGATCGGTGCGGTGGATGCCTGGCGCGCTGCGCGTGGCCACAGCCGAAACACCAACGAGCCGACGCCGCGGAGGTTGCACCTCATCGCGTCTCGCTCGCTCGCCAGCGCTGCCTCGGGCCTGGCGGCGGCCGCGTCGTCGCCGGAGCCCGACGAGGCGTGTCGCAGGCGGCGAGCGAGGCGGCCTTGGAGGCCCTGTCGGCCCGCGTGAAGAAGCACTGGAAGCCGAAGTGAAGCGCTTGCGCGGCGCGCCGCCTGATTGGCGCGAGCGGGCGGCCGAATGGCTCGACGAACTCGGCCTGGGCTACGGCGGCGCGCTGCTGTACTTCACGCTGGTGCCGTTGTGGTGGCCGGGTCAAACCGCAGGCAAAAGCGGCTGCTCGGCCTGCGGTGGTGAAATCACCGGCGCGCCGATGACGGCTACCGCTCGCCTTCAAGCGCTTCGGCGGCTACATGGCCGGGTCTGCCACCGGCGGCATCGGGTTTGCGCACAGGTGACGTGGGACCCCAACGCGCAAGGTCTGCATGACCGGGCTGCCTGCACGCTGGTACTCGACGAACGCGCCGCCGCGGCCGCTCGCCCGCCGGCTGACGCGCGGTCAGGCGCGGCCGAGCAGCATCGCCGTCGCCGTAGCTGAAGAAGCGGTAGCGCGCGTCGACCGCGTGACGGTACAGCGCCATCGTGTGCTCGTAGCCGGCGAACGCGCACGACCAGCATCAGCAGCGTGCTCTTCGGCAGATGGAAGTTGGTGATCAGACGGTCGACGACGCGGAACCGGAAGCCCGGCGTGATGAACAGCTCGGTCTCGCGCGCGCCGACTGCCAACGTGTCGCCGCCTGTCACGGCGGCCAGCGCCGCCGACTCCAGCGCGCGCAGCGTGGTGGTGCCGGCGGCGACGACCGCAGCCGCCACGCCGCGCAGCCGCGACGATCGCCGCCGCGGTGTCGGCGCGGCACCTCGTACCACTCGCTGTGCATGCGGTGCTCGGCGAGGTCTCGCTGCGCACCGGCTGGAAGCGTGCCCGCGCCGACATGCAGCGTGACCGCGGCCGTTCGAACGCCGCGGCGCGACAGCGCGTCGAGCACGCCGGCGTCGAAGTGCAGCGACGCGGTCGGCGCGGCCACCGCGCCCGCGCGCCGCGCGAACACGCTTCTGATAGCGCTCGCGTCGACCGGTCGCCGTCGGCGGTGCGTGATGTACGGCGGCAGCGGCACGTGGCCGTGGCGCTCGAGCAGAGCGCAAGCGGATCGTCGGGCCAGCGCAGGTGGAACATCGAGCCGTCGGCACCGACGCGGCCCAGCACCTCGGCATCGAACGCGCCGGCGAAGCGCGGATCGTCGTGCCGCGGCTGCGGCGACTTGCTGACGCGCAGCTGCGCGAGCACTTCGTGCGCCGGCAGCACGCGCTCGACCAGCGCCTCGACCGGCGCCGCCGGTCGGCTTCTCGCCGAACAGGCGCGCCTTCGACGACGCGCGTGTCGTTGACCACCAGCAGGTCGCCGGGATTGCAGCAGCGCCGGCAGCTCGCGAAAGCGACCGATCCACCGGCAGGCGGCCGCGGCCGTCGAGCAGGCGCGAGGCGCTGCGCTGCGGCGGCGGGATGCTGCGCGATCAACGCGCGTCGGCAGCTTGAAGTCGAAATCGGCGAGCGTGTGAGGTGTAGGGCATCTGGCGCGTCGAGGCTGACCGGCCTTGCGAAGTCGTCAGCGATGGCAGAATGGTTCCATGGCCGAGGCCACGCACAAGAAGCCACGATACCCCAGTCGCGGGTGGCCCAAGGCGACAGGTCCGGCGCGCGCGCTCGAACGCATGGGCCTGGTGCGCGACATCGACCTCGCGCTGCACCGTGCCGCTGCGCTACGAAGACGAGACCCGGCTGACGCGCATCGCCGATGCGCACGACGGCGACATCGTGCAGGTCGAAGGCCGTGGTCACCGATTCGCAGGGTCGACGTATCGGCCGCGCCGGCAGCTGGTGGCGCGCATCCACGACGACAGCGGCGTCGACTGGTGCTGCGTTTCATGAACTTCTATCCGTCGCATCAGAAGGCGCTGGCACGTGGCGTGCGCGTGCGCGCGCGCGGCGACGTGCGCAGCGGCTTCTTCGGCCGCGAGATGGTGCACCCGAGCTTCAAGGCGGTCGAAGCCGGCGCGCCGTTGTCCGAGCGTCGCTGACGCCGGTGTACCCGACGCGCGTCGCAGCTGCCGCAGGCGTATCTGCGCAAGGCCATCGCAGTCGGCGCTGCGCGCGCGCCGCTTCGCCGAGGTGCTGCCGCGCCGGCGTCGCTGCCCGCCGGCCTGCCGACGCTGCGCGAGGCCTTGCAGCTTGCTGCACCACCCGCCGGCCGATGCCGTCGCTGGCCGCGTTGCTCGACCACAGCCGACCCGGCGTGGCAGCGCCTGAAGTTCGAAGAGCTGCTGGCGCAGCAGCTGTCGCAGCACGCAGGCCCGGCTGCGAGCGCGCGTCGTTGCGCGCGCCGCCGTTCGCCGCGATGCGCGGCCGCCTGCACGACCGCTGCTGGCCGCGCTGCCGTTTCAGCTGACGCGCGGCGCAGCAACGCGCGGGTCGCCGAGAATCGCCGCCGACCTGGCGCAGGCCGGCCGATGCACCGACTGCTGCAGGGCGACGTCGGCTCCGGCAAGACGGTGGTCGCCGCGCTGGCCGCCGCGATCGCGATCGACACCGGCTGGCAATGCGCGCTGATGGCGCCCGACCGAGATCCTGGCCGAGCAGCACTTCCGCAAGCTGGTCGGCTGGCTCGCGCCGCTCGGCATCGACGGTGGCCTGGCTCACCGGCAGCCGCAAGGGCAAGCGCGCGCGACGAGATGATCGCAGCGCGCCGCCAGCGGCGATGCCGCGCTGGTGGTCGGCACGCACGCGGTGATCCAGGACGACGTCATTTCGCCAGGCTCGGCCTGGCGATCGTCGACGAGCAGCACCGCTTCGGCGTGCAGCAGCGCCTGGCGTTGCGCGGCAAGCTCGTGCAACAGCGCACGCCAGCAGGAGCCGCACCTGCTGATGATGAGCGCGACGCCGATCCCGCGCACGCTGGCGATGAGCTACTTCGCCGACCTCGACGTCAGCACGATCGACGAGTTGCCGCCCGGCCGTCACGCCGGTGACGACGAAACTGCTTCGCCGACAGCACGGCGCGACGAGGTGATGGCGCGCATCCGCGACGAGGTGGCGCGCGGCCGGCAGGTCTACTGGGTCTGCCCGCTGATCGAGGAGTCGGAGACGCTCGACCTGCAGAACGCCACCGCGACCCACCAGCAGCTGTGCGCACGCGCTGCCCGGGCGCATGGTCGGCCTGTTGCACGGCCGCATGCCGGCGGCGCGAGAAGGCCGCGGTGATGAGCGCTGTTCAGCGGCGGCCAGATGCAGGTGCTGGTGTCGACCACGGTGATCGAGGTCGGCGTCGACGTGCCCAACGCCAGCCTGATGGTGATCGAGCACGCCGAGCGCTTTGGCCTGGCGCAGCTGCACCAGCTGCGCGGGCGCATCGGCCGCGGCAGCGAGCGCCAGCGTCTGCGTGCTGCTGTACACCGCGCCGCTGTCGCCCACCGCCAAGGAGCGCCTGCGCGCGATGCGTCGAGACGCAACGACGGCTTCGAGATCGCGCGCCGCGATCTCGAGATCCGCGGGCCCGGCGAGTTCATGGGCGCGCGCCAGAGCGGCGACGCGCTGCTGCGCTTCGCCGATCTGGCGGAAGACGCGCCGCTGCTGCAGCACGCCGCGCAGCGTGGCGCCGCAGTTGCTGCAGACGAACCCGCAGGCGGCGCACGCGCACGTGCAGCGTTGGCTGCGGCGGCAAGGCGGACTACCTCAAGGCTTGAGCGGGACGGGAGCCAGCCCCTGCGGGCTGGCGAGCGCCAGATCAAGGGCCGGCGCATGCAAAGCGCCGGCGCGGCTGCAGCCTAGCCGGCGCCGCACGCAGCATCAGCCGAAGTGCAGCTGATAGCGTGCGCCGTCCGAGAACACGCAGGCGCCGAGTGCTCTTCGTCGGCCTGCTCGAGCACGTACTGCATTGCGCGCTGATGGCTCGCGGCCAGACCGCGTTGGCGATGCCGCGCGGCCCCTGCAGCTGCACGGTGGGCACACCGAGCACATCGCGGTGGATGCGGCCGAACCCCGGTAGTTGGGTTCGACGCGGCTGGCTTCGCCCTGCATGGAATCACCGAGGTAGTTCAGCGAAAGCGTGCCGCGGCCGCCATGCCCGTCGGTGATGACGGCGGTCAAGCATGCCGGCGCGATTGGCGATGTCGTTGACCGGATACAGCCGCGCGGTGTAGACCACCGGTGGCGGCGGATTGGCAGGCGCCGGCGGCGCGATCGGCGTGGCCTGACCCTGCGGGGCTGGGCCCTGACCCTGTTGCCACGGCACCGGCAGTCCGGTCTCTCGCGTCCACCGGCACCATCACGCAGGCCGCCAGCGAGAGCGCTGCCGACGACGCGGCAGCAGCAGTCGGCTACGCGCGACAAACCAGACATCGAATCTCATCGACAGCGGTGCGTTGCATATCGTCTTTCGTTGCGCGGCACATGCCGCGCGACGCAGTATTCGAATAACGCGGCGATGCGCCAGCGTGCGAGCGCACTGTGGCCGCGCGCGATACCGGTCGGCGCGCGTGTCGATACCCGTTGCCGTGCGTTGTCCGACAATGTGCGCATGACCCTCACCGAACTGCGCTACATCGTCGCCGTGGCCCGCGAGCGCCACTTCGGACGCGCCGCCGAAGCGTGCTTCGTGTCGCAGCCGACGCTCAGCGGTGGCGATCAAGAAGCTCGAGGAAGAGCTCGACCTCAAGATCTTCGAGCGCGGCGCCAACGAAGTGAGCGTCACGCCGCTCGGCGACGCGATCGTGCACCAGGCGCAGCGGGTGCTCGAGGATGCCGCCGAGATCAAGCAGATCGCCAGGCGCGGCAAGGATCCGCTGGCCGGCCCGCTGAAGCTGGGCATCATCTACACGATCGGCCCGTACCTGCTGCCCGAGCTGGTGCGCCAGGCGATCGCGCGCTGACGCCGCAGATGCCGCTGATGCTGCAGGAGAACTTCACCGTCAAGCTGCTCGACATGCTGCGCACCAGCGAGCTCGACTGCGCGATCATGGCCGAGCCGTTTCCCGACACCGGGCTGGCGATCGCGCCGCTGTACGACGAGCCGTTCGTGGTCGCGGTGCCCACCTCGCACGCGCTGGCCAAGCGCAAGTCGGTGTCGGCCGAAGAGCTGAAGCGCGAGACGATGCTGCTGCTCGGCACCGGCCACTGCTTTCGCGACCACGTGCTCGAGGTGTGCCCCGAGTTCGCGCGCTTCGCCACCGACGCCGAAGGCATGCGCAAGAGCTTCGAAGGCTCGTCGCTCGAGACCATCAAGCACATGGTGGCCTCGGGCATGGGCATCACCGTGGTGCCCAAGCTCGAGCGTGCCCGAGCGAGTCGCACGAGCACGTGAAGTACATCGCCTTCGACGCGCCGGTGCCGTCGCGCCGCGTGGTGCTCGCGTGGCGGCGCAGCTTCACGCGCTACGAGGCGATCGCCGCGCTGCGCAACGCGGTGTACGCCTGCAAGCTCGAAGGCGTGACGCGGCTGTCGTAGGCGCACGCTGCGCTATCCTCCTGCGGCTTCGCCGCTCGCACCGAGGTCTTTCGTGAGCCACTACCCGAGCGACATCTACACCGAGCCGTCGAACCTCGATGTCCGGACGCTGAACAACCTGGGCCCACTGACGCGGATGGCCGGCATCTGGCAGGGCACGCGCGGGCTGGACGTGAAGCCAAAGGCCGAGGGCGCCGAAGAAGCAGGCCTATGTCGAGGCGCATCGAGCTGCAGCCGATCGATCCGCAGACCAACGGTCCGCAGCTCTTCTACGGCCTGCGCTATCACACGTTCATCACCAAGCCCGATCAGGTGAAGACCTATCACGAGCAGGTGGGCTACTGGCTGTGGGAGCCGGCCACGCGGCGGCATCATCCACACGCTGGCCGATTCCGCGCGGCCAGACCGCGATGGCCTATGGCCAGGCGAGCGCCGACGCCACGCAGTTCGAGCTCGTGGCCACGCGAGGCGCCGAGACATTCGGCATCTGCTCGAATCCGTTCCTCGAGCACGCGTTCAGACCGTCGAGTTCCGCATCAAGGTGACGATCAACGCCGATGGCACCTGGTCGTACGACGAAGACACGGTGCTGATGATCCGCGGCCAAGCGGAACCCTTCCATCACACCGACCGCAACACGCTCAGCAAGATCGGCGAGGCCACGCCCAACCCGCTGGCACGTGCCGGCTGACCCGCCAGCAGCAGCGAACTCACTCGATGTCGTCGATGTGGCGCGGCCAGCTCGACTCTGAGCAGGGTCGACAACGCGCGGTCAGCCAGCGAGCGGCCGCCGGTCTGGCAGCGCGCGCAGTAGTTGGTCTCGTTGTCGGCGTGCACGATGCGCTGCACCGGCGCGCCGCACACCGGGCACGGCTGGCGGTAGCTTGCCGTGCACGGCCATCTCGGGGCGGAACGCCGTCACCTTGTCGGGCCAGCCACGCTGCGCGCGGCTTCGGCGCGCAAGCGCTCGGTCCACTCGGCGAGCACTCGCGCGCCGCGCCGTGCAGGCGCGCGACCTCGTCCGGCGTCGAGCTTCGCGCGTCAGCGTGATCGGCGACAGCTGCGCGCGGTGCAGGATCTCGTCCGGAGTAGGCGTTGCCGATGCCGCTGAACAAACGCGGGTTGGTCAGGCTGCGCTTGAGCGTGTGGTTCTCGGCCGCGAGTTGGTGTGCAAAGGCCGCTCGTGTCGCTGGCGAAGACGTCGATGCCTCCCGGGTCCATCGCCGCCAACGCGTCGCGGCCATCGACCAGGTGGATCGACGCACGGCGCTTGGTGCCCGCTTCGGTCAACAGCAGGTCCCGCCGCCGAAGGCGAAGCGTGGCCAGCGCACCTCGGGCCGGCGCTTGGCTGGTGCCGGCCAGCCAGCCAGCGCAGGCGGCCGGCGATCATCAGGTGGATCACCACGAACAGCGATCGCCCGTGATCGCCTTGCAGCTCGAGCACCACGCGCTTGCCCAATCGCTCGACACCGAGCACGCGCCGGCCTTCGACCGATGGAGATCGGCGGCACCGCGGTGCGCAGCACGAAGGGGTCGGTCACCCGCACGCGCTCGAGCGTGTCGCCGCTGCAGTTTGGCAGCCAGGCTCTCGACGTAGACGGTGATGTCGGGCAGTTCCGGCACCGGCGCAGTGTGCCAGCGCGCGCTATCGTAGCGAGCTCAACCCGGCGTCTTCGGCGTGCGGTCGGCACCAGCGCCGCCATGGCCAGGCTCTGCGCGTCGCCGCGTTGCTGCAAGCCGGCCACCGTGCCCAGGCGATCGGGCGCCGAGCGGTTCTGGCTGACCTTCCATTTGCCGACCCACCGTTCGATCGGGATCTCGATGCCGACAATCGCCTTGAGCATCTGCTCGATGTAGTCAGGGCGGCGCATCGCTCACCGCCCACGGCACCGCGCTGTCGGCTTCGTGCGGTCCGCGTCGAATCGCGTCACGATCGCCAGCACCTCGGCGCGCGACTCGATCGCACGAGGCTCGCCGTGCGCGTGGACGACGGCATAGTTCCAGGTCGGCACCACCTTGCCGTGGGCGCGCTTGGTCGGATACCACGACGGCGAGATGTACGCCTGCGCGCCCTGGAACACCGTCACGCTCGCGCCGAGGCTTTCGCCACACCGGGTTGGCGCGCGCGACGTGGCCGACCAGCGTGCCGTGCGGCCCTCGCGTGGTGTCGAGCAAGAAACGGGATATGGTTGACCACCAAGCCGGCATCGCTTTGCACGACCCAGGTCGCCAGCGGGTGAGCGCGCAGCAGCGCCTGCAACACCTCGGGCCGGGTCTCTTCGAAATGGGCGGGCATGTACATCGGGTCTCCTCGAACGCGCGCGGTGGCGACAGGATAGCGGTGCCGGACGCACGCCACTGTGGCCGCCTCCGTAGTGATTCGCGCCGGCCGTTGGGCATGCGCCTTGCATGCACTTGCTGGCATGAGCGAAATGCTGGCCCTGTCGGCTCACTTGCCGCAGCAGGCATTCGAAGCTGGCGAAGTGGTCGTTCGCGAGGGTCGACGGCGGCCGGCGGCATCTGGGTGCTGGTGTCCGGCGCGCTGCTGGTGTGCGCAAGGCCGACATCGCGTTGGTCAACCATCAGATCACGCGGCCGGGGTCGCTCGTCGGCGGGTGTCGGCCGATGCTCGGCAGCGCCTACAGCGCCGACCGTGGAGGCCACACGAACGCAGCGTGCTGCACCACGCGGCCGACGGCCAGGCGCTGCTCGAGATCACCCCGCCATCACGCGCCTGGTGGCGGTGGGCCTGGCCGAGCGGCTCAATTTCGTCACCACCTATCTCGCTGCGGACCTGAAGTCGCAATACGGCGACGCACCCGGCCTGACCATGGTGTCGGCGGTGCTGCGGGAGTTGTCCGAGCGCCAGGACGAGCGCGCCCGGCCCGGATCTGCGCGCGACCCGAGGCCTGACTACTGGAAGCCAGCGCCCAATCAGAAGATGGTGCGTGCCGGCGCGCAAGACGCGCGGACAGCGTGAAGCCTCTCGTGTCCAAGCATCGATCGCCACGTCGCGGCGTCGCCCGCCGAGGATCGATCTCGATGTGCGCAGGAATCGGGCCGATCTGCCGGCCGGCGTTGAAGACCCAGGTGGAGCCGATGCGGTCGGCCCACGAGCCGCGCGGGCTTGAAGGGCGGCTCGTGCACGTGGCCCGGTGAGCACGATGTCGGGCGCGTAGCGCAGCGATCCAGCCGCCCAAGTCGGCGTCGCCGTAGTGGCGCTTGCCGGTCCAGCATGGTGGGCGAGCCCAGCGGCGGCCAGTGGTACACCCACAACCAGCGCGCGGGGCGGCCGCGCCGGCATCGGCCTCGAGTTGCGATTGCGACGCCGTCGCGGCCGAGCGGGCCATCCCACCACGGGCAACACCGTCACCAGCGTGTCGTCGGCGCTCCATGAATCGCCGTCGGTCGGCACGCCGGCCGCGCGCGCCGCGGCCGTCAGCCACCAGCGCGCACTGCTCGCCCTCGCGGTCGGGGTCCGGTGAGGTCGTGATTGCCGGAGCGCGATGATCACCGATGTCGGCCGCCTGTCAGCAGCGACAGGTAGCGCAGGACCACGACGGATTGCGCCTCCAGCGGGACGATCGACGAGATGTCGAGGCTGTCGCCGGCCAGCACCACGAGGTCGAAGCCGGGTGCGGCGCGCACCACCCAATCGAGCTGAGGCAACGTGTAGTGCAGGTCGGAAACCAGCAGAATGCGCATCTGCTCGCTTGGCGGACCCCGCATGCTGGGGCGCACGCCTGGAGGCGAGGCCCAGCGGGCCAGATAATCGCGGGTTCACTGGCTGCGCGACATGTCCACTGCCAACATATCCAACGAAGTGCGCCGCCGCCGCACCTTCGCCATCATTTCGCCACCCCGACGCGCGGCAAGACCACGCTGACCGAGAAGCTGCTGCTGTTCTGCGGCGCGATCCAGATCGCCGGCAGCGGTGAAGGCGCGCAAGGCCAGCGCGCCACGCGACCTCCGACTGGATGGAGATCGAGAAGCAGCGCGGCATCTCGGTGGCGTCGTCGGTGATGCAGATGGAGTACCGCGACTGCGTGATCAACCTGCTCGACACGCCGGGCCACCAGGACTTCAGCGAGGACACCTACCGCGTGCTGACCGCGGTCGACGCCGCGCTGATGGTGATCGACGCGGCCAACGGCGTCGGAGCCAGCAGACGCGGCGCCTGCTGCAGGTCTGCCGCGCGCGCAACACGCCGATCCTGACCTTCGTCAACAAGATGGACCGCGAGGTGCAGGAGCCGCTGGCGCTGATGGACGAGATCGAGCGCGAGCTCGGCATGGAGCGTGGTGCCGTTCACCTGGCCGGTGGGCATGGGCAAGGTCTTCCACGGCGTGATGGACCTGAGCGCGAAGCAGATGCGCGTGTTCGTGCCGGGCGAGGACCGCAACCGGGGCGACGACGACGAGATCCTGCGACGGCCTCGCCAACCCGGCCTACGCCGAGCGCTTCGGCGCGCAGTACGAGCAGGCCCAGGCGCGAGATCGAACTGGTGCGCGAAGCCGCGCCGGCGTTCGACGAAGCACGCCTTCCTGGCCGGCCGCCAGACGCCGATGTTCTTCGGCTCGGCGATCAACAACTTCGGCGTGCGCGAGGTGCTCGACGCGCTGGTCGACCTGGCGCCGCCGCCCGGCGCCAAGGCCGGCGATGCAGCGCGTGGTGCAGCCCGACGAGACCAAGTTCACCGGCGTGGTCTTCAAGATCCAGGCCAACATGGACCCGGCGCACCGCGACCGCATCGCGTTCGTGCGCGTGGCCTCAGGGCCACTTCGAGCGCGGCATGCAGCTGAAGGTCACGCGCTCGGGCAAGGAGCTGCGGCCCAACACGGTGGTGAGCTTTCTGTCAGCCAGCGCCGCGAGCTGCTCGACGAGGCGTTCGCCGGCGACATCATCGGCATTCCCAACCACGGCGTGCTGCAGCTCGGCGACACGCTGACCGAAGGCGAGGCGCTGCAGTTCACCGGCCTGCCGTTCTTCGCGCCCGGAGATGTTCCGCAGCGTCGAGAGTGGCCGACCCGCTGCGCACCAAGCAGCTGAAGGCCGGCCTCACGCAGCTCGGCGAGGAGGGCGCGATCCAGGTGTTCCGCCCGGTGGCGGGCACCGTGCTGCTGCTCGGCGCGGTGGGGCAGCTGCAGTTCGAGGTGGTGGCGCACCGGCTGGAGCACGAGTACGGCTGCAAGGCGCGCATCCAGCCGGCGCGTTATTCGATCGCGCGCTGGGTCACCTGCGACGACGGCCGACGGCGGCGAGACGCGAGCTGCAGCGCTTCATCGACGGCAACGCGCACCGCATGGCGCACGACGCGGTGGACGCGCCGCACGTGCTGCTCGAGTACGCGCCGCGAGCTGCGCGGCGATCGAGAGCAACTGGCCGAAGATCAAGTTCCACGCGCTGCGCGAGCACGCAGGGCTGGTGTTTCAAAAAGCAGCTCGCGACGAGTTGAGGCCGGCGGCGCCGACGCGCGCGGTGCGCATCGTCACCGAGTAGCGCAGCCCCGGTACCGGCGGCACGCTGTGCTGCCAGCCCCAGCGTGCGGCATCGCGCATGCGAGTAGGCCGAGCGCGGCGCAAGGTCGATCGCGACGATGTCTTGCTTCTTCGGATCACGCGGCGGCCAGGGCCGGAAAGCGCAAGCCGCGCAGGGCTGCCGAGCGACACGCCGCAAGATCAGTTCGTAGTGCGGGCGCGTCGCGGTGCCAGCCAAGCGGCGTGCCTTGCCGGTACTCGGCAATCATCACGTGCACGAACGCATCCGGGCGCCACGCCGGCCCATGCCGCGAGCCGCATCGCGCAGCGCTGCAGCGCTGGCGGCAACTCGCCGATCGCCGCGGCTGCAGCTTGTATTCGTCGAAATCGAAGCGCGAGCCGTAGGCGTAGACGCGGCGGCGCGCGGTGTACTCCTTGTAGCGCGCCTCGTGCAGCGGCAGCGTCGCGGCCAGCGTCGATGAGCGCTTCGTTCTTCGGCCACGTCGATGAACGCTGGCTCGAAGGCCAGAGCCCCGGCGGCAATACGATCGGGCTGTCGAACAGCGCGCCTTGAGCGCTGTGGACCGTGGTCATGGCTCAGGCGTGTTCCGTTCGAGGGCGCAATGCCGGCACCTCACGACCGGCGTTTTTCTCGACATGTCCAGCACAAACAGCAAGCGCGCTATGCCGTCTTAGCCATTGCGGGCCGACCGCGGGGCGAGTACTGGTGCGCGCAGCCCGGTAGGTCGCGCCGTCCTTCCCGTAAGCCCGGCATGCGGCGCCTCGCGAGTCGAGCTGGAAGGTATCGCCCGGCAGCAGGTGCGCGTGTCGTCGCCGACACGCAGCCATGATCTCGCCCTGGACCACCAGCGCCTTGACCGCGAAATGGTGCGTGTGGGTGTCGAGCGCGGTGTCGGGCTTCCATTGGCGCTCGACGATTTCGTCGAACCCTTGCGCACGCGCGCTGGCACTGAAAGCCTCGAAGGTAAATGCACTCATCGCTGGGTCTGCCTGTGGCGTGAGTGGGGCATCGTATCGCTGCATCCACAGCGCGTGCGGCGAACGCAAATCAACCTTGCGCGTCGAGCTGGCGCACCGGGAATTGCATCTCGACGACCGACTCGCGTGCATGCGCTGTGGGTCCGGTGGGCGGCAGGAACGCCTCGCGCGCGGGCCCGTCAGGAGCGTGTCGCCATTGGCAGCGAGAGAAGCGGCCCACCTTCGGCAGTCACCAGGTGGGCGTCCTCGGGCAGACCCGACGCGCACGCACACGGCCATGCGAGGCACCGCCGCGAGGCTCGCGGAACTGCAGCAGCGAGGACTTCGGTGGCGCCGCGGGCGACAGCGCTTCCGACGCAGTAGCCGAACTCGGCGTCGAGTTCGTCGGCCTCGAACTGCGGTGCATGCGCGATCACGACCAGCGGGGCAGTCGTGCCGCTTGGGCAACAGGGGGCGCGACTCTTCACAGCACCGCGCCAATCAGTGCCCGCGCCTCGGCGAACCGCGAGGCCACCGTGCGGGCGCAGCGACAGCAGCCGGTGCGCCGGCTCGGGCCGCTCGATCACGTCGTCTCACGCTCAGCGCCCCTGGGATTCTCCGATCTGCGCGATGCGCGTTTCGATGTGGCGCGAGGCGCTGCGTCTCGACGACCACCGCGCGCTCGGCGTCGCTGCGGCGCAGCAGCAGCATGTTGCGCCGATCGTGGAGGCCGCGGGCGGCGTCTTCCAGGATGTCGCCGATCTGTTCGAGGCTGAAGCCCAGCTCCTTGAGCACCGTGATGCGGGTTGAGGCTGGGCCAGCTGCTTTGTCGATCGTAGTAAGCGGTATCCGCTGTGGGGGTCGGCATGCGCCGGCGTGGAACAGGCCGAGCTCGTCGTAAAAGCGCAGCAACCGCGCCGAGACGCGAGCAATGCGCGAGAAGTCGCCGATTCTGGAACGTGCCACCCTGACCGTGCAGACCCGTCCTGTTGCCTCAGCCCAGGCCAGCACCGCGTTGAGGAAGTCGCTCTTCAGCGCCATCTGCTGCACCACGGGTTGCTCGGCTTGCAGGGCGTCGACGAACGCGCGGTGACGGATCACGCCAGGATCGAACAACGCGGCCAGCTTCGGATAACGCGAGCGCGCTCCAGCGCGAAAACCGATGTACTGGCATCGCGACTCAGGTTCGATGCCACCGCGATGTCGGCCACCGACAACGACGGCCGGCAGCGAGATAGTCGCTGCCGGACTGCGAATCCACAGGTAGCGCCGAACTTACCTCTGGCACTGTGGTGTCGAGCACGGCATTCACCCGCGCGTGATCGGTGGCAACGTTCTTGACCGCGGGATGCACGAAGGTCTCGTGGAACAGCGGGTGCACGATGTCGTGAAAGACCGTGCGCTGCCGCCGTACTGCTCGAGCCACAGAGCGTGAGCACGGGCTCGCGCGTCGCTGGGGTACGAGGCGACGGTTGAGGCCTACTGCAGGCCCTCGAGGTAGGCGCAGATCGCCGCGGAATCGGGGAGCGTGGGGGGGCGGTCTTGCAGCACCGGGATCTTGCCCGTGGGGCTCAGCTGCCGCCAGTGCGGCGGCGGGTTGCCGGGAGTCCACCGGGACCACCGGCACCAGCTTTCTGAAGGGCAAGGCCTTGATTCGGGCCGCGACGATCACCTTGCGGGTGTGTGGACTTGCAAATCGGAACACCGCAGATCTTCAGCATGACGCGCTCCTGAGGCGTGGATGAAAGGAGGCGCAGCATCGAGTTTGACGTGGCGTCAAAGTCAAGCGCGCTATTTTCGGACCACGAATGAGCTGGCCGATTCTTCGGCCGTCCGGTGCGTGCGCGCACCGGAAGAGCGCCGCCTATGTGGAGCGAGGCAGCCGTTGTTGGCGACTTGGGCGTATCGCTTTGCAGGTCGTGCGACATCGCGTCCAGCCACACCTTGGCAGACTCCGACCAGATCCGCTGCGTCGACAAAAGCATCTGCATCGGCCCGTTGGGCTCCGGGCGGCTCGACGATGTCTTGCGCCGACCCCAGTACGATGCGTCCATCGCGCGCGCGAACAGCGGGCCGATCATCCTGAGTGGCCACCGACTTTCCGCTTCTTTGAGCCATGCCGCCTGCAGGTCGAGCAGTCCGGCGGTGAGTTGGGTCGACAGTTGCGCCCAGCGCGTGGCCTGCTCGACCGCCAAGCCGATCGGCAGGCCAGCCGGGGTGCTGAGGGGTTTCGGCGTGCCGCACGGCTTCGCCTTCGACCTTGGAGTCGTCGCTCAGCCCCCGCCAGGTCTGCTCTGCTCGCGCGTTGCATCTGCTCGGCAAATTGCAGACCACACCGTCGCCAAGCTCAACGCGGCGCCCGCAGGATCGCGGCGGCGGCGTCAGCCGTCGGGGCCGCATCGGGCTGGGTCCTGCTCGCCTGGCGCGGCTTCGCGCGCACCGCGTTGCGGGGCGAAGAAATCTTCTTGCAGCCGCGCACGGGCGGCGAAGCGGATGGCTTGCGTGGCATGTGGTCGTCTCCCGCATGCACGCGCGCCCTCTGGGGGCGTAGTGAGTAATCGCTGGTCGATGTCGAAGGAGTCTGCTTTGATCGTCGCAGACTCACGCACGGTGGATCGGGTCGATCCACGGCACCGTACTCGGGCTTCTCGACCGGCTCGATGTCGAGATTGACCGCCACCGCCTCGCCGTCGCTGCGCACCAGCACGCATTCGAGCACTTCGGTCGGCGCTGGCGTTGATCTCCTGGTGCGGCACGTACGGCGGCACGTAGATGAAGTCGCCCGGTCCGGCCTCGGCGGTGAACTCGAGCCGCTCGCCCCAGCGCATGCGCGCGCGCCCTGCACCACATAGATCACGCTCTCGAGCGGCCCGTGGTGGTGCGCGCCGGTCTTGGCGTTGGGATGGATGTGCACCGTGCCGGCCCACAGCTTCTGCGCGCCGACGCGCGCGAAGTTGATGGCGGCCTTGCGGTCCATGCCGGGCGTCTGCGCGGTGTTGGCGTCGAGGCGGTCGCCGGGCACCACGCGCACGCCGTCGTGCTTCCAGCGGTCAGAGGGGTCTCGCGTTCATCGGCGCTCCTGCGAGCCCGCATGCTACGCCGATGGTCTACAAATGTCGCCGCTGCGTGACGTATCTCGATCTCGCGCAGTTCGGTCTTCAGCACCTTGCCGTAATTGTTTTTTGGCAACATCTCGACGAAGCGGTAATCGCGCGGGCGCTTGAAGCGGGCGATGCGATCGAGGCAGAGGGCGTCGAGTTCCGCCGCTGCGACCGCGGCGCCCGGACGCTGCACAAGAAAGGCCACAACCTCCTCACCCCAGTCTGGATGCGGCCGGCCAACCACCGAGACCTCAGCTAGGTCGGGGTGGCGCAGCAACACCTCCTCGATCTCGCGCGGGTAGATGTTGCTGCCGCCGCTGATGATCATGTCCTTTGAGCGGTCACGCAACGTCAGCAGGCCGTCTTCGCCGATGCTGCCGAGATCGCCGGTATGGAGCCAGCCGTCGCGAATGGCTGCCGCGGTGGCCTCGGGCTGCTGCCAGTAGCCCTGGCATCACGGTGTCGCCGCGCACGCACAAACCTCACCCACCGCACCGACGGGCAACTGCGCTGCCGTCGTTCCCGTCGCGGATCGTCACCTCGAGCATCGGCTGCGCGTGGCCCACCGACGCCAGCTCGCGCATTGCAGCGGGCGTGCGCGCTGTCATTGATCACGTCGCGCGGCAGCACCGGTGATGGTCATCGGGCTCACCTCTGGCCGTAGATCTGCGCGAAGTGCGGCCCGATTACCTGCAACGCGCGCTGGATGTCGGCCAGGTACATCGGTCCGCTACCGTAGGTGATGGTGGCCGAGACCTTCTGGCTGACCGCCGAGGCCAGCCACATGAATCGACCAGCGGCGCACCATCGTCGGCGCGGCAAAAACGACGCGCTGCGCCAATGCGCCACCAGCTCGACGATCCCGGCAGGGTCGAAGCTCGCGCGAGGTGGGAACCACGCTTGACCCCGGCGTGCATCACGGCAGGGCAGGTGATAGAGCCCGCTGCCGTGCGACAGCGGTGCCGGATGCAGCATCACGTCGCCGGGCGCGACGCTCTGCACCTCGCCGAGATGGAAGCCAGGCTGGCCAGACGCAGCTGGCGCGCGGCCAGACCACGCCCGGCCGGCCGGTGGTGCCGCTAGTGTAGAAAAAGCCACGCCGGATCGGGTCGCTGCGCGTTCGACCGGCTCCGGCAACGTAACGGCCCGGCGCCGTTCAGTTTCAGGCGCTCGTGCAACGACGTGGAGAGTCCAGTGCGGCAAGGTCAGCGCGCTGCCCGGGTCGACGAAAGCCAATCGCGCGCCGCTGTGTTGCAGGATCCACGCCACTTCGCGCGCATGCAGCTTTGCGTTGATCGGCACCGCCGCCAGCACCCGCCCACCAGACGCCCCACGACATCACCAGATATTCGGGCCGGTTAGTCAAGAACAGGCCGATCGCGATCGCCCGGCTGCACGCGCCTGGGTGCGCAGACCACGCGGCCAGGCGCGGCGCGCGCGCATGCGCCAGCGCCAGAGTAGCTGCACCACGGTCGCAGGCCGTGGCCGATCGCGACGCGCTCCGCCGCTGACGCGGCAGCGGGCGAGCCATCGGGTGCGAGGTTCATTGCGGTGGCGGCCGCAATGCGGCACACGCACCACGCCATCGTGGCGGCGTGGTGCAGGGCAATCTGAGCGGCTGTGGCCGCTGACGCTTGCACGCGGCGCAACCGCCTGCGCGTCGAATCGGATGTTCATGCCGAAGTCCGCCGTGTTGTGAATCTGCGGCGCGTCGGTGGTCTATGCGCCGCCTGGTCATTGACAGCTGGCCGTGCGTTCGCGGCGCGAGAATAACGGGAAGCATCCTGTACGAAAAAGCTGTCGATCGATGACCGGCCCCGCCGTCGCAGCCGCGCGCCGCGCCTGGCGCTGTACCTGAACCTGATCCGATGGGACCGCCCCGCGGGCTGGCTGCTGCTTTTGCCGACGCTGTCAGCGCTGTGGATTGCCGCCGACGGCTTTCCAGGTTGGCATCTGTTGATCGTGTTCGTCGCTCGGCACCGATCCTGATGCGCAGCGCCGGCTGCTGCGTCAACGACGTCGCCGACCGCGAGTTCGACCAGCCATGTCAAGCGCACCGCACAGCGGCCGGTCACCAGCGGCGCGCGTGCCGCGTGCGCGAGGCGCTGGCGCTGGGCGCGGCGCTGCGCGCTGGCTGGCCTTCGCGCTGGTGCTGACCACCAATGCCGCCGACCGATCGCTGGCTGTCGTTCGCCGGGCTGGCGGTGACCATCGCTCTACCCCTATGCCAAGCGCGTCGCGTCGATGCCGCAGGCGGTGCTCGGCGTGGCCTTCAGCTTCGGCATTCCGATGGCCTTTGCTGCCGTGCTAGGCGCCGGAATCGCGCGCATGCCGTGTCCGATGCGTGCGCTGCACGCCTGGCTGGCTGCTGCTGGGCAACCTGTTCTGGGTGCTGGCCTACGACACCGGAGTACGCGATGGTCGACCGCGACGACGACCTGCGCATCGGCATGAAGACCTCCGCCATCACGCTCGGGCCGCTTCGACGTGGCCGCGGTGATGGCGCTCCTACGCGATGTACCTCGTCAGCTGGTCGGCTGCGTTGGCGCCGCGCTCGGCCTGGGCGCGGCTGGTATCAGCTCGGCATCGCGGCTGGCGCGGCTCAGGCGCTGTGGCACTGTTCACGCTGATCCGCGGCCGCACCCGCGAGGGCTGCTTCAAGGCCTTCCGTCTCGAACCACTGGCTGGGCTTCAGCGGTGTTCATGGGCGTCGCGCTGGATCTGGCGCTGCGCTAGCGGGCTCTATGCGCGCGTCGCCGAACTCGTCGCCGAGCGCGTGGCGCGTCGCGCGCGCGCGTGCAGGCGCGCATCGAAAGCGGCTCTCGACGGCGTCGTTGTCGCAGCGACATCACAGCGCGGCGTAGGTGGTGCCGCCCTTTGAGGTGACCGCTCGCGCAGCACGGCCGGCGAGCCTCTGTCGACTGCGTGCGCCAGCGCGGTGGCGCCGGCAAACGTGGCCTAGCGCCAGGCGCGCGGCCCTGCTCGACGCGTGAGACCCATCTCGCCGGCGGCCTCGATCATCGCCTCGGATGAAGTAGTAGACGTAGGCCGGGCCCCGAGCCCGACAGCGCCGTCACCGCATCGAGATCGCGTCTCGCGCTGCGAACCACAGCAGCTCGCCACGGTCGGCGCCAGCACCGGCTCGACGGTGGCGCCGCGGTCGGCGCCGCTTCACCGCCGTGCGCGCGCGTACAGGCCGCGATGATGCCCAGGCCGACCAGCGCAGGCGTATTGGGCATCGCGCGCACCACACGCTGACCTGCCGGTGGCTGCCACCAACGCGTCGCTGCGGATGCCGCGCCATCACGCTCAGACTGCAAGCGCACTGCGCGACGAAGGCAGCGCAGGGCAGCGCTGCCGTCGCGCGAACGCCTGGCGGCTTGACCGCCCACACCACCAGCGGCACGTCGTCGAGGTGACGCATCGGCGGCACGGCGAGCGACCAGCACGCCGTACTGCAGCGGCGCGACTTGCGCGCGCTGCGCGTCGCCAGGGCTCGATCGACGCGGATCGACCGTGGCCGGCCATGCGCCCGTCTGCAGCGAGGCCGCCGATGAGCGCCGGCCATGTTGCCGCCGCCGACGAAGGCAAGCTGGCGCGATGGCGTTGCTCATGCGAGCCAGTGTAGACGTGGCCATGCCGGCCGTTTGACGCCGGCGATGCATGCGCGCGCGCAAAGCACGCGAATGAGCGATCGCGACACATTGGCTGGATGCGCGGCGCTCGACGGCTGCTGCCGCCACAAGTGTCGCGCGCGCGCCTGCAGTGCCGCGGTCCGGATGTCAGCGTGCAAGGCCGTGAACAAACGTCCTACGCCGATGAATCCCCGACAGCCCCTGGGGCACCTACCTGGCGCAAGTCGACCGCGTGATGCCCTACCTGGCCACGCTGGCCCGCTGGGCCGAGACGCTCAAGCGCCCGAAGCGCGCGCTGATCGTCGACGTGCCGATCGAGCTGGACAACGGCACGCGTCGCCCACTTCGAGGGCTACCGCGTGCAGCACAACCTGTCGCGCGGCCCGGGCAAGGGCGGCGTGCGCTACCACCCTGACGTGACGCTCGAGGAGGTGATGGCGCTGTCGGCCTGGATGACGGTCAAGAACGCGGCGGTCAACCTGCCCTACGGCGGCGCCAAGGGCGGCATCCGCGTCGACCCGAAGAAGCTGTCGCTGAAGGAGCTCGAGCGCATGACGCGCCGCTACACCAGCGAGATCGGCATCATCATCGGCCCGCAGCAGCGACATCCCGGCGCCCGACGTCAACACCAACGCGCCAGATCATGGCCTGGATGATGGACACCTACTCGATGAACGTCGGCGCCACCGCCACCGGCGTCGTCACCGGCAAGCCGATCCACCTCGGCGGCTCGCTCGGGCCGCGTCAAGGCCACCGGCCGCGGCGTGTTCGTCACCGGCCGCGAGGCGGCGCGCCGCATCGGCCTCGACCTGCGACGGCGCGCGCGTCGCGGTGCAGGGCTTCGGCAACGTCGGCTCGTCGGCGGCCGAGCTGTTCGCCCAGGCCGGCGCCAAGATCGTCGCCGCGCAGGACCACACCGGCACGCATCGTCAACGCCAGCGGCTCGACCTCGCCGACGCTGATGCCCGCATGTCGCGCGACCGGCGGCGTGGCCGGCTTCAAGGGCGCGCGAGCGTGATCGACAACGAGGCGTTCTGGGACGTGGCCTGCGACATCCTGATCCCCGCCGCGCTCGAAGGCCAGATCACCGCCGAGCGCGCGCGCCGCACCAAGGCCAAGCTGGTGCTCGAAGGCGCCAACGGCCCGACGCGTGCCGAGCGCCGACGACATCCTGGCCGACCGCGGCGTCCTGGTGGTGCCCGACGTGATCTGCAACGCCGGCGGCGTGACGGTCAGCTACTTCGAGTGGGTGCAGGACTTCTCGTCGCTTCTTCTGGACCGAAGACGAGATCAACCTGCGCCTCGACAAGATCATGGTCGAGCGCGCTGAAGCAGCATCTGGGACACCGCCGACCAGCCACAAGATCACGCTGCGCACCGCCACCTTCGCGGTAGCCTGCGAGCGCATCCTGATGGCGCGCAGGAACGCGAGCTGTACCCGTAGCCACGCCGTGCCGCGACCGCAGCCTCACGCCACCGGGCGCCAGGCCGTTCGCCGAAAATCGCGCCGCCCACCCGCACGATGGTGGCGCCCTCGGCGATCGCCGCCTCCAGGTCGCGCGCTCATGCCCATCGACAGGGTGTCGAGCGCCAAGCCCGATCGCGTTGCAGCCTTCGAACAGCAACGCGCCAGTGCGGCGCGCGGTGCGCGCTGCGCCGCGAAGTCGCCCTGCGGCTCGGGAATCGCCATCAGCCCGCGCAGGTGCAGCCGCGCGGCAGCGCGGCCACCGCCTGCGCCAGCGCGCGGCGCTCGATCGGGCACGACGCCCGCTCTTGCTGAGCCTCGCCGCTGATGTTGACCTGCAGGCACGCCTGCAGCGGGCGGCAGGTGCGTCGGGCGCTAGCTGCTGACAAGCCGCTCGGCGACCTTCAGTCGATCGACCGTGTGCACCCAGTCGAAACGACGCGGCGACGACGCGCGCCTTGTTGCTTTGCAGCGGGCCGATCAGGTGCCACTCGATCTGGCCGCGCAGATCGGCCAGCGACTCCATCTTGTCGAGGGCTTCCTGCACGTAGTTCTCGCCGGAACGCGCGCTTGCCCGGCCGCGTACGCGTCGCGCACCGCTTGTGGCGCCGAAAGTCTTGCTGTCACAGCCAGCAACGTGACGCTTTGCACGGGACGTTGCGAGGTCTCGCACGCGCGTCGCGATACGCGCGCGCACTTGTTGTATACTGTCGCTTCGCCACGCTGCTGCATAATCCCCGGCAGCCTATCGCACCTCGCAACGCGCGCCCTCAATGGACATCACCCAACTGCTCGCGTTCTCGGTCAAGAACAAGGCCTCCGACCTGCACCTGTCGGCCGGCCTGCCGCCGATGATCCGCGTGCACGGCGACGTGCGCCGCATCAACGTCGACCCGCTCGAGCACAAGGACGGTGCACGACATGGTGTACGACATCATGAACGACTCGCAGCGCAAGCACTACGAGGAAACGCTGGAGTGCGACTTCTCGTTCGAGATTCAGGGCCTGGCGCGCTTTCGCGTCAACGCCTTCAACCAGAACCGCGGCGCCGGCGCGGTGTTCCGGACCATTCCGTGCAAGATCCTGACGCTCGAAGCAGCTGAACGCGCCCAAGATCTTCGCCGAGCTGTCGCTGAAGCCGCGCGGCCTGGTGCTGGTGACCGGCCCCACCGGCTCGGGCAAGAGCGACGACGCTGGCGGCGATGGTCAACCACCTCGAACGAGAACGAGTACGGCCACATGCCTGACGGTCGAAGACCCGATCGAGTTCGTGCACGAGAGCAAGAAGTGCCTGATCAACCAGCGCGAGGTCGGCCCGCATACGCTGTCGTTCGCCAACGCGCTGCGCTCGGCGCTGCGCGAGGACCCGGACGCGATCCTGGTCGGCGAAATGCGCGACCTGGAGACGATCCGCCTGGCGCTGACCGCGGCCGAAACCGGCCACCTGGTGTTCGGCACGCTGCACACCAGCTCTGCCGCCAAGACGATCGACCGCATCGTCGACGTGTTCCCGGCCGCGGAGAAGGAGATGGTGCGCGCGATGCTGTCGGAGTCGCTGGTCAGGCGGTGATCTCGCAGACGCTGTGCAAGACCGAAGGACGGCGCCGGCCGCGTCGCGGCGCACGAGATCATGATCGGCACGCTCGGCGATCCAGCAACCTGATTCGCGAAGCAAGATCGCGCAGATGTACTCGGCGATCCAGACCGGCCAGCAGCGTCGGCATGCAGACACTGGACCAGAACCTCACCGACCTGGTGCGGCGCAAACGTCATCTCGCCCGCCGAGGCTCGCGCCAAAGCGAAAGTCCCCGAAAACTTCCCTGGCTGACCGCCGCACCAAGCCGTGAAGAAACTACTTGATCGCCTGGCGGGCAACCGCCGCGAGAACCCCGAGACGCCGGACTCCGGCCACTTCCACCATGTTCCTCGAGCGCGGAGGAAGAGACGCCGCGACTGGTGCCATGGGGCGTGCGCGCGGGGCAGCTGAGGCGCAATCGGTCGACCCCGCCGACGGCGCGCAGAAATTTGCCCGCGCCTGAACAACGACCGTCACGCCGTTGCTGTTGGTCGAGTCCGGAGCCTGCAAGCGCCTGACCGAGTACCCGACGTTTGTCAGCATGACACCTGACCGCGAGGTCATTGCGCAAGACGAGCGAGGGCGACTACCCGCTGATCGTGCTCGAGGGCACGATCGCGGTGGATCGCGTGCAGCCTTGTGGCTGTGCGCGCCTGGGCGAGGCGCGTGTCGGCGACTTGCTCGGCGAGATGTCGCTGCTTGATGCGGGCGACACGGTTCCGCCGTGCCGCACGCTGACGCCGTGCGTGGTGGCGGGTGCTCGAGGCGCATGCGCTGGACCGCATGATGAAAGACGACCCCCGCCTGGCCGCGGTGTGGCTGCTGGCGGCGCTGGCGCGCCGACTGTCGCTACGATTGCGACAAGCCAGTGCGCGCCTGAGCGCGTTGCTGACCAGCTCGACTTGATGCCGGCGGCGCCGGGAGAAACAACCATGGAACGCGACCAGGCTTCGAAATTCGTCAACGACCTGCTGCGCCTGATGATCGTCGCGCAACGGCTCCGACTTGTTCCTCACCGCAGACTTTCCGCCCGCGATCAAGGTCGACGGCAAGGTGACCAAGGTCTCGCCGCAGCCGCTGACCGGCCAGCACAACGCTGGCGCTGGCGCCGCTGCGGTGATGAACGACAAGCAGGCGCGCCGAGTTCGAGCGAACCAAGGAGTGCAACTTCGCGATCTCGCCGCAGGGCATCGGACGCTTTCGCGTCAACGCGTTCGTGCAGCAGGGGCAACGTCGGCCTGGTGCTGCGGCGTGATCCCACAGAGCACTGCCGACCATCGACGCAGCTCGAGCCTGCCGCAAGGTGCTGAAGGACGTCGTCGATGACCAAGCGCGGCCTGGTCATCATCGTCGGGCGCCACCGGCTCGGGCAAGACGCACCGTCGCTGGCGGCGATGGTCGACTGGCGCAACGAGACACTCGCACGGCCACATCATCACGATCGAGGACCCGGTCGGAGTTCGTGCACCCGCACAAGAACTGCATCATCACGCAGCGCGAGGTCGGCATCGACACCGACGGCTGGGAGCACGCGCTGAAGAACACGCTGCGCCAGGCGCCCGACGTCATCCTGATGGGCGAGATCCGCGACCGCGAGACGATGGAGCACGCGGTCGCGTTCGCCGAGACCGGCCACCTGTGCCTGGCGACGCTGCACGCCAACAGCGCCAACCAGGCGCTGGACCGCATCATCAACTTCTTCCCCGAGGAGCGGCGCGCGTCAGCTGCTGATGGACCTGTCGCTGAACCTGAAGGGCATCGTGTCGCAGCGCCTGCTGCCGCGCGCAGGAAGGCAAGGGCCGCGTCGCGGCGGTGGAGATCATGCTCAACACGCCGCTGATCTCCGACCTGATCTTCAAGGGCGAGGTCGCCGAGATCAAGGAGATCATGAAGAAGCGCTCGCGCGAACTCGGCATGCAGACCTTCGACCAGGCGCTGTTCGACCTGTACGAGAGCCGCCACGTCTCGCTACGAAGACGCGCTGCGCAACGCCGATTCGGTGAACGACCTGCGCCTGCAGATCAAGCTGCAACAGCCAGCGCGCGCAGACCAGGACCTGGCGGCGGGCACCGAGCACCTGACGATCGTCTGAACCCGGTGAGCGCCTCGGCCATTGGCCGAGGCGCATCGACATGCGAATAGGCCGCAGCTAGACTGTGCGGCCCTTTTCCATTCGAGATCGCCATGAAGACCTACGAACCGACCGCCGTCGCGCAAGGTCGCCTTTCTCGGCCTGGGCGTGATGGGCCATCCGATGGCGGGCCACCTGGCGCTGCGCCGGCCACCGCGTGACGGTCTACAACCGCACGGCCGCCAAGGCGCGCAGGCTGGGCCGGCGAGTTCACGGCGGCGCGGCTGCGCCGACGCCGCGCGAGGCAGCGGCCGGTGCTGACTTCGTGTTCTGCGTGCGTCGGCAACGACGACGACCTGCGCTCGGTGGCGCTCGGGCGACCACGGCGCGTTCGCCGGCATGAAGCCGGGCGCGGTCTTCGTCGACCACACCACCGCGTCGGCCGACGATTGCGCGCGAGCTGTGCGGCCGCGGCGACGGCCGCGGCCTGTCGCTTCGTCGATGCGCCGGTGTCCGGCGGCCAGGCCGGCGCGATCGAACGGCGTGCTCACCGTCATGTGCGGCGGCGAGCCAGCCGCGTTCGACGCCATGCGAAGCCGGTGGCCATGGCGTTCTCCACGCGCCGTCACGCTGCTGGGCGCGCAGCGGCGCCGGCCAGCTGGCCAAGATGGTCAACCAGATCGTGCATCGCCGGCCTCGGTGCAGGGCCTGTCGGAGGCGCATCGCCTTCGGCCAAGAAGGCCGGCCTCGACATGGAGGCGGTGCTCGAGGTGATCGGCAAGGGCGCGGCGCAGAGCTGGCAGATGGACAACCGCGGCACGACCGATGATCGACGACAAGTTCGACTTCGGCTTCGCGGTCGACTGGATGCGCAAGGACCTCGGCCTCGTGCTCGACGGAGGCGCGGCGCAACGGCGCGCGCCTGCCGGTGACCGCGCTGGTCGACCAGTTCTACGCGGACGTGCAGGCCATGTGGCGGCAAACGCGACGACACCGTCGAGCCTGATCAAGCGCGCTGCGCTGAGCGCCGCCGAGCGCGGCGCTCACCGCACGCATTCGCGGGTCCGCTGTCGCCTGTGGCTGGCGCGGGCTGACGTCGGCGAGCTCGGCCTCGGTGATGACCTCGAACACCGCGCACCACCTTGTGCACGCCGCTGACGCCGCGCGCGAGCTCGGCGGCGCGCGTGGCCTCACGCTCGGTGACGCGGCCCATCAGGTAGACGCGTGCCGCGCTGCGGTGACGACCTTGAAGGCGTTAGCCTGCAAATCCTTCGCGTCGACGAAGGCTCGCCTTGACCTTGCTCGTCAGGAAGGCGTCGTTCGACCGCTCGGCCAACGAGCTGGGCGGCATCGACGGCGCAGCTCGTTGACCGACCGAGACGCACGTTTTCGATCGCGCGCGACGACCTGCTCGACCGCCGTCTTGATCGGCCTCCGTCGGCACCTCGCCGGTGAGCAGCACCATGCGGTTGTAGCTTGTGACGGTGACGTGCCGCCCGATCGCCGACCAGCTTCGCCGATGCGGCCGCTGGCCTTGACCTCGATCGCCTCGTCGTCGAGCTGCGTGCCGATGGTGCGCCGGTCGATCGCGACCATCGCGCCGCCGACCATCGGCCGCTGCCGACGACCAGTGCGGCGCGGCGCTGAGCAGCGCCGCGGCAAGCGCTGCCAGGCAGCGAGACGAGCGAGCGGTTGCTGTGCGGCTTCGACGGGGCCTTGAGGTCATGTAGTTTTCCTGTTCTCCGAGCAGTTGCAGATCGATCGCATCGCACAGGCAGTGCAGCACCAGCAGATGCACCTCCTGGATGCGCGCGCTGCCGCTCGTGCGGCACGCAGATCGTGGACGTCGGTTCTCCGAGCACCGGCGCGCATGCGCGCCGCCGGTGCTGGCCGGTCAGGGCGATGACAGTCATTTCCTTGGCGTGCGCCGCGTGCGACGGCCGACGAGCACGTTCGCCGAGTTGCTCGCCGTCGAGGTCGCGCAGCAGTAGCAGGTCGCCCGGCGAGCGCCAGGCGTCGACCTGCTTGGCGAAGCACCGACGGCACACCGTCGTGCCACCGACAGCTGGCTGAGGATCGACAGTGTCGACGCGCCCAGCGCGATCGCGGCCAGACCCGGGCCGCTCGCGCTCGAAACGGCCCGATCGAACTCGCGCCGCGCACAAGCTGACGCGATCGGCCGACCGAGCCGACCGATCGCCGCAGGCCAGCACCTTGCCGCCGCGCGGTGATGCAGCTCGACGATGGCGCTGCTGACCGCGTCGGCGATCGGCCGTGCCAATGACTCTGCCGATCGGCGTATTTCAGGTCGGCGCTGCATCGAAGAACTGCTGCTGGATGCGCTGCTCGAGCATGGTCACCGATCGATAATGATCACGCCTCTGCGCCGTCGCGTTCGGACGAGTCTTCGCTAGCCGGCGTCGAAGGCTGCGTGCAGCCACTCGATCCGATCGCCGTCGATCGCGACGACGTCGAACCGGCACGGCGGCGGCTGCGCGAGCTGGCGCAGGAAGTGGTGCGCGGCGAAGACGCAGGCGCTGCCGCTTGGCGGCGCCGATGCTCGCCGCAGCGCCGCCGAAGCGGTCATCGGCGCACCCGCACCTCGACGAACACCGAGCGTGCCGTCGCGGTTCGCGCATGACCAGATCGACCTCGCCGCCGCGCGCACGCGCCCGCGCGCGACGCGATAATTGCGCGCGCACCAGCACCAGCCCCGTCAGCAGCCAGATGACCGAGCGCGCGCGCTTCGGCGAGCGTCGCCCGAGCAGCCTTGGTCGTGGGCGGGTCGTCACCGTGGTCCAGACGCCGGAGGTCTCATCAGTCGTGAGGATCGAAGCTCGTTCGACGGCCGCACGGCGGCGGCCGCCTGCCGGGCCAGCGAGTATCCCGCGCCGGCGCTCATGTCGTCGCGACGCCGATCGGCAATCTAGCCGACCTGAGCGCTGCGCGCGCTGCACGTGCTCGCGATCGTCGACGCCGATCGCCTGCGAAAGACACGCGCCACAGCGCCGCGCTGCTGCGCCATTTCGCGATCGACCAAGCCGCTGATCGCGCGTGCACTGAGCACAACGAGCGCGCCGCCGCCGGCGTCGTGCTCGCCCGGCTGGCACGCGGGCGAGCGCGTGGCCTACATCAGCGACGCCGGCACGCCGGCGGTGAGCGATCCCGGCGCGGCGCTCGGTCGCGGCGGCGCGATCGCGGCAGGTATACCGCGTGGTGCCGATTCCCGGGCGCGAGCAGCGCGCTCGGCCGCGCTGAATCGGCGGCCGGCGACGCCAGGCCGCCGGCTGTCGCGTTCGTCGGCTTTCGCGCCGGCGCGCGGCAGCGAGCGCGCAGGCGCGCGGTCGCACGCGTTGCGCGCACGCGCCGCCGACCCAGGTCGTGTTCGAGGCGCCGCACCGGATCGAGTCGCTCGCCGACGGCGCTGGCCGCCGGCTTGCCCCGAACGCGGTCGCTGACGCTGTGCCGCGAGCTGACCAAGCAGTTCGAGACGATCGTGACGATGCCGGCGCGCGCGACTGCCGGCCGTGGCTCGCCGCCGACCCGAACCGGCGCGCGCGGCGAGTTCGTGCGTCGTCTTGCACGCGCTGGCCGCGCCGCCGACATGCTGCGCTCGCCGGCAGCCGCGCACGATGCGGTGCTCGATGCCCCTGCTCGGCGGCGCTGCCGCTGAAGCAGGCGGTCGCGCTCGCCGGCGAGATCTCGGCGGCGCGGCGCGCAACGCTGCTCTACGCGCGCGCGCTCGCGCTCGAAGGAGCGCGCGCACCGGCCGCACGACGACCGCGCCCTAGCGGCTCAGGCCGCTTACGGCCGTGCGCGACCTGGGCGTCGTGCTTCTGCGGCGTGGATGTTCGCGCTCGCGCGGTTCTGCATGCGCTGCGAGCTGGTGGCGCTCGCTTCGGCGTGACGGTGCCGTCGGCCTTGGCCTTGGCTTCGACGGCGGCGATGCTGCGCCTGCTCGCTTGCTCGAGGCGGTGCGCCTCGCGCGCGGTGAGCTGGCCGGAGGCGACGCCGGCGTCGATCGCGCGCCTGCTGGTTCGCCTCGCGCTGGTCGACGCGCGGCGTGGCCGCTGACCTGCGGCGAACGCGCCGATCGAGGCGACCGCTGAGCGTGATGCCGGTGGCCAGAGTCGTGAACTTGTGCATGGTGATGTCCTTCGGGTTGACGTTGAATCGAACAGTGGGTTGCGGGTCCCGCCCGTCACAACGGCGGCGCCGCGACGACGCCGACCCTGGCGCGGTAAAGCCCGCCGTAAAGATCTGTGAAACGACGCCCGCTCCTACAATTCGACGCACTCGATCCCGAGGACGCTCACCATGATCTCCCGCGAACCCACCATCGAGCGCCTCGCCATCGCCCGCGCGCTGCTGCTCGAGCCGTTCGGCCTCGACGAAGGCCAAGCTGGCGCGCGAGCGCTGGCGACGATCGCCGCGCACCGCATCGACGACGCCGACCTCTACTTCCAGTACACGCGCAGCGAGGGCTGGAGCCTCGAGGAAGGCATCGTCAAGAGCGGCAGCTTCGGCATCGACCAGGGCGTCGGCGTGCCGCGCGGTCGCCGGGCGAGAAGACCGCGTTCGCCGTACTCCGACGACATCTCCGAGGCGGCGCTGCTCGACGCCGCGCGCACCGTGCGCACGATCGCCGCGGCCGGGCAGAGCCGGCGCGTCAAGGTCGGCGCCAAGCCGTCGCTCGCTCGCCAGCCGCGTGCTCTACGCGCCGATGGATCCGATCGCGACCCTCGACAGCACGCAGAAGGTCGCGCTGCTCGAGAAGGTCGAGCGCCTCGCGCGCAGCAAGCGACCCGCGCATCGTCCAGGTGATGGCCGGCCTGGCGAGCGAGTACGACGTCGTCCTGGTCGCGCGCGCCGACGGCACGATCGCCGCCGACGTGCGGCCGCTGGTGCGCCTGTCGCTCACCGTGATCGCCGAGCAGACGATCGACGGCGTCGTGCGGCGCGAGTCCGGCAACGGCGGCGGCGGCGGCCGCTTCGGCCTCGGCTACTTCCAGGACGACGTTGATCGAGAGCTACGTCGACGCGGCCGTCAACGCCGCGCTCACCAACCTCGAGTCGCGCCCGCCAAGGCCGGCGATGATGAGCGTCGTCCTCGGTCCGGGCTGGCCGGGCGTGCTGCTGCACGAGGCGATCGGCCACGGCCTCGAAGGCGACTTCAACCGCAAGGGCGCGAGCGCGTTCACCGGCCGCATCGGCCAGCGCGTCGCGCGCCAAGGGCGTGACCGTGCTCGACGACGGCACGCTCCCGACCGGCGCGGCTCGCTCAACGTCGACGACGAAGGCAACGCCGACGCAAGCGCAACGTGCTGATCGAGGACGGCATCCTGCAGCGGCTACATGCAGGACTGCGATGAACGCGCGCCTGATGAAGGTCGCGCCGACCGGCAACGGCCGGCGCGAGAGCTACGCCGCGGTGCCGATGCCGCGCATGACCAACACCTACATGCTCGGCGGCGACGCAGACGACGCGACGAGATCCTCGCCGGCCTGAAGCGCGGCCTCTACGCCACCAACTTCGGCGGCGGCCAGGTCGACATCACGAGCGGCAAGTTCGTGTTCTCGGCGAGCGAGGCGTTCTGGGTCGAGAACGGCAAGATCCAGTACCCGGTGAAGGGCGCGACGCTGATCGGCAACGGCCCCGACGCGCTGACGCGCGTCAGCGCGATCGGCAACGACATGACGCTCGACACCGGCGTCGGCGTCTGCGGCAAGGAAGGCCAGAGCGTGCCGGTCGGCGTCGGCCAGCCGACGCTGCGCATCGACCGGCTGACCGTCGGCGGCACCGCCTAGAGCGTTCTTCGTTCCGACCACGCGCACGTCGAGCGTCGGCAGGCCGGCGATCGAGCCCTGCATGACGTCGCCCGGCACCACCGGGCCGACGTTTTCCGGCGTGCCGCTGTAGATCAGGTCGCCCGGGAACAGCTCGAACGCCTGCGACAGCTTGCTGATCTGCTCGGCGACGCTCCAGGTCATCATGTTGAGGTCGGCGTTCTGCTTGATCGACGCCGTTGACCTTGAGCGTAGATCGCGCCCTTGGTGAAGTGGCCGACGTCGGCGACGCGGTGCAGCGGCCCCATCGGCGCCGAGCGGTCGAAGCTCTTGCCGATCTCCCAGGGCTTCTTCTCGTCGCCCATCGCGCGCTGCAGGTCGCGCCGCGTCATGTCGAGGCCGATCGTGTAGCCGTAGACGAGCTCGAGCGCCTGCTCGACCGGGACGTTGCTGCCGCCCTTGCCGAGCGCGGCGACGAGCTCGATCTCGTAGTGGTAGTTCTTGGTCAGCGGCGGGTACGGGATGGTCGGCGGTCGTGCCGGACGGCGACGAACTGGATCGCGTCGCTCGGCTTCTGGAAGAAGAACGGCGGCTCGCGGTTCGGGTCGGAGCCCATCTCGCGCGCATGCGCGGCGTAGTTGCGGCCGATGCAGTAGATGCGCCGCACCGGGAACATCTCGCTCGTGCCGGCGATCGGCAGCATCGGCTGGGCGACCGCGAACACGGTGCGCAGCCGGCGCGCCGGCCGACCCGGCGCCGACCCGGTGACGCACAGCCCGCGAGCGCCGCGACGGCGGCGGCGCTGCTCGTAGACAACACTTTCCTGCGATCCATGACTTTCGTCTCCTCTGCGCGGTTGACGGGGCGCCGAGGCGCCGTGCTACATTGGCGCCCATGATCTCGCGCGCCTGGTTCTTTGCCTATTTTGCGTTCTCGCACCGCCTCGGCGGATGGAGAGGCAGGCGCATAGGCAAGCAGGCGCACACCGAATCCAAGACCGCCGGGCAACCCCCGGCGGTTTTGGCCTTGAGCTTAAAGCCGTAGGAGCGACGACGTCATGAGGACGAACAGCAAACCGGCGTAGCGAGAGTGCGTATGGCGGCGGCGAGCGCACCAGCCGGACCGACGACCTGCGGATCGAGAACGTGACGCCGCTGCCGCCGCCCGAGCACCTGATCCGCTTCTTCCCGATCGCCGGCACGCCGGTCGAGACAGCTGATCGGCGACGACGCGCGACGCGATCCGCCGCATCATGCGCACGGCGAGGACGACCGGCTGCTCGTCATCATGGGCCCGTGCTCGATCCACGACCCGGCTCGCCGCGCGTCGAGTACGCGCGGCGGCTCAAGGCCGAGCGCGACCGCTTCGCCGAGCACGCTCGAGATCGTCATGCGCGTCTACTTCGAGAAGCCGCGCACGACGGTCGGCTGGAAGGGGCTGATCAACGACCCCTACCTCGACGAGAGCTATCGCATCGACGAGGGCCTGCGCATCGGCCGCCAGCTCCTGCTCGAGATCAACAAGCTCGGCATGCCGGCGGGCAGCGAGTTCCTCGACGTCGATCTCGCCGCAGTACCTCGGCGACCTGATCGCCTGGGGCGCGATCGGCGCGCGCACGACCGAAAGCCAGGTGCACCGCGAGCTCGCCTCAGGGCTGTCGGCGCCGATCGGCTTCAAGAACGGCACCGACGGCAACATCCGGATCGCCATCGACGCGATCCAGGCGGCGCGCGCGGCCGCACCACTTCCTGTCGGTGCACAAGAACGGCCAGGTCGCGATCGTCGAGACGCGCGGCAACACCGACTGCCACGTCATCCTGCGCGGCGGCAAGACGCCGAACTACGACGCCGCGTCGATCGCCGCGGCGTGCAAGGAGATCGAGGCGGCCAGGCTGCCGTGCACGCTGATGGTCGACTGCAGCCACGCCAACAGCGGCAAGCTCCACTCGCGCCAGGTCGAGGTCGCGCGCGACGTCGCGGCGCAGCTCGCAGGCGGGCAGCCGCTGCATCTTCGGCGTGATGGTCGAGAGCCACCTGCAGGCCGGCGCGCAGAAGTTCGCCGCCGGCAAGGACGATCCGGCGCAAGCTCGCCTACGGCCAGAGCATCACCGACGCCTGCCTCGGCTGGGACGACTCGGTGCGCGCGCTCGAGACTGCTGAGCGACGCAGTCGCGGCGCGGCGCGCGCACGCGCGCGGCGCGGTCGCGCGCGCCGGTTTGACCGCGCGCCGATCGACGCGGCTTCAATCGCGCCATGCACGACTCAGCTCCCGCGCCGTCGCCTGCTCGCCGCGGCGCCGGCGTCGTCGCCGCGATCGGCTGGCCGGCGATCGCGCTCGGCGCGCGGCCTGCCGCGCGATGACCGACGGCCCGTTCTATCCCTCGCTCGCCTACCGCGCGCGCTCGCTCGACTGGGACGCCGACCTGACGACCGTGCGCGGCCGCGCCCCGACGGCCAGCCGCTGCCGAAGCGCGCGCGGCGAGCACCTCGACCTGCACGGCGCGGTTCGTCGACGGCGGCGGCCGCGCCGTCGACGGCGCCGAGGTCGAGATCTGGCAGTGCGACGCGTTCGGCAGCTATCGCCATCCGCGCGGCGCCGGCGATCGCATCGACGCAGGCTTCCAGGGCTTCGGCAGCGACGCGCAGCGACGCGCGCGGCGGCTACCGCTTCCGCACGATCCGGCCGGTGCCGTATCCGGGCCGCACGCCGCACATCCACGTCGAAGCTGCGCCATCCCGGCGTTCGGCGAGGTCACGTCGCAGCTGTTCGTCGTCGGCGAGCCGGGCAACGCCGGGCGACTTCCTCTATCAGAGCCTCGGCGAGGGCGATCGCCAGGAAGTCGAGATGCGCCTGCAGCGCCGCGCCCGCCGGCGACGCCGGTGATGTGGATCGCCGAGCGCGATCCTCGTCGTCGCAGCCGCTGAGCTCGCGTGCGGCGTCGCAGTCGGCGCCGCTCGGCGCCGCCGCATCGCGCGCGAGGCGCTCGCTCTTCCAGTAGACGTCGTCGCCGCCGAGGCCGTCGAGGTTGGCGCGGTTGAGGACGCGGGCGAGGACGAAGAGCAGATCGCTCAGGCGGTTCAGGTACTGGCGCGCTTCGGCTGCGAACTTCGTCGCTCGCCGGCCAGCGCGACGACGGCGCGCTCGGCGCGGCGCGCGACCGTGCGGCCGACGTGGGCGAGCGCCGCGCTGCGCGTCCCCGCCGGCAGGATGAATTCCTTCAGCCGCGGCAGCGCCGGCGTTGTAGTGAGCGAGCGCCTCGTCGAGCGCGCGACCGCCTCGATCTTCAGCAGCGCATCAGCCGGGAATCGACAGCTCGCCGCCGAGGTTGAAGAGCTCGTGCTGGATGACGACGAGCAGCTCGCGAACGTCGTCGGGCAAGCGGCTCGGCGAGGAGCACGCCGAGCGTCGAGTTGAGCTCGTCGACGTCGCCGAGCGCGGCGATGCGCAGGTGGCTCTTGGCGACGCGGCTGCCGTCGCCGAGGCCGGTCGTGCCGTCGTCGCCGGTGCGCGTCGCGATCTGGGTCAGGCGATTGGCCATGGTCGGGGCATCCTAGCAGCGACGACCGAACGGTCGGCACGCAGCGAGGGCCGTTCCTACAATGCCCGTTCGGCCTCGCGCCGCGGAGATCCGCCATGAACGCACCCCTGCCCGCCCACCTGCTGCCCACGCTCGCGCCGCGCGCGTGCCGCCGGCCATGATCGACGCGCTCGAAGGCGGCTCTTCGGCGAGCGCTGCTCGACCGCGCTGGTCGTGCGCGAGCAGCACGGCCGCGACGAGTCGCCGATCGATGCGCCGCCGCCGGGAAGCGGTCGTCTTCTGCGAGGCACCGACGGACGTCGCGGCGGTCGTCAAGCTCGCCGACCAGCTACGCCGTGCCGGTGATCCCGTTCGGCGTCGGCTCGTCGCTCGAGGGCCACCTGCTCGCCGTCCAGGGCGGCATCAGCATCGACCTGTCGCGCATGAACAGGGTGCTCGCGGTCAACGCCGAGGACCTCACCGTCACAGTCAGGCGGGCGTGACGCGGACGCAGGTCAACGACGAGATCCGCCACACCGGCCTCTTCTTCCCGATCGACCCCGGCGCCGACGCGCTCGATCGGCGGCATGGCGGCGACGCGCGCGAGCGGCACCAACGCGGTCCGCTACGGGACGATGCGCGAGAACGTCCTCGGCCTGACGGTCGTGACGGCGAGCGGCGACGTCATCCACACCGGCACGCGCGCGCGCAAGTCGTCGGCCGGCTACGACCTGACCCGGCTGATGGTCGGCAGCGAGGGAACGCTCGGCGTGATGACCGAGATCACCTTGCGCGTCTACCCGCTGCCCGGAGGCGATGTCGGCGGCGACCTGCACCTTCCCGTCGATCGACGCCGCGGTGCGGACGACGATCGAGATCATCCAGATGGGCATCCCGATCGCCCGCTGCGAGCTGCTCGACCGCTTCGCGGTGCAGGCCGTCAACCGTCACGACAAGCTCTCGCTCACCGAAGCGCCGATGCTGCTGATGGAGTTCCACGGCAGCGAGGCGAGCGTCGCCGAGCAGGCGGCGACGGTGCAGGAGATCGCGAAGAGCGCACGGCGGCGAAGGCTTCCAGTGGGCGACGACGCCCGAGGAGCGCAAGAAGCTCTGGGCGGCGCGCCACCGCGCCTACTTCGCCGGCCTGCAGATGAAGCCGGGCTGCCGCACCGTCACGACCGACACCTGCGTGCCGATCTCGCGCCTGGCCGAGTCGGTGACGCAAGGCGTCGGAGGAAGCGCTGACGCCGCCGGCATGCAGCACTACATCGTCGGCCACGTCGGCGACGGCAACTTCCACATCGCCTACCTCGTCGACCCGACCAAGCCCGAGGAGCGCGAGCTCGCCGAGGCAGCTCAACGAGAAGGTGGTGATGCGCGCGCTCGCGCTCGAAGGCACGTGCAGCGGCGAGCACGGCGTCGGCCTGCACAAGATGGGCTTCCTGGTCGAGGAAGCCGGCGCGCGACGCGATCGCGCATGATGCGCACCGTCAAGCGCGCGCTCGACCCCAAGAACATCATGAATCCAGGGAAGATCTTCGCGCTCTAGGCGCAGCGCTGGCGCGGAAGCGCGCGACCCGGCGAGGGTCGGCCTCAACCTCCCTCGCGAGAGGGGATGGGGCGCGGAGCAATCCTGTTCCGGGGTCGCGTTTCAGTCGAGGCGGCGTCCTCCGGAGCTGCGATCGACCAGTGCGAGCTGACGTCGCCCCACTGGTCGACGCTTTCGAGGTTCACGCCGAAGCCCCAGAGGCGGGCGACGTGCTTGAGCACTTCGTTGGCGCTGTCGTGCAGCGGCCGGTTGTTGTGCGCGTGTGGCGCAGCGTCAGCGAGCGGTCGCCGCGCAGGTTGACGCTCCAGACCTGGATGTCGGGCTCGCGCGATGGCGAGGTCGTACTGGCGCGACAGCGCCTCGCGCACTTCGCGGTAGCCCTGGGTGTCGTGGATCGCCGAGACGCGCAGGTGCTCCTGGTGCTCGTCGTCGAGGATCGCGAACAGGCGCAGGTCGCGGATCACCTTCGGCGACAGGTACTGGCCGATGAAGCTCTCGTCCTTGAAGTTGCGCATCGCGTGGTGCAGCGCCGGCAGCCACGGCGTGCCGGCGAGGTTCGGGAACCAGTCGCGGTCCTCGTCGGTCGGGTTCTCGCAGATGCGCCGGATGTCGGTGTACATCGCGAAGCCGAGCGCGTACGGGTTGAGGCCGCTGTAGGCGCGGTGGCCGACCGGCGGCTGGAAGATGACGTTGGTGTGCGACTTCAGCCACTCGATCATCACGCCGTCGGTGAGGTGGCCTTCGTCGTAGAGCGTGTTCAGGAGCTGGTGGTGCCAGAACGTCGCCCAGCCTTCGTTCATCACCTGCGTCTGCCGCTGCGGGTAGAAGTACTGGGCGATCTTGCGAACGATGCGGACGACCTCGCGCTGCCACGGCTCGAGCAGCGGCGCGTTCTTCTCGATGAAGTAGAGGATGTTCTCCTGCGGCTCGCTCGGGAAGCGCTTGGTCTCGTCGGCCTCGCCCGGCCGCTCGGCGCGCTTGGGCAGCGTGCGCCAGATGTCGTTGACCTGCGTCTGCGCGTAGGCCAGGCGCTCGCTGCGCCGCTGCATCTCCTCGGCGAGCGAGATCTTGCTCGGCCGGTGGTAGCGGTCGACGCCGTAGTTCTGCAGCGCGTGGCAGCTGTCGAGGATGTCCTCGACCGCCTGCATGCCGTGCTTCTCCTCGCACTCGGCGATGTAGTTCCGCGCGTAGACCAGGTAGTCGATGATCGACGACGCGTCGGTCCACAGGCGGAACAGGTAGTTGCCCTTGAAGAAGCTGTTGTGGCCGTAGGCGGCGTGGGCGATGACGAGCGCCTGCATCGCCGTCGTGTTCTCCTCCATCAGGTAGCTGATGCAGGGATCGGAGTTGATGACGATCTCGTAGGCCAGGCCCATCTGGCCGCGCCGGTAGCTGCGCTCGTTGGCGATGAACTCCTTGCCGTAGCTCCAGTGGCGGTAGTTGACCGGCATGCCGACCGACGCGTAGGCGTCCATCATCTGCTCGGCGGTGATCACCTCGAGCTGGTTCGGATAGGTGTCGAGCGCGTAGCGGTGCGCCGCGGCGCGGATCTTCTCGTGGTAGCTCTCGATCAGCTCGAAGGTCCAGTCGCTCGGGTCGGGCAGCGGCTGTTCGGCGCGCGGGCCGGCGGCAGCGGCGCCGGCCGGCAGCGTGCGCTCGGGCCGCAGCGCGCCGGCGCGCCGCGACGGCTTCGGGTCGATCTGGCGCATGGCGCGTGATGCGACGTCATGCGGCAGCTCCTTCGGCCTTGAAGAGATCGCGGAAGACCGGATAGATCTGCGACGCCTGCGTCACCTTCCTCATCGCGAAGTGCTTCTGCACCTCCTGCAGGCGGGCGTATTCCTCCCAGAGGTTCTGCTCCTCGTCGGCGACCTGCACGTAGGCGAAGTAGCGGCACTGCGGCAGGATGCTGTCGGTCGAGCAGCTCGCGGCAGCGGCCGCTAGTCGTGATGCCAGTTGTCGCCGTCGCTCGCCTGCGCGGCGTAGATGTTCCAGTCGCTCGGCGAGTAGCGCTCCTTGATGATCTCGTCCATCAGCACGAGCGCGCTCGAGACGACGGTGCCGCCGGTCTCGCGGGCGCGGAAGAAGTTCTCCTCGTCGACTTCCTGCGCCTGCGTGTGGTGGCGGATGAAGACGATGTCGATCTTCTCGTAGTGGCGCGTCAGGAACAGGTAGAGCGAGGATGAAGAAGCGCTTCGACGAGGTCCTTCCTCGCCTCGTCCATCGAGCCGGAGACGTCCATCAGGCAGAACATCACCGCCCTGGCGGTCGGGACCGGCACGCGCACGCGGTTGCGGAAGCGCAGGTCGATCGGATCGAGGTAGGGAATGCGGTCGAGGCGCGCGCGCAAGGCGGCGATCTGCAGCTCGAGCTCTTTCTTGGCCAGCTCCTGGGCGGCGTCGAGCGGCCTTCGGGCATCTCGGCCAGCCGCTCCTCGAGCGCGAGCAGCTCGCGCGCGCGAGCCGTGCGCCGATCGCGACGCGGCGGCTGATCGCGCCGCGCATCGAGCGGATCACGCGACAGGTTGCTCGGCGTGCCCGTCGGTTCGAGTAGCCGGCGCGGTGGCTCTTCCAGCTCGGGCGTCTCGGCGATCTGCGTGCGCATCAGCCGCGGCAGCGCGAGGTCGTCGAAGAAGATCTGCATGAACTCTTCCTTGGTGAGGTGGAAGACGAAATCGTCCTCGCCCTCGCCGGAATCGCCCGCCTGGCCGCTGCCGCTGCCGCGCCCGAGCCGCCCTGCGGCCGCTCGATGTGGTCGCCGCGCACGTACTCCTGGTTGCCCGGGATGGACGATCTCGCGCGCGCCGCCCTGGCCGTGGCCGAACGACCGGCTCGCGTGATGTCGCGCTTGGGCGATGTGGATGTCCTCGCCCTTCTCGATGTCGCGGATGCCGCGCTCGTCGACGGCGCTTGCTCACCGCTTCGCGCGAGCTGGTCCCTGGTAGCGGCGCAGGAACCGCTCGCGGTTGCCGATCGACTTGTTCTTGCCGGCCAGCCGACGATCGATGATCTGCTGGAGCATGCGCGTTCTCTGGAAGTCGCCGGTTTAGCTGCTCTTCCTCACCCGCAGGTACCACTCGCAGAGCAGGCGCACCTGCTTCGGCGTGTAGCCCTTCTGCACCATGCGGTTGACGAAGTTCTCGTGCTTCTTGCGCCTCGTCGGCGCTCGCCTTGGCGTTGAAGCTGATCACCGGCAGCAGCTCCTCGGTGTTCGAGAACATCTTCTTCTCGATCACCACGCGCAGCTTCTCGTAGCTCGTCCACGCCGGGTTCTTGCCGGCGTTGCTGGCCGCGCGCGCAGCACGAAGTTGACGATCTCGTTGCGGAAGTCCTTCGGGTTCGAGATGCCGGCGGGCTTCTCGATCTTCTCGAGCTCGGCGTTCAGCTGGCGCGCGGTCGAACACCTCGCCGGTGTCGGTGTCGCGGTATTCCTGGTCCTGGATCCAGTAGTCGGCGTAGGTGACGTAGCGGTCGAAGATGTTCTGGCCGTACTCGCTGTAGCTCTCGAGGTAGGCGGTCTGGATCTCCTTGCCGATGAACTCGGCGTAGCGCGCCGACAGGTGCTCCTTGATGAAGCCGAGTACTTCTGCTCGGTCTCGGCCGGGAACTGCTCGCGCTCGATCTGCTGCTCGAGCACGTACATCAGGTGCACCGGGTTGGCGGCGACCTCGGCCGGAGTCGAAGTTGAAGACCTTGGACAGGATCTTGAACGCGAAGCGGGTCGAGACGCCGCTCATGCCCTCGTCGACGCCGGCGTAGTCGCGGTACTCCTGGTAGCTCTTGGCGCGCGGGTCGGTGTCCTTCAGGTTGTCGCCGTCGTAGATCATGCATCTTCGAATAGAGCGACGAGTTCTCGGGCTCCTTCAGGCGCGTCAGCATCGCGAACTGGCTCATCATCTTCAGCGTGCCCGGGGCGCACGTCGCCTCGGCCAGCGACGGATCCGCGCGAGCAGCTTTTCGTAGATCTTGACCTCTTCGCTGACGCGCAGGCAGTACGGCACCTTGACGATGTAGATCCGGTCGAGGAAGGCCTCGTTGTTCTTGTTGTTGCGGAAGGTCTTCCACTCGCTCTCGTTGGTGTGCGCGAGCACGATGCCGTCGAACGGGATCGCGCCGAAGCCTTCGGTGCCCTTGAAGTTGCCTTCCTGCGTCGCGGTCAGCAGCGGGTGCAGCACCTTGATCGGCGCCTTGAACATCTCGACGAACTCGAGCAGGCCCTGGTTGGCCAGGCACAGGCCGCCGGAGTAGCTGTAGGCGTCCGGGTCGTCCTGGGCGAAGGTCTCGAGCTTGCGGATGTCGACCTTGCCGACCAGCGCCGAGATGTCCTGGTTGTTCTCGTCGCCCGGCTCGGTCTTGCGAGACGCCGACCTGCTTGAGGACGCTCGGGTGGCGCTTGACGATCTTGAACTTGCGGATGTCGCCGCCGTACTCGTCGAGGCGCTTGACGGCCCAGGGGACAGGATGCGGTTCAGGTAGCGCGCCGGGATGCCGTATTCGCTTCTCGAGCAGCGGGCCGTCTTCGAGCGGGTCGAACAGGCCGAGCGGCGACTCGTTCACCGGCGATCCCTTGATCGCGTAGAACGGCACCTGCTCCATCAGCTGCTTCAGGCGCTCGGCGATCGAGCTCTTGCCGCCGCCGACCGGGCCGAGCAGGTAGAGGATCTGCTTCTTTTCCTCCAGGCCCTGGCGCGGCGTGGCGGAAGTAGCGACACGACCTGCTCGATCGCGTCCTCCATGCCGTAGAACTCGGCGAAGGCGGGGTAGATCTTGATGACCTTGTTGGCGAACAGGCGCGACAGTCGCGGTGTCGTTGCGCGTGTCGACCATCTGGGGGCTCGCCGATCGCCTTGAGCATGCGCTCGGCGGCGGTGGCGTAGGCCAGCGGATTGCGCTTGCACTCCGCGAGGTAGTCTTCGAGTCGACAGCTCTTCTTCGCGACTGCGCTCGAAGCGCGCGGCAAAGTTGCTGATCACATCCATGCTGATCTCCTGTGCGGCGAAGGAGGCGCCGAAGGCTTGTGGCCTTCGTCGTCCGGGAAGTTCTGATGGAGCCCGGCGGGGGCGCCATCAGAGCTTTCCTTGGCAATCAGCTGCTGTCGGTCAAGCTTCGGTCATCGTGCTCCAGGCGAAGGGCCGAGATGCAAGGCATTCACGGCACTGCTCGTTGCAGACACGTCAAGATTAGCAAGCAACGTGCCGGAGTGGTTTCGAGTTGACGCGGCGCATCGCAAAGTTAGGTGGCTGCACGTGCGAAGTTGCTCGGCGCGGCGTGGCGCACAGGCTACTGCGGCGCGTGGCCGAGCCGGGCGAGCAGGCCGTTGAGCTCGTCGAGCGAGGCGAAGCCGATCGCGATCTCGCCCGCCTCGCCTCGGCTCGTGCGCTTCTTCACGCGCACCTCGACGGGCGCCGACAGCGCGTCCGACAGTTGTTGTTCGATGCGGTCGATATCGCGCCCTTTCTGACTTTTCGCGCGCCGCGGGCAGCCCCGCGGACGAGGGACTCGCGAGCCGAGCGACGACGTCGCTCGGCGTCGCGCACGCTCAGCTTCTGCACGACGATCTCGTTCGCCTCGATGATCTGCGCGCGCACCGTCGAGCGCGCAGCAACGCGCGCGCATGGCCCATGTCGAGGTCGCCGACCAGCAGCATCTGCTGGACCGGCTCGCGTCAGGTTGAGCAGGCGCAGCAGGTTGGTCGTCGCGCTGCGCGAGCGGCCGACGGCGCTGCGCCGCCTGCCTCGTGGGTCAGTGCCGAACTCGTCGGTCAGGCGGCGCAGGCCGCGTGCCTCCTCGAGCGGGTTGAGGTCCTCGCGCTGGATGTTCTCGATCAGCGCCATCGCCGCCGCGGCCTCGTCGCGGACGTCGCGCACGAGCACCGGCACCTCGTCGAGGCCGGCCAGGCTGCGCCGCGCGGTAGCGGCGCTCGCCGGCGATGATCTCGAAGCTGGCGCGCACCGTCGGGGCCCGGTCGCGCAGCGGCGGACCAGGACCGGCTGCATGACTGCCCTGCGCCTTGATGCTCTCGGCCAGCTCGTAGAGCGCGCCCTCGTCCATGCGCGTGCGCGGCTGGTAGCGGCCGGGCTGCGAGCTGGTCGAGCGCGAGGCTGTTGCGGCTCGCCGTCGGCTTCGGCCGGCGCGGCAACGTCGACGACGCGCGGGGCCGAGAGCGCTTCCAGCCCCATGCCGAGACCCTTCGGTTTCTTCGTCGCCATGAAGCGCCATTGTCGGCTCAGTCGCGCGGCGCGCAGGAAGCGCCGTCGTGCTTTATGCTGTCGATCCCCCAGCGGGAAACCCACCATGGCGACCGCGTCTTCGTCGACGGTCAGGGAAGGCACCACCGGCCTTCGCATCAACGAGTACCTCGCTCGCCGCAGCGACGTCGAGGTGCTGCGCGCGGCGCCCGAGCGCGCAAGGGATGCCGCACGAGCGCGCACGGCTGCTGAACGCGGCCGACGTCGCGTTCCTCTGCCTGCCCGATGCCGGCCGCGCGCGAGGCCGTCGCGCTGGTCACCAATCCCTCGACCTGCCTGATCGACGCGAGCACCGCGCACCGCACCGCCAGCGACTGGGTGTTCGGCCTGCCCGAGCTCGCCGCCGACCAGCGCGCGCGCATTCGCGCGCTCGAAGCGGATCGCCAACCCGGGCTGCCACTCGACGCGGCTTCATCCTGCTCGTGCGGCCGCTCGTCGACGCCGGCCTGGTGTCGCCGACGGCGCTGCTCAGCGCGACGCTCGATCACCGGCTACTCCGGCGGCGGCAGGAAGATGATCGAGCAGTACGAAGCCGGCGGCGACCCGCGCCTCGACGTCCGCCGCGGCCCTACGGCCTGACAGCTCAGCCACAAGCACCTGCCCGAGATGGCGGCGCACAGCCGGCTCGCAGACAGCCGCCCGTCTTCATGCCGATCGTCGGCAAGTTTCTGCAAGGGCCTCTCGGTCGCGGTGCCGCTGCATCTGTCGCACGCTGACAGCGCCGGCACATCGCCGGGCAACTGCACGCGGCGCTCGAGCGAGCGCTACGCCGGCGAGCGCTTCGTTCGCGTCATGCCGCTGCGGCGACGAGCCGGCGCTGGAGCGACGGCTGCTTCGACGTGCAGGCGTGCAACGACACCAACCGCGTCGACCTGTTCGTGTTCGCGAGCGACAGCGCAGGCGATCCTGATGTGCGCGCCTCGACAACCTCGGCAAGGGCGCGAGCGGCGCCGCGGTGCAGTCGATGAACGTGCACCTCGGCCTCGACGAGTCGACTCGGGCTGGCCTGGCCTCGCCAGCGCCGCTCAGGCGGCGCCGTCGGCCGGCGTGCGATAGTGGTACGCGTAGCCGTCGGCGAAGCCGAGGCGGCGGTAGCACCGCGCGCGACCTCGTTGTCGGCCTCGACCTGCAGATAGCCCACGCGTCGCGCCGCTGCGCCGCGCGCATGCGCGAGCAGGTGCGCGGCAGACGCGCTCGGCGTAGCCCGCGGCCGCGCGCCGCCGGCGGCGGTGAACACGTCGTAGAGGCCGGCCACGTCGGCCCTCGACGACGACCTGGCCGGCGGCGACGACATCGCCTCGCCGTCTTCAGGCGACGAACGCGCGTGAAGCGGCACCGCCGGCACGCGATGCGCTCGGCGTGGCGCGCTGGCGCTGCGCCAGCCGACGAGCCGCGCAGCGCGACCGACCCAGTCGGCGAACGGTCTCGGGCTCGGTCGCTGCGATCGGACCGACACCGGCCGTGCACGGCGCGCGGCGCCGAGCGCGGCGAGCTCGCGCAGCACCATCACTCGCGTGTCGTCGATGCGTCGCACCCATGCCGCGGTCGGCGAGCGTGGCGTCGAGCCCGGCCGGCTGCGATGAACGGCGTGATGCGCAACAGCATCGGCGAAGCCCCGCTTCGGCGAAGACCGGCTGGCACAGAACGAGCTTGGCGTCGATGCCGAGCGACGGCCGGCGGCGACCGCGTTGATGCAGCGCGCGCGCTTGGCCTTGCCGGGCGAGAAGCGCAGCAGCCAGCCGTCGACCCAGCGCTGCTGCGCGCGGCGCGCTGGCATTGATGCCGGCGTCTTCGATGCGGGCGAGCAGCGACCTGCGTCGAAGCGCGGGTCGTAGCGCCGGCCGTGGTCAGGCGACCGGCTCGGCGCGCAGCGCGTCCGGTGCGTCGCGACCATCTCGCTGCGCGAAACTCGATGAAGGCGAGCGCGCCCTTCGAGGCCGGGTCGAAGACGACGCCCGGCATGCCGTAGCTCGGCGCTTCGGCGAGGCGCACGTTGCGCGGGATCACGGTGTCGAACACCTTGTCGCCGAAGTGCGCCTTGAGCTGCTCGCTGACCTGCTGCTGCAGCGTGATGCGCGGGTCGAACATCACGCGCAGCAGGCCGATGATCTCGCAGGTCCGGGTTGAGGTTGGCGTGCACCTGCTTGATGGTGTTGACCAGGTCGGTCAGGCCTTCGAGCGCGAAGTACTCGCACTGCATCGGCACGATCACGCCGTGCGCGCTGCACAGGCCGTTCGAGCGTCAGCAGGCTCAGGCGAGGGCGGGCAGTCGATCAGCACGAAGTCGTAGTCGGCGGCGACGGCCGCCAGCGCGCCGCTTCAGGCGCTTGTCGCGCCGCTCGAGCCCGACCAGTTCGACCTCGGCGCCGGCCAGTTCGCGGTTGGCGCCGAGCGACGTCGTAGCCGCCTTGTCGCTGCGCTGGCGCGCCTCGGCGATGCTGGCGCGTTCTCGAGCAGCACGTCGTAGACGCTCAGGTCGAGCGCGCGCTTGTCGACGCCCGAGCCCATGGTCGCGTTGCCCTGCGGATCGAGGTCGACGACCAGCACGCGCTGGCCGACGCTGGGCGAGGCCGGCGGCGAGGTTGACGGTGGTGGTGGTCTTGCCGACGCCGCCCTTCTGGTTCGCGACGCAAAGATTCTCATCGCTGAATTGAGCCGGTGGCTCGCTCTATCATGAGCGTGCGCTCGCTTCTCTACTGGCGATCGATCCAGATCAAGCAGCGCTCAGCGGTCAGCTCCGGGCACCGACAAGGAGTTCCACGTGAACACGCTGAGCCCCGTCGCGAGTCAGGCGAGCTCGTCGTCCGGTGCTCTTGCCTTTTCATCGCCATCCACGTCCCGCGAATCCTTCAACAGATGGCCGGTCGCCGGCGACGAAATCGCTCAGCGGCGCGAAGGCGCGGCTGGCGATCACGTCAGAAACGGTCGGCGATGGTCTCGATCACGCGCGTGAATGGCCTGCTGACGTTCTTGAGGCCGAGGGCGCCCGCCGCTGTGGGTGATGAACGCGGCCTTCTTGCCGACGCTGTCGATGCAGGTGACTTCGCGGTCGGGAAACGCGATCGCGATGACCACCCCGGCAATCCTGCACCGCTGCCGACATCGGCCAGACGCTCGCCATGCAGCCTCGGCCGCGGCGCCGGCCGAACGCGGCAGCGGCAGCGGCAAGGCAGTCAGGATGGTGCTGGACGACCATGTCTGCGCGGATCGCGGATCGCGGTGAGGTTGTAGGTCGTCGTTCCAGCGCTCGATCAAGTCGCACGTAGGCGATCAATCGGTCGGACTTCGGAGCGGCGCGAAGCGGCAGCGCCAGCTCCGCGGCGCCGCGGGACACGAGGTCCGCGAGCTCGGCGTCGTCGGCACGCGGGGCCGGGTCGCTGCGCTCAAGCGTCGGCGCTGGAGGGCGTGAGCGTTCGGCCGGCGCCAGTGGGCGCGGTGACTTCCTGACATGCACGCAGCAGCGGCGACACCGCCGCGGGCGTCATCCCCGGCAGCCGCGCCGCGGCGCCGCGCCGATGGTGGTCGGGCGTTGCGCGCTGAGGCGCCTGGCGCGCTTCGAACGACAAGGCACGGATGTCGCCAAGTCGAGGTCAATCCGGGATCAGGGTCGACTCGCTCTTCGCGGACCGCTCGACATCCGCCTGTTGCTTCTCGACGTAGCCCGAATACCGGGTGGCGGTCTCGATCTGATCGATCACCCTGATCGGCAGGAGCTGGCGCGTTCCGGCCTCCGCGCCAGCGTTTCATTGAGCCGGGCCCGTCGGCGCGGCGCCTCGACGCGGCGACCGCGTCGTAATAGGCGCACCGGCCGACGCAGCAAGTCGAGCAACGAGCGCGTCACCGTGGCGTCCGCCCGATTCCCGGGAAGACAGGCACCCGCGTGGCGCTCATCCGCGTGGTTTCACGTGGGAAACAAGCTCCGCACTGCGCGCGAAACGTCGCCCACGCGCCGTCGTCGACCAGCCCGAGCCGCCGGCCGATCTCGGTCAGGCGCAGGTCGGCGTTGTCCTCGCGCAGCTGCAGCCGGTACTCGGCGCGGCTGGTGAACATGCGGTACGGCTCGGTGCACGCCCTTGGTGACCAGGTCGTCGACCAGCACGCCGAGGTAGGCCTGGTCGCGCCGCGGCGACCACGGCTGCATCGCCCTGCACCTGCAGCGCCGCGTTGATGCCGGCGAGCAGGCCCTTGCGCCGCCGCCTCCTCGTAGCCGGTGGTGCCGTTGATCTGGCCGGCGAAGAACAGGCCGGCGATCGACTTGCGTCTCGAAGCTCGGCCTTCAGCGCGCGCGGGTCGAAGTAGTCGTACTCGATGGCATAGCCCGGGCCGCACGATGTGCGCGTTCTCGAGCCCGGCATCGAGTGCACGGCGTCGAGCTGCACGTCGAAGCGGCAGCGAGGTCGAGATGCCGTTCGGATAGACCTCGTGCGTCGTCAGCCCCTCCGGCTCGAGAAAGATCTGGTGCGAGTCCTTGCCGGCGAAGCGATTGACCTTGTCCTCGATGCTCGGGCAGTAGCGCGGGCCGACGCCTTCGATCACGCCGGTGAACATCGGGCTTGCGGTCGAAGCCGGACGCGGATGATCTCGTGGGTGCGCGCGTTGGTGTGGCGTGATCCAGCACGGCACCTGGCGCGGATGCTGCGCGGCGTCGCCGAGGAAGCTGAACACCGGGATCGTCGACGGCACTCGGGTCCAGCCGTCGCCCGGCTGCTCGACGAGCGTGCTGAAGTCGATGCGTGCGGCCGTCGAGCCGCGGCGGCGTGCCGGTCTTCAGGCGGCCTTGCGGGCAGCTTCAGCTCCTTCAGCCGCGCCGACAGCGTGACCGCCGGCGGATCGCCCGCGCGGCCCGCCGGCATGGCTCTGCAGGCCGACGTGGATCTGTGCCGTCGAGGAAAGTGCCTGCGGTCAGCACCACCGCCGCGCCACGAAAGCGAACGCCGACTTGCGTCACAACGCCCGTGACACACGGTCGCCTTCGACGATCAGGTCGTCGCACGGCCTGCTGAAAGAGCGACAGAGTTGGGCTGGTTCTCGAGGCGGCGGCGGATCGCCGCCGCGGTAGAGCACGCGGTCGGCCTGGGCGCGGGTCGCCCGGACCGCCGGCCCCTTCGAGCCGTTGAGGATGCGGAACTGGATGCCGGCCTCGTCGGTGGCGGCGGCCATCGCGCCGCCGAGCGCATCGATCTCCTTGACCAGGTGGCCCTTGCCGATGCCGCCGATCGACGGGTTGCAGCTCATCTGGCCCGAGCGTCTCGATGCTAGTGCGTCGAGCAGCAGCGTCGGCGCAGCCCATGCGCGCCGCGGCGAGCGCGGCCTCGGTGCCGGCGTGGCCGCCGCCGACGACGATGACGTCGAACTGCTCGGGAAACTGCATGCGGGCCGCTCGCGGCGAGGGCCGATTGTATTTTCCGCGCGCCCGTCGGGACGCGAAAGCCCGCGGCGATCCCGGCCGGACCATCTCGGTGTGGTCGATGCCGTCCTCGAGGTGAAGCGCGGGCTCGGCGACGACGAAGCCGAAGCGACGTCGTAGAAGCGCTTCCAGGCCGCGATCTGCGCGGCGATGCGGATCGCCGCGCCGCGCGGCCAGGCCTCGGCGGCATGGGCGATCGGCGCCGCGACCATCGTCTCGCGGCCGAGGCCGCGGCCGCGCCTGCGCGCGAGCCGTGATCGACCCGGCCGATCGACGGCCTCGGCGTACTTCGCGCCCGGCTCGAGCACGCGCGCATAGGCGAGCGGCTCGCGCTGCAGCGGCGACCACGCGGCCAGGTGCCAGGCGCGCTCGTCGCAGGCCGTCGGCATCGATGATAGGCGCAGCTGCTGCTCGATCGCGAAGACCAGCCTGGCGAGCCGCGTAGATGTGCTGCAGCTCGCGCACCGTGAGCGATCGAACGGCGTCGAAGCGCAGCACCGGCGCCGCCAACGGCGACGTCGGCCAGTTCCGCGCGCTCATTTCACGGCCGCCTGGCTGCAGCATCGCGGGCGACGAGACCAGACGCCGACGAGCCGTCAAGCGCGATGCAGACCGCGAGCGGGATCAGCACCTGCTCGAGATCGAGGTCCTCGCCCTTCAGCACGCGCGTCATCAGCGTGTTCTGCGCCAGCGCCGGCGCCCAGCAGGTGCCAGCGGGCGGCTCGCCGCCGAGATTGAAGACGTTGACGAGCGGCAGCAGCGAGATCACGAGGATGACGATGCGTCGAGGCTCGCCTGCGCTTCCTTGAACGAGTCGTGCAGCGGATCGCCACCGCCATCAGCACCGCCGACGAGCGCCGCCGCGAGCGGCGGCAGCGACCGACGATGAACAGCGGCGCCTCGCGCGGCCCGTACTGGAACATCGCCGCCAGGGTGTCGCTGCGCAAGCACCCACTGGCCGGGCAGGAAGCTGAAGCAGCTGAGCACGGCGATCAGCACGCTCGACGCACGCGACCGCGCCCCACTTGCCGGCGACCAGCGCCCAGCGCTCGGCCGGGTTCATCAGCAGCGGCTCGAGCGAGGCCGCGCTCGCGCTCAGCCGGCGGTGGTGTCGAGGCGCGGCGGTGAGCGCGCCGTAGAGCACTGCCATCATCACGAAGTAGGGCAGCATGCCGGTGATGCCGCGTCGCCCGCGTCTGCGTGCTTGGCGAGGTCGCGGTCCTCGACGCTGCATCGGCTCGAGCACCTGCGCCGAGACGCCGCGCAGCGCCAGGCTGAGCAGCGCGCGCTCGCGGCCGAAGCCGCCGAGCAGGCGCTCGATCCGCGCCGTCGCTCGCCTCGGAGCGCTGGTTGGCGCTGTCGGAGACGATCTCGACGATCGGCGCGTCGCCGCGCACCAGCGCCGCCTCGAAATCGGCCGGCACGACCGACCACCGGATCGCTGAACTGTCGAGTCGCGCAGCTGCGCCTCGTAAGTCGGCCGGCGCTTCTTTGACGAGTGTAGGTCTGGCGCTCGAGGAAGTTCTGCAGCGTCGGCGCGTTCGCCGACGCCGGCGACGTAGACCTCGCGCTGCTCGGCGCGCGATTCCAGCGAGGCGACGAGGCCGGAGATCGCCGAGCAGGGCCGAGCGGCCCGAGCAGCACCGATGACACCAGCACCGTGACCAGCGTGCGGCGGTCGCGCAGAGCGTCGGTCAGCTCCTTGCGCAGGACGACCGTGAGCACGGCGGCGAGCGATCGCTTCACGCGCGGCTACCGCAGCTGCGTCGCCGCTCGGGCAGGAACGCGAGGCGGACGAAGGCCTCCTCGAAGTCGCTCTGGCCGGTCGCGCGCGAGCAGCTCGGCGACCGTGCCGGCTGGCGACGCGTGCGGCCGTGCGGCGACGACCGACGACGCTGTCGCACGAGGCGCTCGACCTCCTGCATGATGTGGGTCGAGAAGACGATGCACTTGCGCGCCGCCCGCGGGCGTGCGCAACCAGCGCAGGCTCGTCGCGCAGGCGCGCGTGGCGAGCACGTCGAGGCCGTTGGTCGGCTCGTCGAGAACGATGTTGGCCGGGTCGTGGACCAGCGCGCGCGCGCCAGCGCCGTCTTCATCCGCTCGCCCTGGCTGAAGCCCTCGGTGCGGCGGTCGAGCAGGTGCCGTCATGTCGAACATGCGCGCCAGGTCCTGGGCGCGCGCGTCGGCGGCGTCGCGCTCCATGCCTTGCAGCGCGCCGTAGTAGACGATGTTCTCGCGCGCCGTCAGCCGCGGATAGAGGCCGCGCGAGTCGGAGAGCACGCCCATCCGCGCCAGCACCTCGCGCGGCCGCGCGACACGACGTCGATGCCGTCGACCGACATCCGTCCCGGCCTCGGGCGTGATCAGCCCGGCGAGCATGCGCAAGGTCGTCGTCTTGCCGGCGCCGTTCGGGCCGAGCAGGCCGGTGATGCGGCCGTCCGGGCGCGCTGAAGCTGACGTCGCGCACCGCGTGGACGATGCGCGGCGGCGCCGCGCTTGCCGCCGAGACCGAGCGAGCCCACGCCGCAGCCGCCGTGCCGCTCGCGGCGCCGAGCGATCGGGCGACGGCAGCGCCGCTGACCTCGATCATCGGCGCCAGGCTCCGAGGCGACGTCGCCTGGCCGCGCGGCCGGAACGACACCGGCGGCCGCGGCACCTTGGCGGCGCAGCCGGCGTCGACCGCCAGCGGCATCGGCGATCGCTCGCTCGGCATCGACGAAGCGGAAGATCGACGTCGCGCACGCAGCCGATCGCCGATCACGCCATGGCCGGCGTTGGCGACGACGACGTGCCGCGCCAGCGGCCCGAGCGCCTTGGCGACGCGCTCGCCGTGGCGCGGCGGCGTCGCCGGATCGATGCCGCCGCTCAGCACGCAGCGTCGCCGAGCGGACTCGTGCGGCAGCGAGTAGAACGCCGCCGGGCACCGCGCCGCGCGGCCAGACCGCGCAGAGCTTCTCGTACAAGCGCGCGGCGAAGGCGCTGCCGAACTCGCTGCCCGGCTTGTCGCCGGTCTGACGCGCAGCCGCGGCAGGTCCTCGGCGCAGACGACCGAGAGGTGCATGCCGGTGGCGAGGCCGCATCGCCTTGCGCGATCGCCGGGTCGCGCTCAGGCCGACCAGGCCGGCGATAGTCGCCGCGCGCCGCGGCGTCGATCGCCTCGGGCAGGGCCGCGCGCCAGCGCCGGCGATATAGAGCGCGCCGCGCACCGCGCCGAGCACGCATGCTCGCGCGTCAGCGTGAACTGCTCTTCGGCTGCCGGTCAGCGGATGCGCGCGCCTTGACCTGGCGCGGCAGGCCCTGCAGCAGCGCGGCGAAGCGGGCGCGCAGGTCGGGATGGCCTCGGCGCACGCCGGCTCGGCGGCGCAGGCGGCGGCGAGCGCGATCGAACGCCGCCTGGTTGTCGGTGCGAAAAGCTCGCCGGCAAGCGCCATGTCGGGCGGCGCGACGCCGTCGAGCACGGTGCGCCGCACCGTCTGCCGGAAACTGGCGCAGGCATCTCGAGCGCGACCCGCGTCCCGTACGAGCCGCCGATCAGGTCGATGCGCTCGGCGCCGAGCTGGCGCCGCACCGCATCGAGGTCCTGGACCGCGATCGTGGTGGTGAAGAAGCCGCAGGTCGCTCTCGCTCTTCAGGTACGGCTGCTTCAGCAGCGTCGCCTTGCACTCCGCGATCAGGCGCGTAGCTGGCGCTCGGGCTCGGCCTGCTCGGCGAGCGTCTCGTCGCTCGGATCCTTGCACGCCAGCGGCGCCGAGCCGCCGGTGCCGCGCTGGTCGACGAAGACGATGTCGCGCCGGTTGTTGAGCCGGCTGAACAGCGCCATCGCGCTGCGGCGCGAGCGTCGATCGCGCTCTGCCCGGGCCCGCCGGCGAGGAGGAACACCGGGTCGGGCAGCTTCCGCCGCGCCATCGCCGGCACGACGACGTAGTGGATCTCGAGGCTGCCGCGCTCGGCACGCGCCGGGTCGAGCGGCCGCTTGACGCTGCCGCACAGCACGCCGTTGCGGAAGCCGGCGACGTGGCATTCGCGTCAGCGCCGGCCGGCGCCGCATCCGCGGCCGCGGCGGACGCGGCCGCTGGCGCAGGAGGCCGACCGCCGTGACGCGGCCAGCGCGCGCGACGCCGCGTCCGCCTAGCCTCATTCGCCGAGGCGTGCGCTTCGAGCTCGCCGCTCTCGATCAGGGCCTCGATCTCCTTGCCGCCGCCGACCAGCGTGCCCTTGACGAAGACCATCGGAAACGTCGGCCAGCCGGTCCACATCTTCAGCGCATTGCGCCGCCGCCATTCGCTGAGGTAGCTGCCGTACTCGAGGTAGTGGTAGGCGACGCCGGCGGCCGTCGAGCGCGCTTGCGGGCGCGGCGCACGTGCGGGTTGCCGGCCATGCCGACCACCAGCACCGGGTTCGAGCTGCGCCGCGGCCTGGACGTTGTGGACGATGTCGGCGTTGAGCGTCGCCGACCTGTTCGCGGATCGCGGGATGGAGGCGGGCTTCTTCGAGGATCGTGCGCGGCATGTGAGCGTCGCGTCCAGGACGCGGATTGGCGGCGACGCATACCATCGCCGCGACGACCGGGGCGCGCTCCGCGAGCCGCGGAGCGCCGCGCGACTCAGGTGGCGAGCACGCCGCGCTGGAAGTCGCTCACCGCCTGATGCAGCTCGGCGGTCGTGTTCATCACGAACGGCCCGTGCTGGGCGATCGGCTCGCCAGCGGCCGGCCGGCGACCAGCAGCACCCGCGCCGCGACTCCGCCCGTCGGGCGCCGCCAGGCGAACGCCGTTCGCGCCGGCGTCGTTGCCGAGCGATCGCCATGCGCTCGACCTCGACCCGCGTCGATGCGCCGGCGTCGCCGATCATCGACCGCGCCGGCGTAGACGTAGGCGAACGCGTTGTGCCCGGCCGGGATCTCGGCCTCGAACGCCCGGCCCGCGGGCAGCGCGATGTCGAGGACGATCGGCTCGGTGGTCGGCCGCTCGACCGCGCCGCGCGACGCCGTGGCTGCTGCCGGCGATGACGCGCACCGTCACGCCCTCGGCGCGTGGTCAGCACCGGCACGCCGGCCGGGGCGATGTCGCGATACGCCGGCGGCTGCATCTTGTCCTTGGCGGCGAGGTTGACCCAGAGCTGGAAGCCCGCCATGCGGCCTGCCTCCTGCTCGGGCATCTCCGAATGGATGATGCCGCGGCCGGCGGTCATCCACTGCACGCTGCCCGGGCTCGAGCAGGCCGACGTTGCCGACGCTGTCGCGATGGCGCATGCGGCCCTCGAGCATGATCGTCACGGTCTCGAAGCCGCGGTGCGGATGGTCGGGAAAGCCGCCGATGTAGTCGGCTCGCGGCATCGCTGCCGAAGGCGTCGAGCATCAGGAACGGGTCGAGCCGGCGCTGCAGCGGCTGCGTCAGCACGCGGGTCAGGCTGACGCCGTCGCCGTCGGAGGTCGGCTGGCCGCGGACGGTGCGCTCGACGCCGCGCGAGCGGAAGGAAGCGGAGGCAGTGGTGGTGTTCATGCACTCAATGTAGCGCCGACTCGCCGGGCGACAACAGCGCCGCGTTTGCACGCAGCGTTGCATGCCACTCGAACAGCGCCGGTCGGCGAGAGCGAGGGTGTAATAGCGCATCCCACGGTCCCGACAACCGATCACAGCCATGAAGCTCTACTACAGCCCCGGCGCCTGCTCGCTGTCGCCGCACATCGTCCTGCACGAAACCGGCCTGCGCGTTCGAGGCGGTGCTCGCCAGCACCAAGACGCACGAAGCTCGCAGGACGGCACCGACTACTACACGATCAACAGCAAGGGCTACGTGCCGACTGCTCGAGCTCGACGACGGCAGCCGCCTGACCGAAGGCCCGGCGATCGTCCAGTACCTCGCCGACCAGGTGCCGGCGAAGAAGCTGGCGCCGCCCGCCGGGACGATGGCGCGCTACCGCCTGCAGGAGTGGCTCAACTTCATCACCAGCGAGCTGCACAAGGGCATCGGCGGCCTGTTCAACCCGGCGATGCCCGAAGAGGCGAAGGCGCTGATGCGCGCAGAGAGGCCTGGCGACGGCTGAAGTGGGTCGATGCCCAGCTCGAAGGCAAGGCCTACACGATGGGCGATTCGTTCTCGCGTCGCCGATGCCTACCTGTTCGTGATCACCAACTGGGCCCGGCTGGTCGGCATCGACATCGCGTCGCTCAAGAACCTGGGCGCCTTCATGGAGCGCATGCGCGCCCGGCCGGCGGTGCAGGCGGCGATGAAGGCCGAAGGCCTGCTCAAGTAGCCGCCGCCCGGATGCGCGGCGCCGCTCCTCGCTGCTCCTGGCCGCGCTCGCGGCCGCCGGCCGCGGCCGCCGGCCCGGCGCCCGGGCGCTACCAGGCGACGCTGTGCGTCTCGGCCTCGGCCTCGGCGCCGCCGTCCGTGCGGTCCGGCCGAGCTCGAGGTCCGCTCCGGCTCGCGCGCCGAGGTGCGGGTGGCCGACATCGTCTATCGGCTGCATCTGCGGCCGGCGCAGGTCGACGTCGCGACCATGCACGGACGGATGCAGATCGACGAGTTCAGCGCCGAGTACGCCTGGCGACGGACGGCGTGCTGAGCTTCATCGACGCCGACAAGCAGGCGCGCTACGAAGTCCGGCCCGGCGCGCGCGCTGACGGCCGCCGCGCTAGCGTCGCGCCCGCCGCGCCTGCGCTGCGCCGCCGGCATCGCGGCCGCCTCAGGCGAGGTGCGCGCGCGGCGAGCAGGGCGCTGCGTGTAGGGCTGGCGCGGCGCCGCGAACAGCGCCTCGGCCTCGCCTTGCCTCGACGATCTCGGCCGTCCTTCATCACCAGCACGCGGTGCGACATCGCGCGCACGACCGCGAGGTCGTGGCTGATGAACGAGGTAGCTCATGCCGTAGCGGCGCTGCAGGTCGACGAGCAAGGCGAGCACCTGCTGCTGCACCGAGACGTCGAGCGCCGAGGTCGGCTCGTCGAGCACCAGGATCTCGGGCCGCAGCACCACCGCGCGCGGCGATCGCGATGCGCTGGCGCTGGCCGCCCGAGAACTCGTGCGGATAGCGGCCGAGCACGTCGTCCATGCCGGCGGCGGCGCCGAGGCCGACCTCGTCGAGCATCTGCAGCGACCAGCGTCTCGCGCTCCTCGCGCGACGAGCTCGGGCCGATGCAGCTCGAGGCCCTCGCCGACGATCCGGCCGACGGTCATGCGCGGGCTGAGCGAGCCGAACGGATCCTGGAACACCACCTGCATGCGCCGGCGCAGCCGCCGGCGCGACTCGGGCGTCGCCGCCCAGTCGGCGTCGCCGTCGAGCGCGACGCTGCCCGTCGGCGATCGGCTGCAGCGCGAGCAGCGCCATGCCGAGCGTCGTCTTGCCCGAGCCCGACTCGCCGACGATGCCGAGCGTCTCGCCGCGGCGAAGCGGCCAGCGTCGCGTCGCCGCACCGCGTCGAAGCGGCGGCTGCGGAACCAGCCGTGCGGGATGTCGAAGCTGACGCGCAGGCCCTGCGGCCTCGATCAGCCGCGGCGCGTCGGCGGCGATCGGCTGCGACCAGCCGGCGCGGCCGGCTCGCGAGCAGGCGCTGCGTGTAGCGCGTGTTGCGGCGCGGCGAACACCTGCTCGGTCGGCCCGGTCTCGACCAGGCGGCCGCGCTCCATCACGCCGACCCGATGCGTGAAGCGGCGCACCAGGTTGAGGTCGTGGGTGATGAAGAGCAGCGCCATGCCCCATCTCGGCCTGCAGGGCGTCGAGCAGGGCCAGGATCTGCGCCTGGATCGTCACGTCGAGGGCGGTGGTCGGCTCGTCGGCGATCAGCAGCTTGGGCCGGCCGGCGAGCGCCATCGCGATCATCGCCCGCTGCCGCTGCCCGCCCGAGAGCTGGTGCGGCCAGGCGTCGACCCGCCGCTCCGGCTCGGGATGCCGGTCTTGGCGAGCAGCTCGATCGCCCGCGTCGCGCGCCGCGCCGCGGCCGAGGCTGGCGTGCAGGCCAGAGCACCTCGCCGATCTGCGCGCCGATCGTGTGCAGCGGGTTGAGCGCGGTCATCGGCTCCTGGAAGATCATCGCGATCTCGCCGCCGCGCACCGCGCGCAGCTCGCGCTCGGAAGCCCGCAGCAGGTCGCGGCCGGCGAAGCGGATCGCGCCGCTGCGTCTCGGCGCCGTCGACCAGGCCGAGCACCGAGAGCGCGGTGATCGACTTGCCCGAGCCCGATTCGCCGACGAGGGCGAATTTCTCGCCGGCGGCGATCTCGAACGAGACGTCGTCGACCACCGGCGTCGCGCCGAAGCGCACGCTCAGGTGCTCGATCGCGAGCAGCGCGGTCAGGCGGCTCGGCCTTCGGCTCGCCGGCGTCAGCAGCGACTTGCAGCGTGGCCCGGTCGGCGCTCGCTCGCGCGCCGTCGGCGAGGCGCAGAGCGTGTCGAGCTCGCCGCGCAGCCGCGCCATCGAGGCGCGGTGGGCGCCGCCCTGGCTCCAGGCCTGCAGCTTGCGCCGACGCTGCTGCAGCGAGCGGCCGCTGCGCTGCTCGAAGGCGTCGGGCAGGGCCGCGGCCTCGCGCCAGAGCTGCAGCGGTGGTGGCTTCGATCGCCGCTTCGTCGGCCGGCGACAGCTCGACCAGCGCATTGAGGTAGCTCGCGCCCCACTGCAGCCGCGTCGCCGGGCCCTCGCTCTTCTCGAAGGCCTCGCGGTACCAGCGCAGCGCCTCGGCCTTGTCGCCGCGCTTCTTGGCGTTGCTCGCCAGGCCCGGACATCAGGTAGTAGGGCGAGTGGCTCTTCGCAAGATTGGCCTTGAGCAGGGCGTCGGATTCGGCCCCGAGGCCGGCCTGCTCGAGCAGGTGGGCCGCCGAGGTGATGACCGCCTGGCGCTCGTAGCCGTCGGTGATCTCGCGGTCGGCGCGCGCCGTCTCCTCGCGCACGTCGAGCGAGCAGCGCCTCCGGCATGCTTGCGGCGCCGGGGCGCGGCTTGGCGCGCGTCGCTCCGGACAGGTCGATCCGCACCAGGTCGACCCGGGCGATCAGCGCCTGCATCCGGTCGGCGCGCGACAGCGTCGTGTCGGCTTCGAGCCGCTGCAGCGCGGTGTCGAAGGTCGCCAGCGTCTCGGCCCGCTCGGGCGTGCCCGGCGCCGCGAGGGCGCGGACGATGCTCGTGCGGCGTAGTTGACGAGCAGGTCGGCCGACGTCGCGCGCCGCCGCCGGGTCGGCGAGCGGCAGCGAGAACGGCCGGACGCGGCCGCCAGGTCGGCGGAGCCGGCGTCTTCGCGTCCGCGCGCGGCCAGCGCCTTGCAGGCGCAGGCGCATCGCCGTCTCGGGCTGGTCGGCCGGGCAGGCGGCGGCGAGCTTGGCCAGGGTCGCCGGCGACCTCGTCCTTGCCGAGCACCTGGGTCTGGTCGGTGTCCCACGAATAGAAGGCGAGCAGGCGCCAGTCGTTGGCCTTCAGGTCCTTGCCGCCGGCGAGCGCGTCGGCCAGCACCGCCTTGACCGGCCGGGCGGCGTTCATGCCGAGGTTGAGCAGCTCGGTGTAGCGGGCCGGGTCGACCTCGCCGGGCAGGCGGGTCACTTCCTCGCCGCTGGGTTTCAGCATCAGCATCGTCGGATAGCCGCTGACGCGAAAGCGCGTGCCGAGCTTCTGCGCGCCGGGGCTGTCGCCGTCGACGTACACCGGCACGAAGGCGCGCGAGCGCTCGATGAAGTCCTGGCGGTTGAAGAGCGTCGCCTTGACCTGGTTGCACGGCGGGCACCACTTCGCGCCCCAGTAGAGGAACACCGGCTTGGTCTCGGCGCGGGCGACCGCGAACGCGGCGTCGACGTCGGCGTCGCTGCTCGCCTTCCTCCAGGCGATGCCGGCTCGGCGTGGTCGGCGACAGCCGGCGCGGGTCTGGCGGCGTCGGTCGGCGGCCGCCGCCGGGCAGGTGGCCGGCGCGGCGCTGTCGGGCGCCTTCGAGCAGGCGGCCAGCGCCAGCGCGACGGCGACGACGAGGCCGGCGGCGGGCAGGGAGGTGTTTCATCGCTTCCAGTGCAGCCGCGATCATCGCCCAAGGCGCGCCGGCGCGCGACAGCCGTCCGGGCAAGGCCTCTAGTCGACCGGCGCCGGCGCCTCGCGCACCGGGTCGCGCGGCGACGAGCCGAACTGCGCCAGGGCGACGCCGGCGAGCGTCAGCGCCGCGCCCGCGACCTTGATCGCCGAATAGCGCTCGCCGGTCAGCGCCCAGGCGACGAGGCCGGCGACCGGCGGCATCAGGTACATCAGCGGCGCGGTCCGGGCGACGCCGCGGACGGCGTTGATCCAGCCCCAGGCGAGCCAGCCGAGGAAGGCCGAGATGATCACCGCGTAGAAGGTGCCGGCCCAGATCGCCCAGCGCGATCTCGCGCCACGACACCGCGAGGCCGGCGGGCAGGCTGAGCAGCACGACCGGCAAGCTGCCGAGCGAGCACGCCGTAGGTCATCACCGTGACGCCGCCGAGCCGCTCGATCAGCGGCTTGGCGGCGACCGTGTAGTACGAGAAGAGCGACGCGGCGATCGAGCAGCACCAGGTCGCCGCCGCCCGCCTGCCAGTGGCCGCCGAACAGCTTGTCGGAGAGAAAGGCGACGCACGCCGCAGCAGGCGACCGCGACGCCGGCCACCTGGCCGCGGGTCAGCTTCTCGTGGCCGTGCCAGTGGAGGATGAAGAGCGTGAAGATCGGCCCGCAGGCGAGGATCAGCGAGCTCGAGAACGCGGTCGACCAGTGGATGCCGTAGGTGACCAGGCCGACGTGCAGCAGGTGGCCGACGAGGCCGAGCCGAGAGCAGGGCGAAGGCATCGGCGCGCGAGACCTTCGGCCAGCGCGAGGCCGTAGCGCGAGCAGAGCAGAAGCGCCGCGGCGACCGGCATCATCAGGTAGCGGACGAACAGGAAGCCGCCCGGCGACAGCGCGCTGAAGATCGCCTTCTGCACCGTGAAGTTGGCGCCCCAGACGAACGATCAGGCAGCAGCGCCAGCCAGAGCGCCTGGCGCGCCCGGCCGTCCTGGCGGGCGACGCGCGTCTTCGACCGGCCGGGCGGCGGTGGCGGCGGCGGCAGGCGGCATCGTCACGGCGCGACGTCGTCGCCGGCGCCCGGACTGGTCGCGCGCCCGCTCGCCGAGCGCGGCTCTGCGCGTCGTCGAAGCCGCCAGCCTTCGACCGGCGTCGCCCGGGCGAGCGCCATCCAGAGCGGAAAGCTCATCCGCGCCGGCCGCTTCGGCGCCGGGCGGGCCACCGTCAGCCCGGCTGGCGTCGGCGACGAGCACGCCGCACTCGAGCGGGGATCTCGTCGGGCTCGGCGATGCCCGGCCTTGACCACGTACCAGCATTCGCCGCCGAGCTGCAGGTAGGCCTCGCGCTTGGTCGCCCGGCGCAGGTCGGCGAGCAGGTCGGAGCGCTGCACCTTGACCTCGTGGACGATCGGCTCGAGGTAGGCCTCGACCGTCGTGTGGCGGATCGAGAACACGTCGGGCATGGCGATCTGCCACTGCTCGCCGACCTTGGCGCGCACCGCCAGGCCGCGCCAGGCGAGCCGGCCGGCGCGCGTCATCTCGCGGGCGACGCGCTCGACCAGCAGCTCGTGGGCGTCGCGGCGGCTGCGGTTCTTCGCCAGCGTCTCGGCGAGCACGGCGATGCCGGCGTCGCTGACGCGCAGCGTCTCGTGGCCGAACGGGCCGCGCTCGCGCACCAGGAGGCCCGCCGCGACCAGCTCGATCTCGACCGCGTCCTGGCAGGGCCAGCCGGCCGAGCGGTAGACATCGCGCAGGCGCCGCCGGTGGACGACGCCGATCGACGACCAGCGACACCGCGGGGAGAAGGAGAGCCGTCGAGCATGGAAAGAGCGAATTTCCGAACCGCGCACCTTACCAAGATTCAACGGATTCGGGCGGCGCGCGACGTTAGGATTCGCGCCACCCGTTTCCGCCAGAAGGCCTCACGCCATGCCCGCTCGCTTCTCCGATCCGGCCTGCGCCAGCGCGCTCGCGCTCGCCGGCCTCGCCCTGCTCGTGCGCGACCGGGCCCGCCTCCGGGCGCCGACCCGAAGGTGCTGAACATCTACAACTGGTCGGACTACATCGCCGACGACACGATCAAGAACTTCGAGAAAGAGACCGGCATCAAGGTCAACTACGACAACTACGACACCAACGAGGTGCTGCACGCCAAGCTCGTCGCCGGCCAGACCGGCTACGACATCGTCGTCCCCGGCGCGCACTTCGCGAAGACGCAGATCGAGGGCGGCCTGCTGCAGAAGCTCGACCGCTCCAAGCTCACGCAACTGGAACAACCTCGACCCGGCGCTGCTCAAGCAGCTCGCCAACGTCGACCCCGGCAACCAGTACCTGGTCGACTGGCTCTGGGGCTACGTCACGGTCGGCATCAACATCCCCAAGGTCAAGGCCGCGCTCGGCGACCTGCCGATGCCGGACAACGCCTGGAGCCTGATCTTCGATCCGAAGTACGCGAGCAAGCTGAAGGGCTGCGGCGTCAGCTTCCTCGACTCGGCCTCCGAGGTGCTGCCGGTGGCGCTGCTCTATGTCGGCAAGCCCGCCTACAGCGACCAACGCCGCCGACTACGACGCGGCGGCGAAGATGCTGGCATCGGTGCGCCCGTATGTGACGCGCTTCTCGTCGTCGGGCTACATCAACGACCTGGCCGGCGGCTCGCTCTGCGCGGTGATGGGCTATTCCGGCGACATCAACATCGCCCGCGCCCGCGCGCTCGAGGCCAGCCCGAAGCAGCCGGCGGCGATCGAGGCGCTCATTCCCAAGGGCGGGGCGACGCTGTTCTTCGATTCGATGGCGATTCCGAAGGACGCGAAGAACGTCGCCAACGCGCACCTCTTCATCAACTACATCCTGCGCCCCGAGGTCTCGGCGGCGCTGACCAACAAGGTCTTCTACGCCAACCCGAACGCCGCCTCGCTGAAGTTCGTGAAGAAGGACGTCGCGAGCAACAAGACGATCTTCCTGTCCGACGCCGACAAGGCGCGGATGACGCCGCCCGACGCGTTGCCGCAGGCGATCCGCCGGAGTGCAGACGCGGGTCTTCACGAACTTCAAGCCGGGAAATAGAGGCCCCCACGCTCCCTGCGGTCGCTGCCCCCGAGGGCGCGGCCGGGCTGAGGCGGCCCGGCGCCACGGCCAGCGATCTCGGACGCTGGCCCGTATGCCCTGCGCTCTATTGCTCCGACCTTCACGCCCTTCCAGAACGCGACGCGGCCCTTGATCTCCTTGGCCGCTTCGCTCGGCTCGGGGTAGTACCAGACGGCGTTCGGGTTCAGGTCGCCGTTGACCATCACGCTGTAGTAGTGCGCCTCGCCCTTCCACGCGCACATCGAGCGGTGGTTGCTGAAGGTCATGTATTCGCGCTTCAGGCTGGCCTCGGGGAAGTAGTGGTTGCCTTCGACGACGACGGTGTCGTCGCTCTCGGCGAGGGTGACGCCGTTCCAGGTCGCTTTCATGTCGTGATGCCTTTCATGCCGCTGTCTCGTGTCCGCGGCATGCGCACGATCGTAGCGAGGCGGCGCGAGGCACTGCATCGACGAGGGTCCAGCGCACGCGGTGCATCGCCGTCCTTGCTGCCGAGCAGCAGGCACGGCCGCGGCGGCACCGAACGCGGGCGCCGTCCGGCGGCCAGCGTGCCGAGCAGCCGCACCGGGTCCGTGGCGGAAGCGCGACGCTCTGCGGCGGCGCCGGGCCGACGCGGGCGCGCTCGAGCTCGAGGGTGGCGCGCTCGTAGGCGAGCACCTCGGCCGAGGTAGACCGAGCGCAGGCGAGCGCCGCTCGAGGAAGGCGCAGAACTCGAGCGCCTCGGGCGGGAACGGAGAAGCTCGCCGGCGGGTTCGCCCGCCAGAAGGCGGCGACCTCGCGCGCCAGGCGCGCCGGCGTCAGCAGGGCTGCAGGTGAGCGGCAGCAGCGCGCGCAGCTTGCCGAGGCGAAAGCCCTTGTGCAGGGGGTGCGGTTCATGTCGAGGCCCACGGTCGCTGATGCGATCGTCACCAGCCGCGACGCCTCGAGGCCAGTCAGCGGCCCGGGCAGCGCGCCCGCGCCCTCGCGCGCGGACGGCATCGCGGAAGTCGGGCTCGACGATCAGCCGTGCCATCGCCGTCTGGAAGGCGAGCGCCGTCATGCCGGCTCCCGCCACGGTGCGAGCGACAGCCGGCGCGCGCGAGTGCGCCGCGCGTCCACAGCGCTCGCAGGCGACGCAGGTCGGCGGTGATGCGCGCGTTGCCGACGCTGTCGAACCAGGAGCCGAACAGCTCGAAGGTGACGCCGCCGACGTTCGGGCAGCGCGGCGAGCGTCCACTCGGAGCAGCGACCAGACCGGCTCGGGAATGGTGTCGGGTGGGCGTCGAGATAGAAGCCGTCGAGCTCCATGCCGCCGGCGACGTGGATCTCGCCGACGTGCTCGAGCTCGAGCTCGGCGAGCATCGCGGCTGGCGTCGAAGCCGTGGTTGCGGGCGTTGGTATGGAGCGTTGTGCAGGTCGAGCACGAGGCCGCAGCCGCTTTCCCGGCAGAGCGTGTTGAGGAAGGTCGGCTCGTCCATCTCGCACGCCGGAATGTCGAGTAGTAGACGTTGTTCTCGAGCAGGAACGGCACCGGCACGCGCTGCTGCACCTGCGCAGGATGCGCGGCACGAGCAGCTCGATGGCTTCGCGATCGCGCGGCAGCGGCAGGGTGATGCCGACGTTCATCAGCGCATCGCCGTGCTCGGCGAGATGAAGCGCCAGGTGGTCGCTGTGCCGGGGAAGCCGAGGCGGCGGCGCCAGCGCTCGACCTGCTCGACATGCGCCGCATCGAACGACGCCGGCGCTGCCGATCGACAGGCCGATGCCGTGGGCGACGAGCGGCCGGGCCGCGGCTACGCCTGCTCGAGCGCACGCGCGCGCCGGCGCGGTCGTCGATGTAGCGCGGCTCGGCCGTGCGGCCGAGGTCGGTCAGAAGGATGTCGGGAACGACCTCGACGTAGTCGAGGCTCGGCCCCTGCCGCCGCGAGCAGCGGCGCGAGCGGGGCCTGGTACGCCAGGCCCACGCCCAGCTTCGGCAAGGTGAGCGTGGGAAGGCGCATGGCTCAGCGCATGCCGCGCATCGCCAGGTCTTCGATCACGAGGCGATCGAGACCGGAAAGGCAGAGCCGGCAGCCCTTGAAGCCGGGCAGCTCGGGCACGGTAAGGGTGATCTTGAGGGCGGCGACGAGATCGTCGAACGAGCTGCTCGAGGTCAGGGCGACATGCATCTGCGTGACCGCGACCTTGCGCTTGCTGCTTGCTCTGGAAGTTGCCATGGGTTTCTCCTCGTGGTGGCACTACGGCTGGCGTGCGCGCCCGGGCGACATGCCCGAAGCGGGGCGGATTGTTTGCGCCGTCCTCGATGCATTCATATCGCGCGGAGTGGGGATGGATGGCATCGCCGCGCGGTGTTGGCCGACAGCGCCGGCGCGAGCCGCTGGCTAGATTGATTCGATCCATCGACTCGGAGCGGCAGGCGACATGACGACCACTGTGCGCAAGGGCCAATGGACCGGCACGCTCGAACGGGTCGCGTTCAGCCGGCGCTTTCGCAACGCCTTCGTCGACCCGGCCTTTCGCAGCGAAGACGCCGCCCTCGACAAGCTCGAGGCGATCGCCTGGGACGCCTATGTCGACGGCCGAAAGGCGCCGATCACGCGCAAGGCCGGACGCGGGTTCGCCGATCCCGACTACGACCTCTCGGTCGATTGGTTCGAGACCCGCGAGCGCCTGTTGCAGGCGCAGACGGTCTGGGCTGACCCGAAGACGAAAACGCGGGCGCTGCTGATCTGCGGCTCGCCGCGCAACGACGGCACCTGCCCGGGCGAGATCTCGAAGACCTTTCGCCTCGCCGGCCTGGTGAGCGAGGTGCTGGTCGAGGAGAAGATCGAGGTCGATTTCCTGGACCTCAGCCAGCTCACGTCCGACTACGGCCGGCACATCCATCCCTGCAAGGGCTGCGTGTCGACCGCGATGCCGCTCTGCCACTGGCCTTGCAGCTGCTACCCGAACCATTCGCTCGACCAGGTCAACGACTGGATGGCCGAGATCTACGAGCGCTGGGTCGCGGCGCACGCGGTGATCCTCGTCACGCCGGCGCACTGGTACCAGCCTCCAGCGCCGCTCAAGCTGATGATCGACCGCCTGGTCTGCGCCGACGGCGGCAATCCCGACCCGACCTCGACCCACGGCAAGGACGCCGGCCAAGGCCAAGGCGATCGAGCTCGCGCGGCTGGGACTATCCGAAGCATCTCGCCGAGCCGCGTCTATGGCCTGGTGGTGCACGGCGACGTCGCCGGCATCGAGGGCTCGCGCCGGGCGCTCTCGGACTGGCTCGACTGGATGGGCCTGATCGACGCCGGCGACCTCGGCCCGGCTCGACCGCTACATCGGCTACTTCGAGCCCTACGCCACCAGCCACGACAGCGCTCGATCGCGACCCGGCGGTGCAGAGAGGAGACGCGCAACGTCGCCCGTGCGGTCGCCCGCGTCACCCGGGCCCTGCGCAGCGGCGAGCTCAGGCCGAAACCAGAGACCTGGCGAAACCTCGACGCGAAGTGATTTGCTGCACTGCAGCAAAATCGGGTTACTCTTCGGGCCTACCCGCCGCCGAGATGCCCGTTGAACCCGATCCTACAGAAGATCCTCGCCGCCACCGGACTGACCCGCCGCGGCGACCTTCTCGAAGCCACCGCGAGCCATCCAGCGCGCGCTGGCCGAGGCCGGTATCAGCACACTGCCTGGCAGTGCACGAGCGGAAGTGCCCACTTCACTCGATGCCCGAATCGGCCGACGTGCTCGACGGCCTGGTGCGCGAGATCGATGTCATCCCGGCCGACGCCGAGGTTGCTTCCCGTCGACGCTGCTGCCTGCCGCGTAGGGGCGTCGTCGAGGAGTCTGTCGTCGAAGCCGACGATCTCCCGGTGGTCGGCCCCGCCGGCAGCCGATCGCCGCACAGCCGCTTCACCGAGCAGCTTCACCGCCGAGGCCGGCACGCGCAGCTTCAAGCTATTCGAGCCGGCGGGCTTCGAGGGTCGTGCCTCGCTGCTGGTGGTCATGCTGCACGGCTGCAGCCAGAACCCCGACGACTTCGCCGCCGGCACCGCGCATGAACGCGCTCGCCCAGGAGCAGGGCCTGGTCGTCCTCTACCCGGCGCAGGCGCCGCGCTCCAATGCCCACAAGTGCTGGAACTGGTTCCTCGCCGGCGACCAGCAGCGCGGCCAGGGCGAGCCGGCGCTGCTCGCCGGCATGACGCGCCACGTCATGGCGACGCATCGCGATCGACGCCGATCGGGTCTGCGGTGGCCGGGCTCTCGGCCGGCGGCGCGATGGCGGCGATCCTGGCGCGCAGTACCCCGACCTGTTCGCCGCCGCCGGCGTCCATTCCGGCGTGCCGCCCGGCGCCGCGCACGACGTGGTGTCGGCGTTCTCGGCGATGAAGTCGGGCGCGCCGCGGCCGCGACCTCGCCGGCGAAGGCCATCGAGGCGCCGATGATCGTCTTCCACGGCGACACCGACAGCACCGTCCACGCACTCAACGGCAGCCTCCTGATCGATGCGGTGCTCGGCAGCGCCGCGGCCCAGGCGACGCGGGAAATGAGCCGCTGCCGCGCGCCACGCGGCCGCGCCTTCACGCGCACCGTCCTACGCGCCCGTCGACGCCGCCGGGCCGAGCCGGGCCGAGCACTGGGTGGTGCACGGCGCCGGCCATGCCTGGGTCGGCGGCGATGCCGCCGGCAGCTACACCGAAAGCGCCGGGCCCGACGCCTCGCGCGAGATGCTGCGCTTCTTCGCCGAGCATCCGCGCCGGCCCGGCGCCGCCGCGGCCTAGCCGACGCCCGGCCGCCTCACTTGCGCAGGTAGCGCACGATCATCTCGACCACGCTGTCGCGGCGCGCCCGCAGGCGCTGCCGCCGAGCGTCAGGTCGCGCTTGAAGATCAGCGAGAACGTGTGCCGGTTGGCGACGTTGAAGAAGCACAGCGCCGAGATCGACATGTGCAGGTCGATCGGGTCCACGTCCCGGCGGAAGACGCCCGCCTCAGGCCGCGCTCGTAGACGCGCTGCACCGCGCTCGATCGCGCGGCACGTTGAGCTCCTGGATGATCCGAGCTGCGCGCAGGTACTCGCCGCGATGGATGTTCTCGTTCATCACCAGGCGGATGAAGTCGCTCGTTGTCGTGCTGGTAGTCGAAGGTGAAGGCGACCAGCTTGCGCAGCGCGTCTTCCGGCGCGCAGGTCGCTCGAGATGCAGGCTGCGGCCTCGATGGCGCGGATGCGCCGGTAGCGCCGCCTCGAGCACGGCGACGGTACGAGCGCCCTCCTTGCTGCTCGAAGTGGTAGTAGATCATCCGCTTGCTCGTGCGCGTCGCGCGCGGCGATCTCGTCGATCGCGCGCGCCCGACAGGCCCTTGTCGGCGAACTCGGCGGTGGCGACCTCGAGGATGTCGGCCAGCGACTTCTCGGCGTCGTAGGGCCGGGTCTCGGGCGTCCGCCGTCTCTCAGCGTCTTCACTTCGAAGGGGACTGGTTCGTTCATTCCCGCAGACTAGCACGCGCATCATCCTTGTCCTCACCTAGGAAATTGGGGTTACCACTACTAGTACCACAGAACGTACTAGTTCGTACATTCACGCATCGGTCCCGTTTCGAGGGACCGCATGGAGACAAGGCATGGTTCATGAGCACACGAGCGCCTCGAGCGCCGGCCCGCGCCCGCGCGAAGGCCGCCATCGCGAGCTGGATCGGCAGCGCCGTCGAGTACTACGACTTCTTCATCTACGGCACCGCCGCGGCGCTGGTGTTCGGCAAGATCTTCTTCCCCTCGGTCGACCCGAAGATCGGCACCATCGCCGCCTTCGCGACCTTCGGCGTCGGCTACGTCACGCGGCCGATCGGCGCCTTCTTCATGGGCCACGTCGGCGACAAGTTCGGGCGCAAGAAGGTGCTCACCTTCACGCCTGCTGCTGATGGGCCTGTCGACCTTCCTGATCGGCGCCCTGCCGACCTACGGCCAGGTCGGCATCGCCGCGCCGATCACTGCTGGTGCTGCTGCGCCTGCTGCAGGGCCTTTCGGCGGCCGGCGAGCAGGCCGGCGCCAACTCGATGACGCTGGAGCACGCACCGGCCGCACCGGCGCGCCTTCTTCACCAGCTTCACGCTGAGCGGCACGCAGATCGGGCTTCATCCTCGCCACCTCGTGTTCCTGCCGATCTCGGCGCTGCCCGAGGACCAGCTGCTGTCACTGGGGCTGGCGCGTGCCGTTCTTCCTCGAGCGCCGTCGTCGTCGCCGTCGGCTTCTGGATCCGCCGCACGCTGCCCGAGACGCCGGCCTTCGAGGAAGAGGCCAAGCGCGCACGAGACGCCGCAAGCTGCCGGTGGCGGAGCTGTTCCAGAACCACACGCCGGACGTGCTGCGCGTGATCTTCGCCGCGCCTGGTCTCGGTGGTCAGCACGATCTTCGGCGTGTTCGTGCTGTCGTACGCGGTCAACACGATGCACATCCCGCGCTCACGCATGCTGACTGCTGCTCGGTCTGCGCCAACGTCGTCGCGCTCGTCGCGATCCCGCTCTGGGCGACGCTCTCCGGACCGGATCGGCCGCCGCCCGGTGTTCATGCTCGGCGCGCTCGGCTCGGCACGGTTCTGATCTGGCCGGCGCTCTGGGCGATCTCAGCGCGCACGAACCTGACGCTGATCTTCGTCTTCGGCCTGCTGCCTGTCGGGCGTCGTCTACAGCGCGGCGAACGGCGTCTGGCCCTCGCTCTACGGCGAGATGTTCGACACCCGCGTTCGCCTCTCCGGGCATGGCCATCGGCACGCAGATCGGCTTCGCCCTCGGCGGCTTCGCGCCGACCATCAGCGCCGCGATCCTCGGCGAAGGGCCGAACGGCTGGATGCCGGTCGCCGCCTTCGTCACTGCCGCCTGCGTGGTGTCGGCGATCTCCGCCTGGTCGCCCGCGAGACCTACAACGTGCCGATGCACCAGCTCGGCAAGCGGCTCGCCCGTGGCATGAACCTTCCGCCATGTCCCCGGCTCGCGTCGATTCCGCGCAGCGCTCGACCCGCTCGTCATCGCCGTCGAAGGCGGGCGCGTCAGCGGTCGTCGCGAGGACAACTCCGACGTCCGCGCCTTTCTCCGGCATCCCACGCGGCGGCGCCGGTCGGAGCGCTGCGCTGGCGGCCCGCCGCAGCCGGTCGGGCGCTGGCACGGCGTCCGTCCGCGCGGACCGCTGGCGCCGCAGTGCCTGCAGCCGAAGCGCCCGGCCGACTCGGTCTACGCCGAATATGC
>ERZ1370068.5327-contig-4351_pt1 | contig 88750 bp, 148 predicted proteins | sample MGYA00561227_ERZ1370068 | MGnify/ENA primary metagenome ERZ1370068 (study PRJEB38410, sample SAMEA6850437) | metagenome | study: Metagenomic assessment of the ecological functions of the soil: analysis of the soil microbiota associated with the...
ATTGTACTTCGTTCAGTTACGTATTGCTACGCTATCCGCGCACTTCGCATCCGCAGCGGTCAGAGTCGACGACGGCTCCGGAACGACCACGACGGCGGGGAGCGCCTCGCGCTCGGTGACGTCGTCGCAACCCGACGCAACGACGCAGGCCTCGACGTCGCCAGCCGCGACACCTGGACCGTCACCCGTGTCGGCCACGCCGGCTCGATCTCCCTCCATGGCGAGCGCGGCGGCCGCGACCTACCCGCGCCCTACGTCGCGAGCACGTCAGAACTCGCGTACGGGACCACCGTCCACGGCGCGCAAGGCTCACACCGCACAGACTGCGCATCTGCTGCTCGGGGGCACACGACCGCCGCGCAGGCCTACGTCGGCATGACCCGTGGCCGCGTCAGCAACACCGTCCACGTCATCGCGACCGACCCGGACGAAGCGCGCGAGCAGTGGGTCGCGGTGTTCGCCCGCGACCGCGCCGACCTCGGCCCCGGCCAAGCCCGCGAGACCGCGGCGCGCGATGCCGCCCGCTACGCCACCCGCCCGGCCCGGACACGTGCCGCCGAGTGAAGATCTGAGCCGGGTGCTGACCCGCCTGGCCGCGGCGTGGACCGAACAACGCCGGGCGCATTTCGCCCTCGATCACCTCTGCCGCGATCTCGAACAAGCTCAGGCCGACCAGGCGGCCCACGAGCGCCGCGCACGACGTCGCCGGACCTGCTCGCGCGCACGTGGTCAGGCAGCCGCCGCGCAAGCGAACCAGGGCCAAACAGGACGCCGAGCCGGCGAGAGCGAGCCGTTACGGGAAGCGACCTCAACCGCGTCCGGGCCGGCCTGTACCGCGAGTGGGAGCACGACCGGCCGCTCGCATCCACGGCGGTCCTGCGGATCGAATCTGGACCCGGGGCGGCCGCACCTGCACCGCGGGGAGGTCCATGCCGCTCAGGAACAGCTGGACAGGTGGGTCGCGGGTGGAGCGACATCATCGACCTGCACCACCGGCGCCCGGCCGCGTTCGTGACGTCGCCCTGCGCGGCCTACGCCCCCGCAGGACCCCGCCGACGCCGCGCTAGCCCGCCACGCCCGGCTCGTCGCCGAATCCCACCACCCCGCCGAGACAGCGATCCTCCGCCGCGCCGACACCGGCTCGATTCGCCGCCGCAAACCGCGCCGCAGACCGCTACGTCGAGCTCTCCCGCCAAGCCGACCGGGAGGGTCGGCAACTTCCGCGGTTACACCCCCAACGAACGCCCGCCCGGAACTCCTCGACAAGACCCGAGCGGCCGGAACGGCGCATCGTCACGGCCGATGAGCGGGTCGCGCGGCTGTCCGACGACCCCGCGGTCACCACGAGCCCCGACCCAGCCGGTGTGCTGCGCGCGGCCCGCGCCGACTGGACCAGCCAGCGGCAAGGGGCAATCGCAGCCGCCAGCCCAACGCGCCCGCACCGCCGACGCCGACCGCATCAGCCGGCGCCACCACCACGACTACACGGCGGCCGCGCGCGTCGACCACGGCCCGAGCATCGGCGGAAGTGACCCGGAAACTCTCCGTGCCGCAAGTGTCGACTTCCGGCACGCGACTGGTGAACGACCGAAGGAATCGGTGGCGGTTCCAGCCCCTCCAGACCGCTTGCCACCAGTGACAGCCAGAAGCCAGCCGACCGCGTCCGCCCAAGAGACAAAAAGATCTTGGACCGAGGTGTCATCTAGCGGGCAGAAAAAGTGCCTTCTTCTAGTAGAAGCGCCAAACCCGGAAGGACCATAACCATGAACGCCGAACTGCTCACCATCGCGCCGAGGCCACGCCGCCGTCCTCCGCACGCCAGTAGCCACCCTGCGCTACTGGCGCCACCGAGGCACCGGGCCCGCGGAGCTTCAAGCTTCGGACGCCCACGTCACGTACCAGCGCGGGGACGTCGGGGCGAATGGCTCGCCGCTCAGGTGGGCGCGCGCGGCGCCGGAGACGGCCTGACGGTTCGCCCGGCGTCCGCTCGTTCGTCAGGATCCGTTTATGATCTCCGGGCCGTCGTGTTCGACGGGAGTCCTGGAAATCCTTCACATTCAGCGTGGCGAGCGTGCAGTCGTCGCGTGAGGCAGACAGGCCGCGATCCAGGCGTCGTTCGTTGGCCACCCGGGCCGACCGCGCATCTGAGCACGGGCTTGAAGTTCGCCCCAGGTTCGCGCCACGGCTTCCGGAGTACGGGCAGCACCAGCAGTTGGGACATGAATCCGCGGAGGTCTTCGGTGCGTCGCGGTCCCCAGTGCCGGACGAGCGTCCGCTTCGGGTCAGTTCTCGCCAATCGTCAGCGAACGTGACGGCGGGCGTCCGTCCGGCTAGTCGCGCGGCAAGCGGCGTCGGGACTCGACCGCCGCGGAACATCGCGGAGGCGACATCCGTGTCGACGACGACGAAGCTCCACGAGACGTCCGGCGTGCCGCGACGCGTGCAGGTCCTCGATGAAGTCAGGTCTCATTCCTCGTCGGACTCCCAGGAGTCCGGACGGGCCAAGTCGGCGACAGAACGGATGGGGCCGATCACCCTGCCGACGCGCGAGTTCCTCGGTGGGAGTCTCGTCGTCAACGGGCCAGTTCGGCGCGGGCTCCGCGGCGTTGGACATGGGCGATCACCTCGTGTCCATCATGACATCCCGAAGCGCCTCGCGGTCGGCGCCAGTCTCTCCGGCGGGAACGTGGACTCCCGCGGGCGGGTCTGCAGAACGGGTAACCAGCGAGGAGGTAGTCCCAGTACTCACCTGTAACCGTAGGCAGACATCTGGCCTACCCTGGGAGACGGGGCGGTCCGACGCCGGCGATCGGAGCAGACGCCAAAAGCACAGGATTTTGGCGAAACGGCTCCGGCGAAGAGGCCCAAACCCTTTATGGCGTAAGGGTTTTGCACAGCGCTCGGAGCAGCAGGCCCCATAATCCCTGGGTCGCGGGTTCGAGTCCCACCCGCCCCACCGCAATGCCACGGTGTTAGCGGTGATCGCCGATGGTCTGGATGTGAAGACGGCGGCGGACAAGACCGAAGTGTCGCGGCAGACGCTGCATTCTGGTTGGCCCGCTATGAGGCGGACGGGCTGGAGGGTTTGCTCGACCGGTCGCATCGGCCGCGTTCGTGCCCGCATCAGATGCCTGCCGAGGTCGAGGTGGTGGTGCTCGAGTTGCGTCGTCAGCATCGGTATTGGGGGCCGCGGCGGATCCGGTGCGAGCTCGAGCGCCAGCGGCGCTGGTGCCGGTCGGGCAGCTCCCTCGGCGTCGGCGATCTACCGCGCGTTGACTCGTGCCGGGCTGGTCGAGCCGGTCCGGCGGCACCGGCGCAGTGGGCGGTTCAAACGTTGGGAGCGGGCCGCGCCGATGGGTTGTGGCAGATGGACGTGGTCGGCGGGTTCCTGCTCGCCGACGGCAGCCATGCTGGGCGTTGACCGGCATCGATGACCACTCCAGGTTCTGTGTCTCGGCGCGGCTGATGCGCGCCGAGCGGACAAGCGGTCTGTGACAGGCCTGGCCGCGGCGCTGCGCAGCCTGATTGCCGAGCCAGCTGCTGACCGACATTCAACGGGAAGGTGTTCACCGGCAAGTACCACCCGCCGGTCGAGGTGCTCTTCGACCGGATCTGCCGGAACAACGGCATCGAGCACATCCTCACCGCGCCGCGCTCACCGACGACCACCGGCAAGATCGAGCGCTTCCACAAGACGCTGCGCCGCGAGTTTGACACCCGCCGGGTGTTCTCCTCGGTCAAGACCGCGCAGCAGGCCCTCGATGAATGGGTCGCCGAGTACAACACCGCTCGCCCGCACCAGTCACTCGACGACGCCACCCGGCGGAACGGTTCTTTGCTCGCCAGGCCGACCCGCTCGCCGAGCGGCCGGTCGAGAGTTGGGTGCGCTGCGCAGCGGCGGCGCGAGCGGCGAGGGCGCCTGGGTGAGTGGGCACGTCTCGGCCAACGGGGCTGATCTGCGTGTCCTGGCGGCAGATCTGCGTAGGCGCTTCACACGCCGGCGCCAACGTCGACGTCGACGTCGGCGAGCAGCTGCTGCAAGATCTGGCGCGGCAACGAACTCATCAAAACTTCGTGCAACGCGCACCAGCCGAGGGGAGGTCCGCAAGAGAGAGAGGCATCCGTGCAACAGACACGGGCCTGAGTCACGGCTTAGGAGTGTATCAAGGATCAACCGACACTGAAACGTCAAGCATCAGCCGAACTCGTTCAGCCCACCTTGTGCCCCACCTTGTGATATGTACTTCTTCGGCGGTGGCCTTGAGCATTAGCCTTCGGTTAGTGGGTGACGCTGGTCCGGCTCATGGTTGACGACACTCGGGCTGACCCTTGGTGCTCCTGACCAGAGTGCTTCGATGGCTTGCAGCGGCGGTCGAGACGCCTCTACGTCGTGATACTGCTTAACGGCCATCGCGATCGCGCCGGCCCCCGAAGTGAAAGCTTCGCCGTTAGCAAAGGGTGGTGCCAAACCACATCGACCTTGATGACAACGCTGGCTGCCATTCAGGTCCGACACGGTCGAGCGCCCTCCAGCTCCTCCTCCCTGTTGCGACGCGGCGAAGTGTAGTAAACATGTCGGTTGATGCCGAAGCACCCCGGGTCATCGACACATTTGCCGATCACCTCATCGGCATGTTTGGAGAATCGTCAGCCGGCGAAGGACACTCCGCAGGGCCCCACTCGCCTCGCTCGTCGTTCTCCCAATCCGGCGACCCGACCTGTCAACCACGTCCGGCAGTCAGAGGCTGCCGATCTGAGCCGCAGGGCTACGGTATGCTGCCGGTCGAACGCAGGTTGTATCCGCCGCCCACGACCCGACGGGGGCTCACGCACCCGTGCCGGCTCAAGGTGACGTATGGCGATGATGACACGGCCGATTGAAGCGACGGTCATAACGCCTGGATCGCGCTATGGCTCTCCGTGCGGCGGAGGACTGCCGGAGGTGGCATCAAGTCGCGCGACGTTCAGCAAATCCTGCTCGCGACCGATCAGCCTGGTCAGGCAAATCCGAACGTCCTATCACCGAAGCGCTTGTGTTCCGAGGAGATCCGCGACGGTCTGGACCGGCTTCGTAACGGAGGTTATCGCCGCGAGCTAGAGCAGCCGCAACTTGGGAATGACGGGATGATCCCGCTTCGTCGTCACCGTCCGCTCTGTGCAGTGGCCAGTCTAATGGCGCGAACTCGAACGCCAGCCGCGGCTCTCGCCGACCTTGATCGTCGGCTGCACCCACCTGGTCATCCGCCGATCGGGTTCCCGGCGGCTACGGATATCGATTACGCCGTGCTGGCCGCGTTGCACACTGGCATTATCAACAATTTTGGAGCGATCCCGAGCGACGTGGCCGCGAACCGCGGAACTCGAAACGCTTCGAGAGAGAGGTTGTGGCTCAGCTGATCGCGCTTTTGGCGAAACCGCAGCGAGTGCTGGGGCTACATGACGCGCAGGCCGGATCCACGGAAGGAAACCAGTACGGGCTGTGGCTGGGCCGTGAAGCGCTTCCCGACGAATGCTGTACTGGTCAGCCGCCGCGCATTTCAGCGTGTCTAAGGCGGCCCGCATGCTGGGCATGGACGCCGAATCAGTGGTAATCCCGGCTGATGATCGCGGCGAGATGGACTACGACGAACTGGCCCAGGCAGCGGCGGCTGGCGCAGACCGGCCAGCGATTGTCGTCGCTACCGTCGGCACTACCATGACCGAGGCAGTCGACGATGTCGGCCGCATCCACGCCGCCTTGGACGCCGCTGGCATCAGCGACGGCGGCCGACACTGCATGTCGATGGTGCTCTCTCCGGCGTGCCTCTCGCCTTGGACGCTTGGACCTATCGCCGCCTACTGGCGCGACCCGCCGCAGCTGGACGTCGTGTTGACGCAGAATGGCGTGTGTATTTCCGGGCATAAGTTCTTTGCCACCCCGCATATCAACGGCGTGGTGCTTGCGGCGCAGGCATGCGGAGCGGGTAACGCGGTGTCGACTACATCGACGGCCTTGACGCGACCGTGAGCGGCTCCCGCTCGGACACAGCGCCGAACTGTGGTACACCCAGCGAGCACGTTGGGTGGGACGGTCGTCGGCGACGCGTGGAGCAGTCTCGCTCGCTTGCCGCCTATCTTGAGCGGCATCTCGTTGCCGCCGGATGGGCAGCCTGGCGACATCCGCGCACCTTCACGGTCGTGTTGGAGTCCCCGCCTGGGCCACTGCTGACCCAGGCGGTCGCTGGCGATGATGATGCTTAGAACCATATATCATCTGTGTGCTTGGGCTAACTCAGCCGACCATTGACGACTTCTTGGCCGAGTTGGGTACCAAGCCTGCCCTGGGCGATGACCACTTCGTCCTCCCGCGCATCAGCCTGAGAGGAGCTGAGTCAGCTGCCTGTGGTGTCTTTCCACGGAGATCATCGAACGACCGACTGCCCCCTACCGCCACCTTGCATGGGTCTGCATATGCGCAGCGTGAGGCAACGCAGAGCGCCGGACTGTGAACTGCACGGATCTTCGGGCGGCGGCGACGCAGTGACGATTCCGCTGCTCCGCATGGCCTTGCACGGAAGAGCGTCGGCTCGTCTGGGCTGTCTGTACTGGGCGTATCAGCGTCGGCGCCGATGACCATGCTCGCTGGCTCGGTGATCGCCACCTTCGCGGTCACTGGTGTGCTGGGTGTTACCGCTAGCGTTCGCTGTGCTCACCATCACTACTACTGAATCAGCATCGGTCTAGTGGCTATGAGCCGCGAGATGTCGCACGCGGGCGCCTTCTACGCATTCCTGGCGCGAGGTCTCGGCCGCGTCTGGGATTATCACGGGCGCCGGAGTCGCGCTGGTGCCTGCAACCTGGTGCAGATTATCTGTCTGTATGGGCTGTTTGGTGCGACGGTTGCGGGTATCATCGGCGGTACCTGGTGGGCGTGGGCAGCGGCCGTTTGGGTCCCTGGTTACGCTCTTGGGGATCCGGCATATCGAGGGTTAATACTCGCGTGGTGGGCGTCGCTGGCCATTGAACTCGCGGTTATCGTCTTGTTCATCGCCGCTGCTCTCACCCACCCCGCTGCAGGCGGCTGACGCGATGGCCGCCCTCGAACCGTCCGCGCTCTTTGCTAATGGCGTCGGCGTAGTCCTGGCGTTCACGGTTGCCGCCTTCATTATTTCGAATCCGTAATCGTCTATCGGGGAGGAGGCGCGGGAGTGGCGGGCTGTCCGGCGAGCTGCTGTCGGTGTGGTGCTCTTTCTCGGAGCGTTCACACCCCCTCGCCAGTTGGTCCCTGACGGTCGTTGTCGGTCCCTCACACATCGTCGACGCCTCGCGCGACCGGCGGCTGGCCTGCCATTCTCAGTCAGCAAACGCATTACGGGCCGCTGCTGTCGGGGAATCGGTCAGGCGGTCTGATTTCCAGCGTGTTCGCCTGTGCTGTCGTTCCACAATGTCGTGGCCCGCTACATCTGGCTTGTCGAAGGCGTATTACCGGCGCGCTGGGGCACCATCGGCAGCTCAATCGGCGGCGTGCCTATCGGTGGATCGATCGTCCAATCCACGGCCGCGGCAACGATCATCACATGTTCGTCGCGTTCGATGCTGATCCCATCACCGTCGTATTCACGCTGCTGTCGAGGTCGCCGCAATCGGGTGCTATTGCTGATGATCGGCGCGTCCATGTCGGTGATCTGGTACTACCGAGCCCACAACCGCCCGAGCGATGGCAATGGCTCTGCACGCGCCCGCTCAGGCCCACGTCGCGCTCGTCGTTATCCTGGCGATGCGCTCTTGAACGTTAACGCGCTAACTGGCTCCGTGGCCGACGTGCAATGGCTGCTGCCGGGCATCGTCGCCGCGGCCGCAGCCATCGGCGCCGGCTGAGCTCATTACTACGGTAACCCGACCCGGCGTCTATACGGCGATGGCTATGGCCAGCCCAAGCCGCTCGCGATTACCGGACCGATCATTGTCCCACCTCGAACTCTGACGACCAACGACGGGAATACCACTCAATCATGGAGCCAGAGCCACCGCGCCTGGACCGATGACCTCTCCGAACAACAATGGATAGCCGGTGCGCGAACCGCGCCCAGACGCAACGGACAGCAAGGCATCAGCGTCGGGCCTGACAGCAATCGAATTGTGGTGAGCCACCGGATCGCATGAAGCCGGTCGAACGCGCGGCGACGTCGTCGACCGCCTCCTCCTAGCTGGCCGCCGTCTCGCTCGACACCGTGCTGACCGAGAATGGGCAGGGGAACGCAATTGGCAAAGCACATTGTCGTCTTTTTCTACCTCGAGCCAGGCCCTGACGATACTCCCGACCGGCTCCGCGTCGCGACACGGATGTTCCTCGACGGCGACGATGTGGCAAATCTGCGAGACATCATCCTTCAGCTGCACGCGTTATCGCGGGAGTACTCGGCGATGGGCCCGATTCAACCCCACGCGAGCAATTGGCAAACCGGGTCGAGCCCATGTCAGGGGACGCCGCCTACGTCGGGCTCGGGGTGAGGCGCCCTAGATCCCGAGGACATATTTCTTCCCGGACCGCATGTCTCCGACAGCCCACCATTCCAGGTATCGCAGTGCTTAGCGATGGGACCAGAATGCTCGCGCGGTGGACTGGGGGGCCTCGACTCCACGTCACTGACGGAATCAACACACACACTTAACGTCGGCCCGCAACCGAAGCACGAACCTGGGCGCGTGGGCCGGGACCCAGCACTACTCGGGGACGAATCCGAAGCAGGCCGCATCGGCACCGCGGTCATAGATCTGCACGAGTTCATTCTGGGAACGTCGCGAGGAGACATCGCGTCTCGCGCGCACCACCGCGGCGCGACGCGGTGGGGTCGCCCCGAGACAGCGCCAGCCCACGCCGTACTGACGGTAACCAGCAGGCTGAGAACTCAGCTGCGAGGAGATCGAGGGTCGTCCAGTCAGTCCTCTTCGCCGAAGGCCTCGCGCAGCCTGGCTTCCTGCTCGTCGCTGAGATTGCGTGCGGATGAGCTGGGCGTTGTGTCTCAGCGAAGGCGCTGCGGACTCGGTCGGCAACGGCGTTCTGGCTCATGAGGAACAACGCGGAGGTACCCGGTGTCACCTCATCGCGCACGCTCTTGATGAAGTCGTCGCTGATGCCGACGTCCGTCATGGAGCCGACCAGGGCTCCGGTCGCGGCACCAATCGCCGCGCCGACCAGCGGGACGAAGAAGATCCAGACCGAACAGGAGCCCCCAGAACGCTCCGCCGAGCGCCCCCGCTCCGGTCGTGCTGTGCAGCTGGCGCGTCTTCGGCTTCCTCTTGTCGGGCGGCCAGCTGACGACGGCGCCGTCCAACACCTCGATGAGTGGCCTGCTTCTGCAGTCCTTCGAGGGTGGCGAGCGCCTGGTCGGCTCCAGATCCGGATCGGCGAACTTCCACACTGTCAGGGTTGCCATTCGTCTCCTCACATAGCCAGAAAATCGGGACTTGGGCTGGAGCTTGAACTTCAGGCGGTCTTGCGAGGTCTTACGGGTTGAGAACTTGCGAGGTCTTATGGGTTGAGAACGAGGCTTTGACCTGTTCGAACTCCGCGTGGGACCGAGAGTCCGCTGTCGCGAAGCTTGGCCAGCTCGGTTAGCTTGCTGACCAGATCGATCGCCGCCTGAGGGCGCGGGCAGGGAGCCGGGAGCGACAGGCGCCGGCGGCGGTGGCGACAGGCTTTGCGGCGGTGGCGGGGCGGCCTGGTGGGCCTCATCGCGGCGGCCTGCGCCTTCTCCGCGGCCTTGCTCTGTGCGTGCCGGTTTACCGCGTTCGCGGTCGCGGTCGCGGTTCCGGCGACCACTGCCGTATCCGGCCGACGGTGCCGAGCAAACCCGGCCATGACCTCGTCGTCGCATCTCGCTCTCCCACCGGGTCATCAATCCCGCGGAGGCCACCGCTGCGGCGATACGCAGCGTCCACTGCATCACGCGGTACCGGCACGTGCGGCTTCCGCAGCGCCTCGCCGCCGGCGCTTCCGCCCGGCGCTGGCTACGCGCCGCGGGCGCAGCTCTCCTCGTACACGATGATCGCCGCGGACGCGCCCCGGCTCCAATGAGTCGCGGATGACCTCCATGTCGTCTTCGTTCGCGAGGGTCTGGGCCTTGATCTCCACGTGATCAGAACCCGATGTCGTCGAGATTCTCGTCGACGTCGGTGATGCGGATTTGCGCGTCTTGCAGACGACTGATGATGACCGAGATCCAGCACCGTCACCTATCCCTGAGATACGACCTTGGCCACCGCTGAGACGACATCGGGATCGGCTCGTTCGCCGGGAAGAAGACGAGAACGACCAACTCGACGGGGCCGAGCTCCATGGGAGTCCTTTCGCCTGACGACTGGGAATCGATGGCGGAAGCCGCACGATATCCGCCGATCAACGGTGCTGACGTCGACCAGTCCAGCCTGCTCCGAGCTCTGACCGGCGGGGATCATCCAATCGGGATGAGCGGCGAGCCTGCTGCTATCGGGCTTCGGAGCTCCCGCCGGCCGGCGCGATAGTCGCTCCACACGACGTTGATGAGTGCCGAAGCGACGATGAGGTTTCCGATGATGAGCAGCCAGGCCAGCATCACGGCTGCGACTCCGAGAGATCCATACAATTGTGACGATTTTTCAAATCGTGCCGGCAGGTAGACGCGGCTGACGATTCTGAGGATCGACAGTCCCGCTCGAATGCGAGACAGCCAGGAACGAGGTCGAGCCAATCCCGGCGGCGATCCGGCAGCCGCTGGCAGAGGACGAACCACACGGCAGCCGTTGCGATCGCACTCAGCAGGAACGTGGCCAGGTAGCCACCTGGGATGGCGTGATCCAGTTGGCTCACCAGTGCGCGCGAAGCCGATCAACGCGATGCAGGCGCCGGCGAAGACCAACGTCGTGATCAGGATGTGCTTCTGCTTCATACGCGGAACCGCTGCGCCCCACAGATGAGCGTTCACGACCACCAGATTGCGCATCAAGGTGCGAGTAGCCCACAGAAAGAACACGCCTCCGAGGAGCACGGCGAGCCACCACGACCGAGTGGCCGTCGTGGAGGGCCGTGACGACCTGCTGGCTTGCGGCGCCAGTGATTCCCGCGCGTTTGCTCGCTGACTCGAGGCTGGCCGAGTTGGCCTGGCTTTGGGCTACGGCCGCCAAGATGCCGGCTGCCATCAGCGCCAACGGCAACAGCCAGAGGAAGAGGCGAAACGCGGATGCGCTGGCAAGCAACATGCCCTGCCGACCGGTGTACCGCGCGATCAGGGCCAGCGGCAGTCCAAGCAACGGCTGGTCCTGAGCCCGCTTCTGGTAGCGGTCGGCGGCCGCGTCCGCCCGGGCGCGCCACCGGGCAACCCTTCCGTCGACGGAACGAATCTCGGCATCTGGCGGCAGGCCGTCGTCGGTTGACGATCTATCCAACGAGCCGGCCGACACGCTCCAGCCTAACGGCGGCCACGCCGGGCCGGCTCCATCTAAACGCGAAATGTCCGCGACTCACAGCATACCGGTGATACGCGGGATTGCCCTATCGCTTACCGTACGGTCACGCCCGACGGGACCTAGCTGAAAGGAAACATCTAAATGAGCGCCGCGCCGCTGGGAGCTGCCCAGGACTATCCGCTGCTCAACCTGTTTTGGACGATGCTCTGGCTGTTCGTCTGGATCTTGTGGATCTTCCTCCTGGTTCGCATCATTCTGGACATCTTCCGCAGCGATGATCTCGGCGGATGGAGCAAGGCGTTGTGGGTGATCTTCATTATCATCCTGCCGTTCATCGGCGTCCTCGTGTACTTGATCGCCCGCGGTTCGGGCATGCAGAAGCGTGACGTTCGTGACGCGCGTGCGGCGGATCAGGAGATGCGCAGCTACATCCGGTCAGCGGCGGCAACGCGACGCCGCCGAGTACCGCGGAGGAGCTCAGCAAGCTTGCGTCATTGCGTGATCAGGGCGTGTTGAGCCGAGGCTGAATTCGACGCGCAGAAGGCTAAGCTGCTGCGCTTAGAAGCGGTGCTGAGCCGTCGCGCCGCGTTCACCGGAGGTGAGTCGCGTGACGGAGGTCGGGGCGCGGCCTGGCGGCCAGCGGAGCGTCCGGCTCGTCGCGGCGATTCGCCCGCGGTACCGCCGGTTGTCGACGTGGCGATATCGGTGGGGCTGACTGCCGACCGGCGATGGTCGCCCGCTCGGCAACCGACCGCCTACCGGCTGGTGCAGCCTTTCGCGTCGCTGGTACTTCAGCCGCCCGTCTTGCCGGAGCGGTATTGGCCGCAGCGCGGTATTGATCAGCTGGCCGATCGGGGTGAACGGGCGCGCAGGCAGGGTGTGCGTCAGGCCTGGGCGCTGCTTGACGACCTTGTCCCGTTCGTCGTCGACGCCATCCTGGATCGGATCGACCTCACCCAGATCGTCATCGACCGGGTGAAGGTGATGCGCATCGTCGACGAGGTCGACATCGCCGGGATAGTTGGTCACCTGGACTTCGATTCGATCATCGAAAGTGTGCCGATCGACCACATTCTGGAGTTGGTCGACATCAACGGAGTCGTGGCCAGGGTGAACCTCGATCAGATCATGGCCCGGGTCGACGTCAACGCCGTCGTGTCCACGGTCGACATCCCGGCGATCATCTCGCGCGTTGATTTGGGGAGCATCGTCACCCAGGTGATCGACGAGATCGACCTGCCGGAAATCATCTGGGAGTCGAGTGGGGGGATGGCGTCGGCAACGGTGGTCGGCGTTCGCATGCAAGGCAGAACGGCCGACGAGCGGATCGACCGGATCGTGGATCGAGTACTGCGTCGTCGGCGCGATCGGAATACGGCGGCGCCGGTTGATCGGAGCGAGCCATGACCGACCGTTACGCAACGGTCCCGGCGCAGGCCCGCGATTTCCAGGGTCAGCGAGCCGGAATCGTCACCCGGGTCGCGGCGGCTGCGGTGGACTTTCTGATCGTGATCGTCGCGATCGGCGCTCATCTACGGCGGAATCGCCGGCGTCACGTTCATCATCCATCCGAGGTCATTTCACTGGCCGAGCAACATCGGCTGGAGCATCGCCGGTCGCTCTATTTCGTCCTGCTGACGGCGTACCTGGCGTTCTCGTGGGCCGGCACCGGGCGAACCTACGGCGCCGCGCTGCTGGGCGTACGGGTCGTCAACCACAAGGGTGCGACGATGCGATTACCGGGTGCGATCCTGCGGGCCGTTCTCTGCGTCGTGTTCCCCATTGGCTTGCTCTGGGTGGCTATTAGCTCGGCCAACCGCTCGATTCAGGACGTCATCTTCCGGACGTCGGTTATCTACGACTGGAGCCCCCGAGCAGAGCTCGAGCCTTCAGGCCAAAGACTCGGGCGCTGCCGGGGACCTAGGTCAGTCGTCAACGCTCCGGTGCCGTGACGCATCTGTGTGCCGCTGAATTCATCCGTAGCGGTGATGGACTCCGCTCGGGCCGCCCCCTACGGTTGTCGTGGGTCGGACGGGGAGCCTGGACGCCCCCGAGGAATTGGCTGGGTGATGGCGGTCCCTGATTTGATCGTGGATCTGCCGTTTGGCGATCGGAGCGTTTGGCGTGTTTGGGCTGTGGGGATTGTGTTCGTGACGCGATGACCGATGAGACGTCCACACCAGAAGTCGTAGGACCTGCCGGCCGGTGGGGAGGCTGCGCGCTGCTGCTGAGGCTCCGCCGCCTCGGTCGGCTGGTCAGCGGGTGGGTGGGATCGCGCGGTCGGCGGGTATCAGCATCATCTTGGTGTTGAGCGTGATTTGTTTGGTGTTGACGCCGGTGGTGGTGTGGGGCCGGAATCTGTTGCTGAACACCGACCGGTATGTGCAGACGGTGGAGCCGTTGGCGAGTAATCCGGGTGTGCAGAACACGGTGATCGCCGCGGTGGATGCGCAGTTCCAGGGTCGCCTGGACCTCAAGTCGGTGCTGGATCCGGTGCTGCCGCCGCGGGCCGCGCAGGTGTTGGTGCCTCCGCTGCAGAGTGCGGCGGACTCGCTGGTGAATACGGTCACGACCAAGTTCGTGCAAAGCGATGCGTTCAAAACGGTGTGGCAGACCGTGAACCGGGCCGCGCACACGCAGATCAACTACCTGCTCACCGGGCAACGACCGAAGAACGCCGCGGTGCAGGTGGCCAGCAACGGTGATGTGACGCTGGATCTGTCGGCGGTGGTGGTGCAGGTGAAGGCCCGCCTGGTCGACGCCGGGCTGACGGTCGCGTCGAAGGTGCCGGTGGTGGGGTCGACGATCACGGTGGGCAACGTCGCCGGGTTGCAGCACGCTCAATCGCTGACGAACAAGCTCAACAAGGTGGCGAATTGGCTGCCATGGATTGGCTTGGTGCTGCTTGCTGGCGGGCGTCCTGCTGAGCCGACGCAAACGGCGGGCGCTGGTCGCGTCGCTGCTGGGTCGTGGTCATCGGCCTGGTGCTGGTCGGGATCGCGATCCTGATCGGCCGCGGCATCTACCTGGACAAGATCACGACTCCCGACGCTGACCCGGGATACGGCGCAGTACATTTTCGACACCGTGGTGCGCTACCTGCGGTTGGGTATCAGATTGCTGGCGCTGCTGGCGTTGCTCGTCGCGTTCGGGGTGTGGGTCTCGGGCCCGGGCGAGGTCGCGACCCGGTTCCGGGCCTTCGTCGTGCGGTGGCCGCGCGAGGCCGGCTCCCGGCTGAACGCCGGGCCGGTCGGACCGTTCGTGGACCGGTACGCCACCGCGCTGCGGGTCTTGGTGATCGCCGTGTTGGGTGTGATCCTGCTGCTGTTCGACTCACCGTCGCTGGCCACCGTCATCGTGCTCGCGGTGATCTGCGTGATCCTGCTACTGATCATCGAAATGCTGCGAGCATCAGCCCACCGCGCCCGAGCGGAGGCGGCGCCGGAAGGCGCCGGATAGTCGCCACGGTCACGACCGCTCGCCGCGCAGACCATAGGAGCTTTCCAGCGAGCCGAAGCGTTGCGATAGCTGCCAGCCCGTCCCACACGAGCGCGGCGACGACCGCCGGCCAGCGACGGCCGGAGACCCGCCGTCCGACATCGCCCACGGCAGCGCACACGATCCGAGTTGGTCGCTCGTTGACCGTGAGCTACGGGAGACGCGCCGTAGCCAGGTCTCTTGAGCCAATGAGAGCGCGATCGCCGGAATGACCAGGACGCGCGGTGCCCCGGCGCGACAAAGCACTATTCCGGCGGCGACATCACCGACCCGATCACACGCGTGGTCGAGCATGGTCCCGTGCGCGGACGAGGTGTCGGTCACGATCGCCACGGCACCGTCGGAGTCCGTCGGCGATAGCCGATCCGATGAGCAACGGCGTCGCCCGCCCGGGACGCGCGCGGGCCGAGGCGACTGCGAGCAGTAAGCCGGCGAGGGTGACGAGGTCGGGGGCACTCAGGCTGTCGCGAGCGGCCGGGCGAGCCGCCACATCGCGCGCAGCCACCACAAGGACATCCCGCGCCTGACGTCATATCCGGGGTGCCGGGCCGCCCACCGTGCGCGGAGATCCTCCTCCTCGGCGAACCGGGCTGACGACCTGCGGGCCACGTCGCGAGCCTATCCATACGATGCGGCCGCTAGCAGAGCTCGCAGTGGATGCAGCCGTCAGCTCACTAGCCGTTGCAGCGGACGGAATCCTCGCTCACGTCGGTGACGATGCGGAGATAGCATCGGCGATCGTGGTGGGATCGCCGACCGGTGAAGATCGCGTTCTGGTATCCACCCGGGCGGTCTCCGCCGCGATCATTCCATTCTTGCTGCTGGCGTTCGCCGTGCTTGTCCCGTGGCCGACGGACGCAAACGGCTGTTCGCGTGGGCAATCAAGCCGACGATGTCGGCGATGGTCCTCGGCTCGGTGTATCTGGGTGGCGCCTACTTCTTCGTCCGAGCTGCTCGAGCCCGCCGTTGGCATACCGTCGCAGGTGGTTTCCCGCCGGTTGCGACCTTCGCGGCGCTGATGGGGATCGCGACGATCCTGCATTGGGATCGCTTCATTCACGGCAACCTAGCGTTCTGGTTGTGGGTGGCGCTCTACCTGACAACTCCCTTCGTCGTCTTCGGAGTGTTCGTCCGCAACCAGTGTGAATACGTCGCCGCTTCCGGCGCCGAGTTGGCTATTCCCACACTCGCGGCCACGGTCATCGTTGCGGCTGGGGACTGGCCGTGCTCACGAGCGCGTTCCTGTATCCTGTTTCCTGACGAGGCCATCGATGTTTGGCCATGGCCGCTGACCCGGCTGACCGCCCGAATGTTGGGCGCGATCTTTGCGCTCGGACTGGCCGGTCTGGGCGCCTGGCGCGAGCGCCGCTGGAGTGCGGCCCGGATTCTCGTGCAGGTCGCAGGAATCATGGTGCTGCTCATCCTCGTCGCGGGCGTCCGCGCCCGTCACGAGTTCGACGCCGTCCAACATATTGACGTGGCTGTTCGCCGCCGGCTTTTGCGCTACGGCGGCGGGCATTGTCATCCTGTACTTGCGGATGGAGCTCTTGGCGAAACGGTGATGATCATGCCGGGCAGAGTCGGCTGGCGTCGTCCGGTAGATGTGGGGTGCGAGCGCGGATGATGCTCGCTGAAGTGCGCAGGCTGAGGCCGAGCCGCGTAGTCGTCGAGCCATTCGGGTTGTCGTCGGCCTACGCGTTGCGGGTACTCGTCGTCGAGGGCGTGGCCCTCGCCGGTCATTCGGGCGCGCTGGCCGACGCCTTGGCCCATGCGAACCTCGGATTGGTGGCGCTGGCCCTCGCGCTCGAGGTGGCGTCGTGGCTAGCGTTTGCTGCCCTGCATCGACGCATGCTGTCCAGTGGCGGGCCTGCGTGTGCCGCTCCCGAAGATCGCTTCGGTACTGCTGGTTGCCAACGCCTTGAGTGCCACGTTGCCCGTGGGCTCCAGCCGTAGCGACCGGCTATAACTTCTACGCCCAGTTTCGCCGGTTCGGGGCCAGCGTGCCGCTTGCGGCGTGGGTGCTCGTGATCCAGTGGTCTGATCAGCAGCGCCACGCTCGGGGCACTGGGACTCGCCGCGGCCTCCGTCGTCGGATCAAACCGGACGAGTTCGGTGGCCGCGATCATCGCGGTCGGGGTCACGATGACCGTCGCCGGTGGGTTGTATGCCGCGAACCAGCGCCCGGAGGCTCTCGTCCGGCTCCGGGCGGAGGGGCGTCCGCGCTTTGAACCGAATTAGCCGGCGTTCGCTATCGCACGGATTCGACCGCGTCGATGCCTTCGTGGCCCAGATCGTGATGATCCGACCGCGCGGCCGGGACTGGCTCGCCGGTGTCGGCTTCGCTGCTGTCAATTGGATCGCAGACGTGGCCACGCTTCGTCATGGCCTGTCACGCCGTGGGGATTTCCGACGTGGCTCCGCGGACGATCGTGATCGCGTACGCTGCGGACGCCCGTGGTCGGCGCCGCTCCGCTTGCTTCCGGGCGGGATCGGGCTGGTCGAGGGCGCGCTGGTTGTCGCCTCGTTGGTGGCGGCATACCGTTCGCCGCTGCCACCGCCGCCGTAGTGATCTACCGAGGGATCAGTTTTGTCCTCGTCGTTGTCGTTGGCTGGACGTTGTGGCTCTGGACGCGACGCGGGCAGCGTCACGCTCAGGATGCGCCCGTAGACCGGACGCCACGGCGAAGTGGTCGAGCCACGCCACACCGTGCCCCCGCGACGGCTCCGCTCGCGGCAACAACCGGCCAAGACGCAGCAACGCCGTTCGGTTCGTATACCGATCAGGCGGTATTCTCCCGTCTGCGGTCACGCTCCGTGACTGCAGGACAACCAAGCACCGCAGCCATCGGCTCACCTGGGGTATGTGGCATGGCACATCTGGTCGAATTTCGGCTTCTTGGCGCCCTCGAGGTCGTCATCGCCGGCCGACCGGTGCTTCTCGGCGGTCCGGAGGCAGCAGGTTGTCCTCGCCACGCTCCTGGTGTCGCATCCATACCCGGTCTCTAGCGACCGCTTGATCGACGCGGTGTGGGGCGACGATCCGCCACCTACCGCGCCGGCCACGTTGCAGGCCTACGTCTCCCGATTGCGCAAACTGCTTGCGCCGCAGGCGTCGGGTTGCAGTCAGGCGCCCGAGGCTACCGACTCGAGATCGACGATGAGGCGATCGATGCCTGCCGTTTCGATCGGGCCGTCGACAATGCGCTGGCGCTGCTCGCAAGACCAACGGAATGCGGAGATCATCGATCTGCTCGAGCCGGCGCTCGGCCTGTGGCGGTCTGCCGTATGCATTCGGTCCGTTGCGCGATGCCGGTTGGGCCGTGGAATTCCAGCGCCCGGCTGGCGCGAACGCCGGCTCGTCGCCGAGGAGCTTCTGGCTGATGCCTACCTCGCGTTGGGCAGGCACCTGGCCGGCGCGATCCGGCTGGAGGGCGCGCTAGCTCAATGGCCGTTGAGTGAATCACTGGCGAAGCGCTACATGCTCGCGCTCTATCGGCGGTGGACGCCAGGTCGACGCGCTTGCGGTATACGAGCGAATTCGCCTCGAACTCAAGCTCGAGCTCGGCCTCGGAGCCGTCGGCAGAGCTACGCGAGTTACATCACGCCGTCCTCAATCAAAGTGCCGCGCTGGACTGGCAGCCAGCATCAGCTCGGCAACTGGTACGCGTCCTGCCGCCACGCAACCCGCTGTTCACTGGGCGCGACGAGGTGGTGCGCACCGTCCGCCGCCTCCTTTCCACCCACGGAGTCGTGACGATCCACGGCTTGGGAGGCGTCGGCAAGACCGACGTGGCATCGAGATCGCGCACCTGCACGCCGGTCCGGTGTCGTGGGTTACGGCGGAGAGCAGGACATCGCTGTTCGGCGCTTTGACCTCCCTGGGGCGACGCCTGAATGTCCAACTCGGCTCGGACGAGACCGATCTGCTCGTCCGGCCTCTGGGCCGGCGATGACGGAGCGCGAGGATTGGCTGCTCTCGTCTTCGACAACGCCGAAGACGTCGAGCTTGTCCGTGGAGGTCGCTGCCTCCCTGACGAGTGTGCGCGTGCTCATCACATCGCAGAGTCTGGGCCTGGGCGGCCCTGGGCCGACCGCGTTATGGGCTCGACCTGTTCGGGCCGCCGGTCAGCCGCCCGCTTCTCGTTGACTCCGCTCCGGCGCCGCGACCCACAGGTCGCGACCACGCTGGCAGACCTGCTGGCAACCTCCCACTTCGCCCTCGAGCAAGCGGGTGCCTACATCGACCAGACCGGTCTGAGCCTCGCCGAGTACCTCCGGCTGTTCCACCCTTCGTCGCGACTCAGCTGCTCGCGCTCGGCGTGGCGCGCCGGCCAACCATCGCCAGACGGTGAGCGCGACGCTGGCAGATCGTGTTCGAACGCGTTCGGGCCCGGTCGCCGTTGGCCGCTCGAATCCTGGAGATCTCGCGCGTTCATGGCGCCGGACGCCATCCCGCTCAGCTGGCTGTCCGCGCTCGTGAGCGGTCAGGCGACCATGATATGGAATTCGCCGACGCCGTTGCCGAGCTGCTGCGCTACTCCCTCGTCGATCGCGGTGAGGGCAAATCTTCGGGTGCACCGGCTCGTGCAAGCTGTGTAATGCGCGCAAAGCTTCCGGCCGAGCAGCGAGTAGCCCGTGGCGACGGACGTCGTCACCCTGCTCCGACGCGTGGCGCCGCCAGTGCTGACTGACCCGGACGGCTGGGACCACTTGGGCCGTGGCGTTACCCCGCACATCACCGCCTTGCCGGAAGTTCGCAGTGAGACCTCAACGCGCTGCCGGCTGGGCTTGTCGCCTAGCTCTCGACGCGTTCCGCTACCTCTCGCGCGCCTGCTCGCTCTCGCCCCAGCGCATTCTGAGTTCGACCCGCTGATCGTGGTCGGGCACGCGATGCCAGTGACCGCCGCTTGCTCGGTGAGCTGCACGCCGAACGGGGAGAATTGTTCGACGCCGAAGGGGAAACTCATCCTCGCGCGAGAGGAACTAGTGTCGTAGTGGCGTTAATGGTTAGACGCTTGGTGGTGCGGGAGAATGGTGCGTGCCCGCACTTCCTGCCCCGGCGTTGGGGCTTCGTGATGGTGACCGTGAACGGTTGTCGGCGTGGATGCGCTCGTCGTCGGTGAGGGCGGGTCTGGCGCAGCGGGCGCGGATCGTGCTGCTGGCCGCGGACGGGGTGTCCAACACCGAGATCGCCGCGCGGGTGGGGGTGTCGCGGCAGACGGTGGTGTCGTGGCGGGCCCGGTATGCGCGTAGCGGGATCGCCGGTCTGTACGACGAGGCTCGCCCGGGCCGGCCGCGCATGATCGATCACGACCGGATCATCACCGAGACGCTGAAGCCGCCGCCCAGACTGCTCGGCGTCACGCACTGGTCTTCTCGGTTGCTCGCCTCGCGGCTCGGAGTGGACGCGACCACGATCGCGCGGGCGTGGCGGGCCTACGGGGTGGCGCCTTGGCGGTCGGAGACGTTCAAGTTCTCCACGGACCCGCAGCTGGTCGCGAAGGTGACCGACGTCGTCGGGCTGTATCTGGCTCCGCCGGAGAACGCGATCGTGCTGTGTGTGGACGAGAAGTCCCAGATTCAGGCGCTGGACCGGACGGCGCCGATCCTGCCGATGCAGCCCGGCCTCGCGGAACGGCGCTCCCACGACTACGTCCGCCACGGTACGACCACGCTGTTCGCGGCGTTGGAGATCGCGACCGGGAAAGTGACCGCAGCCTGCCAGCCGCGGCACCGGCATCAGGAGTTCCTGCGCTTCCTCAAGCAGGTCGCGAGGACTTACCCCGACCGGGAGCTGCACCTGGTGATGGACAACTACGCCGCGCACAAGCGGGTCGAGGTCCGCGACTGGCTCGCCGCGAACGAGCGAGTCAGGTGCACTTCACTCCAACCTCCGGGTCCTGGCTGAACCTCGTCGAGGTGTGGTTCGGCATCATCGAACGCCAGGCCATCCGCCGCGGTACCTTCCGCTCCGTCAAGGATCTCAACGCCAAGATCCGTGCGTTCATCGACAACTGGAACGACGAACGCGCCCACCCCTTCGCCTGGACCAAGACCGCCGAAAGGATCGTGCGCCGATGGGTGAGTGGTCAGATGCGGCGACCGCCATCGGCCAGAACATTGGCCTGGCCTCGCGCATCTAGCCAATCGCGCCGGCGAACCGGACCGGGGAGCGGCGGAGTACTACCAGCGTTGTCTGCCCGCTCCGCGCGAGTGTGGGGACACGGCCGTCGAGATCGTTCGTACGCTGATCGGATTGGGCTATACCTCACTGGGCGCGCTCGATGCGCCTGCCGACCGGAGCAACGCAATTTCACGACGCCATTGAGATTCTCGATCAAGCTTCGGCTGGGCGGACAGACCCGCTTCGGCCGCCGAAGCGATGAGCGGACCTCGGCATGATGCTGCATGATCAGGCAGGCCGGCGGAATCCCGACTCTCCAGAGACGGGCGCTGGTCGGTAAGCTGCACCTGGTCTTTATGGCGAGGTCGTGACTCATCCGATCGTGGCCGAGGTCCAATGCAGACAAGCTCGCCGGCTGGACGTTACGGTTGCTAGGCGACCTTTGAGGGAGCTCCGGGCCGAGCACGCTGAGTCGGCGGCAATGATGAGCCGGCAGTTCGGCCCCGACGATCCCCGAGTAGCTATGGCCTTGACGAACCTCGGTCTGGCCGAACTCGAGGCTGGCGATATCGCGCGGGGCGCGCGCCCACCAGCAGCGGGCGTACGAGGCCCCGCTGCGGCGTACGGCCCCGATCATTGCAATACCCGGCTGGTTGTGGGCCGGCTCGAGGACCTGGATCGTCGATCGGTCGCGAGCGTTCCCGGGCGGTGACCCCAGCCCTGGTCAGGTGGGCAGGACGATGTCGTATCCGAATTCGCTGCCCGCGACGCAGGTCACCCGCAGATCGTCAGTGAGCACTCGGCGCAGGGCGTCATACGTCCTTGCGGCGCGACGCCGGGCCGGCCGGTGCCAGTCGGCATGACCAGTGGCTCCTGCTCCTGCGCGAAAACACAGTTGTCGTGCAACTCGATAGCGACCTGGCACGCCCAGTGCGTTCTACCACCGCGAGCCGGCCGGACGGATCGACCTTCCGCTGCTGGCCAACGCCGTCCAGCACCGCCCGTTCCAGATCGACCGTGAATTCGTTGCTGACCACATGCCCCGGCGCGACACCGGCATATCGGATCTCGATTCGATCACCAACGAGCCTGATGGTCTTCTGAACTCGTTCCCGCTGTGCCAGACGATCCCGGGCTCACCGGCCCGCCGGGCCACGCCGTCTTGGCTGACAGGCGTCGTCGAATTGCTCCGGCGTAACCGGCGGCGTGGGCTGCTTCCATCGCCGGTCCGTAGCGGCAGGTCACGACGGGGAGTCACCGCTGGTGTCGACGTCGCACTCGTAGGCGTTGAAGTTGTCCGGATACCACGTCAAGAGCCGCTGGTCGGGCTGCCCTCGGGTCGACGTACGTACCTGGCCGCCACGCGGCTTGGCCGACGTCCGAGGCCACATAGCAGCGATTCGGCGTGAACACGGTGTTCTGCAGCCGTGCGCCGTCGCACGGGATCTGGTCGATGGGGCCCGGGGTCAAGAACTGATGCGACTTGATCGTTCCGCTCACCGGAGATCGGGCGTCCGTCGACCCAGCCGAACACCTGGGTGATCCGGCCACCGTTGCGATCGATCACAACCAGAGCAGTCCGGTTGTACAACACGATCGTCGGAAGGCAGTCATGGTCCCAGTACGTGCCTCGTTGGTTCGGGCTGTGCTCACCGGACCAGTACGGGTCAGCGGCTCCCTGCGCTTGCACCAGCTGCAGTAGCGGGCCTCCGCTTGTTGCGCACTGGCTGGGCTCGATGGCGCCGATGACGTAGGTCTGAGCATTCCCGCCCGACGACTGACCGCCGGACCACTCCGCCCAGATGGAGGCGTTGAGATACACCCAGGCGTGACGCTGCTGGATGCTCTCCGACACGACGAAGTCCTCCGGCGGCCAGCTCTGTGGATCGCCATTCGGGATTGGTCAAGGGCTGTTGGCTCCACATCGACTCGTGCGTGCAGGCCAAGAAGTACATCCACGCGAGCTCATAGCAGGCCGTTGCGATACTTTTCCGGCCAGGCAACAAGTTGATCTTCGAGGGTGTCGCTCATTCCCGCAGGGAACAGCCCGAGCCAGAGTGGACACCGTGTTGGCCCACCATTCGTACCAGGTGTCGAAGTGAATCCGGTTGCCCTGCCGGTCGATCGATTCCACCCCGAGCGGATCGACACTCGGGCAGATTGCGCGCTGGAGACAGTGATTGGTTCTGGTTGGCGGTACAGCGTCGGGTCGAAGCCGTTTCTCGTCAACCGTCCAGGCTCGCACCCACGGATGGGTGCTTATCCAGCACAAGGCGGCGAGATAGCCGCGCGTGTAGAAGATCGGCGAGCCGTCAAACCAGCCGTCTCCGCAGGCATGGTCGAGATCGTCGCCGTAGACGTAGATCTTGCTCGGGCCCGGCTTGCGGAACCGTACGGCGAGCATCAGCCGCCGACGCAACCAGTAACCCACGTTGGCCCTTCAGGATCTCGTCCGAGCCGGCGTTGAGCATCTCGTTTCGCAGTTGGTCCCCAATGAGCAGAACGGTGAGACCGGTGGCCGCCTCCGTCCACAAGTAGTTGCCGTCGTCGCCCGTCGGATGGCCTTCTCCGAACAGAGCAGGCATCGACTCCGTCCACCTGGCCGGCGACGGTTGATCGGTCGAACACGATGTAGCGCAGCTCTATTGCGTTCCAGCAATGTGCTGTAGGTAGCCACCTCCGATGACGTCGCGCGGTAGATGCGCTGATCCGGGTAGTAGGTGCGATCGGAGCCTGCGTCCGAAGGACAGATTCGATCACCCGCTCAGCCAGGATCAGCTCTCGCTGATTGGTGTCGCGCTGATAGTAGGGCGGACGGTGCGCGCCGAATCCGGCGTTGCTCGGCGAGATCAACCCGCTCGCAACCTGGTCGGTCAATAGCGCGAACTGGTCCGCTGGCAGCCCATATCGGAGGAGCATCAGCACGCCCGCGTTGAATGCCCATTGGGTCTTGACCTGGTAGTCCCGCTGGGCTTCGAGCGCGTACCGGTATCCGTCGGGGATGCGCGTTCTCTCTCGTACCGGGCCGACTGGAGTATGCGGCCGCCTCGTCCGCAAAGGTGACCTCGATGTAGCTCCGGGGCGGGCGGTACGCGGCGATGGGCCAGGTGAACAGATCGTTGAATCCCTGGATGCAGTACTGGAGCAGGAATCAGCGCCGTAGGCCGGAACCCATAGGTCTGATCAACGTGGGAAGGGTCTAGCGACACCACGTGGGAGTCAGCGGACGAGCCCCGCCCGGTGATGATCTCGACGGTCTGCAGAGGATCCGCAGCGCTGCGTTTCGACCGACAACACGAACGAGTCTGGTGCTCCGGTCGATGATCGGCCAGACGTATTCGTCCGGCGCGTCGTCCGACCAGAGCAACGGCGCCGAGGTTACTGATATCGATGGGATCGCCGGTCATCGAGCCGGATCTGCACCGGTGCGATAGCCGTGTTGTTGGCGACATCGTCGGTACGGAGCATGTCGGAGTCGAATGTGAGCGAAACCGTTGTCGGTCTCCTTGACGAACAGCACCCACCACTGGTCATCCGGAAGGAGTACTTCGGCTGAAGCCGGTCCGGCCGCGCCCGGTGTTGATGAATTCGGGGCCGGTCGACTAGTGCGGGATTCGCGCAGGTCGCCTTCGTCGAACACCGGTGCGACGAGCCACAAGCGCGCCGCTCGCGGCAGCGACGAGAGAACGGTCGCGGAGCGCTGCCGTGGCCTCGAATCGCAGCAGGGCGCCAGCCGGCAATCCGGTAAGACTGATCTCGTAGTAGCGGTTGCCCGGCACATAGCGCGGGTTGCCCGGCCGATTGTCGAGCACCGCTCGTACGTCGCTGCAGTAGCGATGCGCTTCCTGCCAGCCGTACTCCGTGGGGCTGCTGTCGGCCCGCTGGTCAATGGATGGGACGGTCAGCTCGACGACCGTCGGGTCGCCGGCAAATGGCTGCCAGCGTTCCTGCACGTAACATTCCGCGCGAAAGTCGAACGTCGGGACGTCATCCTGGGCGGTCCACACTCCTGACGATCAGTGTGAGATCGATGCCTCCGCCCGTTAGCCGAGGTGCCGACACGGAGCACGGGCTGCGTCTCCAGGCTGGAGCAGGTCCAGCACGTCAGTATCGTCATCGACTTCTCCTCAGCCATCGCCCGGATCGGATGGATCCGGGCGGTGAGTGATCAGACAGCGAGGGCAGCCCGTTCGTCGGGCTCGAGGTCGCGCAACAGGGTCCGCAGCTTGCGGAGGGCGCGCCCGCGGATCGGGCCGATGCCGCCTACCGGCATGCCGAGACAACGGCTGATCTCGGCGTAGCGCGGCTGGGCCGGATCGAGTTGCAGCTGAATGATCCGCCGCTCGCGGTCCGGCAACCGGTCGACGGCCTCGTGCAGCCGTTTCACGGCCTGCCGGTGGGCCACCGCGTCCACCAGGTCGGGTGCCGCAGGGTCGGCCGACGACTCGGGCAGGTCAGACATCGGATTCTCGACGTACCGGCGTCGGGAGGCGGATATGCATTGGCGGCGCATCGTTGTGGCCAGCCAGCCGCCGACACAGTCCAAATTGCGGATCTGCTCGATGTTGCGGAATAGCTGCAGCCAGGTCGACTGGGTTGCATCTTCCCGTTCTTCGGGCGTCAGCCGGAACTGATGACCGATCGCCGAGAGCATGCCGCGATATCTCTCGACGATCTCGTCGAAGTCGTCCGAGGTGAGACCGGCGTCGTTCAGATATGGGTTCTTGGTCAGCATCGGCGAGCCTGTCCCTCTTGCGAGATAGCAGCGGGCACACCGTGACCCGGCAGGGTTGCAAATTCCTTGCAAGGTCGCGACTCGGGCGAACGACTGATCCGGCAGCTGCACGGATGCCGCGCGGAGAGCGGAAGCGCCTCAGTATTGAGCGTCGGTCTGCGGTCACCGTTAGCGCCTCCGGGACCAGCGGGCGGCACGCCCCCGCGATTATGGCGGCTAGCGCGAGGAGCCCGGCGGCCACGGTGAGCGCGTGCAACACGCCGAAGTGGTTGCCGAGGAAGCCGATCAGTGGCGGCCCGGCCAAGAAGGCGGTGTATCCGATGGATGCCACCGTGCTGACGCGGCCGGCGGCATAGCGGGGATCGTCAGCGGCCGCACTCATGCCGACCGGAAAGCCCAGGGCGGCGCCCAGCCCCCATGCCACCGCACCGATGATCGCGGTTATCAGGGTGCCCGAGAACACGACGAGGATCAGCCCGACGAGGGCAAGCAACACCGATCCCCGCAGCACGGCCACTCGTCCGTGACGGTCGAGTAAACCTGGCCCGAACCACCGACCCACGGTCATCGCGGCGACGAAAATCGCGAAGGTGAGCGACCCGACTGCCGCTGGAGCTCCGTAGCCGTCGATCATGGCCAGCCCGAGCCAGTCGTTCCCGGTGCCCTCAGTAAACGCCATGCACAGCACGAAGACCCCGATCAACAACGTGCGTGGCTCGGTCCAGGCCCGGAGCGGGCTGCGCCGGCTGCCGTCGGGATAAGTCGGAGTGGCGTGATGACCGGGCAGGAAGAAGCGGATGGCGGCCGGTACCGTCACCACCACGACGGCGGCGACTATGACGAGTGCGGCGAGATCCCAACGCCCGCGGCGACCATCACCGATCCGAGCAAGGCCCCAACGACGGTTCCCACGCTGAATCCGGCATGGAATCTCGGCATAATGGCTCGGCCGAGGTGCTGTTCCACCAGAGCCCCGTGCACGTTCATTGCCACGTCCCACACGGCGTTGCCGAAGCCGATTAACGCGAGCCCCGCGATGACTGGGAACATGCCGTGCGTTGCGCCGATGCCGGCGATGACAAGGCCGGTAGCCAGCAACATCGACATCAGTACGATTGCGCGCGCCTCGCCGAGGCGGGTCACGACAATGCCGGACAGGGGAGCCGCGACGAGCGAGCCGAGTGCGGCCGACAGCAAGATCAAGCCAAGCTGGGCCGGGTTCACCCCCAGGTCGTCGCGGAACTGCGGGATGCGAGAGCCCAGCTGGCGAAGGCAAAGCCGTTCACGATGAAGATCGCGTAGACGGCGAGCGTTGCCTTGCGAAGCTGTGTCGCTGGGGGCGCGACGGAGTTCGTCAGGGCCGTGCGGCTCGGCTGTCACTTCCCGCGGACCTTTCCGTGCTTGACGTCGTTTCCCGGGCGGCTAGTCGAGCCACGGCCGACTCGCGGCAACGGTTACGCCGTGGATCGGCATCCAGAAGCCCCTGCAACGCCAACTGTCGGATGAGCGGGTCGATTCCGCATGGCCTCACAGCATGACGCGGCTCACGTCGCGACTGGCTTCGCGGTGGTTTCCGGTGCCGGGCGGCGGAGCGACTCGATCCAGGCGCACCAGGCGGCAACGCCCACTCCGGTGCGCGCGCTCACTTCGATCGTCGTCGCGGTGGGATTCACGGCGCGCAGGTTACGGCGGAACGCGTCCAGATCCACGTCGAGGTGCGGCAGCAGATCAATCTTGTTGATGAGGACGAGGTCAGCTGAACGGAACATGATGGGATACTTCAGCGGCTTGTCCTCGCCCTCGGTCACCGCGTGGATCATGGCCCGCGCGTGCTCTCCGACGTCGAATTCAGCCGGGCACACCAGGTTGCCTACGTTCTCAATGAGGATCAGGTCGAGCCTGGCTAGCGGCAGTCGCGGACGAGGGCAGACCGAACCATGGGCGCATCGAGGTGACACTCTCCGCCGAAGCCATCGCCGGTGTTGATCAGCTCGATGGTGGCTCCCAGGTTGCGCAGCCGGTCTGCGTCGAGGCTGGTCTCGATGTCGCCCTCGATTACCGCGACCCGAAGTCGATCGGCGAGTCGCCGCAAGGTCTCGCGCAACAGTGTGGTCTTGCCGGCGCCCGGTGCGGACATCAGGTTTATCGCAATGACGCCCTCGCGCTGCAGGTCATTGCGGTTCTCGGCTGCCATGCGATCGTTCTCGCCGAACACCCGCTCGAGGAGCTGAATGCGCTCGCGGCCGGTCTGGTACTGGGGAGTGGTCGCCCGCGTCATGGGAATGTGCGCCTGGAGGCCCGTCGCCGCTCACCTCATGGTCGTGCCATGACCCGTCGTCGTGCCGGTGAAAGCGGCCCACCGTCACACCTCGGCCAACTCGAGAGCCGTGACGTCGAAGTCCTCGCCGGCCACCACCTCGACATCCAGAGCTCTTGCAGGCGGGGCAGACGAACGCGATCGTGCCGTCAAGCGCGAACCGCTCGTTGCAGGCTCGACACCGCAGCCTGGCCGGAACTCGCTCCACATCCAGCACGGAGCCCGCCAGGTCGGTGCCTTCGCTGACGAGCGTCCAGCAGAAGGCGAGCGTGTCCGGGACGACCTGGCGCAGCTGGCCGATGCGCAAGTGGATCACTTCCACCCGACGCGGCCCGGCGTGACGAGTCACCACGTCGGCGATGGCTCCGCACAAGCGACAGCTCATGCACGCTGTCGCTCGGTGCCGTTCGAGTTCGGGTGTTCCGGGATATCCGGACCCAGAATCCACGATTGCCTTCGCCGCCCGGCGGGCGATGACGTGCCGTTGGCGGCGCCGTCGAGGCGGGTCGCAGCATCGTCAGGCGCCCAGTGTCGTGGATTGTTCGTCAGCCCCAACAGGTAGGTGATCGTGCAGTCCAGGGCCACGGCGAGCTCCGGCAACCGGCCGACGTCGACCCCTTGGCCGTTCTCCATCGCCGAGAGGGTGCGGTTCGTCGCGGCTCACGCCGAGAGCGTTCAGCCGCTCGACGACCTCACACTGCGTCAGGCCCAGATCGTGACGTCGTTCGCTCAGCCGACGCGCAATATCCAGTGTCGTTCGCGGTTCTGCTCGTGAGCAGTGGACACCATTGGCACCGGCCTCCCGATACCGGTCAGTCTCCTCCGGGCGGTTAGCGGACGTCAATCCGCCGGACTTTGCCGGCTATTCGGACATCTCGGAGAGCGCTTTGACGTCGTAGTGCGAGAAGTTGAACGCCGGTGATCCGCCGAGCAGCCAGTTCCAACTCCTCATGCGAGTCGACATCGAAGATCCACACGCCGCCGTGCGCCCCGACGATGTGGTACCGAGCGGTGACCTGTGCCCCGCCGCTCGAGTTCCGCGGCGTATTCCGGCACGCGGGCAATCGCCGTACCCATCTCACGGGACAGCAGCGTCAACTCCAGTTGCCAGGTCACGAGGAACTTCATGTCTCACCGCAGCTTGTCGAAGCGAATGTCGCCCCGCGGACGATACGCGTAGCCGAGACCCGGTCTCGAGGCCGGATCGATCCGTCGCCCCCGGGTCGCACGAGCATGACGCTCAGGCATTCGTCCCGGAATCCAGGATTTCCGGAGTCAGCGAAGGGATGGGAATGGCCTTATGACATAGGCGTTTCCCGTCTTGCGTCGATGATCGCTCGGCGTAAAGTCAGGTTGTCGCAGCAAGCATCCCGCTGATCGTGTGGGCGCGTGCGCGTCCCCGCAGAGGAGGTGCGCTCCCAGTGACGACCGCTACCGCGGACAGCCAGCAAACCCAGGACGACGAAGGTCGTGCGTCCACATCCTTTGGATGAACGGGGGCCTCGGCTGCGACGGCGACTCGGTCGCGCTGACCGCGGCCACCCAGCCGAGCATCGAGGAGATCGTCCTCGGCGCCCTGCCCGGGCCTGCCCAAGGTCGCCGTGCACTGGCCGCTGATCGACTTCGAGTGCGGTCCCGAGCAGGGCGCCGACAACTTCATCGAGTGGTGGCACAAGGCCGACCGCGGTGAGCTGGAGCCGTTCGTCCTGGTCGTCGAGGGCTCGATCCCCGAACGAGGCGATCAAGGTCCGAGGGCTACTGGTGCGGCTTCGGCAACAACCCGGCGACCGGCCAGCCGATGACGACCAACGAGTGGCTGGACCGCCTGGCGCCCAAGGCCACGGCGATGCTTGCCGTCGGCACCTGCGCGACGTACGGCGGCATCCATGCGATGGCCGGGCAACCCGACCGGCGCCATGGGCGTGCCCGACTACCTCGGGCTGGGACTGGAAGTCGAAGGCCGGGCTGCCGATCGTGTGCGTGCCCGGCTGCCCGATCCACCCGGACAACCTGTCCGAGACCATCCTCTACCTGCTCTACCAGGTCGCCGGCCAGGCGCCGATGATCCCGCTCGACGAGGCGCTGCGGCCGCAATGGCTGTTCGGCGCCACCGTGCACGAGGGCTGCGACCGGGCCGGCTACTACGAGCAGGGCGAGTTCGCCACCGAGTACGGCTCGCCGAAGTGCCTGGTCAAGCTCGGCTGCTGGGGCCCGGTGGTCAAGTGCAACGTGCCCAAGCGCGGCTGGATCAACGGCGTCGGCGGCTGCCCCAACGTCGGCGGCATCTGCATCGGCTGCACGATGCCCGGCTTCCCGGACAAGTTCATGCCGTTCATGGACGAGCCGCCGGGCAGCAAGCGTGTCGACGCCGGCCAGCGGATGTACGGCACGGTGATCCGCACGCCTGCGCAGCGTACACCGCCGAGCACAGTGGACAAGGAGCCGAAGTGGCGCGTGAACGGGCCCGAACTCACGCACCGGCTACCGAGAAGGTGCGGTGACGACGATGACGACCGACGGCAGGCACGTCCGACCTCGCCGAGATGGCGTGGGATCCCATCACCACGGATCGTCGGCAGCCTCGGGATCTACACCAAGATCGACTTCAAGCAGAAGCGGGTCGCGGAGTGCCACAGCACGTCGTCGATCTTCCGCGGCTACAGCATCTTCATGAAGGGCAAGGACCCGCGCGACGCGCACTTCATCACCAGCCGGATCTGCGGCATCTGCGGCGACAACCACGCCACCTGCTCGGTCTACAACCAGAACATGGCCTACGGGGTCCGCCCGCCGCACCTGGGCGAGTGGATCATCAACCTCGGCGAGGCCGCCGAGTACATGTTCGACCACAACATCTTCCAGGAGAACCTGGTCGGGGTGGACTTCTGCGAGCGGATGGTCAAGGAGACCAACCCGGGCGTGCTGGAGATGGCCAACAACACCGAGGCCCCGCACGCCGGCGACCACGGCTACCGGACGATCGGCGACATCATGCGGTCGCTCAACCCGCTCGAGGGCGAGTTCTACCGCGAGGCGCTGCAGGTCAGCCGGTCCACCCGCGAGATGTTCTGCCTGATGGAGGGCCGGCACGTCCACCCGTCGACGCTGTACCCGGGCGGCGTCGGGCACGGTGGCGACGGTGCAGCTGTTCACCGACTACCTGACCCGGCTGATGCGCTACGTGGAGTTCATGAAGCGGGTCGTGCCGCATGCACGACGACCTGTTCGACTTCTTCTACGAGGCGCTGCCCGGCGTACGAGAACGTCGGCCGGCGACGCGTCGCTGCTTGGCTGCTGGGGCCGCGCTGAACGACCCGGCGCACTGCGACTTCACCTACCGGAACATGACCGAACTGGGGCCGCAAGATGTTCGTGACGCCCGGCGTCGTCGTCGACGGCAAGCTCGTCACGAACCGACCTGGTGGAGATCAACCTGGGCATTCGGATCCTGCTCGGCGCACTCGTACTACCGAGGACTGGGAAGACAAGCCGATGTTCGTCGACGCGGGACGAGCTCGGGCAACCCGGTCGACCGCAGCCACCCGTGGAACCAGCACGACGATTCCCCAAGCCGCAGAAGCGCGACTTCGACAACGACGTACAGCTGGGTCATGTCGCCGCGCTGGTTCGACGGCACGGACCACCTGGCGCTGCGACACCGGCGGCGGCCCGATCGCCCGGCTGTGGGCGACCGCGCTCGGCCGGCCTGGTCGACATCGGCTACATCAAGTCGACCGGGCAGCAGCGTGCTGATCAACCTGCCCAAGACGATGGACAAGCCTGAGGTCACCTTCGAGTGGAAGATCCCGACAGTGGTAGCCAACGCGCATCGAGCGTGACCGGGCCCGCACCTACTTCCAGGCCTACGCGGCCGCTGTGCGCGCTGCACTTCGTGCGAGCAGGCGCTGGCCGAGATCCGCGCCGGCCGGACCAAGACCTGGGAGTCCTTCAAGCGTGCCGGACGAGGCGTTCAGCTGCGGCTTCACCGAGGCAGTGCGGGGCGTGCTCAGCCACCACATGGTCATCAAGGGACGGCAAGATCGCGAACTACCACCCGTACCCGCCGACGCCGTGGAACGGCCAGCGTGCGCGACGTCTACGGGACGCCCGGGCCCGTACGAGGACGCGGTGCAGAACACGCCCATCTTCGAGGAGAACCCGCCGGACAACTTCAAGGGCATCGACATCATGCGGGCGGTGCGCAGCTTCGACCCGCGCTCGCCGTGCGGCGTGCACATGTATCTCGGCCCGGAAAGACCCTGCAGACCGTGCACAACCCCACGCCGATAACCTTGTCCATGTGAGGCGTGGCTGTGCCGGACGGCGACGACGTTGGCGCGCAGGTCGAGGCTCTGCTTGGGGAGCTGCTCGAGCAAGGCGGCCACCTTGCTGCCGACACCGGAGAGAGAGATCGTCCGACTGCTCGTCGAGTACTACGGTGCCGGTCTCGCACGAATCTGTGCGAGATCATCGGTGCCGACCGGCCCGACCTGGTTCATCCAGCTAGCCGCCGACCCACTCGTCGAGAGCCAGCTGATTCTGCACGGATTACACCCGCTCACCGTCGACGAACGCATCCCGAAGCGGCGCTGGACCGGGTGCGGCCCTATCTCGGCTCGCACGCCGGAGGTGTGTCCTTCCTCGGCGTCGACCCGGACGGGAGTGGCCCGGCTGCGGCTGTCCGGCAGTTGCCACGGGTGCGCCTCGTCGACCGTGACGGTGAGCCTGACGATCGAAGAGGCGGTGCGGGCGGCCGCTCCGGAACTCACCGGCATCGTGGTCGACGGTGAGGTCCAATCCTCGCCGGTGCTGCAGATCGGGCGGCGACCTGAGGCATCACCGGCACCGGCGGCGACGCATTCCGTGTGGCGGCATCCATCCGCCGCTGAGCTTCCGCACGAGGGGGAGGTGACGTCCGTCCAGCTGCGGCGGAAGTCACGTCATGGCCGCACGGATCGAGGACACGTACTACGCCTACGTCGACCGCTGCCCGGCCTGCGAAGCCTCGCTCGTCAGCTCGACCCTGCACGGCTCGGTGCTTACCTGCGCGAGCTGCGAGGGGCCGATACGACGTGCGGCTGGCCGGACGGGCGGTCGACGGATCCGGTCGCCACCTCGATCCATTGCCGTTACTCGACGACGCTTCCGGGATCCGCGTCGCCCTACCGGAGGCGGTGTGATCGTCGTGCCGGCGGGACTGCGGCGCTTCGTCACCCCGACCGGCGCGCAGTCGCGGCCCGACTTCGTACCGCCCCGTTCGAAGGCGCCGCCTCCGGGCGAGTCGTGCGAGATGTGCGGGAACCGCTCTCGTGGACGAGCACTCGCACGTAGTCAATCTCGACTCGCGCCGCCTGCTGTGCACGTGCCGACCCTGCTATCTGCTGTTTACCCGTGAGGGCGCGGGCCGGGGCAACTACCGCGCGCCGTGCCCGATCGGTACCTTTCGAGCCGGACGTTGCGCTAAGCGATGCGCTGTGGGACCGGCTCCAGGTACCCGTGGGGATGGCGTTCTTCTTCTTCAACAGCATGCTCGGACCGGATCGTCGCGCAGTACCCCAGCCCAGCCGGCGCCACCGAGTCGCTGCTCGACCTCTCCGGCCTGGGACGCGGTCGGGGAAGCAAGTTCGCCTCGCCCGGGAGATGGCGCCCGACGTCGAGGCGCTCATCGTGCGCCGGTCCCGGGAGAGCAACGAGTGTTATCTCGTGCCGATCGACGTCTGCTATGAGCTGGTCGGACGGATCCGGATGCACTGGACTGGCTTCGACGGTGGGGAGGAGGCACGGCAAGACATCACGGACTTCTTCGCGCGGGTGCCGGGCACACAGTCGTCCGATTCCGCTCGACGATGGGAACGGCGGATGACTGAGCTCGTCTTCGACTGCATTGACGTCCGCGCCGATCCTTACGCCGCGGGTCCGACGCTCGTGTTCAAGCTGCGCATCTCGGGAGATGACCGGAGTACGCGTGCATGCCATCGCGCTGCGGGTTCAGCTGCGGATCGAACCGCAGAAGCGCCGGTACACGCCCGCTGAGGCTCGTCAGCTCAACGACCTGTTCGGGGACACCTCGCGCTGGGCGGAGACGCTCAAGCCGCTTCAGTTCGCCAACATTGCTGCGATGGTTCCGAGCTTTACCGGCGGCATCGAGGTCGACCTTCCCGTCGCGTGCACGTACGACCTGGAGATCGCCGCGACCAGTTACTTCCACGCGCTGCAACAGGACGACATCCCGTTTCTGTTGTTGTTCAGCGGGACGATCTTCACCCGCGGGGAGACCGGCTTCAGCGTTGCCCAGGTGCCATGGCACAAGGAGGCGACCTACCGGGTGCCGGTCACCGAATGGCGGCGCGATGATGGACGCGTTCTACCCGAACAGCGGCTGGTTGCGGCTGCGCCTCGACACGTTGGAGGCATTGGGTGCGTTCAAGACCGCCCGAGCGCTGCCGACCTGGGAACTTGCCGTGACGACTCTGCTCGCCGAAGCGGCTGGCTCCGCGCAGGGCGAATCGTGACCGGGCAGCTCGGCCATGATGAGGTCCCCATGGGCGACCCGTTCGCCGCCATCCGGTGAGGTTGCCGACGCTCTGCTGTACGAGGGTTACGTTCTTTACCCCTACCGCGCATCGTCCGGGAAGAACACGAACCGCTGGCAGTTCGGCGTCTTGATGCCGCCCGGCTATGTGGCCGACGACCCATCGGAGCGGTCCGGTAGCCAGACCGAGATCGTGTTCGAGGCCGATCCTGGCGCCACGCTCCGCGTGCGGGCGCGCTTCTTGCACGCGCAGCATCGCACCGGCGGCGACCAGCCGGACTGGGACGAGGCGGTTGACCGGCAGGTCGAGGTCAGGTGCCAATCGCGCAGCTGTGGGCGCAGGCTCGGGAGTGGCCGTTCACGGTCGATGCGGAGTCCACTGATTCATCCGGCGTGCACCGGGAAGCTCGCGCAGATTGCCGGTGCCATTGTCATTGCCGTGACGGATCTGCCGGGACCGTTTGGGGCGCGCCGGCTGACGGTTCGGGTTGAGAATCGGACCACAGGACGGTTTCGCGGCCGCGATGACGCACTGCGCAGCGCGCTCGTCGCGGCGCATACGTTCTGCGCGCTCGACCGGGGCCGATTCCTGTCGATGACCGATCCGCCGGAGTGGGCTGCGCTCGATGTCGCCGGCTGTCAGAACGACGGCACCTGGCCGGTGCTGGGGGCTCCTCGTCGGTGATGCTGTCCTCGCCGATCATCCTCGAGGACAACCCGCAGATCGCGCCGGAGAGTCCGGGCGCCCTCTATGACGCGACCGAGATCGACGAGATCCTCACGTTGCGAACCATGACCCTCACCGATGCGGAGAAGGACGAGGCGCGCGGCGACCGATCCGCGGGCCGCGGCCGCGTGATTGATCAGGTCGACACGTTGCCGCCGGACCACCTCGATCGGCTGCACGGTGCCGGTGCGGTACCTCCGGCAGGTCACCGGCGAGGACATCCGACCCGACGACCGTTCTACGGCACCGTCGCAGCCCGAGACGTTCCTGACGCCAGGCACGCCATGGTGGGATCCCGGTGCCGACCGGTCCGTGTCGCCGGAAACAGATGCCATCGTGATCGACGGCGTGCGAGTCGCCCGCGGGTCGAAGGTCAGGCTGCGGCCGGGCGCGCGTCACACCGATGCTCAGGACATGTTCCTCGCCGGCCGACCGGCCACGGTTCAGGCGGTTTTCTTCGATGTGGACGGTGAGCAGCACCTGGGCGTGACGCCGGACGATGACGAAGAGTGGGCCGAGATCCAGCGCTGGCACGGACGGTACCTCTACTTTGCGCCCGACGAGGTAACAACCGATCGACGTCGAGTCGGCCTCGGACGGAACCAGTCTCGGACGGCGAACCAGTCTCGGACGGCGAGCCATGAGCCGGATGCTGGTCGCCGGCGTCGGGAACATCTTTCTCAGCGACGATGGATTCGGCGTCGAAGTCGTGCGTCAACTGGCCGGTCGACCACATGCGGACAACGTGGAAATTGCCGACTACGGAATTCGAGGCGTTCACCTCGCCTACCGGCTGCTCGAGGGTACGACGTTCTCGTGCTCATCGACGCCGCACCCCGCGGGCACGCCGCCGGGCACCGTCACCCTCGTCGAGGTCGATCAGAGCCGGTTGGCGGGCGCCGGGCAAGCCGTTGCGAGTGGGGCCAGCCCGCTCGTCGACGCCCACGGGATGGATCCGGCCACGGTGCTCGCGCACCTCGCCGCACTCGGTGGACGCGTGACGTCTGCCTTCATCGTTGCCTGCGAGCCTGAGATCATCGAGGAAGGCATCGGCCTGAGTGCCACCGTGCAGGCCGCGGTGCCCGACGCCATCGCCCTCGTGGAGCAGGTCATGCAGCCAGAACAACGGATCGCCGAAGGAGGTGACAACGTCAGTGAGGTCTCGTCGATCAAGCTGGCGGTGGTTGGGCGTCATCGTGGCTGCGGTCGCGGCCACCTTCCCAGACGTCAAGCGCTACCTGGAAATCCGCCATATGTGACTCGGCCGCCTGACCGCGCCAGGAAGTCCAGGCGAGAGTAACGTCCGATGAGCTCGACCAGTTGGACCGTTCGGCACGCGTGCGCGCCCAGTCGATTCGACGCCGGACTCTCGTCGGGGCGCCGCCGGACCGGCGAGCACGCGTGCCGCGCACCGCGGTATCGGGGGTGAGGCACGCCATGGCGGGGAAGCGGGGCGGCAGGCCAGCACCACCGCGGCGTCGAGCCGTCCCGCGTGCGGTGCCTGCTGGCGGTCACCGGTCTCGTGCAGGGCGTCGGATTTCGTCCTACGTCTACGCGCTCGCCCGCGAGCTCGGCCTGTCCGGATCCGGTGGGCAACGCGGCCGACGGGGTGATCGTCGAGGATCGAGGGCTGCTGCGTCGGTTGTGGCGGAGTTCCATCGTCGGCTCGGGCCGGAGTGGCCCCGTTCTTGCCCACGTCGAGACCGTGACCGCAGAGCAGCTGCCCTGTCGCGGTGGCACCGGAGTTCGTCATCGAGCCGTCTCGGCACGGGCCGGGGCGGACTCTCGTTTCGCCGGACATCGCCACCTGCGAAGCTTGCCGGGCCGAACTGGCTGATCCGGCCGATCGCCGGTACCGGCACCCCTTCATCAGCTGCACCAACTGCGGACCGCGCTTCACCGTCGTCGATTGACCTCCCGTACGACCGGCCGATGACGACGATGGCCGAGCTACCGCTGTGCTCGGCGTGTGCCGCCGAGTACGCCGATCCCGCCGACCGCCGATTCCACGCCCAGACGGTCGCCTGCCCGGACTGCGGGCCGGTCCTGACCTTGCGTCGTCCGGGCGAGCCGGACCTACCGGGGCGACGCTGCGATCGCTCGAGACCCGTCGCCTGATCGATGCCGGCGCGATACGTGGCGCGTGAAGGGAATCGGCGGCTATCACCTGGCCTGCGCCGCGAGCGACGACACCGCAGTTACCGACCTTGCGCAAGCGCAAGGACCGCGGCGACAAGCCCTTCGCCGTGATGGTGCCCGACCTCGGAGACCGCCCGCTCGATCGCCGAGGTCGGCGACGCGGAAAGTGCCCTCCTGCAAGACGATGCGACGACCGGTCGTGTTGCTGCCGAAGCGCCGCCACCCGTCGCTCCGGTTGGCGGATGCGGTCGCGCCGACGCATCCGGACATCGGCGTGATGATCGCCTATACGCCGGTACACCACCTGCTGTTCGGCCTGCCCGGAGACGCGCCCGGCTCGCAGGTGCTGGTGATGACGAGTGGCAACCTGGCGGGCGAGCCGATCGTCACGGACGATGCCGACGCACGCCACCGCCTCGGCGGTATTGCCGATGCCTGGCTCGGTCACGACCGGCGCATTCACGTGCCCTGCGACGACTCGGTGGTCGCGCGTGCCGCGAGCGGGCAGCTGCCGGTCCGACGGTCGCGCGGCTTCGCCCCATGCCCTTGGCATTGCCCGTTGAGGTCCGTGCCCGCGCTTGCGGTGGGCGGCGATCTGAAGAACACGTTCTGTGTCGGGGCCGAGCGGCTACGCCTGGCTGTCGGCCCATGTCGGCGACATGGACGACCTCGCGACCCTCAAGGCGTTCGACAACGGCGACGAGCCAGCCGTGCAGGCGATCACGTCCGACCGGCCCGAGGTGATCATCGCCGACCGGCATCCGGGCCTACCGCAGCGCGACCTGGGCCCGGCGGAATCCGGCGGGATTGCCGGTTCGCACCGTCCAGCACCATCACGCACACGTCTGGCCTCCGCGATGGCGGAGAACCGCCATGACGGGCGCGAGCCGGTGATCGGAGTGGCGTTCGACGGCACCGGCTACGGTGACGACCGGGCGGTATGGGGTGGCGAGATCCTCCTGGCTGACTATGACGGCTATGAGCGGGTGGCCCACCTGCGCTACGTGTCGCTGCCGGGCGGGGACGCCGGTGTGCGCAATCCGTGCCGGATGGCGCTGTCCCATCTGCATAGCGCCGGATGTGGCGTGGGATCCCGGGCTGCCCTGTGTGGCCGCGTGCACGCCCACGGAGCGAGTGCGTGCTCGCCCGCCAGCTTTCGACCGGGCTGGGCTGTACGCCGACGTCGAGCATGGGCCGGCTGTTCGACGCGATGTCGTCCCTGGCTGGCGTGCTGCCATCGGGTCGCGTACGAAGCCGAGGCCGCGATGCGGTTCGAGGGCCTGGCCCGCGATGCGATCCAATCGTCGTGCCGCGCCATACTCGTTCGCGGCTGGATGGCGACGCGGCGGGTCCCGCGCAACTTGACCCAGGACCGGTGATCGCGGCGGCGGCCGCCGACGTTCAGTCGGGCGTGGACGCTGCGGTGATATCCGCGCGATTCCACATCGCCGTCGCGCGACTGGTGATCGACGTTGCGATGCATGTCCGTGATCGCACGAGCGCGAACACCGTGGCCCTGTCCGGCGGTGTTTTCCTCAATGCATTGCTTAGCTCACTGACTGTCGAAGGCCTAACCGAGCGTCGGCTTCCAAGTGTTGCGCCACCGGCTCGTACCCCCGAGCGACGCCGGCCTGGCTTTGGGGCAGCTCGTCGTCGGTGCACGTATCCGACGGCGTCAGAACATCGCGGAGCCGCGAACTCGACACCAACCCCATTGGAGGAACCATGTGCTTAGCCGTCCCTGGCAAGGTGCTCGACATCTGGGAGCGGGATCAGACTCGGATGGCGAAGGTCGACTTCGGTGGCGTCGAGAAGGATGTCTGCCTGGAGTTCGTGCCGGACCTCGAGGTTGGTGAGTACACGATCGTGCATGTCGGGTTCGCACTGCAGCGACTCGACGAGAAGTCGGCGATGGAGACGCTTGCCCTGTTCAGGGAGCTGGGTGAGCTCGACAAGGAGTTCGGCGACGCGTGGGCCCAGAGCGGCACGCGACAACGGCCGGGAGGCGCCGGAATGAAATACCTCGACGAGTTCAACGACCCGGAGCTCGCCAAGCGGCTGCTCGACGACATCCACGCCACCGTCACCCAACCGTGGGCGATCATGGAGGTCTGCGGCGGTCAAACGCATACGATCATCCGGCACGGCATCGACCAGCTCATTCCGGACCAGGTCGAGATGATCCACGGTCCTGGTTGCCCGGTGTGCGTTACGCCGCTCGAGCTCATCGACAAGGCGCTGGAGATCGCATCGCGACCGGACGTGATCTTCTGCTCTTTCGGCGACATGCTTCGCGTGCCCGGTAGCGGCCGGGACCTCTTCCGGGTGAAGAGCGAGGGTGGTGACGTGCGCGTCGTGTACTCGCCGCTGGACGCGCTCAAGCTTGCTCGCGAGAACCCCGATCGAGACGTGGTTTTCTTCGGTATCGGATTCGAGACGACGGCCCCGCCGAATGCGATGGCTGTGTTCCAGGCGAAGCGGCTCGACGTCCCGAACTTCAGCATGCTCGTGTCGCACGTGCGCGTTCCGCCCGGCCATCGACGCGATCATGCAGTCGCCGACCTGTCGGGTGCAGGCATTCCTCGCGGCTGGGCACGTGTGCAGCGTGATGGGCACGCAGGAGTACCCACCGCTGGTCGACCGCTATTCCGTGCCCATCGTGGTGACCGGATTCGAACCGTTGGACATCCTCGAGGGCATTCGGCGCACGGTGCACCAGCTGGAACGGGGCGAGTCCTACCTCGACAATGCCTACGCGCGGGCCGTGCAACCGGAGGGCAATCTAGCTGCCCGCAAGCTGCTCTCGGAGGTGTTCACAGTCACCGATCGCGGATGGCGCGGCATCGGCGTCATCCCGGAGAGCGGCTGGCGCCTGTCCGAGACGTACCGCGATTTCGATGCCGAGTACCGGTTCCAGGTGGGCGACATCAACACCGATGAGTCCTCCGTATGCCGAAGCGGTGAGGTGCTGCAGGGTCTCATCAAGCCGCACGAGTGCAGCGCGTTCGGCACGCTGTGCACGCCGCGCAACCCGCTCGGAGCGACGATGGTATCGAGCGAGGGTGCCTGCGCTGCGTACTACCTGTACCGCCGGCTGACAACGCCGTCGAGTCCCGAACGGGAGGTGGCCTCGATTGGCTGAGGCACTCGACGCGCAGCCGCTCGATTTCGAGGGCTGGGCCTGCCCGTGCCGCTGCGCGACAGTCCCACCATCGTGATGGGCCACGGTGGCGGCGGTCAGATGTCGGCCGAACTCATCGAGCATCTTTTCGTCCCGGCCCTCGGCGCGGGCCCGAGCGGCCTCGCCGACTCAGCGGTTGTGGAACTAGGCGGCGCGAGGATCGCCTTTTCCACTGACACATTCGTCGTCCGACCGCTGTTCTTCCCCGGCGGCTCCATCGGGCACCTGGCCATCAACGGCACGGTCAACGACCTGGCGATGAGCGGGGCTGTGCCGGCGCACCTGTCGTGCGGGTTCGTTCTGGAGGAGGGGACAGAACTCGGCATCGTGGGCCGAGTGGCGGCGGATATGGGCGCTGCCGCGCGGCCGCAGGGGTCACGATCGTCACCGGTGACACCAAGGTCGTGGACTCCGGTCACGGTGATCAGGTGTACGTGAACACCGCGGGCGTGGGTTTGGTGCCATCGGGTGTCGACATTCGGCCGGACCGCGCCCGACCGGGCGATGTGGTGATCGTCAGCGGTGCCATCGCAGTCCACGGAATCGCGATCATGAGTGTTAGAGAAGGACTCGGTTTCGGCTCCGAGATCACGAGCGACACCGCGGCGCTGCATCCGCTGGTCGCCGCCATGCTGGCGGTCACGTCCGACCTGCACGCGCTCCGCGACCCGACCCGAGGCGGCCTGGCGACGTCGCTGAACGAAATCGCGGCCGCGTCGAGCGTCGGCGTGCGGCTGGTCGAGAAGGCCATTCCGGTGCCGGCCGATGTCGGCAACGCCTGCGCCATGCTGGGCCTCGATCCGCTGTACGTGGCGAACGAGGGCAAGCTCGTGGCGTTCGTGCCGCGCGAACACGGCGACGCCGTCTTGGCGGCGATGCGGGCGCATCCGCTTGGCGGTGGTGCGGCCATTATCGGCGAATGTGTGGAGGACCACCCATCGATGGTGGTCGCCACGACGACATTCGGCGGCACTCGCGTCGTCGACACGCCACTCGGGGAACAACTACCGCGGATCTGCTAGTGTCCTGGCCGATCGCGGACGATCGCATCACGGTTCGGCCCTTCCAGGCGCCACCGTGGCCCCGGCGGTGCTGCCGGAGCCGAGTCGATCGTCATCGCGAGGTAGCCGACCGCAATGAGGGGCAGCAGGACAGCGCGCGCCGGCGACAGGCGGTAGAAGCGCAGCATCGGGACGTATGTCGCGGCCATGATCGTCCATGCGGCCGCGCCCAGCGTTGCGACAAGTGCGTCCCCGGCACACCAGTCCGGCCACCGTGGCTGCCGGGGGAACGACGTAGACGGTCAGTAAACCGAGGACGGTGCCCGCGAGCAGCCATGGTGAGTACCGCAGTTGGGTGTAGCGCGCTCCGGCTGATCATCGCCCAGAGGTCGGACAGCCGGGGATACGAGCGCACGCTTTCGATCTCGCTGCTGAGCCCCAGCCAGATGCGGGAGCCCGGCCGACGACCTTTGACGAGCCGCCCCAGAGCCACGTCGTCGATCAGCGCACCGGCGATGCAGGCCAGACCGCCGGCCTCCTGCAGCGCTTCCTTCGGACGAGCATGCAGCCGCCAGCGGCCGCGGCGGTGGTCGACTCGGGTTGGTTCACCCGAGAGAACGGATACAGCTGCGCGAAGAAGTAGACGAACGCGGGGACAATGTGGCGCTCCCACTGGCTGATCGCCCGCAGCCGCACCATCTGGGACACCACGTCCAGTCCGTGCCGACGTGCTGCCGTGACGAGAGCGGTGAGCGCACCAGTGGGGAAGCGCACGTCGGCGTCGGTGAAGAGCAAGTACTCGGGCGTCCCGGCCGAGCGGCACACCGACCGCCATGGCGGCGACCTTGCCCGCCCAGCCCGGCGGCGGCCCGTCCCTCGCGCACCACGTGCGCGCCGATCCGGCGAGCAACGTCTCCCGTGCGGTCCGAACTGGCGTCGTCCACGACCACCACCCGGAACCGGCCCGGATAATCCTGCGCGAGCAGGCTGGGCAGCGTTGTGGGCAAGATGGCGGCCTCGTCGCGCGCCGGCACGATCGCCGTCACGTCTGGCCACGTGCCGGCGATGTTTGCGCCGGTTACGGTCGGCAGGCGCACCGCCGTGCTCCAGAACCGGCCGTGGCCGAGCGCGAGGTAGATCCACGCGGCGAGCGCGAGTGCGACCAGCACAACGACTGTGATCACCTGCCTATTGTCGGACCCGGCGCCTGGGACCCCATCGAGCGCGGTATGCCTGATCCATGCGGATCGTCGATCTGTCGGTGCCGATCGATACGGACACCCAGGTGTTTCCTGGTGATCCGGTTCCTGCTCTCGCTTCGGCGTCCACCATCGGCGTCGACGGCTACAACGTGTTGCACGTCGCATTCGGAACGCATACCGGAACGCACGTCGACGCTCCCTATCACGTCCGCGCGCACGGTGCTCGAGTCGACGAGCTGCCCATCGACCGGTTCGTCGTGCCGGCCGTCGTCATTGATCTGCGCGGCCGGCCCCGCAGATCGGCGATAAGCCGGAGAGACCTCGCCGGCACCGCCTGGCGGTCGGGCGGCGCCGCAGTACTGCACACCGGATGGTCGCGCCATCGCGGAACGCCCCGGTACTTCGACCATCCGTTCCTCACGCCCGGCGCGGCCCGGTTCCTGCTCGACGCCGGCGTGCGAACGATTGCGCTGGACACCCCCAATCCGGATCCCACCCATCTCGCCGGGAGCGGGCCGGCTCGGCTGCCGGTCCACGGCCTGGTCGCCGACGCCGGCGGCATCGTCGTGGAGAACCTGACGGCTCTAGAGAAGATCGACTTTCCCGATCCATGGCTGTCCGTGCTGCCGATTCGGATAGCAGGGGCGGACGGCGCGCCGTGTCGAGCCGTCGCGTTCACGATTCTGGGCTGAACGGGAATTGAGTGGACCCGACTCATGTTTACTCTAGCGACCGGCCTCCATGTCGGCCGGGACTTATTACCAATGGAGAGGTGAAGATGAGCAGTCTGACATTGTGGAGCAGCCCGTTGGCCGACTTCGACACGATCGTGCGGCGGACCTTTGGTCCCAGCGCGTCCGGTTCGGTGCGGCGGACGTTCGGCTTCACGCCAGCCGCGGAGGTCACCCGCGACGGCTCGGACGCCGTGTTGCGGCTCGAGCTGCCGGGCGTCGACGTATCGAAGGATGTCGTCGTTGAGGTCGTGAATGGCCGGCTTGTCGTTCGTGGCGAGCGGCGCGACGAGCGTGCGTCGTCCGAGCACGGCCGCACGGTCCGTGAGGTGCGGTATGGATCGTTCCGGCGCGCCTTCGCGCTGCCGGCCCAGGTCACCGGTGACGACGTCACCGCGACGTACGACGCGGGAGTTCTGACGATCCGCGTCGCCGGCGCCCACGCCGGTACCGCCGGGCGGCGTATCGCCGTGACGACCGGGACGCCCGAGACCACGCCGGCCGAGTCGGCCTCGGTCGAGACTCCGGTTGAGTCAGGCGAGCAGCCCGCCGCCTGATCGGCTCATCCCGCAGGCCCGGTCCCAGAGGGACCGGGCCTGTTCGTGTTGCGAAGCCGAGCACGATTCCGATCGCGCCAGGCAACCCGGCCCAGACGACACCGCAGTGCATCAGCCTGGCCGGCACGGAAGCGATGCCGGTAGCCAGCAAGTGAGTCCCAGGATGCGGGTAAACTGGATTGTAGAACTGCAACAGTTGTTGGATCGCACAATGAATACGGGTCAGCAGAGGGACCCGCGCGCCGTACCTGATTCGGGACTGAACAGTCCCGGGTTAGAAGAGGAGACAGTGACTATCACCGAAGACGAGACACAGTCCAGGTTCAGTGCCAGCGCGGACATGGCAACCGGGATCGTTCGAGCCCGAGGCGTACTTGTCCGTGAGACGCTCAATTCCGCTACGCGGCACGATCGATCTTTGGTGAGCGAGGGACACCGCACGGTGACGGTAGACTCTCGCCGAGGTGTCCTGCGTCGACCAGGCCGCGGTGGTCCTGTTCGCTGCCCTGCAACATGGGCTGTACACGCACGATGGTGAGCTCCGCCTGACGAACGCGTCGACCGGCGTCCGTGACACGCTGATCAACGGACAAGTTGCGTATACCGACGACGCGTCCTAACGGAGGCGCGTGGACCGCAAGAAGGACCTTTGTCCGATACCAGAGCCGCATGTCTATATCGGCCCGGACAATAGTTGTCGAGCTGCAATCAATCGTGAGAAGCTACTGACATGAGGCGCGAGAGCAGCACGACGGCAACCAGCCGACGCCGGGTTGGGGACGTCGGCGCGGTCCTCGCTGCCACTCGAGTGTTGGTGGCCGTGAGCGCACAATCCATCCAATCCGTCGAGGACGTCGTCACCTTGACCCAGTTGCGAGCATTGGTGACGATCGCTAGTCACGACAGCCTCAACCTGGCTGGACTGGCGAATGCGCTCGACGTCCATCCGTCGAGCGCGACTCGCGTCTGCGACCGTCTTGTTGCCGCGCGGCCTGCTCGACCGCCGGGATGCCGTCGACGATCGCCGGCACTTGAACCTTGCCTTGACCACAGAAAGGTCGCAGGCTGGTCGACACGGTGATGGATGATCGGCGGGACAAGATCGAGGCGATCATGCGACGGATTCCGCAACGCCGCCGCCGCGACGTCGTCGAGGCGTTCGGTGTGTTCGCCGCCGCGGCCCATGAATTCGACCCCAGCGATCTCTGGGCCCTGGGCTGGCAAAGCTAGTGTCGCGGATCTGGCGACGTTCAGTTGGGCCGACGAGGGAGTCACCATGTTTGGTCGAGACCGTCACTGCTCCGCGCGAACTCTGGCAGCAGTGGACCATTAGTCTCCGCCTGTTCTCCGAGCCTCCCCCGCCCTCGTTGCTACCGTGGCCTGGGAGGTCGGCGACGGCATGATCACCAGCGTCAATGTCTGGGACAACCCTTCCGCAGTCGGCGATTTCTTCGTCGAACGCGTCCAGCCGGTGATCGAAGCGGAAAGCCCACCAGACTACAAACCCGTCCGACATGGGAACGCTGTCGCTACGTACTTCCGGGCTAAACCGTCGAACGACGGTGCGGCGGCAATCCCCTAAGGGTGCCCAGAAGCCAGCCACCGCGGCGTCGCCTGTTGAAATTGCACAACGGCAGCGCCGACGCCGCGAAATCTGAGCGGGCCTGGCATCATCCGAGTTCGTGCATGCAGACATGAACGAACCGGTGGTCATCGATGGCCTCGCCGGGCTGGACCTTTCCGCCCCCAGGACGCCGCCGCTGCGGTGATGACCAGCCGATCGGTATCCGCCTGCTGTTCGAGGATCCCAACTCGGGTGCGGAGCACTACCTGGTCCGATATCCGCCGGGCGTCCGGGGCCGGGCGCACCGTCATACGGCAGCGCACACCATGGTCGTCCTCGAGGGCCGGCTCGACCTCGGCGATCGGGTCGTTGGACCCGGGTCGTACGTTCACTTTCCCGGTCGGACGCGAATGCGCCATCAGGCCACCGCTGACGGTCCGTGCCTCTTCGTCCTCATCTTCCACGGGCCATTCAACGTCGAGATTGTCGACTGAGGTGCCGACCGGCCCGTTATCTGCGACTCAGCCTCGGCTGCGATCCGGCCGAGCTCTTTGCGTCCGCATCGGCGACGACTAGCTGTCGTGCTACTGGCTGGCCGGGGTGACCGGGCCGAGAACGCGTTCGATCGCCTCGTGAGCGTCGCTGGGTCCGACCTCGCCATGCCGGTGCTCGCACCAGCCGAGCGGGGTCGCGCCGAAGCGCGTGTCGCGGAGGGCCGGGTCCGCGCCGCGGGCGAGAAGGTGCCGCACCGCGTCGACCTGACCGCTGTAGGCCGCCTCGTGTAATGCGGTGGAGTCGTCCCGGTCGAGGCCGTCGACGGGCGTGCCGGCGGCACATGAGCTGATCAATGATGGCCAGGTGGCCGTGCTCGGCTGCGATGCGGAGCGCAGCGACCCGGTCGCCTTCCGGGAGCTCGGCCAGCGGCCACCCGCCCAGCGAGCCGGAGGCGGCGGCGTACACAAGGTCGCGCGCTCCGGCTGCGGTCAGCACCGCAGCCACATCGGTCATGCCGAACACGGCGGCGTGCCGCAGTGCGGTACCGCCGGGCACTCCGCCGCCGGTATCGGCCGAGACCGCCTCGCGGTCAGCGCCCTCGGCGATCAGCACCGCAGCGACCTCGGCATCGCCGTAGCTGGCGGCGGTGATCAGCGGAGTCTCCGCATCTCCGGGCAGCCCGTCGACCGGCGCTCCAGCCGCAATCAGCATCCGGGCGAGCTCACCCGTACTGGATACCTCACGCCAGGCACCAGCCGTGGTGTCGTAGCGCAGCATCGCCACATAACTCAGCGGGCTTGGCCCCGACGGGTGATCACACCAATGCTGCATACGCTGCCAAGCCAGTCCCGGCTGTCGCGCCAGCAGCGCCCGCAAGCCATCGACATCGCGGGCATCCGAGGATTCGGCGCCGCTCGACCTCCGTCTTCAGCGCCGCCCAACTGGCAAATCCGTAGCTACGCGCGACGGCCAGCTGCGCGGTCGCCAGAGTCATCGGACCCAGCGACGGCGGCGAGCGAGCGCACCGCGGTCTCATCTGCGCGCCTCGCCGCGCGCAGCAGGTCCTTGGCCTGCCGACGCAGCTGATCAAGATCTGCGCGAGCGGGAAGATCCGGCATGACAACGTCCCTTCGGCCCGACGGTCCGCGAGCCAGGCACCAGGGAACGTCACTAACGCCCATATGTGCATACGCATGGAGGTGGACTCAGTCCTACCCGCGGACCCGGCGGCAGCCTCCGACACCGTGACCTCAGCGTACCGACCGACCGCCGGTCGGACGCAGACGACGGCCGTCTTCGCTGCTTGCCTGTGGAAGTCGTCGTCAATCGCGGTCAGCTCCGCGGTACGCGTATACAGAGGCTGCGTCGGCGCCTCTTCATGACGACCGCGTTCGCCACCTGTCTGAGAGCGAGCACCGATGACGACGTTCGTTCCAACGCGCGACCTGACCACCTCGACCGCACCAATCAGGCACAGCCGGCACCTCGTGCCGGTCGGCCTCGTTCTCGCCGCGACGAGCCTGTCCGTGATCGCCTTCGTGCAGGCAGTCCGGCCGAGCGCGCATGACGCCACGACGCTGGTTCGCGACCGCAGCGAAGGAGAGCTATGGCGGATGATCGGCGCCGGAGTGCTCGCCGGCGGCTGGGCGCAGTGGATCTGGTCGGTGCTGGTGGGGTTGGCGATCTTCGCGCTGCTGCGGGCGCGGATCGGTCGCGCGAGCGCGCTGGGCTGCGTGGTTGCCACGCATTTCCTGCCAGCTGTGGCTGTCGCCTTCGCCGTGCCGGTTCTGGGCCACGCCGACTTCCTCGCCTACGTCGATGCCGCGACATCCAGTGTGGTGCTGGTGGCGGCCGCCGCGATGTGGTCCGGTCTCGCGCGCAACGCACGCTGACGCGCCAAAGCCGGTGCTCCCGCCCGCCGATGATGCCCGAGGCCGGGCGAGTTACCGATTGCGGAGCCCTGCGGGAACACGGTGACCGTGTCGCGTGGTTGGCTGGAGGCAGACTCGCCGCCAGCCCGAGGAAGGCATGTGGTCGTACATCCCGATCTCGCTTACCGATCCGCGCAGGGCCGGCTCGTGCTCTCGCGACGATCCTCGGCAGTGGGCTGGCTCAGCTCGACGGCAGCGTGGTCAACGTCGCGTTGCCTCGAATCGGGGAGAACCTCGGCGCCGGATTGACCAGCTTGCAGTGGACGATCAACGCCTACACGCTCACCCTCTCCGGTCTGTTGCTGCTGGGCGGGTCGCTGGGTGATCGGCTTGGTCGCCGGCGGATATTCCTGGTGGGCGTCGTCTGGTTCGCGTTGGCGTCGGCCGGCTGTGCTCTCGCGCCGACCTCCGGGGTGCTCATTGCCATGCGCGCCCTCCAGGGAGTGGGCGCGGCCCTGCTCACCCCTGGATCGTTGGCCATCCTCGAGGCGGTGTTTCGGCGGCCGGACCGGGCGCCCGCCATCGGGCGCCTGGACCGGACTTGGCGGCGTGGCCACGGCCCTTGGTCCCGTGCTTGGCGGCGTGCTGGTGGGCCTCGCGCCATGGGGCTGGCGATTGGTGTTCTTGATCAACTTGCCGCTGGCAGTGGTGGTCGTCGTAGTCACCCGCGCGGCGGTTCCCGAGACCGCGACGAGGAGGCTACCGGGACACTCGACGTGCCGGGCGCGCTGCTCGCCGCGGTCGGCCGTGGCCGGCGTCATCCTCGCGCTCACCGAGGGACCCGGCACGAGGATGGTCGCCCGCCGTGATCGTGAGCGGCCTGGCCGGCGTCGTGCTGCTGGTGGCATTTCTCGTCAACGAGCGGGTGCGGCCCAATCCGATGATGCCCCTCGATCTGTTTCGCTCCCGCCAATTCGCGGCGGCGAACCTCGTCACTTTCGTTGTGTACGGGGCACTGAGTGGCGCGCTGTTCCTGCTGCCCGTTCAGCTGCAAATCGTGTCGGGATTCAGTCCAGTCGCAGCGGGCAGCGCCTTGCTGCCGATCACCGTGGTCATGCTGTTGCTCTCGGCCCGGATGGGGCGATTGGCGACGAGAATCGGTCCACGATGGCCGATGACGGTCGGGCCGATCGTCGCCGCTATCGGCATGGCGCTGCTCGGCCGGCTCGGCCCGGGATCGACATATCGTCGAGGGTGTGCTGCCTAGCTGTTCTGGTATTCGCACTCGGCTTGTCGATAACGGTTGCTCCGCTGACTGCGACCGTCCTAGCGGCCGCGCCGGAACATCAGGTCGGCGTGGCGTCCGCTGTGAACAACGACGTGGCCCGGACCGCCGGCCTACTTGCCGTCGCTGTGCTTCCGGCCCTGGCCGGGATCACGCCGGCCGTCTACGCCGATCCGGCTGCGCTCTCGTCCGGGTTCCATCGGGCAGTGCTGATCTCGGCTGCACTGTGCGCGGGCGGTGGCGTCCTGGCCGCGCTGACTATCCGGAACGACGTGCTGCGGGGTCCCGCCGAGAAGCCGGCTGTAGTACCGGCGCCAGAGGTCATCAATTTCGCGAAGGATGATGCGGACCTGGCCGCCTGCCGATGCCAGGCCGCGCTCAGCCACACCTACCCTGCCGCGAAGGCCCCGTGCTTCGTAACTGAGATCCTAGAACCCCACATGCGCGAGGCCCTGGCGGAGCAGGGTCCCTTGGCCGCCGGCCATGTCTCCAGACGACGGCATCGCCGGCGGCCTCGGCCGGCGAGAACCAGGTCAGCTCGAGAGCGTCCTGTTGCGGTTCGCAGTCCCCGTCGACCGGAATGACGTAGGCCAGCGATACGGCATGTTGACGAGGATCGTGAAACGCCGTCACTCCAGGCGTGGGGAAGTACTCCGCGATCGTGAATGGCGCCGGCGAGGGAGGGACACGTGGCAACGCAAGCGAACCGAGGTCCTTCTCGATGTGGCGGAGCAAGGCCGCCCGCACCCGTTCGTGGTAGAGCACTCGTCCCGATACCAGGGCTCGGGTTATCTTGCCCTGCCCGGTCACCCGAAGGAGCAGCCCTACCGACGTGATCGTGCCCTGCCCGTCGACCCGAACCGGGATGGCATCGACGTAGAGGATCGGCAGTCGCTGGCGGATCGACTCGAACTCCTCCGGGGCGAACCACTTGCTCTGGGACTGCGAGGTCATCTGCGTCATGTGATGTTTCTATCGTGCCCGCTCCGGAGCGTACGAGCGGCTGCAAGACTCGGGTCGTGCCCGGCGTCGAAGCGGTCTTGTTGATCATCGCCGGCGCAGCCGCAGGGCTCATCGGCAGCGTCGCCGGACTGGCCTCCCTCATCAGCTATCCGGCCCTGCTCGCTGCTGGGCTCCCGCCGATCTCGGCTAACGTGACGAACACGGTCGCCCTCGTGTTCAGTGGCGTGGGATCGACGCTGGCGTCTCGCCCAGAGCTGCGACAGCAGCGTGGCCGCGTACCTCGACTCGCCGTCGCGGGGGTTGCTGGCGGGCTGGTCGGCGCCGCGTTCTTGCTGCTGACGCCGGGCCGCGCCTTCGAGCACATCGTGCCCTGGCTGATCGGCATAGCGTCGGTGGCCATCCTCCTGCCCAGACGTACCAGTTGCATCGCGGCTGACTGGAGCAGGATGCCGACTCTGGTGGACTCGCGATCGGTGCGTTCGTGATTGCCGTTTACGGTGGCTACTTCGGAGCCGCAGCAGGGGTCGTGCTGCTCGCGCTCCTGTTGCTCGCTACCGGCGACACGCTGCCGCGCAGCAACGCACTGAAGAACGTCGTGCTGTGCGCGGCCAATGTCGTTGCCGCGACGTTGTTCGCGGTCTTGTCTGACGTGCGGTGGCTCGCCGTCTTGCCGCTATCCGTCGGGTTCTTCGTCGGCGGCACGCTCGGCCCGGCGTTCGTTCGGCGGGCGCCGTCTCGTGGCCTGCGCATCGGGATCGCGGTAGCCGGCGTGGCCGTTGCCGTCTGGCTCGGGTGGCAGGCCTACGGCTGAGCACTGAGCTTCGCCAGGGGCGCCGCGGAGCTGATCAGCCGTCTCATCGGCCAGCTTCTCGAAAGACGAGCGGAGGAAGGGCGACGCCAGCTTCGCCACGCCTTTGAACGCGAAACGAGCCTGGTAACGGATCGCGGTGCCGGTTGCGGTGGAGGTCAGCCTCATGTCATCAGTTGACGTTACGGTCTTGTTCTCGCCGACGAAGGTGAGGCGTCGCACTGGCTCGAGTCGGGTCAGACGGTATTCGAGCTCGGTCTCGCGACCGCGGAACTGTGACACGTTGTGGAAACGCGTGCCGACGGCGATCGGCCCCGTGTCGACACGCTTCGTGCGGAGTGTTCCTGGATCCCATTCCTCGGTATTCGTGAAATCGCGACAGATAGTCAAAGACCCGGTCGATCGGACTGGCGGTCTCGACGGTGCGTTCGACGATCACCATCTGCCCTCCTGCGTGACGAGTCTGGTTACTCAATGGTGCACCCGAGCAGAGTTGGTCACGCCCTGGTTGAGTGTGACTGGTGGACGCCAAGGAATGGAACGACCGGTACGCAGAGACGTCGCTGCTGTGGTCGGCCGCACCTGAATCGGTGGGTAGCGGCCGAGCTCGCGGACGTGCCGGTCGGCCGGGCCCTCGATCTAGGGGCGGGAGAGGGACGTAACGCGCTGTGGCTCGCAGCCGAGGATTCACCGTCACGGCGGTCGACTTCGCGAAGGTGGCCCTTGATCGAGGTCGACAGCAGGCGGAGGCCGCACCATATCCCGGCCGAGCGGATCACCTGGATCGAGGCGGATCTCATCGACTATCACCCGGCGCCGCTTGCCTTCGACGTCGTGATCATCGCTTATCTGCAACTGCCCGAGCAGCCCCGCCGGATCGTCACGGCTCGGGCCGTCGAGGCGGTTGCGCCTGGTGGTGTGTTGCTCGTGATCGGCCACGATTTGGCGAACCTGACCTATGGCACCGGCGGCCCGCAGCAGGCGGAGGTGCTGTTCCAGCCCCAGGACGTGGTGGCCGACATTCGGGCGACCGACCGACCGCTTCGGATTGTGCGTGCCGACACCGTACGGCGGCCGGTCGATGGCTCGGACCGTGACGCGATCGACGCCCTGGTCCGCGCCCAGACGCTGAGTTCGTAGCAGGCCGCCGGCGGACGGCAGCGGACCTTATCGCCGCGATCCCGACCTCGCGTTGTGAGGTGACAGGTCGGTCGGCATGATCAACGCCATGAGCGAGCAGGTACTGGGCGTGATTAGCGCCGCAAAGGGTCAACCGGTACGCACCGAGACCGTGATCGTTCCGGATCCCGGACCGGGTGAGGCACTCGTCCGGGTGCAGGCCTGCGGCGTCTGCCACACCGACCTGCACTATCGCGAAGGCGGCATCAGCGACGACTTTCCGTTCCTGCTTGGTCACGAGGCGAGCGGCATCGTCGAGGCGGTTGGCAACGACGTCGTCGACGTCGCGCCCGGTGATTTCGTGGTGCTGAACTGGCGAGCCGTATGTGGGCACTGTCGAGCGTGCCTGCGTGGAGAGCCGTGGTACTGCTTCGACACGTTCAACGCCACGCAACGAATGACCCTCGACAGATGGCACACCGCTGAACCCCGCTCTCGGCATCGGGGCGTTCGTCGAGAAGACGCTCGTACACTCCGGCCAGTGCACGAAGGTCGACCGAGCGGTGGCTCCAGCTGTCGCCGGCCTGCTGGGCTGCGGGGTGATGGCAGGACTCGGCGCTGCGCTCAATACGGGCGGTGTTCGGCGTGGCCAGTCGGTCGCCGTTATCGGATGCGGGGTGTCGGGTGCGCAGCGATCGCGGGAGCCCGCCTCGCCGGTGCATCGCGGATCATCGCCGTCGACATCGACGACCGCAAACTTGCGACGGCTTCCGGACTTGGCGCGACCCACACGATCAACTCCCGAGAGTCCGATGCCGATTGATGGCATTCGACAGCTCACCGGCGGCTTCGGTGCGGACGTCGTGATCGATGCTGTTGGCCGTCCGGAGACCTATCGACAGGCGTTCTATGCCCGCGATCTTGCGGGCACGGTGGTGCTCGTAGGTGTGCCTACGCCGGACATGCGGTTGGACCTGCCGTTGCTCGATGTTTTCGGGCGCGGAGGCGCATTGAAGTCGTCCTGGTACGGCGATTGCCTGCCGTCGCGCGATTTCCCGCTGCTGATCGAATTGCACCTACAGGGCCGATTGCCGTTGGACGCGTTCGTGAGCGAGACGATCGGCTTAGGCGACATCGAGGAAGCGTTCGCGGCAATGGGCCGCGGCGATGTGCTGCGGTCCGTCGTGCTGTTCTAGCGCAGTGCCGAAAGACGTCGTCAACCTATGGTTGACGCAGGGGACATCGTCAACCTAGCGTTGACGCATGCAAGCCCAACCCGCACAGCTCGAGGACCTCATTGCCCAGGTGATGGCGCTCGAACCAGAAGGTACGTCGTTAGAGCATCTTTCCGACGCGGTAAGGACGGCCGCCCGGCTTGGCGAGCTCGCCGGATCAGCTCATCGAGCATTTCGTGGACGAGGCCCGCCGGTCAGGGGCGTCCTGGACCGAGATCGGCCGATATATCGGAGTTCAGCAAACAGGCGGCGCTACAAGCGATTCGTGCCGGGAGACTCGGACGACCTCGACGTCCTGGCCACCGGTCGACTGAGTCACTTCACGCCTCGCGCGCGCAACGCCGTTCGACAAGCTCGGGCCGAGGGCGCAAAACCGCGGTGCCGACCACGTCGCCAACGAGCACGTGATACTCGGGCTGCTGAGCGAGCCGGATGGGTTGGCGGCAAAGGCCATTGTCGCCGCGGGCGTAGCCGTCGATCAGCTCAGGGCGGCCACGCTCGACGCGCTCCGGACGAGTGACGGATCAACGACTGGTCGAGCTGCCGTTCGGCCCAGGTGCCAAGAAGACCATGGAGTTGGCACAGCGCGAGGCCCTGCACCTCGGCCACAACTACATCGGCACCGAACACCTGCTCCTCGGCCTGCTGCGCAACAAGACGGAACCCGCGGCGCGATTGCTGCTGCGCCTGGGCGTCACCCGCGAGGGCGTGGAGGGCTGGCTGCTTCCGCAACTCGGTGTGGAGAGTCGGGTAGCGCAACATCGGCCTCATAGGTCACAATAACCGCACGCACCACCACGACGGACGCTGGGGAAGGCGGTTTCCGTCGAGTTGTGGAGGTGTGCCGTGACGGCTGCGCGCGCAGGACGTGCGCTGGTGACGTCGGGCGTGGTGTTCATGCATTGCTGCCCGTCTGCCATCGCGCCTCACGTCGAATGGGCGATCGCCGAGGTTCTCGGCCGGCCGGTACGCCTGGAGTGGACCGCACAGCCGGCCGCCCCGGGCACCTGCGGGCAGAGGCCTCCTGGACGGGTGCAGGCTGGCACTGGCGCGCGGCTCGCCGGAGCGCTGCGCGCTTGGCCCATGCTCGTTTATGAGGTGACGGAGCAGGGCACGGCGCTCACTGACGGCGAACGCCTTGCGTACCTGCCGGGTCGCGGATTTCATCGCCGGACCACGTCCGCGAACGGCGACGTCGTCGTCGCGGAGGAGAGACTGCGCGGCGTGCTGAGTCGAGCCCGATCGGCCGAGGACTATGCACACGCCCTGCAAGATCTCCTTGGCACAGCGTGGGATGCCGAAGCTAGAGCCCTACCGGCTGGCTGGAGACGGAGCTCCGGTCACACTGCTGCACCAGGTCGTCTAGCCACCACTGCCGAGCGGGCCCGATGCGGCGGCCTACTACAGCGGGATGTTGCCGTGCGCACCGCGCCCGGCGGAGCAGCTGGCTAGGGCCTCGGCGAGGGCGCGGCGGGTTTGCCGTGGCTGCGACGATCGCGTCGACGACACCGATATCCATAGCCCGCCCGACTCCGCCCGCGATCTTCTCGTGCTCAGCGGCGAGTTGGGCGTGCAGCGCCTCGCGCTCGCCAGGCGGCGCGGCGGCAAGCTTCTTGCGGTGCAGGATGCCGACCGCCGCCGAAGCCCCCATGACCGCGACCTCGGCTCCGGGCCAGGCGTAGACCGTGTTCGCCCCAGGGCGCGGGCATTCATGGCGATGTACGCGCCGCCGTAAGACTTGCGGGTCACCAACGTCACCCGAGGAACGACCGCCTCACCGAAAGCGTGGAGCAGCTTCGCGCCGCGACGCACGACGCCGTCCCACTCCTGGCCGACGCCGGGCAGATAGCCGGGCATCGACGATGACGACCAGTGGCACCCCGAACGCGTCGCACATCCGCACGAACCGGGCCGCCTTCTCCGCCGACGCTGAGTCAAGGCAGCCGCCGAGGCGCAGCGGGTTGTTGGCGAGGACCCCGACCGTGCGTCCGGTCAGCCGGCCAAGGCCGGTCACCATGTTGGGCGCCCATCGCGCATGCAGCTCGAGGAACGTGTCGTCGTCCAGGAGCGCCAGGACGAGCGGGTGCACGTCGTAGGCGCGCTTCGGGCTGTCCGGCAGCAACGCCCGCAGATCTCTCATCCGCGCCCACCTCGTCGAGGTGAAGCTGCCCTGGTTGCGCGAAGAAGCAACGCCGTCGTGCGGGCAACGCTCGATGGCTTCGTCGTCGGAGTCGGTGACGATGTGAACGACGCCGCTGCGTCGTCCGTGAGTGTCCGGGCCGCCGAGCGCTTCCATGTCCACGTTCTCACCGGTGACGCTGCGCACCACGTCCGGCCCGGTCACGAACACCCGGCCGCCGTTCGACATGATCACCACGTCGGTGAGCGCCGGGACCGTAGGCAGCGCCACCCGCAGCCGGACCGAGGACGACCGAGATTTGCGGTACGCGTCCTGAAGCGCGCACCATCGCGGCGAAGACCAGGCCGACGGCGTGCAGTGCCTCGACCCCTTCAGCGAGCCTGGCGCCGCCCGAATGCCAGAGCCCGATCACCGGTACTCGCTCGCGGACTGCGTGATCGATGGCGTCCACGATGTGTGCGCACCCTTCGGTGCCCATCGCGCCACCCATCTTCAGCGGATCGCTCGCAAAGGCGGTGACGACGCGCCCCCGATGGTGCCACGCACGGCGTACACGCCGCTGTCGTCGCGAGCGTGCAACGGGTCGAGACTGCCTGGGTCGAGCAGCTTCGTCAGGCGTAATTCAGGATCGCGCGGATCACGATCCGGGACGATGTCTACGGGACGGTTCGCCGTGAGTGTCATGGCATTTCCTTGGCTCGGTCAGGCTTTCCGGAACAACAAGGCCACGTTGTGTCCGCCGAAGCCGAAGGAGTCGTTGAGTGCGGCAGACACGGTCATCTCTCGTGCTCTGTCGCGGGATGTCGACCAGGACTCCGTCGTCCGGGTCGTCGAGGTTGATGGTCGGAGGCACCACGTCGTTGCGAACAGCAAGAACCGTCGCGATCGACTCGATGGCGCCGGCGGCGCCCAATAGATGCCCAGTCATGGACTTGGTGGCCGTGACAACGGTCTGTTCGCCAAGCAGTTCAGCGATCCACCGGGCTTCAGCGGCGTCGCCGGTAGGGGTAGACGTCGCATGGGCGTTCACATGGACCACGTCACTACGGTCAAGTCCCGACCGCTCGAGCGCTATGCGGGCGGCGCGGCGCTGCCCGTTGCCGTCCGGGTCAGGCGCCACCATGTCGTAGGCATCGGAGGTGATACCCGCCCCGGCGAGCACGGCATACGGCTCTCGACCGCGAGCCACAGCCGATGAGCGCCGCTCGAGGACCAGCGCTCCAGCGCCTTCGCCGAGCACGAAACCGTCCCGGCCCTTGTCGAAGGGGCGAGACGCCCGCTCTGGCTCGTCGTTGCGGGTGCTCATCGCCTGCATTTGGGCGAAGCCGGAGATGGTGAGCGGATGGACGCAGGCCTCCGTCCCGCCGACGAGGACCACATCGGCCCGGTCCAGCTCGATCAAATCGAGGCCGTAGGCGACGGCCTCCGCGCCGGACGCGCAGGCGCTCACCGGTGTGTGAACGCCTGCGCGGGCGCCGATCTCCAGCCCGACGTGCGCCGCTGATCCATTTGGCATGTCCATCGGGATGAGCAACGGTGAGACCCGGCTGGGACCCTTCGTCAGGATGACGTCGTGCTCGCGGATCAGACTCCCCACACCGCCGATGCCGGTGCCGATGACGACCGCGACGCGCTCCGGGCGGAGGCCTGCCTCATCCGCTTTTCCGGTGAAGCCGGCGTCCGCCCATGCCTCGCGCGCAGCGATCACCGCGGCTTGCTGTGCTCGGTCGAGCCGCCGGGCCTGGACGCGGGCCAGCACCTCGGTCGGATCCACTGCCATCTGGGCCGCGATGCGCACCTTCAGGTCGGCGGCCCAGTCCTCGGTGAGGGCCACGACACCAGACCGCCCTTCGAGCAGGCCGGCCCAGAACGTCGCGACATCCCCCCGAGGGGAGTAGTAGCGCCAAGGCCCGTGACGACGACGTCGTCGATCATGGTGCTGTCCTCCGAGCGATGTGCGGAACGGTCGAGGCTCGCAGTCGGGCGAGCTCAGTTGTTCGTCTGGATGTAATTGACGGCGTCGCCCACGGTCTTCAGCTTGGGCAGTTCGTCGTCGGGAATCTTGACGCCGAACTTCTCTTCGGCGGCCATGGCCACTTCGACCATTGACAGCGAGTCGACGTCAAGGTCGTCGGTGAACGACTTGTCGTCGGTGACGTCGCTGGCGTCGACGTCGGCGACTTCGTTGAGGATCTCAGCGAGCCCGGCGCGGACTTCGTCGGCAGAGGCAGCCACAGTTCACATTCCCTTCTTGTTGATCCGCACACCCCGGATGGTGAGCGGCGTTGTCATGGAGCAATCACAACCTGACCGGCGAACGCCAGCCCAGACCTGAAACCGAGGAGCAGCACGGGTGAGCCGGACGGAACCTCGCCGCGTTCGACCATTTTCGACAGCGCGAGCGGAATCGTCGCGGCCGAGGTATTGCCGGACTCGACGATGTCGCGAGCCACCCGGTCGGACGGGATGCCGAGCTTCTGGGCGAGCATGTCGATGATCCGCAGATTGGCTTGGTGGGGGACGAAGGCGGCCAGATCCTGCGGGTCGACTCCGGCCTGCTCGCAGGCTTCCCGAGCAACCGGCGCCATTCGGGTGGTCGCCCAGCGGTAGACCGACTGGCCGTCCTGCTCGAAGAACCCGGTTGCCGGGTTGATGATCTACCTTGTCTGACAGGGCACCGTCGCTACCCCACACGACCGGGCCGATGCCCACGTCGTCCGACGGTCCGACCACGGCTGCACCCGCTCCATCGGCGAGGATCACGCACGTGGCTGCGGTCGGCGAAGTCCATCCATCCGGAGAACCGCTCCGAGGCCACAACGAGCACGTTGCGCGCCTGGCCGGACAGTATTGCGGCGGATGCAACGTTCAGCGAGTACGTAAAGCCCGAGCATCCGGAATTGACGTCATAGGCACCGGGCGCCTCAATACCGAGCCGGTGGGCGAGCTGCGGCGCGGCGCTCGGTACGGGGATGGCATCGTGCACGTAGCGACGATCACGAGGTCCACGTCGCCGGTCGCGACTCCACCCGGCGGCGAGTGCCTTGCTGGCCGCGGCTTCGCCCATGTCGACCACGGTCTCGTCGGGATCAGCGAAACGGCGCTCGGCAACGCCGACGCGAGAGCGGATCCAGGCGTCGTTGGTGTCGACACCGCGGGCGACGAGGTCTTCGTTGGTCACCACGTTGGACGGCTGGTAGTGACCCAGGCCGAGGATCCGCGATCCGGCCGCGGGCGTGTTCGTGTTGATCAGCATGAGTCCTAGAGCTCCGGTCCGTTCGAGAGTCGAGCGACTGGCAGCCCGGCCGCGACGATGTCCCCGCTGTGCCGTAGCCACTCCGCCAGCACCCGCCGCTAGGCGCGACGACCTGGTGCTCGTCGCGGTTGGTGCGAACCGTCCCCAGCAGCGTGCCCGGCGTGATCTCCGCACCTTCCGCCACCGTAGCGGCTCGGGTGAAGATTCCCTTCACCGGCGTCACGACTACATGGAAGTCGGGGGTGTGCTCGCCTTGGCCGTGCTGCGGCCGAGAACTGATCATTTCGCGCGCCTTCGGCAGTTCGGCCGGGCTCTTCAAAGCGAGCAGGTCGATGCCCGGCAGCTCGCGCTTCGCCAACCCGACCAGGGTTCCCGCGGGCGGAAGCTCGATTGCGGCGGTGACGCCCAGATCCCGGAGCGTCTGCTGGCAGAGGTCCCATCGCACCGGTCGGGTCACCTGGCGGACGAGGCGGGGCAAGCACCTCACCTGCGTCGGGAACGGCCGTTCCGTCCGCGTTGGACAGCAGCAGGAACAGCGGATCCGCTGTGGTCAATGGCGCGGCGTACGCGCGCAAGGCATCTTCTGCCGGTCCCATGAACTGGGTGTGGAACGCGCCGGCGACGGCAAGTGGCCGCACCCGAGTGCCGGGCGGCGGACTCCTCGGCGAAAGCGGCGAGTGCCTCGGTGGTGCCCTGCGGCCACAATCTGGCCCGCTCCGTTTCGATTGGCCGGTGTCAGGCCAGCAGCTTCGATGAGGGCGGCGACCTCCGTCAGCGTCGGCGCCACCGAGAACGGCGCTCATGCCGGTTGGGGTCAAGGCGCAGGCGGCGGCCATCTCCGCGCCTCGGCGTGCGGCGAGCGCGACCGCGACATCCGGAGCGAGGGCGCCCGCAACCGCGGCCGCGGTGAGCTCACCGATGCTGTGCCCAGCGACGACCACAGACCCGCCAGCGTTAGCCCGCAACCCCAGATGATCGGCGACAGCGACACCGAGGGCGACGATCAGCGGCTGGGTGACTGCGGTGTCCTTGATCTCGTCCGCGTCTGCGGTGGTTCCCAGCCGGATCAGGTCCAGATCGACGAGCTTGCCGTACTCCGCCAGCTGCTGCTCGACTCCGGCAAGGTCCAGCCAGGGGCTGAGCATGCCAGGAGTCTGCGCACCCTGCCCGGGAGCGAGTAGTGCGATCACGACATCTACGATTCCGCACCCGAGCTGTAGTAGCGAGGAGGCGCGGCACAGTTTTCCGAACCGCCGCTTTGGAGGATAGCTACAAACTTTACGGCTGCGTGACGCAATCTGGACGCTAGTGATGCACGACCAGGACAAAGACAGCGGAATATCGTAACGCTGCGCGACCGGACTGACGGAGATCAGCTCGGCTTTGCGCAGCGCCGCCTCGTCAGGTGGAAGTCTCCAACCGGCCCAAGGTCAGCGCGATGTGTATGACATAGCCGCCGCGGGGCGTGGTCGGCGATTCGCCGCACAGTTCACCGACCCGGCGCAGCCGGTACCGGACCGTGTTGGGGTGGACGAACAGCGCGCGGGCTGTGGCCTCTAGCGATCCGCCGGCTTCCAAGAACGCGGTGACGGTCTCGAGCAAGACGTCCCCGGCATTGCCCAGCGGGCGATAGACATGGTTCGAGCAGCTCCGCTCGCGCGTCGGCATCACCGGCCAGGGCACGCTCCGGCAGTAGTGCCTCCGCGCTCACCGGTCGTGGCGCGCCGCCCCACGCCGGGGCCGCGCGCAGCCCGCTCAGCACGGCTCGGGTAACAGCGATGGCGCCGGCAACATCGCTGGTAGACCAGCCGGCTACGACCGGCCCGTCGGCGAACACGGGCAGGATGTCGCGAGCCGCGGTGAGCGGCTCGGCGATGCCGCTGAGCACCACGATCAGCCGGCCGCCGTGTACGCCGGCGATGACGTCGTAGTCCGTGCGGTGCGCGAGCCGGTGGACCTCGGCCAGGATGTCCTGCGCATGCTCCTGGTCGGGCGCGATACCCGCCACGGTCGTCACTGGACCGGTAGTACGCCAGCCGAGTGGCGGCGACCTGGCTCTCCGGTGCGCCGATACCGCCGCCGCGCACGAGTCCTTCGATGACCAGCGCCTCGAGCCGCGCGTCCCAGGCGCCCCGACTTTCGGCCGCGCCGGCGCAGACCCGCGCGGCGGCGAAGGCGATCTCCCGGCTGAACCGCAGCAGTTCCTCGCGCAGCACACCCTCGTCACCGGCAGCCGCCAGCAACGGCACCTGTTCCTCCGCGACGGAAATGGTCTCTCTCACGAGTTCGACCGTGTGCTGCAGCGACACGGTGCGGGCCATCGCGCGTGGCGCCGTGCCGAACACCTCGCCCGTGAGGCGGAGCACGTCGTCGGGCGAGCGCAACCACTCGACAAACGACGCGATGCCCGCCTGGGCGACCAGCATCACCCAGGAGCGCTGGTCGGCCGGCAACGCCGCGAAACCAGGGCAGCTCGTCGTCCATGCGGGCCACGCTCTGCGTCGCGACCCGACCTGCGGCCTGCTCGATCTTGCGGAGGGTGTCCTCCTGCAGCCGGCGCTTCCCGGCGTCGCCCCGCACTTGTGGCGACGCTCGCTCTTCGCTCGCGCCATCTGTTGGCGCTGGCGACGTTCGCTCGCTCATCTCATGACCTCTTCGCGCGAGCGCACCTGCGCCCCCTCGCTGCCTAACCCTGCCATGCTGACCGCTATGACGCCGACAGCGTGTGCCTGGGTTCGGGCGTGATCGCGCGCAACCCGGTCCGCGGACTTACAGCGGATCGCGTTCCTGCTGGAGCGAGGCCAGCGAACCAACCTTCCGGGTCCGTGCATTTCGCAATGCGGCTGCGGCTGCAGCCGGCATTCCCGCGGAAGAGCTGGCCGAACGCGCGGAGGCCGGCACGTTGCGCGAGCTTTCGGGCATCGGCGAGGTCACGGCGCGCTGCATCACCGAGTCGCTGCGTGGTGAGGAACCGGTCTACTTGCGTCGATTGGAGGCGACCGGAGGCACGCCAGTAGCGGAAGGCGGTGCTGCCCTCCGGGCCGCCCTGCGCGGCGACTGCCACACCCATTCGGACTGGTCGGACGGCGGCTCCCGATCCTGGAGATGGCCCTGACCGCGCGCGCGAGCTCGGTCACGAATACCTGGTGTTGACGGACCACTCACCCCGGTTGCGCGTAGCTAACGGTCTGTCGGCTGATCGTCTTGAGCGGCAGCTCGATGTCGTTGCGGAACTGAACGCCGAACTGGCGCCGTTCCGCATCCTCACCGGGATCGAGGTCGATATTCTCGACGACGGCAGCCTGGACCAGAAATCGACATTGCTAAGCCGCCTCGACCTGGTGGTTGCCAGCGTGCACAGCGGACTTCGCATGCCGGGCTCCGGACATGACCCCGCGCATGGTGGCCGCGGTCGCCAATCCGCACACCGACGTGCTGGGTCACTGCACCGGACGAATGGTCACAGGATCGCGACGTCGCCCACCATCGGAATTCGACGCGGACATCGTCTTCGCCGCCTGTGAACGCTTCGGGGTGGCGGTCGAGGTGAATTGCCGACCCGAGCGGCTCGATCCGCCCAAACGGCTGCTGCGTCTCGCCGTCGAGGCGGGATGTGTCATGTCCGTTGATACCGACGCACACGCCCCAGGCCAGCTCGACTGGTTGCCCTACGGTTGCGAGCGCGCCGCGGCATGCGCCGTGCCGGTCGAGCGAATCGTCAACACCTGGTCCGCGGACGAGTTGTTGGCCTGGACTGCGACGCACGAATCCCAGCCGTGACGATCGACGTTCGCCGGGCGAACAACCGCGCCAGAATCAGAGCAACCGGGCATCGTCACATGGCACAGCTTCTCAGCCGGACCGCATTACGACCCGAACAACATCTCGTTCGGTGCCTTGATCGCTCACGACGAGCATCTGCTGGCGGCTGCCGCCGGGTTTCCCAAACATGCGCACCGTGGCGTGGATATCGTCAGCTGGGTGCTCGACGGCGAACTACGCCACGACGGCCAGACGATCGGTGTTGGCAGCGTCCTGCACCAGCGGACCGGCGACGGCATCGAACATGTCGAAACGAATGCCAGGTCTGATCGTTCACTCCGGTTCGTGCAGATGGCGCTGCTGTCCGTCGGACTTGCGAATGCCACCGTCAGAACAGCGAATCGATCTGCCTTCCCGGCGGAAGCAGGGGTGTGGAATTGATCCTTCGGCTGCCCGACGCGGCGCTCTATCTGGCTCGTCTATCGCCACGACTGCCGGCTCGCGTGCCACTGAGCAAACGCGCGCACATCTGTTCGTCACCCGAGGGGGCGGCGAGTCTTGGCGCCGGGTCGACTCCCGGACCCCGGCTGGCACGCCGGCGACGCGGCCCCGTATCACGGACGAGTCCGAGTTGTCGCTCGTCACCGGAACCACGTCCGGAGGCATTGATCTGGACGCTTGCCGCGTTAGGGCGTGTCTCGGCAAGCGTCGTTGGCGCGAGCCGAATCGCGAGTATGGCGCAGTGCGCATACCGTGAGCTGGACATCGACGAAGGGACGGGTAATGACCATTGACCGAGGAATTCTCGCGCTGCTGGAAGCGAAGCCGGGCAAGGGCGACGATCTTGCCGCGTTCTCTGGCGCAAGGCCGCGAGCTGGCCGCAGCGGAGGAAGGCACGGTCACGTGGTACGCGTTCAAACTCAGCGACACCACCTACGGGATCTTCGACACGTTCGAGGGTGAGGATGGGCGGCAGGCGCATCTGAACGGTCACGATCCTCGCGGCGCTTTGGCCAAGTCGGACCTGATCTTCTGGCTCGCGACGCGGATCTCCGCCTCGCCGAGGTCATCGCGGTCAAGTGCAGCTTCCGCGCTGCGGTCTGTGAAAGTGCAATCGTGCTCCCGCCGTCGCCACGGCTCTCCGTCGCTGCGACAGCAAGCCGAGTTACGAGCATGCTGGACCTCGGCTGACGGCCTGACCGTGTCAGCTCAGGGTTTTGGGCTGCCCGGGGCTAAATTTGAGCCGACTGGCGAGAACGTGGGATGCCGCAGTCGGCACCACGCGCCTCGCGACGTCAGGCCGTCGCCACGCCACCGACGGTGCCGGCACCGGCAGCGGCCAGCGTCGAGGCAGCTTGTAGCGGTCGATCGCTCTCGCGCGGTGCCTCCGGCTTGACCTCTCGCCGCGCTTCAGCGGGACTGCGCGTAGCAGCGGCGAGTCACGATTCGGCATCGACGTGGAAGAAGGCGCCGCGCTGCGCCCCCGCGTGTCGGCAAATCCGGAAACCGTCCGGTGCCCAGCGCGGTGTGATCCAGGGGCACCACCGGGAAATCTGATCAGGCACGGCGCGCATGCAGAGTCGGACCACCACGCGACCACCGGACCCGAGGAATCGGCGAGCCGAGCGGGCCACGAACGGCACTCCCGAGGGGCGTCGGACGGGATCCAGCAGGTTGGCCTCCTCGCAGCGTCACGCGCGTCGCGGCGCAGTTCGTTCCAGGACGTCACCGACCAGACGTCGGCATCGACGCCCCACTCTTCGCCGAGCAGTTGTTGAGCTCGAAGCGCCCAAGGCATCGCGACGCCCGAGACGCCAGCACCTGGGCGCGGGGCGTCCTTCGACGCGCTAGCGCGGGGAGTATCGGTGCATGGCCCGCGGAGAATGCCCTCGCACATCGACATTCTCCGGCTCGGCCGGCTGCACGATCGGCTCGTTGTAGACGGTCAGGTAGTAGAAGACGTCCTCGCCGGGATGCCCTCGGCCTGCTGCCGTACATCCGGCGCAGCGCGTCCCTGACGATGTAGCTGAGCTCGAACGCCCAATGCCGGCGTCGTAGGCGACAGCGGCCGGGCTGACCGACGCGAGCAGTAGCGAGTGACCGTCGTCGTGCTGCAGGCCCTCGCCGGTCAGCGTGGTGCGGCCCGCGGTGGCGCCGAGCACGAAACCCGCGGCCGAGCTGGTCAGCCGAACGCCCAGAACTGGTCGCCGGTGCGCTGGCAGCCGAACATCGAGTAGAAGATGTAGAACGGGATCATCGGCTCGGCCGTGCGTGGCGTAGGACGTGCCGGCCGCGATCACCGACGCCATCGCGACCCAGCCTCGCTGATGCCCTCGTGCAGGATCTGGCCCCGTCGTCCGACTCCTTGTAGGACAGCAGCAGTTCCCGGTCGACGGCGTCGTAGCTCCTGCCCGTGCGGCGAGTAGATCTTGGCCGTCGGGGAAGATCGCGTCCAACCCGAACGTGCGAGCCTCGTCCGGGAATGATCGGCACGAACCGCGCGCCGATCTCCTTGTCCTTCATCAGGTCCTTGAACAGCCGGACCAGCGCCATGGTGGTGGCGACCTGCTGCTTGCCCGAGCCGCGCCTGCAGCTCGGCGTACACCGCGTCGGTAGGCAGCGTGAGCGGCCTTGGCGCGCACGACCCGCTGCGGCAGGTACCCGCCCAGGCCGGCGCGCCGCTCCTGCATGTACTGCGATCTCGTCGCGAGTCCTCGCCGGGGTGGTAGTAGGGCGGCAGGTCGGCCTCCAGCGCCGAGTCGGGATCTCGGCAGGTACAGCCGGTCGCGGAACGCCTTGAGGTCGGCGACCGTGAGCTTCTTCATCTGGTGGGTGGCGTTGCGGCCCTCGAAGCTCGGGTCCGAGCGTCCAGCCCTTGATGGTGTGCGCCAGGATCACCGTCGGCTGGCCGACGTGGCTCGGTCGCGGCCTTGAACGCCGCGTAGACCTTGCGGTAGTCGTGCCCGCCGCGGGACAGCTTGCGCAGGTCGTCGTCGGACAGGTGCTCCGACCATCTTGCGCAGCCGCGGGTCGCGTGCCGAAGAAGTTCTCCCTGGATGTAGGCGCCGCTACTCGACCGCGTACGGTCTGGAACTGCGCCGTCGGGCGTGGTGTTCATCTTGTTCACCAGCACGCCGTCGCCGTCCTTGCGCCAGCAGCGGGTCCCAGTCCCGGCCCCAGATCACCTTGATGACGTTCCAGCCGGCGCCGCGGAAGTACGCCTCCAGCTCCTGGATGATCTTGCCGTTGCCGCGCACCGGGCCGTCGAGGCGCTGCAGGTTGCAGTTGATGACGAAGGTGAGGTTGTCCAGCTCCTCGCGGGCCGCCAGCCCGATCGCGCCGAGCGACTCCGGCTCGTCCATCTCGCCGTCGCCGAGGAACGCCCAGACGTGCGATCTGCTGACGTGTCCTTGAGCTCACGGGCGAGCAGGTACCGGTTGAACCGGGCCTGGTAGATCGCGCTGATCGGGCCCAGGCCCATCGACACCGTGGGGAACTCCCAGAAGTCCGGCATCAGCCGCGGATGCGGGTAGGAGGCAGGCCGCCGCCCGGATGCGTGTGACGCTCCTGGCGGAAGCCGTCGAGGTGCTGCTCGGTCAGCCGCCCCTCGAGGAACGCGCGGGCGTAGATGCCCGGCGCCGGCGTGGCCCTGGAAGAACACCTGGTCGCCCGGACTCGCCGTCCAGGTCCTTGCCGCGGAAGAAGTGGTTGAACCCGACCTCGTACAGGCTGGCGGCCGAGGCGTAGGTGGCGATGTGGCCGCCAACGCCGATGCCGGGCCGGTTCGCCCGGGACACCATGATCGCGGCGTTCCACCGGATGTAGGCGCGGATGCGCCGCTCGATGTACTCGTCGCCGGGGAACCAGGGCTCGCGCTCCGGCGGGATCGTGTTGATGTAGTCGGTGCTGCGCAGCGCCGGGCACGCCGACCTGCCGCTCGCGGGCCCGTTCGAGCAGCTCGCAGCATGAGGAACCGGGCCCGCTGGCGCCCGTCGGGTGTCGATGACGTCGTCGAACGACTCGAGCCACTCCCGGGTCTCGTCTGGGTCGATGTCCGGTAACTGGTTGGGCACCCCGTCGGTGATGATGCTGAAGCGGTCTTCGGTCACCGGGTCCAGTGTCCCCTCTCACAGCGTCTACGCCCAAGGCAGGTGTCGGAGGCGCGGGCGGCAGACGCTACCGTTTGCTAACAACAGACGGATCGAGCCGGACATACCGGCTCCGGCCACTCATCGGGAGGGCAGGCTGTGACGACGACCCCGGAAGCGCGGGCGCGGATCGCGGTGGACGGCGCTGAGTCCAATATCGCCGCGATATTGGGTCTGAAGCCGGGCATGGTCGTCCAGGAGCTGGGCTGGGACGAGGACAGCGATGGTGAAGTGCGCGCTGCCGTCGAGGAGCTCACCGGCGAGGAAATGGTCGACGAGAATTCGGACGAGATCGTCGAGGCGATCCTGCTCTGGTACCGCCAGGACGACGGCGATCTCGTCGACATCTTGGTCGATGCGATCGCCCCATGGCCGACAACGGCTTCATCTGGCTGCTGACTCCGAAGCGCGGCCGGCCGGGCTACGTCGAGCCGTCCGACATCGCTGAGGCAGCACCTACGGCCGGATTGGCGGAGACCTCGCTTGCGACCGTCGGCTCGGATTGGGGTGCGGCGCGTCTGGTGGCGCGTAGTCGCGCGGCGAGCGACGCTGACCCGTCGGGAGGCGGCACCGATGGTCATCAGGTTGGGACGTCGCGCCAGATTTCACATTGCGCGACCAGAACAACGAGCAGGTCACGCTGTCCGAATTTCGGGGCCACAAGGCCGTGCTGATGATCTTCTACCCGCTTGCGTTCACCGGAATCTGCACCGGAGAACTGTGCACCGTCCGGGATGATCTCCCACATTCCAGAATGCAGGAGATCCAAACGCTCACGATCAGCGTCGATTCGCCGTACTCGCACAAGATCTTCGCCGAACGTGAGGGGCTATGAGTTCCGCTGCTCGCCGACTTCTGGCCGCGTGGCGCCGTGGCGAAGGCGTACGGGGTGTTCAACGATGACGCTGGCTTCGCCAGCCGCGGCACCTTCCTCGTCGATGTCGATGGGATCGTGCGGTTCAGCGAGATGAACGGCCCGGCGCGAGGGGACGTGACCCACAAGCGTGGCGGGGAGGCGATCAAGGAACTGCGAGCGCGCTAACGGCGAGGCCCTCAGGTTACCGTCGGTGCGCGGGGCGCCCGTAGTACCGGTCTGCGAGCCGGCGGCGTTGGCATCCGCCGGCGTGATCGGCGCCTCGTCGTCCAGCTCGGGCTGACCCGCCGGCGTTCGGCGCGGGCCATGACGATCGGCGCGAGCCAGGGCAAGCGCGGCAAACAAGAACCACTGGATGACGTATGCGAGGTGCTGCAGTTCGACCGCGCCACCGGCCAGATTCGACGAGATCCGGCTTCGGGATCGCGACCAGAACCTTGAGTTCGGGTTGGGCCCGCCGACAGCTCGACGTACCCGTCGTAGACCTGCGCGCCGAGTCGGCTGGCCTGATCGCTGGCGTTGATCAGAGTTGATCTGGCCAGCCGGTAACTGGGCCGCCTTGTCGGACGCGGTCTCGGCCGGCATGACCCGGCCGGCGATCGTCCCGGTCCGCTAGGCGGTGCCGGCGCGGTGACCCCAGCGTCAAGCCGCCGGACGAGATGAACCCGCGCACGACCAGGACGGTGGCGGGGGACGTCCGCAGCGGCGTGAGCACGAGGTAGCCGACGTCGTCGCCGACGCTCCGCTGACGGACGAGCCCCTGACCGGATGCCTCGTAAGTGCCGGCCATGGTGACGCGACGGAATTGGATGTCGTCCGCTCGGGGCGGCGGCCGAGTGCCGTAGATCGGCAATACGTCCCCACTCGGGCCACGGAAGCATGATCGTTGTGCCGCAGCTCATTGTTGGCGCGGTGCTTGCTGGCCAGCCGCGAGATCTGCCATGTTCCAGGCCGATGCATATGGTCGCGACCCAGCATGACTGCGGACAGCGCGACGTAGTCGCGGCTGCCGCAGCGTCTGGAGCACGAGATCACGGTACGTCTCCTAGCAAGGCGAGCTCAGGGGTACCTGACGCGGACATGCTGTGGACTTCCCCGACGTCTGGGGCCTTGCTCGGGCGCTTAGCTCAGCGGGAGAGCACTCGGCTTACACCCGAGCGGTCACTGGTTCGATCCCAGTAGCGCCCACGCTCTGTGGGCCATTTCTACTGGGCTGTAGGCACTTCAGCCGTAGTCGGCAAGGTCATGACCACGGCCCCTTAGTCCGCACGGGTCCGCAAAGTCCGCGCGCGGTGCGAACGACCTCGTCAATCCGGTCGGCCACAGCGTCCAGATCGTCGTCGAAAGGTCGGCGTACGTGTCTGAAGTCATGGCCGCAGACGCGTGACCTAGCATCGCTTGCACCGCCTTCACATTTGCGCCGGCGCTGACCGCCAGGAAGCGGCGGTATACCACGCTCGCGTGCGGGTGAGGCCCGGCTTTCACCGATTGCGGTGGCGGCATCGTCGAACCACGAGCGGCGCGCGTTGCGATTGCGAAGCGGCGCGCCCTTGGCGGTGGTGAACGCAAGATCGTTACGGTGCTTGCCCTCGACCTGCGCGGCCAGGTCGTCGATCGAACGCGAGGATTGGGACCGAACGCGCCTCATGCGACTTCGGCGTGCCCCAGACGAGATGGCCGTGCACCTCGATCATCGATTCGGCGACGACCAGTCGCCGACGCGGAAAGTCGATGCTGCTCACGCGAAGGGCGGCCAGCTCGCACCATCGGTCTGTAGGTAAAGGTTGAGAACGGCCAATCGGCCATCGGAACCCGCTGCTTCGGCAAGAGTCTCCACCTCACTTGCTGTCAGGTATCTGTCGGCGTTTCGTCCTGCGGGGAAGGTCACGTCAGTGCCGGGTTCGACGGCAGCCGCCTGTCACGCACGGCGAGCCCGAGAACTCCCGACAAGACGCCGACGAGGTCCCAGACGTGACTCGGTGACAGGCCTGATGCCACGAGTCCAGCGACCCACGTCTGGACATCGCCGTGCTCGACGCGGGTGAGCGGAACGTCGCGCCAGCGCGGAGAATGGTGCTGAGGATCGACTCGTACAACGCCTGTGTCGAGGGGCTTGAGGTTGACCTTGCCGACGAGCCACTGCTCGGACAGTTCGCCGACCGTCTTTCGGGCGCGCGGATCGACAGCGGTGAGCGCCTGTCACCTGCAGCCGTTGTCACACCGTCGAGCCACGCGTGCGCATCGACCCTCCGCGCGAAATGGCAGGCGTGTTCCTTGCCGGCGCTGTCGCGGTACCGCGCTCGCCACGTGCCGTTGGGACGCTTCTGGATGTTGGCCATGTGATCACCTGAGCCCGCTCGAATGCTCAGTCAAATCTGTCGTGATTCTCGGATCTCTCACCCGCCTGCGGATGGGTCGACGCTTTCCGACGGCAGGACCGCGCTCGATAGATCGTAGGCTCGACCCCTGACGAGGATGCCGCGTGAGAAGTCCGCGTGCCCCGGCCGCCTCCGGAGGGCGCATCAGCGGTCGTTGATCGGCGTTGGCAATCAACGGGAGTCCCGAATTCACGGGCCTCCGTGTGACTGTCAGCGGTTGGTCCTGATCGGCCGCTCGCGAGGCTTGCAGTGTACTCGTTGTGTACCCGGCTGAAGATCAAGTTCGTCATCGTCACCATCTCTCGCCTCGACGGCTCCGACCTCCGAGACTGCTGCCGAATGACTCCTGCATAACGCCGATAGGGCGTGCAGGAAAGCAATTGCCGCAGGTCCGCGACGGCGTCGTTATGTGTGGCCGGCGGACGCTAGCCGGCGGTTGTCGTGCGCGGCCGTAGCCGGCGTCGGTCGTCCCGTAAAGGGCGATCTCGCCTACTGAGCCACGCTCACTGTGCCAGTCGCAGCGTTGGGAGATGCTCACCAGGCGCTGGGGTTGAGCGGTCTGTAGCCAGGGTCTGCAGGCGTACTCAGAGCCATTTCTTGCGTTTGAACACGATGTACAGGCTGACGGCGATGATCAGCATGATCAGGTGGAGGCGAGGAAGCCTGAGGTTTCGCCGAAGCCGGGGTAGGGCACATTCTGGCCGAAGAAGCCGGTGACGGCGGTGGGCACGGCCACGATCGCCACCCAGGCGGTGATCTTGCGCATGTCGTCGTTCTGCTGCACGGAGACGGCGGCCAGCTCCTCGGCGGCGAGGGTCATGTGGGTGCTGGTGCGGGTCTGGAAGAAGTCGATGACTCCGTGCAGGAATTCTCGTTGCCCGTCGGCCATGCTGCTCACCTGCTCGAAGCGGTCGGCGATGTCGGCGACCAGCGGCTTCTCGGCCTCCGGCAGGGACCGGGCCAGCTTGGCCATCCGGTCGTAGGTTGCGGTGCTGTGCACGGCGATGGTGCGGATCGCGAGCAGCTCGTACCAGACCTTGAACAGTTCTTCGAGGAACTGCTCGGGGTCGTCGGTCACCTCGGCCAGCGTGACCCGCTGTTCCAGACGGCCGGACTCCTTGGCCAGGCCGGCGATGAGTTCGATCTCGCGGCGGGTGAGCGAGGCAATGATCGCCGAGGACAATTCGAACGGCGAGCGCACCTGCAGGTGCCCGCTCTGCAGCCGCTGCAACACGGCCCGGGTGTCCAGGAACGCCACCTCGGGGTTGACCGCCGGGTTGAGCGGTCCGTGCACCGTGACCAGGTAGTTGCGGCCGAGGAACTGATCCAGCTCGACGTAGTGCACGTGACCGCCGATGCCAATCTCGGGGCGTGCAGCACGGTGAACACGTGATCGTCATACACGTGGATCTTCGAGACGTGATTGCGCTCCACGCAGTCGCGCACCGCGATCTCATGGAACCCGAATACCTCCGAGAGCACCCCGGCGTCCTGCCCGGTACACAGCGCCAATGTCCACCCAGATCAACGCATCGGGCTTGTCCAGCAGCTGACTCAGCTCGTCCGCTGCATGGACCTCCAGGCCGTTGGCGATAATGAGGTAGACGTCCATGATTACCCGCCCTTCCGCTATCAGCAGACCTTTCCATCGCTAGCGACCAGTCTGCTCGCGGTCGGCCGTTCCGTCCCCTTTTCTTCATCGTAGCTTCGGGACACCCTCGCCCCTCAAACTCTCCAGCCCGGTACGCGACAAGCGATGAACAACTGCCGATCGCTCTTTGCGCTCGGTCGCGACTCTGGACGTTGGGTACCAACTCCGGCCAAGGTGCTGCCAGCCTATCCGAGTCGGACCCCGCCCACTCGGTGCAGGGCTACCCATTGCCGTCGCTGGGGTTCGCCGGTGGGTCGCGGGGGCGCTTCGGGTCGGGGTAGGCGCTGGCGCCGCCTGTCCGGCTCTTTAAGGTGTGACGGGTGAGGACGCTGGCAGCGCTCCGCGGTTGCGGGCCGTCGGTCGGTTCCGTGGGGCGACGTTGAGTAGTCCGGCCGCCTCGACGGACAAGGCCGGGTCGAGTGCGGGGTGGCCTGGCGACTGGCGTGCCGCCGTAGCGACCGGGACCGGAATGTGTACTACACCGCCCCGAGCGCTGCGCGGGTGGGCGCACCTGCTGTTCTTCGAGGTGTCGCTGGTCGTCGGCACCGTGCTGATCGCAGCCGCGCATGGTGCGACGGAGACCTTCGCCGCGGCGATCTACGCCGCCACTCTCAGCGGACTGTTCGGGGTCAGCGCGCTCTACCACCGCGGCAGGTGGCGGCCGGCGGCCCGGCGGGTGCTGCAACGCGCCGACCAGGTGATGATCCTGCTGCTCATCGCCGGCTCGGCGACGCCCGCGTTTCTGCTCGCCGTGCGGCGGCCGCGCCGGCGTGACCGGGCTGTGCGTGCTGTGGGCGCTCGCCCTGACCGCCGCGGCCTGCCGCATCGTTCTGGTGGACCGCCCCACCGCGGCTGGTCGGCACCGCCTACCTCGGGCTCGGCTGGATCGCCGGGCTCGCCCTGCCCGCCGTATGGATCCGCGTCGGGGTCGTGCCGGTTGTGCTGCTGACCACCGGCGGTGTGCTGTACACCGTCGGCGCGCTCGTCTACTACCGCCGCCGCCCAGACCCCAGCCCGGCCGTCTTCGGGTATCACGAGGTCTTCCACGCCTTCGTCTGCGCCGCCGCCACCTGCCAGTTCCTCGCCACCGCACTATTCATCGTCTAATAGCAGCACGGCACGGCCCTGTCTCTCGGCTGGCTGAAGGTCGGGATTCGGCGGTCGCTGCGCCGCCAACCGGAGCGGTCCGCGCTGCCAATCACAGGCTCCAGCTTCGCTGGCCGCCTGGTTACGGGATGCGCGCCCGCCGGTGGCACTAAGCGTGCGTTGACGACCACGCCCTACAGGGTCTTGCCCGGATCGTCTTCAGCCGCTGCCGCCTCCAGATGCAGCCAGCCAGTGGGGCCAGCAAGTCGGCGCGTCCGGCATCTGTTTGCGTGTTCTTCCCGGTCCGCGTCGACGGGTCTCCGCTGAAGGACTCGTTAGTGACGACATGCACGCCGGGTGTGGTCGCCCCGTGAAGATCCATTTCGTGAATACCGGTAATGCCGCTGGCGGTCCCGCCCCACAGCACCCAAGCTCGTGGTCAGTCACCTCGTACACGGTGGAGGTCACGGGAAGCCGGGGAAACTGCTCCAGCTTGCATGGAGACGCCCGTTCCATCGGTCCCTCGATATGCGCCCCGGTGATGTCGGTCTGCCAGGTGGTCCATGCGTTGACGTACCGTGGGTGGAGTCGCCACACCGTGAAATGTCGACCGGCGCCTGTATGCCGATCTCGTGCCTCGCGAGGACGAGGCGCCTTCTCGTCGACCGTGGATCGGAGTGCTCACGGCTGCCCGTCTCGCGCGCGCTTACGCGGCACCGTCCGGAACATGGAGGACGAGCACCGCCGCGTCCCCGCTGGGTATGCCGCATCCGTCACCTCCGTGATACTGCCATCGACGATGCAGCCTGATCAGTGCCTCAGCTGAGCACACACGTATGGATTTGAGTGTCGACCGGCGAACCGACTGGTGCGGCAGGCGCGCCAAAGACGGACAGCGAGCGACCCCGGGCGCTGGTCTCGAGGCGACCGAGGCACCGACGACCCGCGGTGGCGGTCGAGCACGCTTTCGAGCAAAGCGCGTCGCTTGCTTCCGGGTGGTTAACCCGCACCTGACCGCCACAGGCTCCGCCGAATCGAACAGTCGGCCCAGCTGGCCGTAGCTGGGTCCCACGATTCGGCAGTAGCGACGGGGAGAGCGGCGCAAGAGCGATCGCCGGATTGGGTCGCGCTTATCAGAAGCGGGCTGACACGGCACGGCGTTATGCGCGCGCACGCTCGAGCGCGCTCGCCCAGCATTGGGACGTTCGCGATATGGCAGGGCGCCGCCGGACAGCGGGACGTGGGGCCTCGTGGCGATCGCGTACATGTTCGGCGATCACACGCGTTTCGCGGCTATTGATCTCAATACACCGGGATCTTCGCCAGCGCAGGAACGCGGCGGCAACGCGCTCTAGCCATGACGACACGCTGACGCCGCCGTGCCGGACCGGGCTCTATAGTGCCGGCTGTGCGCGCTCGCACCCAGGCGCATTTGGCACTGGCAACTATCCGGGATCGTCCGGCACGTCCATCTCCTGCAAGCTGAAGAAATGTGAAGCTGCTGATCAACTCAATTCTTCTCAGGAACATGAGAAGTCAGATGACATGAACTCCCCCTACGAGAAACCTTCCCCTCAGCGGCCCCGTTCACACCGGACCAGCAGCGACTTGCGGGAGGGCGAGAAGCTGGCGATGCCGCAGGTCAGCGGCATCTTCGGCGCCGGCGGCGAGGACGTCTCCCGCAGCTGTCCTGGAGCGGCTTCCCTCAGAGACGACAGAGCTTCGTGGTCACGATGTGCGACCCTGAAGCGCCCACGGTCACCGGTTTCTGGCACTGGGCCGTGGTGAACATTCCCGCCAACGTCACCGAGCTGCCCGCAGGTGCAGGCGACGAGTCGGGCTCGGCGCTCCCGCCAGGCGCCTTTCAGCTCCCGAACGACGCCAGGCTGAAGCGCTACCGTCGGCGCCGGGCCTCCGGAGGGCACACGGGAGGCACCGCTACATCTTTGCGGTCCTCGCCCTCGCCGCCGAGAAGATCGAGATTGACAGAGAGGCGACGCCCGCCCTGCTGATGTTCAACCTGTTCAGCGGCACCCTTGGACGCGCCTTCCTCGAGGGCTGGTACGAGAGGGTAGGCCCTTCCTTCGGCACAACTCAGGAGCTGCAGGACGGACGTTCCTGGTCGTCTGAGCAGCAGCGTAGCTCCAATCGATAGCCGCGCAAGGAGTCTGAGCTGGCGGGGCGAGTCGAGACGGCTGCCACCACCCGATAGAACCCGCAGCCGAACCGACCCACCCATCCTGCTGACCTCCAACAAACCCTCGGCGCACGACGCCCATCAACCACACCGAAGGCACAAACCGACCTCGTCCTTCACGCTGCGGATCGTGCATCGGGTCGTACGGCCGATGATCTTCCGAGTTCGGCGCGGCGGAGGCCGCTCGCGGTAGTCGTTGCGGAGGAGTTTCCGCAGCTCCTTCGACGGTGTCGGCGCCCAGGGTCCCACCGTCATGGAGGCGGGCGGCGGCGCAGAATCCGGAGGCTGCTGTGACCGCACGAAACGCCTTGCGGCGGGATGATGAACGAATCCGAAACCGCAGGGAAACGGGCGGTGGTGAGACGTTGCCGGGCTCGCGTGGGGGCGCCAGCGAGGATGGCTGCGGGCGCTGCCCGCGATGCGGGGCTGCTGCCGATCGACCGGTCCCAGGTACCCGGCGGATGTGCTCGCCGGCGTGACGCTGGCCGCGCTGGGCATCCCCGAGGTTCTCGGGTACGCGAAGATCGCCGGGATGCCGGTGGTGACCGGCCTGTACACGATGCTGCTGCCGATGGCCGTGTTCGCCGTCCTCGGTTCGTCGCGCCACCTCGTGGTGGCCGCGGATTCCGGCTACCGCGGTCATACTCGCCGCCGCGCTTACCGGTCTCGCGGTGGCCGGGTCGCAGCGATACGTCCAGCTGGCCGGGCTCGCGGCCCTGCTGGCCGGGGCGATGCTGCTGCTTGCCCGGCTGGCCAGGCTTGGGTTCCTGGCGAATTTCCTTTCCCGCACCGTGCTGGTCGGGTTCCTTACTGGCGTCGGTATTCAGGTGGCTGCCGGCCAGCTCCCTGACATGCTCGGGGTAACCGCGGCGGGCAAACAGACCCCGGCCAGGCTCCTGGACACGGTGCGCGCGCTCCCGCACATAAATCGGGCAGACGTGGCAGTGTCGGCCGGGGTCATCCTGGTCGTGCTTGCGGCCCGCAAGATCACCCGCAGGATCCCGGGGCCGCTGATCGCGGTGATCATCGCGATCGGCGTGAGCCGGGCCGCGGATCTGGCCAGCCGCGGCGTGGCCGTAGTCGGGCCGGTCCCGCGCGGGCTTCCGAGCCTGGGGCTGCCGGCCCTGGGCTGGCAGGACGCCGCCGCGCTGCTCGGCGCCGCGGCGTCGATGTTCGTGGTCATCCTGGCACAGAGCGCGGCCACCTCGCGTGCCTACGCCGTGAAGTACGAGGAGGCGTTCAGCGAAGACACCGACCTGGTCGGCTTGGGCGCAGCCAATACTGTCGCCGCGTTGTCCGGTACGTTCGTCGTCAACGGTAGCCCGACCAAGGTGCAGATGGTCGACAGCGCGGGCGGGCGCAGCCAGCTGGCCCAGCTCACCACCGCCGCGGTGGTTCTCATTGTCCTTTTGCTGCTCACCGGGCCGCTCGCCTACCTGCCGACCGCCGCGCTGGCGGCGGTGGTCTTCCTCATTGCTATCGGGCTCATCGATGTCAGCGGGATGCGGCGCATCCTGGCCGCCCGGCGCCACGAGTTCGCCGTTGCCCTGCTCACGACGGCCGCGGTGGTGGTGCTGGGGGTCCGAGTACGGCATCGTGCTCGCCGTCATCGCCTCGATCATCGACCACCTGCGCCACAGCTACAACCCACGCAACGGCGTGCTGGTGAAGTCACCGGCCGGGCACTGGCAGCCTGCCCCGGTAGCGCCCGGCGCCCGGACCGAGGAAGGGCTGGTGGTCTACCGGTTCGGCACCAGCCTCTACTACGCCAACGCTTCCAGGCTCCTCGACGACGTCACGGCCCTGGTCGGCCACGGCGGCCCGCTGCGATGGATCGTTCTCGACTGCGCGGCCATCGGAGACATCGACTACACCGCATCCGCGGTCCTCACCAGGGTCATTGAACACGTTCACCAACGGCACGTCCGCTTCGTCGTTACCACCGTCCTCGGCCCGGTGCGCAAGCAGCTCGACCGCTACGGCATCAGCGCAGCCCTCGGCCCCAACGCCTACTACGACACCCCGGCGAGGCACTCGAGGCCTTCCACGCCGCAGAAGGGGTAAGCGGTGAGTAAACGGTGCCCGTAACATTCCGCTGCTAGTGCCGGCTAACGACGAGGTCGATCACGGACGAGGAGGACAACGCCGCCGGTGTGCGCGTGGGCGCCGCAGGTGCGTGAATATATTTGGACACGCGACACTAGGGCGCCTGGTCGAGGCGATAGCTGATGTTGTCGTGTACGGCGACGACGCCCGTAGTGTCGCGGATGACGTCGACCAACGGCTCGAACATGACCCGGCTGTCCAGTTGTCCGCGCAGCGTGACGACCCCATCGAGAACATCCACTTCGATCGTCGACGTGTCGATGAATAGCTGTCGTCTGATGAAGGAGATCACGTGTTCCCGGATGGCTTCGTCATCGCGGAGGAACACGCGCAAGGAGATCGGATCGAGTAACGATGCCGACAAGTTTGTCGTCGCTGTCGACGACGGGCAGGCGCCGCACGTGCTGGAGCGCGGCGACTCGGGCGGCGTGCGAGACGGGTGTATCGGGCCGAGTCGTAACGACGGGAGATGTCATCAGGTCGCGCGCGGTTTCCGCCTCCGCTTTGCGATGGGCGCGCGGCGTTTCTATGGTATCTGCCGACAGGTGCTGTGCAGGCCTCCCTACGCCGGCCACTTTGGCCAGCAGATCGGACTCCGACACGATGCCGAGGACATGCCGATCGGCGTCGATGACCGGCAAAGCGCTCACATGCGCACCCGCCAACGCTTCGATGATCTGTTTGAACGGTGAATCATCTCGGACCGATACCACCGGAGCTCGTCATGACGTCCGCAACGACGAGGTTGTCCAGCATCCAGGTTGACTCGGCCCGGCTGGATTCCGCCGGCTCGGTCGATGCTTCCACGGCAGCGAAGTACCGCGCGAGCGCGGAGGGACGAGACGCGGCATCCGAAGGTTCGCCGGCCGGCGAGCTTGCGGCCGCGGATGTCGGTGTCGGCTCAACAGGAGACATTTTGGGCTCACGTCCCTTCTCAGACGTTGAGGATTCTGCCATCGGTGCCGGTACGGTAGGGATCTTCTCCTCGGTGCGTGATGCGACAGCAAAACCAAGCCGGCGGATGACGTCGATCGTCGCGGTGTTGGCCGCGAGCACGTCGGCAACGAAATTGGTGACGCCGCACTGACGTGCCACATCGGCCAGGTGCTCTATGAGCAAGGTGCCGATTCCCTTGTGTTGGGCCTGATCATCAATGAGCACGGCGATCTCGGCGGGGGTGTCCGGCAGCCGCTCAAAGCTGGCCACGCCAACGATGTCGCCGCCGATCAGATCGGTGAAATCGGCGCTATGGAGAGTGACGATGCAACATTCGGTCAGTCAGGATGGCTCTTGCACAGTATCGCTCATTAGATCCCGCGTGCCGCGGAATCGTCCCGGTCGTCTTTCCAGTGCGGATTGAACGAGATCGATGCGGCGGCCAGTCTGCGCGATCTTGCTCTGCCTGCTCGGCGGCGGTGACGACGACCGCATCCGGTCCCAGAAAGCAGAGGCCTCGTGGCCGCTGTCGATCCAGCGGACCAGAAAAGCGCGCCGACCCATCGGGTCCATGCGCTTCGAGAACCATGGCCCGCCGGGGCGGCGCTGCTTGTCCGCAGCGGCCTTTGACGATGAGCCAGTCGCCGGTATGGGCCTCATGCTCTACCCTCCTCATACGTCACCCGCCGGTCGCGGGCGCCACAACAACCACTCGACCGGACCCGCGATCACGAGGTGAATACCGCCACTCGCCCACCGCTTTCCCTGGCGTGCTGATCGGTGTATCACCGTGGTGTACCGATGATCTTGAACGGCCCTGCCCGCCTGGGCGGTAAGCGTCGACAGAACGACTGGCTGGCAGCTTGCCTCCGGAACGAGCAGCATGACGGCGAATGTGGAAGGTCGTTGGTCGCGGCCGACAGCATCCCGTTCTGGCGCCGACCGACGCGGCCGCCTGTTCTAGAGCCCATGGCATCGGTCAAACCGACTGAGGCCTCACTCGATCGACCGTTGCGTCGGTATCCCACGGGTAGGCGCCGGTTTCGCCGTCGTGATCTGTGGGGAGGCATCGCCGGGATCGAGGGACTGCTGCGGCTGCGGCGGCTGGCCGGCGATCAGCTCGACATGATTCTGCTCAGCCCTGCCGATTATCTGGTCTACAGACCGCTGGCCGTACTCGAGCCGTTCGCGGCGGCGCGGCGCGCCGCTATTCGATCGAGCAGATAGCTGCCGATGCCGGCGTCCAGTGGGTGCGGGACGCGCTGGAGTGGTGGACTGAAATGAGCGAGTGGTGCACACGGTCGGCGGTCAGGAGCTGTCTTATGATGCCGTGCTGCTGGCAGTCGGTGGCCGTGAACTCCCGTCGTCTGCGCACACCGTCGTCTTCACCGGCCGCGACGCCGAGCGCACCTACGGCAGCGTCCTCGCCGCAGTCGACGTTGGCGACATCGGCCGCCTCGCCTTCATCCTGCCCGACGGTCCCACCTGGCCGCTGCCGCTGTATGAACTGGCATTGCTGACAGCACAACACGCTCGGGATGGCTGACCGGCGACTGAGATTGCGTTCGTCACGGCGGAGCCGAGGCCATTACACGCCTTTGGCGGTGACGCCGGCGAGGCGATGACGCGTCTGCTGAAGCAGGCTGGGGTTACCCTCTACACCGACTCCCGCGGGGACATCCCCGGGGCCGGGCACCTGATTCTGCAGCCGAGCGGCCTCGAGCTGTATCCGGACCGGATCGTGACGCTGCCGGCGATCACCGGGCCGAATATCCGCGGCATCCCCGGCTTTGCCCTCGACAGGTTTCTGCATCGTGGACGAGTTCTGCCGGGTGCGTGACACCGACGGGCGTATCTTCGCCGCCGGGGACGCGACCGACCTTGCCGGTCAAGCAGGGTGGGCGTCGGTGCGCAGCAGGCCGACACCGCTGCCGCCGGAATTGCCCACCTGGCCGGGGCGGCTGAAGCACCTGCCGTTGCGTCCCGGTGATCCGCGGGATGCCGCTAACCGGGCGGGACCCGCTCTACCTGGCCGCGCACCTCATCGCGGGGCGAGGCTGGCTGGCCCAGATCCTCGACAATCCACCCTGGCCGGTTGATGAGAAGGTGGTCGCGGAGGAACTCGGGCCCTACCTCGACGATTTGGAACGCTCAAGGCCGCAGCCGCCGGCCGGCTAGCTCCGTACTGGAGCCGCGCGACACGAAGCGAATCCACAGGTCTGTCGCGGGTGGCGCGTTCGAACAGGCGGACGCAATTGGCTGTCTCGGCAGCGCGCCACCTAGCGCCCCGCGTATGGGCTGAACATCCCGACCCCAAGGATGACTGCGCCGCCGACACGAAGGCAGCCGTTTGATTCGGCGCCAGCCAGGCACTGTGGCCTACCCATTGACTGCGGGACGGCGGAGACTTCGGGCATGGCCACTGACCCGCGGTCCGGGGTAACGATCCTCGAGGCGCACACGTGCTGGATGCTGCTGCGGTCCAGCGAAGTGGGGCGGCTCGCCGTTTCAGTGGCCGACCATCCCGACATCTTCCCGATCAACTACGTGATCGATCACGGGACAATCGTGTTCCGGACCGCCGAGGGCACGAAACTCGCCGCAGCGGTCACCTGCCCAAATGTCGCCTTTGAGGCGGACGGCTACGAACCGGAGGCGGGAGAGGCGTGGAGCGTCGTCGTTAAGGGCCGGGTGGAAGAGATCAAGAACATGTACGAGGTGCTCGATGCCATGGCCTTTCCGCTCTTCCCGTGGCACGCCGGACCCAAGCACCGGTTCGTCCGCATCGTGCCCGACGACATCAGCGGCCGCCGGTTCCGCATTGTCGACCCAGCATCGTGGCGCACGCCCCTTACCGATGCGCCGCATGCACCGCTCGAATAAGCGATTCGTCGTCGATGTCTTCACGGCCGGTCGGGATCCAGCGTTCGGGGCGCCGCGAGATGTTTCAGGCAACGGGTCGACCCGCGCTGGGTGACGCGGAAGATCCACTGATGTCTTTAGTGCCTGTGTCTTAGTGCGCGCGTCGCCGCTGTCTCCTTGGATGGTGTCATCTGTTGATCAGCGGCGTTCCTTCGTGTTCATGTGGCGCGTTTTCCTCGCAGTTCAGCGGACGCAGCGCTCTTGGGCACGGTCTCTGATGCCGCGCAGCATTTTCTGGCTCATGATGAAACTGATGATCTCGACCGGCTCCACGAGCAGCGAGGACCAGGGGCGTGAGTATTCGTAGCGTTCCCGCACGATGAGCCGGGTTATTCCGTCCGGCTTCTCGCGCAGGACGAAGGCCCAGGTGGAGTCATAGGGCGGCGGCGTCCGACCCAGGGGGACCGCGCCCCGCAAGACGAGGGCTCGTCCTGGCTCGACGTGAGCCACAAGGAGGCCGACGCCGGGGTAGAGGTTGACTTCGCCGCCGACGTTGATGCTCTGCCACTCGGGAACGATCCGATCAGCGCTGTGGATGTCACAGCCGACGAGGTTCTCCAGGAAGTCATAGCTGTAGAAGCCCCCACGGCCCTGTCCGAGCTGGGCCAGCCATGGCCAGATACCCTCAGCGGAGCCGCGAATCGTGATTGCCCGGGTCGCGGTCAGGTCCGCCCGACGCAGGAGCTCATCACCGGGTAGCGCAATCGCCATCTCGTCGTCGGTCGCGCCCCAGTACAGGTAGCGCCTCCTCAGAAGGGTGGCCACCGCCGCGGCTGCGGTTGCCGCGATGAGTGATCGCATGCCTGGTGCTGGTTCGCGTCTCATTGCAGCTCCTGAAATGTCTCATCCGGACCGTCGGTGGGGGACGAGGTTGTCTGGGACGGATGGGGCATCGAGGGTGGTGATCTCGTAGCGGAAGCACTCACCCGCCGCCCACCGGTCGGTCCCGAAATGACAGCCGAGACGCCCCGCGCTGGGGATGGTAAGGCCGGCGAAGCAGCGGCAGCCGGTGATCTCGCCGCCAAACGATGCCAGGCCCACGTGCCGGTCCGGTCGGGATCGCCCCACCGGTCGAGGACGATCGGCCGGATCCGCCCTTCGGGGTCTGGGGCTTGAGATCTTGGGCGTCATCGGACCGCACCGGAGCCGGGAGGGGCAGCTGGTGCCAGGACGGCAGCGGTGTGGATGAGCCGTCGGAGGTCGGCGGTGAAGCGGGTAGCGGGTGCACCGTCGACGACGTTGTGGTCGATCGTGACGGTGAGGTCAAGGACGTCTCGTACCTCGATGCGGTCGCCGATGGCGCGGGGCCGTTTGCTGAATCCGCCGACAACGACGACGAGGGAGGCCAGGGTGGGCGGGGCGATGGCAAAGCCGCCGCCGTCAGCGAACATGCCCACTGCGGTGACCTGCACCGTTCCGGTGGCGAGATGGACGCGGCGGGAGCGGCTCATCACCGCGTAAGCAATACGTAACCGGAACGCCACATCGAGCGTTACGTATTGCCAATGTTCGGCCAAGCCACTCCCCGCGAGCTTCCGCTCGCACAGAATACATTGACTTCGAAACGAATCAGGATCTGAGCGAATGCCGTAAGGGCAATACGCTTCTATGTAGTCAGCGCTTGCTTGTCGCGTACTCGCGCTCTTGATCCCAAATACCCTGAATCATCCGCGTCGTCCTCTTCCGGTCAAATACGTCGATCGCGTGAAATTGGTCGATGAACATGGAGTCGGTCGGACTTATGGATTTGTATACGTGCTCGCAGTTTCGTTGGGAGAAGTTACGGCCAAATGGGTCTGCGTAGATGACCGTGTCGCCAGAGAACGTTACGACCATACTTGGCGACTCTGCACAAGATGAATCCCATTGCACGGCGGCACATTACATGCGGGTTGTCGGGTCGAAATTTATCTGAGTAATTCACCAAGAGCTGTCGTCAATGTCGGCATACCACGGATCATCAACGGTGTTCGTTACGGTAAACATGACGCTGCGACACGCTGTTATCCAGACACACCACCGGGACTTGATCGTTCTCAATCTGCCGAATTGTGACATTGTGGGCACCGGGCGAGGCGCCACCTGGGACTGTTCTCGTAGCGCTAAATGCCGACTGATACTCGTCGATGAAATGGCGGCAGAAAAGTGCTATCCCAAATGATGGAATACTTTTACAAACGTATTGAACTCGCCGTGGCCAATTCGCCAGGTTGATCGTGAATCGGGGAGCCGGCACCGCCACAGGATGGCCGTATCATCGCAGCCTGACAGGCTACCCCAGTGGCGTGAGAGCCTGTGTTGTCGCCAGGAGGATTGTGCAGAGCGTGGTACGTAGGCGCAATGAAATGCCCTCCGCTTCAGAGGGTAAATCCGGAAGTTGGGGCGTTCGCAAGTGAAATATTCACAGTATGTTGAGGCCGATCGTTTTGAACCACCGCCTGGACTGAGATCGCTACAGGACGTGCCGGGCGTACGATGCCCGCTTCCGCTGCCAGCCGCCGAGCAGCTTTCTGGCCCCCGATTCCGAGGCCGCTGCATGTGCGCCATTGACTGGTCGTGTCCAGTCTCGCGACCATTCGACTTGTCGCCATCCTCCTCGCCGCGTTCATCGCGCGGTCCGCGTCCGCAACCGACACAGCATTGTTCCAACGCCAGAACGACCTCAGCGGGTATCCGTACAAGATCGCGACCGGACTTGCGCCTGACCTGACCGCGAACGCCGAACCTGACCTGAAGGAACCACGCGAGGTCAAGTCTCCGCGCGGTACTCCCCATCAATGTCTACGACCTGAAGTGGACCTTTGGCGGCGACCGAAGCCGGATTCCAGGCAAGTTGGTGTGCAGGCAGGTGATCGGCTGTACTTTGCGTATGGCACTCATTGCAGAACACTGGCGTGGGGCCTTTTCGCGTGTTCCAAAAGCCTGACCTGCCTGGATATCCAATCGGCGTCGTGAACGCGAGCTGCTTCGCCATCGGCAGAAGAGAACGAATCGTGACGTTTGGGAAGTCGGCGCCGCGGTGGTGGTACTGACGACAAACCAACGGTTACGGCTGCCATTACTCCATGTCGTGACAAGAAATTGGCACACAAGCATGCGCGGGGCTACGTTCCCATGGATGAGTGTGCGGCGGCAGTCTCCGGCAGGTAAAGCCGAACGGCGCAATCCCTGAGGATGGCTATGACGAGTACTTCCGTCTCAAGGTCGTCGCGCACGGCAGAAACGTCATCATCCACTACCCGGGTACGACAAGGATTCCTATGACGGAACGGGCATGCGGCTCAACGACGATCTGATTTTCGGTTCCGGGGCACAAGCGCGGATGGTGGCGTCGGGCAATTACGACTTCAAGGGTCGGCAGATGGTCGGACCTACGCACCCACCGGACAGTGAGGGCTGCGATCGAGATTCGATGTATCGGACGAGGCCACGCTCGCGCGCCCGGGCCTGGCGCACCTAGCGTCGTTTGAGAACCCTGTCGTGCCGAGACCGTCGTAACACGCAAGACCGTGCTGGACGCTCCGACGTGCCACATCGGGTCAGCGCCCCGCGCGTGCTCACATTGCCGTGTGGCAACCTTCCTACGCCGACACGATCCGTGCCCACGGCTCCGATTCGTGGCGTGTGCCCCCAGCCAGCCCGCAGCGCTCGAGCACCCTCGCAACGCCTCCACGACAAGCCCCCTAGGGGCAGGTAGCCCGACCGCTGGAGGCACACCACCGCTGGCATCGATGTTGCGTGCAGCACTCACTCACCGTGCCGTCGACGTCATTCTTTACTCTGGCTCTGCGCCCGGCCGCACGATGCACCACCACCCGTGCGTGGTGTCACCGCAGAAGATGCGAATGGAGGACCTTGTAATGCGTACGCTTTTATGCGTTCTCTTCTGCGACCGAGCGGGATGACATCCGCACACAAGTCACCATGGATCGGATTGCGTTTTGCCCGGTTCCAAGCTGCACAGGACGATTGAACGCGTCGAGAGCCGGCTTGTAGAAACGACGTTTGCTGTTGCATCGCCGGCGATGTGTCCGGTCTGTGGTGGCATAGCTTCTGATTTCGACGCGTACCCTCTGACATGATGGGACACTATCTTCCTCCTGCGGCCCTACTCCGATGCGGAGAAGCGCGATTCGTGCAGAGCCGTGCGGCACCACGGATCTTCGCCGCCCTGATCCGCGATGCCACGCGCAGCTGGCATTCGCAATGGCGGATGACGCCTCGCGCTATGTAGTGCGGATCGCACTGTGCGAGGTGTGGTGGTGTTGGGATGGGATTTCTGAACCACGTACTGAGCTGCAAGAGGTTTCCAGGATAGCAGGCTCGCCGGGAGACACCGGCGAGCACGGTTATGGCGATTGCCTCAGATTGCGAACGCAGTCGACTGATGTCGCTAGTGGCGCACACACGATTCACATGGAGTTACCGCTCGACCTCCCGGACGGATTCCTCCAGCTGTGACGCGACACTGGTAAATGCACAGGGGGAGTTCCGTGATCCATCGCTGTCTCCGCAACATTGTCTTGCTCGCTCTTGTCCTGATGGTTGGTTTCATGCTCGGTTGCGACTGCTTCCGTGCCAGCCGAATTCCAAATATTGCGAACGTTACGCTGAATGCCGTCTGGGCCGAGGAGTTGACGGTTACCGTCAACGGCGGCAGCACGGGTCAACTTTTCTCTGTTTCCGGTGGTGCTGCCGACGGCGACGTCCCTGTATCCATCACAACACAGTGGACGCTGGGGCCACCTGGTACGACGGTTGCTCTCTTACGGTTACTTCGACTCGCCGTTGAGTGCCCCGGAGCGACGGCGCTGGCAACAACATCAGCCCGTCGAAGTGATGGGTCGGATGACCAGCGGCCTGCCTGCCACCCTTCCCTGGCTCAGACGAACCAGCTGGGTCCGCGGCTGGCAGCCCTGCTGTTCGATCAAGTGGTCGCGCTGACCAATCTCAGCTCGAGCCGCAACGACAACCTGATCTGCGCACGCCCTTGGCCGGAGTGCCGCAGCTTCCGTCCGGTAGCTACACCGGCGTGCCCGTCTGCGGGCACAGGCTCTGTAGCGCGAATCGTGTCCATACGAAGGAGTGGTGCTACTGCCGCCGCCGGTGGGCGCCCGTTGCCTGCGCCCGGCACAGAGCACAACCCATCGAGTCGGCTGACCGTCGTGGAGTGTTGTGGGTCACGAGCCACTTCGCACTCGTCATATATCACACACGTCCGACCGGGCGTTGGTGAGGATCACGGCATGCGCTCAATTGCCAAGAAGCGGCCACCAAGCTGATGACGGTTCCGTGCCCTTGGTGTCGGCCCATGCGTGCAACTTCTCAATGAATTCACGTGACGATATGGAAGCAGGGATCTTGCACAGGTCTCGGTCACCGATCGTCATCGCGTTCCAGCGAGACGAACAGGGACGACCGTGGCATCCGGAGTGCCTGAAGCACCGCAGGCCACGATGGTCCCACCGATACTCTGATTCTGGAAGACACGGAGTTCACCATGATTCGTCCCGTTTTTGTCGTGGATCATAGTCGGCTGGTACTGGTGTTCCTTGCACGGAATGCGGAGTTCTGGTATACGCCTCCGTGCTATTTCGACCAACGGCACGCACAGTGTCGCTTGAATGAGGCCGCCACTTTCGGCCTCGCTCTCCACCACAGGCGTCACGGCTACCGATCGCTTTGCTCGGTCGGGTGTTCCGGATAGCGGCCGCGACTGGCGACTCTTGACGGAGCGACGCATGTCCCCGAGGTATCGTTTGGTGTTGGCAGCTTCTCTCGGCGTGCCGGAAGCCGACCGAAGAGCACCACTTCTAGGGGTTAGACTATTGCCGTAGCGGCGCACCGAACAACTGCGGCGTTTCAGCCATCGCGGGTCTCGGGGTAAGGGCTAGCATTGGCGTGCTCGCGCAGCGGTAGATGAAGCAATGGGACCCTTGGTTCCGAAGTGGCAGGGCCTAGTGCTTGAGCGAACAGTGTCCCATGTGCCCGGTGCTGTTGCTCATCGGGATGCGGTGGCCGCGAAGAACCACGCGCGGCGCGGTGCGATGGCACGGGCACGAACAAGCCGTCGCGGCATCAGTCTCCCCGCAGAGCTGTACGCGAAGTGAGACAAGTCTCACTGTGCCCCAGCACCCGCACCACGAACTGCCTCGTCCGGTGCGGGTGCGATGCCCCACGTCCGACTCGCCCCCTGTGTTGGCAATGAAGCAGTGGGTGGAAACGCCCGCGCTTCTCTTCACGGCTCAGGCCGCAACAGCAGCCAATGACCGTGGCAATCGCCATGGCATCGATCAAGGCGAGTGCTGCAAGTCGCGTCAGACGACTGACCCAGTGCATGCACTACCAAGCGCACGCTCCGCACAGCTACCGAGCTGGTTTCCGTGCTCTGCGAACAGCACGACTAACGGCGGGCCATATATCGTGAAACGATGCGAAAATTTGTACGTACCATGTTGGTCGACGATCAGCGGGCTCATTCGTGCGGGCGTGAGAAGGATTGTCGAGGAGCAGCCAGATCTTTCTGTCGTGGCCGAGATTGGTGACGGCGATGCGGTTATTCCTGCCCCAGAGCTGCATGATCCCGACCTGCTCGTCCTGACTTGAGCATGCCCGGTCGGGACGCATTCGAGATCCTGAACGCGGTCTGTGGCAGCCCGCCCAATGCCGTGTCCGTGCTTCCATGCACGCCAATCAAGCGTACGTGGAGCGCGCTGTGCGGGCAGGAGCGGCGGGCTACGTACTGAAAGACTCGGCGGTGCAGGATCTCGTTCCAGGCATCAGAGCCGTGATGAGTGGTTTCGCGTTCTACAGCCCTACCATCCAGTTTGCTGGCGATGCTGGTGCGCAGTCCGGATGAACGCGCCAGGGCTCGCGCAACTGACCGACCGGAACCTTAATATCTTGCGCCGGGTGGCTCGGGGCGCAACACATCGAAGGCGATCGCCTCCGAGCTCGGCATCAGCATACGCACAGTTGATGCCCACCGCGCGAGCGTGATGCGCAAGCTCGACCTCAAGTCGGTAGCGCTACTCACGTGCAGTTTAGATTCATGAGGGCCTTCTCGACGACGACTAGGCCCTCGGGAACCACCGACCGGTTTCGGAACATGCCAATAGATTGAGACTGCAGCGCAACGCTAGTGTACGAGAGCGCGTGCACACACGGTTGCCTCCCCACCGACAGACCATCTCGCGAAGCACCGGGGACCAAGCTTACAGGCAGTCACAAGGTTTGTGCGTTCGCATGCATGGAAGGCGTCCCAATCGGCTGACGAGCCGCGATGTCTGGTCACCAGTGCAGGTAGGGAGCGCCCGGCACCCCTGAATCAAGAATCCCATTATCGCCACCATGTGGACCTCATCTGCAGTGCCCTCAGCCGAGCTTGGCGACCGCTGCGACCGCTGGCCCACGCCGCCTCTCGCCGACCCTTAGCGGCTATGGAACGGACCCTCAGCCCCCTGCAGCAACCAGCGTACGCGGCCCGTGTACTCGGCGTCCGGGGCCGACTTGTGGCTCGCAGCAGTTCGGCCAGCGCACAAGCGTTCGTATGGGATCGCCGTGATACGGACGGGAAGCGCGTTGGAGCTGGATCTACTTCGCGCGGCTGGAGGGCGCCACAGGATTCCCACCTGGTAGCGGTTCGCCTGGTTGCAGTAGGTGGCCTGAACGGCTGTGGGCTCGCATCGTCGCCCAGGTGCCGGAGCGGAACTTGACGGTGCGTTCATCGACAGACGATAGCCGCCATGCGTATTAGCAATACGTGCAACTGAACGAAGTACATCGA
>ERZ1370068.6397-contig-5380_pt1 | contig 88675 bp, 125 predicted proteins | sample MGYA00561227_ERZ1370068 | MGnify/ENA primary metagenome ERZ1370068 (study PRJEB38410, sample SAMEA6850437) | metagenome | study: Metagenomic assessment of the ecological functions of the soil: analysis of the soil microbiota associated with the...
TTACGAGCCGAGCGAGCTCGTGCTTGTCGGCCGCCTCCGGCACGCCGCTCGACGACATCCGCAACATTCTCGCCGAGCACGGCCAGCAGCTCGCCTTCGAGCCGATCGATCTCGGGCCCGGTGCTCGGCACGCACCCCGGCCAGTCCTCGATCGGCGGGGTGTTCGCCACCAACCTCTCCGGCAGCCGCCGCATCCAGGTTGGCGCCGCGCGCGATCATCTGCTCGGGGTCGCTTGCGTCAACGGCTGGGGCGAGCCCTTCAAGTCCGGCGGCCGCGTCATGAAGAATGTCACCGGCTACGATCTGTGCAAGGCGGTGGCCGGCTCATGGGGCACGCTCGCGGTGGTGACCGAGGTCACCATGAAGGTGCTCCCGGTCAGCGGCGGAGACCGCGCACGTTGCTCTGCGTCGGCCTGCCGGACCAGACCGCCGTCGATGTGATGACGCTTTGCCTCGGCACGCCGTTCGAGGTCTCAGGCACCGTGCATCTGCAAGCCCCGCTCGCCGCGAAGCTGTCCGACCCCGACATCGCCAGGATGCGGCGCCGCGGTCACCGCCATCAGGGTCGAGAATTTCCCGAGCGCCGCGCGCTACCGCGTCCGGCCGCCTGAAGCAGATCGGCTCGCCGCCTATTCGCCGGCGGTCGAGCTCGACAATGCGCGGAGCCGGGCCTTCTGGGAGGAGATCAGGACGCTTGCGCATGTTCGCCGGCTCAGACCGTCCGCTCTGGCGCATCTCCACCATCCCATCGCGCGCAGCCAAGCTCGTTGCCATCGTCGCCCGCACGCTCGACATCCGCGTGGCCTTACGATTGGTCCGGCGGGCTGATCTGGCTCGAGACGCCGCCCACCTCCGACGCCGGCACCGTCGAGATCCGCCGCGCCATCGCCGAATATCGGCGGCCACGCCACGCTGATCCGCGCCGAGCGCGGCGACGCGGGCGAGCGTCGAGGTGTTTCAGCCGCTCGACCCGCCGCTCGCGGCGCTTGACCGCGCGGCTCAAAGCGAGCCTTCGATCCAGCCGGCATTCTCAATCCCGGCCGCATGTATCCGGGCTCTAGGCGCCATCATGCACACCAATTTCTCCCACGAGCAGCTGCAGGACCCGACCATCGCCCGCGCCGATGCCATGCTCAGCGCTGCGTCCATTGCGGCTTCTGCACCGCCACCTGCCCGACCTATGTGCTGCTCGGCGATGAGCGCGATTCCCCGCGCGGCCGCATCTACCTCATCAAGGAGATGTTCGAGCAGGGCGCGGTCACCCCGCCGATCACCCACCACATCGACCGGTGCCTCTCCTGCCTCTCCTGCATGACCACCTGCCCGAGCGGGGTGGACTACATGCATCTCGTCGATCTCGCGCGGGTCCGCATCGAGCACAAGGACGCTCGCCGGGCCAGCGCGCCACGCGCTGGCTTGTCGCCAAGGTGCTGCCCAATCCGCGGCCGCTTCCGCGTGGCCCTGCTGTTTGGCTCGCTCGCTCGCCCGTTCCGCGGGCTCATCTCGGCGCTCGGCATGAAGACCGGCGCCGCGGCGCTGGCGCTCGCGCCGTCGCGCGCTGCCGTCTCTGAGAACGCCCAAGCCGGAGCCGATCGTTCGCCCGGCGGAGGACCCGGTGAAGCGCGTAGCGCTCCTGCTCGGCTGCGTGCAGGAGGTGCTCGAGCCCTCGATCAACCAGCGCCGCTATCAGGCTGCTCCGGCGCCACGGCGTCGAGGTGTTGATGCCGAGCGAGGAGGCCTGCTGCGGCGCGTGCAGCATCATCTCGGCCGGGAGAACGAGACGCACGATAGGCGGCGCGGCGCAATGTCGATGCCTGGTCGAGCGCGCTCCGCGAGAGGCCGCCTCGACGCCATTCTCACCACCGCCTCGGGCTGCGGCACCATGGTCAAGGATTACGGCCATCTGCTCGCCCGCGACCGCGGCTATGCCGAGCGCGCCACCGAGATCGCCGAGGCTCGCCCGCGACATCACCGAGTTCATCTATGAGCTTGGGCTGCTCCCGCCGCTTGCCTGGACCAGCCTTGCGCGTCGCCTATCACTCCGCCTGCTCGCTCGAGCACGGCCAGCAAGTTAGCGACGAGCCTGCCGCGCGCTGCTCAGCAGGCCGGCTTACACCGTGCTCGACGATCCCCGAAGGCCATATCTGCTGCGGCTCGGCCGGCACCTACAATCTGCTCCAGCCTGAGCTCGCCGGCCAATTGCGCGAGCGGAAGCTCGCAAACATCGCCAGCGTGAAGCCCGACCTCATCGCCACCGGCAATATCGGCTGCATCACCCAGCTTCAGCGCGGCAGCCACAGTTCCCGTCGTGCACACCATCGAGCTGCTCGACTGGGCGACCGGCGGCCCGTGCCCAAGGCGCTGGAGAAGCTCAAATCCAAGGTGCACCCGCTCGAGAGCCTGCTGGAGCTCGCCGGCGCCGAGGTAGCGGCTAGCGGTCCAACTGTCACGACGCACAACCTATTGGTATGAGCGGCCCCCTCCGGGTGCAGCTCATGTCGTGGTCCCGAGCGGCTATGACGAGACGCATTTTGCGATCGCCGGATCAAGTTCGGAGGCGATCGTCGTAGAGCTGGATCCCAATCGGCTTGAGACATTGTTGGAGCGGCCGGCCTCGGCGTCAACCGACACACTGGCCCCGCAGATCGTGGTACGGGATCGCATATGGCGATGCTGCTCAGGGCAATGGCATCAGAGGTCGCTCAGGGCTGTCCCGCCGGCGCCCTCTACGGGCGGCTTTGTCTCTGGCGTTGGCGACTTATCTCGAGCGAAGATTTTCGGTGAAGGGTCGCGCCGGAAGAAAACACCTGAGGTTGGTCTGGGCCGGTAGACCGTCGCTTGCTGGGCGCACCCCTATGGGCTAGAAGCCGCGAAGCCAGAGCCAAGCCGTCAACCGCCAATCCCATGAGCAAGAAAGACGAGCCGGTCCGCCCCGAGGCCCGCCTGCCGAAGGGCCTATACGACACGCCCGCGAGCGAGCTTCGCGCGACGGAGCACATGCTCGCCAAGATCAGGGACGTGTTCGAGCGCTACGGCTTCGAGCCGCTCGGACACGCCGGCCATCGAATATACCGACGCGCTCGGCAAGTTCCTGCCCGACCAGGACCGGCCGAACGAGGGTGTGTTCTCCTTCAAGGACGACGACGATCAGTGGCTGTCGCTCCGCTACGACCTGACCGCGCCGCTCGCCCGCTACGTCGCCGAGAATTACCAGAACCTGCCGAAGCCCTTCCGCCGCTATCAGGTTGGCCCTGTGTGGCGGAACGAGAAGCCGGGCCCGGGCCGCTTCCGCCAATTCACCCAGTTCGATGCCGACACGGTCGGCGCCAGCGTCGGTCGCCGCCGACGCCGAGCTCTGCATGCTCGCCGCCGACACGCTGGAAGCGCTCGGCATCCCGCGCGGGCAATATGTGGTGAAGGTCAACAACCGCAAGATTCTGGACGGCTTGATGGACGCCATTGGACTCGGCGGTCGACGAGAATGCTGGAAGACGACTCTCGATCCTCCGCTCGATCGACAAGCTAGACCGACTAGGGGCCTGATGGCGTTCGCGAGATTGCTCGGTCAAGGACGCACGGACGAGAGCGGCGACTTCACCATATGGCGCCCGGCTCGATGAATCGGCGATCAACACAATAATGTCGTTCCTAGATTCCGACTGGCGGCGCAGGTGAGCCAGAGACGGACGCTGTCCAACTTGTATGGCACGCAATGACTTGGTCGCTGAAGGCTTCGGATGAAATTGTCGCTATCGGCAAACTGGCCAAGAGTGCTGGCTACGGTTTAGATCGGATCAGGCTCGACCCCTCCGTCGTCCGCGGCCTCGAATATTACACCGGGCCCGTCTTCGAAGCCGAGCTGACTGCGCCCATCAAAGACGAGCGCGGCCAGCCGATCCGCCTCGGCTCGGTGGTGAGCGGCGGCCGCTATGATGGTCTCGTCGAGCGCTTCACCGGCGAGAAGGTTCCCGCCACCGGCGTCTCCATCGGCGTGTCGCGCCTCCTTTACGGACTGAAGACTCTCGGCAAGATTCCCGCCGAGACCGTGCAAGGCCCGGTCGTCGTGCTGGTGCTCGATCGCGACCGCATCGCCGACTACCAGAAGATGGCGCAAGACCTCCGCAACGCCGGCATCCGCGCCGAGCTTTATCTCGGCGAGTCCGGCATGAAGGCGCAGATGAAATATGCCGACAAGCGCGGCAGCCCTTGCGTCGTCATCCAGGGCGGCGACGAGAAGGCAAAGGGCGAAGTGCAGATCAAGGATTTGATCCTCGGCGCCACGCTCACCTCGATCAAGGACCGCGACGACTATCTCAAGAAGCAAGCCGAGGCTCAGTTCGCCGTGCCTGAGGCCGATCTCGTCAAGGAAGTCCGGCGCGTGCTAGACCGCCACAAATCCTAAAGTAGTTCCCCTGTAATGAAAACCAACAACGCGTCATGGCCGGGCTTGTCCCGGCCATCCACGTCTCCCTTGTTATGCCCGCGAAGGCGGGCATCCAGTAACCACAGGTCTCATTTGTCTCGGAACGCCGGATTACTGGATTGCCCGGTCGGGCCGGGCAATGACAATGAAATTTCGTGGATGCCCGGCACTTCGGCCGGGCATGACCGTCAATCTTGCGACGCTGAGTGAACCCATGGCCGCGGAATCGGCGCGAAAATTCGAGGCTCTCGAAGCCCAGGCCGCCACCTTGCTCGAAATCTTCCGGCGAGGCGGCTACGAGCAGGTTGCGCCATCCATCATCCAGCCGGCCGACATCCTTCTCGATCAGATCGGCGAGGCGATCAGAGGCCGCACCTACGTCTTCACCGATCTCTCCGGCGAAGAGCTATGTCTCAGGCCAGACCTCACCGTGCCGGTGTCGCGGCTTTATCTCGAGCGTCACCCGCGCGCCGATGCGCCCGCCCGCTATTGCTATAACGGCCCTGCCTTCCGCTTCCAGCCCAAGGGCGCGAAGCGGCACGCATCCGCGCGAGTTCCGCCAGGCCGGCATCGAATGCTTCGGCGTCGCCGACCGCGATAAGCGCCGATGCCGAGGTGGTTTTGCTCGTCGCCGATGCGGTGACGCAGCGCCGGGCTGAAGCAGTTCCGCTTCCGCTTCGGCGACATTGCCCTCTTCTACGCGCTGCTCGATGCGCTGTCGCTGCCGGAGCGCTGGCGGCTCAAGCTCCGCCACTATTTCTGGCGGCCGCCTGCCTTCCATGCGCTCTTGTCGCGGCTCGCCAAGGGCGAAGCCCCAAACCATGAAGGCCCGGTCGCCGCGCTTGCCGCCACGCTTGCCGCCGAGGACCCGGCCCGCGCCGAGGAGCTGGTCGCCAATTACCTCGAGACGAACGGCTTGCCTTTGTCGGGCAACCGCACGCTTGGCGAGATCACCGAGCGGCTGCTCGACCACGCCGCCGATCTCCGCTCCGAGCCTTTGCCACGCGAGGTGGCGACCGTCATCGACTATTACCTCGCGGTCGAAGCGTCCCCGCGCGAGGCGATCGACCGCATCGCCATGATCGCCAAGGGCGCAGGCATCGACCTTGGGCCCGCGCTCTACGTGCTGTCCCGCCGCTTCGACCTGTTGCAGGAGCGCGGCATCGACATCGGCGCCGCGAGCTTCGCCACCGAGTTCGGCCGCGACCTCGAATATTATTCGGGCCTCGTGTTTCAGATCGAAACTGCCGGCGACAGAACGAGCCCGATTGCCGGCGGCGGCCGCTATGACGGGCTGCTCCGCTCGGTCGGCGCGCCGAGTCGAGGTTCCCGCGGTCGGCTCTGCCATCCACACCGAGCGGCTGCTTGCGGCAATCGAGGGAGAGTCGTGATGGCCGCGACGCTCACCATCGCCGTCCCTCCAAGGGTCGCCTCAAGGACAACGCCGCTTCTCTGTTCGAGCGGGCTGGTCTCGCCTTGCGCAAGACCGGGCACGAGCGCGGCTATAGCGGCGTGATGCAGGGGCTCGACGGCGTCGAGGTTGCGTTCCTCTCCGCCGCCGAGATCGTGCATCAGCTCGAGGTCGGGCCGCGTGCATATGGGCGTGACCGGCGAGGATCTGATCCGCGAGACGCTTCCCGATGTCGAGGCAAGCGTGGAGTTCTTGCGCACCGCTCGGCTTCGGCCGCGCCGACGTGGTGGTGGCCGTGCCGGATTGCTGGATCGATGTCGCCCGCATGGCCGATCTCGAGGACGTTGCCGCGCAGTTCGCCCGAGCGCATGGCAGGCGGCTGCGCGTCGCCACCAAATATCTGAATCTGACCCGCCGCTTCTTCGCCAAGGCCGGCGTCGCCGGCTACCGCATCGTGGAGAGCGTCGGCGCCACGGAAGGCACGCCCGCCGCCGGCACCGCCGAGCTGATCGTCGACATCACCACCACCGGCACCACGCTCAAGGCCAATCATTTGAAGGTGCTTGAGGATGGCCTGATCCTGCAGTCGCAGGCCCAGCTCTTTGCCGCCCGCAACGCGGACTGGACCGAGGGCGCGCGCGGCTTGCGCAACGCCATCCTGGACCGACCTCTCCAAGGCGGTCTGAGGGGAGGGACCAGACATGCTCGCCCGCCTCGCCCTTTCCGCCCTGATTCTGCTGGTGCTGGCTTGCTCCGGCCTTGGCCGCGCCCGCGCGCATCATCATTCTGCGCCACGGCGAGAAGGCAGGTGCCTGGAAGCTTTGCGGCGTCGGTCAGGCGCGGGCCGATGCGCTCGCCGCCACCTATCTCGGCCGCAACGCCGCGCAATCGCTGTTCGCAGCGGGCGAGGAGCCTGCCGCCTTCCTCGCCATCACGCTGCATACGCTGGAGCTTGCCGCCCCTGCCGCCGCGACCTGGGATCTGCCAGTCACCATGTTCTCCGTCCTCCCGCAGAAGGGCGCTGATGTTTTCGATAAGGCCTTCGATCGCCGAACCCAGGAGGCCGCGGCGGAGCTGCTCGCCAATCCGGCCTGGCAGGGAAAGACGGTGGTGATGGTGTGGGAGCACAAGCATATCGCCAATGCAAAGCTCGTGGCGAAATCTCCGGGCGAGGCGGTGACGCTCCGCCAGCTCCTGCAGCTCGATAGGCTGAAAGACGTGCCGGAGACCTGGCCCTCCGGCAACTACGACTATTTCTGGATCGTCGATTACGCTGGCGGTTCCGGCACGCCGACCGGCTTTCGCATGGTGAAGCAGGCGTTCGAGGGGCGTTATGCGAAGCTTCCCGCGAACGACTGGGGCGCTCCGAACGGGCTAACGTCGGACAGCCAGTGCGATCTGAAGGGAGCTGAGTGAAGGCTTTCGTCAGGCGAGGCTGAGGCCCATTTCCTCGGCATCGCGCGCGCCTTCATCGGGAGAGACAGGCATGAGCCGGTGGCGGCCCTTGCCGTCCGGCTTCAGCGCGAGGAAGCGCTCATGGAAGACCACGAGGCTCGAGCGGTGGCCGATCGACACGATGGCGGCGTCAGGCAGGCGCTCGAGCAGCAGGCGATAGAGCATGCCCTCGGCAGGCTCGTCGAGCGCGGCCGTCGCCTCGTCGAGAAACAGCCAGTCAGGCTTCTGTAGAAGGGCGCGGGCGATCGACAGCCTCTGCTGCTCGCCCATGGAAAGCCGGTCGGCCCAATAAGGCGGTCTCGTCGAGCGCCTCGCGCAAATGCCCAAGGCCGGTCGCGTCCAACACCTCATCGATCTCGTCCGGCGTGAAGGCGTGGTCAGGCCCAGGGTAGGCAAGCGCCCCGCGCAAAGTACCGAGCGGCAGATAAGGCCTCTGCGGCAAGACCAGGAGCTTCGCGCCTTGCGGGAGGCGGATGGTGCCGGCGCCGAACGGCCACACCCCGCCGAGCGCCCGGAACAGGCTCGTCTTGCCCGATCCCGACGGGCCGGTGACCAGCACGCGCTCGGCAGGTCCGATGGCGAGGCCTGAAGCGTGCACGATCTCCTCGCCGGTCGGCAGGCTGACGGTGAGCTCGTCGGCAGCCATGGCCGTGCCGCCGTCGCTCACGAGCTGGACCCGCGGCGCCTCGGTGTCGAGCCCCTTGGCCCAGTCCATCGAAGCGTCGAAGCCGGCAAGCCGGTTCAACACCGCCTTCCAATCGGCGATGTCGGAATACGCCTTGACGAAGAAGGACAGCGCGCCCTGCACCTGGCCGAAGGCCGAGGCGATCTGCATCAATCCGCCGAGCATCATGGAGCCCGCAGAAATAGAGCGGGCTCACCACGATGAAGGGGAAGATGACGGCGACTTGCGAATAGCCGGCGGTCAAGAAGGTCAGCCGCTTGGTGCGCTGCATGATGCCGTACCAATTGCCGACCACGCGGCTGAAGCGGTCGAGCAGCCGCTCCTTCTCGGCCGGCTCGCCGGAAAGCAGCGTCACTTCCTCGGCGTTCTCGCGCAACCGCACGAGCGAGAAGCGGAAGTCCGCTTCATAGCGCTGCTGGTCGAAATTGAGCTTGATCAGCGGCCTGCCGACGAGATGGGTCACCCAGGTGCCGAGCGTCGCGTAGATCAGCGCCGCCCAGACGAGGTAGCCGGGAATGTTGAAGGACTGCGAGCCGATCACGAGCGGCGTCGAGGCCGACAGGTTCCACAGGATCACCACGAAGGAGATCAGCGTGACGATGGAGCCGAGCAGCGAGATGCCGATGTCGAGCGTGTTGTTGATGAACAGCTTGATGTCGTCGGCGATGCGCTGGTCGGGGTTGTCGGCTGAATCGCCTTTCAGCCGCATGCGGTAATGGATGCCGTCGCCGAGCCAGCGGCCGAGATAGCGCGTGGTGAGCCAGCGCCGCCACCTGATCTGCAGCCATTGCTGCAGATAGAGCTGATACACGGCGCTGACGATGAAGAAGGCGGCAAGCACGCTGAACACGCCGAGCTGCCAGATGAAGGTGTCCCAATCCTTGTTCTGCAGCGCGTCGTAGAAGGTCTTGTACCAGGCGTTGAAGCGGACGTTCAGCCAGACCTGGAACAGCTGCAGCGCGATGACCGTGGCGAGCAGGATGCGGCCCGCCCGGCCGTCCTCCGAGCGGAAATAGGGGACGGCGATGCGGGTGAACTCGCGGGCTGAGTTACGAAATCCGGCCAATCCAGGCTTCTCCACATGATCTTCGGCGCAAGTTCGGCGCCCCTCGTCCCGGACGATAGGGTGCGAGCTGCGCCATGGGAAATTACGTTTGTGTAACCCGTGCGGGCTGGAGCTGGTGGAAATAAGGCAAAAGGGGCGGCCATTGGCCGCCCTTCAGCTTGTCTAAGCCCGAACTTAGAGGCTTACATCATGTCCATGCCGCCCATGCCGCCGCCCGGCATATGCGCATGCTCTTCCTTCTTCTTGGGCGCCTCGGCCACGCCGGCCTCGGTGGTGACGAGCAGGCCCGCCACGGAAGCCGCATCCTGCAGCGCCGTGCGCACGACCTTGGCCGGGTCGATGATGCCCTTCTGCACGAGATCGACATATCTCGTTGTTCTGGGCGTCATAGCCGAAGGTCGGCGATTTCTGGTCGAGCACCTTGCCGACCACGATCGAGCCTTCGACGCCGGCATTCTCGGCGATCTGGCGGATCGGAGCCTGCAGCGCGCGGCGGACGATGTTGATGCCGGCCTCCTGGTCGTCGTTGTCGCCCTTGAGCCTTCGAGCGACTTCGCCGCCCACAGCAGCGCCACGCCGCCGCCGGGCACGATGCCTTCCTCGACCGCGGCGCGCGTTGCGTTCAGCGCATCGTCGACGCGGTCCTTCTTCTCCTTCACCTCGACTTCGGTCGCGCCGCCGACCTTGATCACGGCAACGCCGCCGGCGAGCTTGGCCAGCCGCTCCTGCAGCTTCTCCTTGTCGTAGTCGGAGGTGGTGTCCTCGATCTGCTGCTTGATCTGGGCGATGCGCGCCTCGATGTCGGCCTTCTTGCCGGCGCCGTCGACGATCGTGGTGTCGTCCTTGGTGATGGTCACGCGCTTGGCCTTGCCGAGCATCTGCGACGGTGACGTTCTCGAGCTTGATGCCGAGATCCTCGGAGATCAGCTCGCCGCCGGTCAGCACGGCGATGTCCTGCAGCATGGCCTTGCGGCGATCGCCGAAGCCAGGCGCCTTGACCGCCGCGACCTTCAAGCCGCCGCGCAGCTTGTTGACCACGAGCGTGGCGAGCGCCTCGCCCTCGACGTCCTCGGCGATGACGAGCAGCGGACGTGCCCGACTGCACCACCTGCTCGAGCAGGGAAGCAGCGGCTGCAGGCCGGAGAGCTTCTTCTCGTAGATGAGGATGTACGGGCTCTCGAGCTCCGCCACCATCTTCTCGGCATTGGTGATGAAGTAGGGGAAATATAGCCGCGGTCGAACTGCATGCCCTCGACCACTTCGAGCTCGCTTTCGAGGCTCTTCGCCTCCTCGACCGTGATCACGCCCTCATTGCCGACCTTCTGCATGGCCTTGGCGATCATCTCGCCGATCGTCCTCGTCGCCGTTGGCCGAGATGGTGCCGACCTGGGCGATCTCGGCGACCCGAGGTCACCTTCTTGGCGCGCTTCTTGATGTCGGTCGACGACCTCGGCGACCGCCTTGTCGATGCCGCGCTTCAGATCCATCGGGTTCATGCCGGCCGCGACCGACTTCAGTCCCTCGCGCACGATGGCCTGGGCGAGCAGCGTCGCGGTCGTGGTGCCGTCGCCCGCGGTGTCGTTGGTCTTCGAGGCCACCTCGCGCAGCATCTGCGCGCCCATGTTCTCGAACTTATCCTCAAGCTCGATCTCCTTGGCGACGGTGACGCCGTCCTTGGTCGAGCGCGGAGCGCCGAACGACTTCTCGAGGATGACGTTGCGGCCCTTGGGCCCGAGCGTGACCTTGACCGCATTGGCCAGGATGTCGACGCCGCGCATCATCCGCTCGCGCGCGTCGGCGGAAAATCTTACGTCTTTGGCTGCCATTTCACTTTTCTCCGTTGAATTCTATCGGCTCTGGGTGGGGGAATGCTTCAGCCGAGGATGCCCATGATGTCGGACTCCTTCATGATCAGGAGTTCCTCGCCGTCGATCTTGACTTCGGTGCCCGACCATTTGCCGAACAGCACCTTGTCGCCGGCCTTGACTCCCATGGGCTGGAGCTTGCCGTCCTCGCCCCTGGCGCCCGGGCCGGCGGCGACGACCTTAGCCGGTCTGCGGCTTCTCGGCCGCGGTGTCGGGAATGATGATGCCGCCTTTGGTCTTGAGCTCCTCCTCGAGTCGCTTGACCACGACGCGATCGTGGAGCGGCCGAAATTTCATGATTTTCCTCCTGAAATGCCTGAACTCGCGCTGATATGGGATCGAGTTGTTGGCACTCAAGGGAGATGAGTGCCAAAAATTACCAGTTTGGGATAACGGCTAGGCGCTTTGCCTGTCAGGCACCATGCAGCCGGGCGGCTTCTTGATGATGATCGCAGGGCTGCGAGCGCCGCGAGCAGCAGCATCAGCAGGAAGAAAACGTCGGCGAAGGCGCATGACCAGACCCTGGGTATGGGTGATCTGCATGAGCTGCTTGAGCGCCATGGCCTTGGCGTCGCTGCCGTGACTTTGCAGCTGCTGGCCGAGCGCATCCAGGGTCTCGAGCGCCGGCTTCGAGGCGAAGGTGAGCCTCTCATGCAGCCGGGCAAGATGGAGGTCGGTGCGGTAACGTTGAGGATGGTGGTAAGTCCGGCGAGCCCGACCGCACCGCCGAGATTGCGGTGTGACTGAATAGGCCGGAGGCGTTCTTCACCCGGGCTCAGCCGCCTGCCGATGAAGCCCCTGACGTTTTTCGCTCGCCACACGATCATCTCGTTGATCGATGGTCGACGAGCCCGCACATCAGGCTCGCCAGCGGTGAAGCCGGCGGCCGAGATGCGCGAACAGGATGCGCGTGCCGAGCGCGCGCGACAGAAAGCCCGACAGCGGGATCGTGATCACCTCGGCGATCAGATAGGACGTCTGCACCCAGGTGATCTCGTTCGAGCTGCGCGGCAAGCCCGGCCTGGATCTCGGTCAGCGAGGCCGAGACGATCTGGATGTCCAGGATCGCCATGAACATGCCGAACACCATGCACAGGAAGGCGAACAGCCGGCGCGGCTCGATATGATCGGCTGGAAGCGAAATCGGATCGCCGGGGCGGCGCGGCCCGCCGTCAGGGTAGGGAGAACTGGCCATCACGCGAAGCTTCGCTTTCGCCTGCCTCAAGCCTCGGCGCGCAGCGGTAGTGCCGGTCGCCGGCGCCGCGGGAGGCCGCAGCTTCGTTCGGCTGCGCCTTGGTATTGTACGCTCACCACCACCGACATGCCTGGCCTGCAGCAGTTCCTGCTCTGGCGACATGTCACCGGCACCTGGATCCGCACCGGCACGGCGCTGCACGATCTTGGTGAAATTGCCGGTGGCGTTGTCGGGGGCAGCAGCGAGAACACGCGAGCCTGAGGCTGGTCGCCACGCTCACCACGGTGCCTTCGATGATCCGGTCAGCAGCGCATCGACCGAGAGCTCCGCCTTTGTCCGGGCTTCAGCCTGGTCGAGCTGAGTTTCCTTGAAGTTCGCATCGATATAGACAGCGCCGAGCGGCACCGAGGCTGGCAAGCCTCTGACCTCGCTTGCACGTAATCAGCCGGCTTCGACCGCGCGGTTGCCCATCACCCCGTCGAAGGGCGCGCGGATGACGGTGAAGGAAAGATCACGCTCGGCGCGGGCGAGCGCCGTCTGCAGTTGCTTCAGCGTCTGCGCGCGCCTCGTTCTGCTGCGCCTTCAACACGTCGGCATTGGTCTTTGCCGCATCGACGCCGCGCTGCCGCGCCGGCAACCGAGGCTGCCGCCTGGATCGCGGGCGGCTTGCGCCTGTCTCGAGCCGCCTGGCGGCTGGCATAATCCTGGCGGCGAGCGCCTGTTGCTCGCTGAGCTCGAGCTCGGCGCGGGTCTGCCCGGCTTGCGCCGAGGCTAGCTCTGCCTTGGCCTGATCAACGGCGGCTGCTTGCGCCGCGATCTGCTTGCCGATGCGGTCGATGGTCGCCTGCTCGGTGGCGATGTTGTCCGCGCCGTCTGCACAGCGAGGCTGATAGTCGCCGTCATCGATCCTGATCATCGGGATCGCCGGCGCGCACATGGGCGTTGTCCTCGACCGCGACCGACTGCACATAGCCCGAGCACCTTTGGCGGCGAGCGTGGCGGTCCTGGCGCCGGCACTAGGCGTCGTCGGTCGAGACGATCGAAGCTGGCCGGCGACCACCAATAATGTCCGTACCTATGCGCCTGCGGCGAGCAGCGCAAGCGCGCCGACGGTCAGCGCGACATTCGCAGCCGGCGCCTTTGGGAGAGTCGGCGCAAGCTCGGCGTCGGCAGATTTCCTCCTGGCCGGAGGCGTGGGCGGTGGGCGTTGGCTCCGGCGAAGGGGCGGGACGCGCACGGGACTCGGTCTCGACGGCCTTGAGGGAGGACGGCGCGGCGCTTCGGGCAGCAGGTCGTCGTGTCTCATCTCTCGGCCTCTGGTCTCCGCTTCTTCGGCTCCTGCACGCGGCTGCTTCTATGGTCCAGTGCAAGTCGATCAGCTGCTTCACATATGGCTGGCACTGACGTCAACCTGACCGAACGGTTCGGTCAAAATAACGCAGGTTCGAACGATGTCCGTTGCTGCCGCCAAGCCCCGACCGAACAGGCCGAAAGCGCCAAGCGCCGCCAGATCAGCTGGATGGCGCGCTGCGCGATGTTCCTCGCCCAGGGCTTCGACGCCGCCAGCATGGGCGAGATCGCGCGCGAGGCCGGCGTGTCGAAGGGCACGCTCTACGTCTATTTCGACTCGAAGGAGCATCTGTTCCAGGCCATCGTCGAGGAGGATGCCAGGCCCAGGCCGAGCAGGTCTTTGCCCTCGATTCCGACGACCACGACGTCGAAGCGCAATTCCTGCGTCTCGGCAGGGACTTCGTGCGCTTCTTGTGCAGCCCAACCCGCGTCTCGCCGTTGCGCACCGTGATCAGTATCGCCGACCGCATGCCTGGAGCTCGGCAAGCGTTTTACGAGACGGGTCCCGCCTATGGCATCGCCCGTGTAGCCCGCTACTCGAGGACCAGGTCGCCGCCGGCGTTGTTGGCAATCGAGGATTGCGAGCTTGCCGCGGCGCAGTTCCTCGATTCCTGCCAGTCGACGACCTTCAAGCCGCTGATGTTCAATGCCGCTGGCCTCGCCCACCGAGAAGCGCATCGACTACGTGGTGAGAAGGGCGGTGAAGACCTTTCTTGCCGCCTACCGGCGCTGACGGATCAGGCGCGCTTCTTCTCGCTGTCCATAGAGGCGAGTGCTGCCGCCGGATAGCGCTCACCCGCCGCGGCACCAGGCGGCAGCGCCTTGGCGAGCTTGGCGAGGTCGTCGGCTGAAAGTTTGACGTCGAGGGCGCCGAGAGCCTCGGTGAGACGGTCGCGGCGCCGCGCGCCGACGAGCGGCACGATGTCAGATCCTTGCGCCGCCACCCAGGCGATGGCCACTTGCGCCACTGACGGCTCCGATCCCGTCGGCGATTCGCCTGATCGCATCGACCAGAGCGAGATTGGCATCGAGATTGGCGCCCTGAAAGCGCGGAGCGTTGGCACGGAAACCGCGCTCGCCTTCTCGCGCCTTCGACCAATGTCCGCTGATCAGCCCGCGCGACAGCACGCCATAGGCGGTGATGCCGATGCCGAGCTCGCGGCATGTCGGCAGGATCTCTCCTCGATGCCGCGCGAGATCAGCGAATATTCGATCTGCAGATCGCTGATCGGATGCACCGCCGCGGCGCGGCGGATGGTGTCCGCTCCGACCTCCGAAAGCCCGATGTGGCGCACGTAACCCGCCTTCACCATAGTCGGCGATGCGCTCCACCGTGTCTTCGATCGGCACGTCGGGATCGAGCCGCGACGGGACGGTAGATGTCGATATGAGTCGACGCCGAGCCGGCGGAGCGAATAGGCGAGGAAGTTCTTCACCGCGAGCGGCCGCGCATCATAGCCGAGCCAATTGCCGGCCGGATCGCGCAGCGCGCCGAACTTGACGCTGATGACGACGCTGTCGCGGTTTCGCCCGGCAAGCGCTTCGCGGATCAGCATCTCGTTGTGGCCCATGCCGTAGATAATCGCCGGTGTCGAGGAGGCGTGATGCCGGCATCGAGAGCGGCGTGGATCGTGGCGATGCTCTCGCCGCGATCGGCCGGGCCGTAAAGTCCGACATGCCCATGCAGCCAAGCCCGATGGCCGAGACCTCTGGCCCAGTGGCGCCAAGCCTTCGATGGTTCATGACTGATACTCCGTGACCAAATGCTGCCGCTCAATGTAAGCGCGGAAGCGAGAGAACGCAGCAGCGCATTGACGCAGGGATCGTCGCGCTCAGACCAAGACGAGGCGAACATAGCCCAGTCCGAGATACATGAGCACGAAGACCGCTATCACCAGCAGGACGAGGTGATGAATATTCGTCTGGGCTGGGTCGCAGAGGGTCTCGTCGAGCGCATTCGGCAGATGCTTGAAGTAGGTCGAGGCGAATTTTCTCGCAAGATCGGCATGCCGCTTCATCGCCGACCATCCCTGCAGCGTGATCCCGAGCCACGCGACGCTGATGAGAGGCCTGCGCCGATCATGCCAAGAGCCGCCCATTTGTTCTCCCACAGCGCCGTGGGGCTGATGGCAAGCGCGCCGATGATCAGCGAATTGGCAACGAGCAGCGCGTTATGGCGCGCCCAGATGGCTTCCCGCTCCGAATTGATCAGATCGATATAGGCCTGGAGGACCGCGATCTCGTCGGGCGAACTGATTGACGTCTTCACCGGACATGGCGGGGCGGAGTGTGTCACGGCGGCGAAAGTCGCGCCAGTGAGCGGTGAGAGAGGCTAGCGGCCGGCTTCCGCCGTCATGCGCGTGGAGAAGCTGCAGACAACCGCACGCCATCTGGTCTTTCCCATGCGCCGGGTTTATCGTCTTGGCGGCCAGGGCGACTGCTCTTAGACTTGAGCATTGCCGATCTTCATTTATGCTTGTCGTTGGCGTGCTGGCGCGGGCACTGCCCTGAGGACCGGCCAGAGCCGAAGTGAAGAGCCATGACTTCTAGATCGAACGCTGCTCCCGGGCGTTTTGGCCTGCTCGATGTGGTCGTCCTCATCGCCATGGCCGTGACCGCAACCGCCTTCGCCGCCGGTCTCATCATCAATTCGGGTATCGACATGATGGCCGGCGTCATCGCCGGGGCGGCGCTGTTTGTCGTCATGGCGTCCTCGCATTACGTGATCACCCGCCAGGCCCGCTCCGCCACCGTCGCCGGCCGCCTCGACGAGCTCGAGGAAGCCCTTGTCGTCCTCGACGGCGACCTGCAGCGCATCGATCAGGTCGAGGACGATGTGGCGCGGCTCGATCTCTTGACCGACCGGGTCGAGCGGCTCGACCAGGCTGTCTCCGAATATGGCGGCGGCGTGCCGGCAACGGGCGCGAGCGGCCCTGTCGTCGAGCGCCTTACGCAAGACGTGGAGCAGCTGCGCGGCCGCCTCGATGTGCTGCGCTCGGATTTCGCCGCGCAGACGAGGGCGCAGCGCGACGAGATCGGCGCCGAGCTCAGATCGCTGGAAGGCTTGATCAAGGACCTTTCGCGCGAGCTGATGGCGGCATCGCCTGCTTTCGCCGCAGCGGCCACCGAGGATCTCGCCGAGACCTCCGAGACTCCCGCTACGGCTCGAGGAGCGCTTGGAGCGCGTGAGCCTGGCTGAGCTTGGACGACGAGGCGGCCGGCGATGACGATGAGCTGGCCGTCGGATGAGCTTGCCGCCGATGACACTCCTTGCCGGCGAGACGGTGGTCGTCACCGAGCAAACGGTCGTTGTCGTCACCGAGCCTGCGCCGGTCGCCGACGAAGTCGTCATCGTCGTGCCCGAGCCGGCCGAGGCCCCCGCCGAGACCTCTCCCGGCGACGCCATGCTGCGAGATTTGCGCGAGGCCATCGAAGGGAACCGGATCGACCTCTATCTCCAGCCGATCGTGACTTTGCCCGACCGCAAGCTCCGCTTTTACGACGCCTCGACCCGCGTTCGCACCGGCGACGACGAGTTCATGCCGCCCGGCGACTATCTGCAGCTCGCCGAACGCGAGCATCTCATGCCGCGCATCGACAATGTGATGCTGGTCAAATGCGTGCAGCTGTTGCGCCGTCTCGGGACCGGACTCGCGGCTCAAGGGCGTGTTCTGCAATCTCTCCGCCCAGTCGCTGCTCGACCACGACTTCTTCCCCGAGCTCGTCGAGTTCATGGAGGAGAACAGCACCCTTGCCGACAACCTCACCTTCCAACTGAGCCAGCGCGCGGTGCTCGATATCGGCGCCGATGAGCTTGCCGGTCTCAAGACCCTCGGCAAGCTCGGCTTCGTGTTCTCTCTCGACCGCGTCGCCGATCTCGACGTCGATTTCGCCGCGTCTCCGCGATCACTTCTTCCGCTACGTCAAGATCGAGGCAAAAACCCTGCTGCACGACATGGCAGAAGCGCGGGCAAGCATCCCGGCTGCCGACATGACGAGCTATCTCGACCGCTTCGATCTCAAGCTGATCGTGGAGAAGGTCGACGACGAGGCGAGCCTCGAACGCCTCGATGAACTACGGCGTCGATCTCGCGGAAGGCGATCTCTTCGCGCGGCCAAGGCCGGTGACGCCCGAGATGTTCCGCGAGCTTGCCGAGGCCGACGCGGCGTAACAGCGCCGTCGCCCTTTGGGCGACGGCGCTGAGCGTTAAGCTAGCTAGGAAGGCTACTTGCCTTCTTCCTTCTCAATCTCTTTCGTCTCGCCGACCGCCGCCTTCAGGCTTGGCCTGCATCTCCCCGCCGGCCTTGGGCTCGTCGCCTGGCGTTGCCGCGGTGGGTCCGCCTGGAACACCGTTGGTCGGCCTCAGGGTCGAGCAGATTCTGCACTTCGGCGTTCTCCTCGTCTGCGGCGAGGATGGTGAGGGCTTGGCGAGGCCGTTGAGCATCAGCCGCGCGGTGGCATCGGCCTGCCCGGTGAAGCCAAGAAGCGTAAGGGCGCAGACCGCGGCGCCGGCAGTCAATAAACGATAGAGCATGTTCAATCTCCCTAGCGACTCCGGTGGGGATCGCCGCAATGCGATGTGCGGCGAAGGAGAGCAGGCAGAGACACAGAACGTAGCGTTGCAAGAATAAGCAACGCTCGCGCTAAGTTGACGGTCAAGCGTGCGTAAACGACTGAGCCACGCGCCACGGGGCCGCGGTTTAACGGCCGCAAGACAGCAGCCGGCGCCCTCGAGCGCCGCGCTCGATGCCTAGAAGCCTACTGCTGAATAATACCGCATGCTTGGCGGCCAGTTGGTCGAAGGGAACAGCCTTTGCAGCTCGCGGATCTCGTCATGGCCGTTGCCATAGCCCCGGTAGCCATAGCCGCCATAGGCCGGATAGTCCCGGTAGCCATAACTCGGGGCGTAGTACCGGTAGGAAGGCTGGTAGTAGCCAGCCTCGGGCCTGGCCTGAACCTGCGAACAACAATGCGGCGAAGGTGGCCGAAGCGGCCAAAGCCAACAGTCTCGGCAGTCTGGTGGGAAGGTGAGGCATAATTATCTCCTATCGCCGACCCCTCCCTCGGCGGGGGTATCTGGGGACTTGGCCCGCATGGCTGCAATCTGGGCTTCACAAGAAAGTGAGCGGTTAAGAGGGTGCGACCAGGGCGCCGGCGTCTCCGACAGCCCATCGCCTTGACCCTCCCGGCCCAAGCCTCTACGGGGAGCCTATGACCGTCAGCACTGACACGCATCCCGGTGCTTGGCTCCATCGGAGAGCTGGGCAAGAGCTACTCCGCCTGGCTCGTCGATATTTGGGGCGTGATGCATAACGGCGTGCGCGCCTTTCCCGCTGCCGTCGAAGCCACGCGCCGCTTCCGCGAGCAGGGCGGCATCGTCGTGCTCCTCTCCAACTCGCCGCGGCCGAGCGAGGGCCTGCAGCGTCAGCTGCGCAGCCTCGGCGTTACCGATCAAAGCTTTGACGCCACGGTCTCCTCAGGCGACCTGACCCGCCACGAGCTCGCCAAGCACCAAGGCGCCCGCATCTTCCATCTCGGGCCTGAGCGCGACCTGCCGATCTTCGACGGTCTCGACGTCACGCGCGTCGATGCCGAGTGAGCGCCGAGCTCATCGTCTGCACCGGCCTGTTCGACGACGAGACCGAGACGCCTGAGGACTATGCAGGTCTGTTGCATGAGCTTGCCGGGCGAAAGCTGACCATGCTCTGCGCCAATCCCGACCATCTGGTCGAGCGCGGCCACAGTCTCGTCTATTGCGCCGGCGCGCTCGCGCAGCTCTATGCCGAGGATGGCGGCGAGGTGATCTATGCCGGCAAGCCCTATGCGCCGATCTACGAGCTTGCCGCCGAGACCATCGCCGAACGCGCCGGACGGAAGGTGACGCGGAGCGAGATCCTGGCCATCGGCGACGGCATCCACACCGATATGGCGGGCGCTGCCGATTTCGGCCTCGACGCCGTGTTCGTGGCGAGCGGCCTGCATGTGGGGCCTGGCGGCGAGGGGCTCGACGATCTTCGCCTCGCCGAGCTGTTCGAGGGGCGGAAGCCACCGCGCGCCGCGATGCCCGCGCTCGTCTGGTGAGCTTCGCCGCGAGATAGCCATCCTTATTGTTGCGGTGCAACAAAGCCCTTGGTTATGTTCGCGTTTGCGAAATCAGGAGCAGGGCGAGTGATGACCACGAATGGGAACGGGGCTGCAACCAAGGGCTATTTCTTCGAAGATCTCGCCGTCGGCATGGAGGCGAGCTACGCGAGGAAGATCACGAGCGACGACATTTTGGCCTTCGCCGAAGTATCGGGAGACACCAATCCCGTGCATCTCGACGACGCCTACGCCGCGGGGACCATGTTCAAGAAGCGCATCGCGCACGGCTTGTTGACGGCGAGCCTGTTCTCCACCGTGCTCGGCACCAAGCTGCCTGGACCAGGCTGTGTCTATCTCTCGCAGAGCCTCAAATTTCGCGCGCCGGTGCATATCGGCGATGAGGTGGTGGCGACGGCGAAGATCACGAGCCTCGATGCGGAGAAGGGGAGGGCCGTGCTCGCCACGCAGGCCGCAGTCAACGGCAAGAGCGTGTTGGACGGCGAGGCCGTCCTGATGGTACCTCGCCGCGAGCGAGTCGTAGTCTCCAGTCGCTCAGGTTGACAGGCGATCGCACGTGAACATCGATGAGCGACCATATGGACCAGGATGGATGTCGTCACCGGTTGGCGGGACGTCCCTGCGCAGGCCAAAGGCGCAGTGCTCGCCATCGGCAATTTCGATGGCGTCCATCGCGGCCATCAGGCGGTGCTCGGCCGCGCCCGCGATCTCGCTTTAGCCGCGGGCAAACGCTCCGGCGCCGTGGTGTTCGAGCCGCATCCGCGCGAGTTCTTCGCGCCCGATCAGCCCTTCTTCCGCCTGACCCCACTTCCGGTAAAGCTCGAGCTTCTCGCGGCACTCGGGCTCGACCAGACGTTCGTCATCGAGTTCGGCCCCGAGCTTGCCGGCTTGAGCGCCGAGACCTTCGCCTCGGAGGTGGTCGCAGGGGCCTCGGCGCCGCCCATGTCGTGGTCGGCTATGATTTTACCTACGGCAAGGGCCGCACCGGCACGCCTGCCCAGCTCAAGGCGCTTGGCGCCAAGCTCGGGTTTGGCGTCGACATCGTCGAGCCGGTGGCGAGCGACGGGGTGGTGTTTTCCTCGAGCAAGGTGCGCGACTATCTCCGCCAGGGCGAGATGGTCGAGGCCGCCGAGCAGCTCGGCTATTGGTGGCGGGTGCGGGGCAAGGTCGAGCGCGGCGCCGGCCGCGGCAAGGGCTCGGCTTCCCCACCGTCAATCTGCCGCTCGGCAAAGGGCAGGACGTCGCCCACGGCATCTACGCGGTGAGGGTCGAGCACAAGGGCCGCTGCTATCCCGCCGCAGGTTACGTCGGCCCGCGCCCGACCTTCGGCGGCGATAAGCCGGTGCTCGAGGCCTATCTCCTGGATTTCGAGGGCGACCTCTACGGCGAGGAGATCGAGGTCGAGTTCATCGAGAAGCTGCGTCACGACGCGACCTTCGCCGACGGAGAGGCGCTTGCCGCGCAGATGCGCCACGACTGTGCGCAGGTCCGCGGGCTCCTCACCATGCTCGCCGGAGGCGACCCTATGGCGCGGTATCCTCTCGGGCGCGCTCTTTCCGGCGGCACTGGATTGTGAGAGGTGGCGTTGCTAGAACGCCGCGGGGCGCGGCGCTCGGCATTTGCACGGTAATGGCGGAAGCAAGGACTCATGGCGAAAAGCAAAAGCAAGAAACCTTCGTCGCGCGCCAAGCCGAAGCGCGCCGCCAAGCCCACCGGCAAGGCGACGGCGCGAACGAAATCGGTAAAGCCGGCCGCCAAGTCCAAAGACCGCCAAGCGCCCGGCGTCCAAGCCGAAATCCGCCAAAGCTGCCGCCAAGCCGAAATCGGCGAAGACCACGCGCACGCCGCCGGCCAAAGCCAAGGCGGCAGCGAAACAAGCTGCCCGGCCTAAGGCAAAGGCCAAGCCGAAGGCTCCGCCGGTCCGCAAAGCGCGAGTCGAAAAGCCATCGCCGCCGGTGGCGAGAGCGATCGCTCGGCCCCCGCAGATCGGGCGCGACTGGAGCGCGACCCTGTTCCTCCCCAAGACCGACTTCCCGATGAAGGCAGGGCTGCCCGAGCGCGAGCCTGAGCTGCTCAAGCGCTGGGCGCGGCTTCGCCTCTACGACCGAATGCGCGAAGAGGCCATGGGGCGGGAGAAGTTCATCCTGCATGACGGTCCGCCTTACGCCAACGGCCACATCCATATCGGGCACCGCGCTGAACAAGATCCTCAAGGACGTCGATCAACCGCTCGCAAGGCATGATGGGCAAGGACGCCAATTACGTCCCTGGCTGGGACTGCCACGGCCTCCCCATCGAATGGAAGATCGAGGAGGAGAATTATCGGGCCAAGGGCAAGACCAAGCCCGACCTCACCGACCCCGTCCGCCATGATCGCGTTCCGCCAGCGAATGCCGCGCCTATGCGCAACATTGGCTCGACGTGCAGCGCGAGGAGTTCAAGCGGCTTAGGCGATCGAGGGCGACTGGGATCATCCCTACACCACCATGAGCTTCGACGCCGAAGCCACCATCGCCGTCGGAGCTGATGAAGTTCGCCATGAACGGCACGCTCTATCGCGGCTCAAAGCCGGTGATGTGGTCGGTGGTGGAGAAGACCGCGCTCGCCGAAGCCGAGGTCGAATATCAGGAGATCACCAGCCCGGCGATCTATCGTGAAGTTTCCGCTGAAGTTCGCCGGCACCGGCACGCATCATCCACGGGTGGCGGACGAGAAGGACACCTATGCCGAACAATTGGCGAGCGCCTCCATTATTGATTTGGACGACGACGCCCTGACCATTCCGGGCAACCGCGCGATCAGCTACTCGCCCAGCATCGGCTATGGGCTCTACGAGGTTCATGAGGTGCCCGCAGAGAATTGGGCGAAAACGGGTGACCGAGCTTGTGCTCGCCGATGCGTTTAGCCGAATCGCTACGCGTCGCCGCGCGAGTGGAGTCGTGGCGGCGGCTCGGGAGATGTGACCGCTGAAATGCTGCGGTCCTCAGTGGCCGAACATCCGCTGCATGATCAACGGCTACGATTTTGACGTCCCGCTCCTCGCTGGCGAGCACGTCACCGAGGACACAGGAACGGGTTTCGTGCACACAGCGCCGGGTCACGGCACTGACGACTTCGAAATCTGGGCCGCCAACGAAGCGACCTTGCGCCAACGCGGCATCGATACGAACATTCCTTTCACCGTCGATGCCGACGGCTACTTCACCGAGGAAGCGCCAGGCTTCGAAGGCAGGCGCGTCGTCGACGACAAGGGCAAATTCGGCGACGCCAACGAGGCAGTGATCGAGGCGCTGATCGATGCTGAACGCGCTCATCGCGCGCGAGCACGCTATCGCCACGATTATCCCCATTCCTGGCGCTCGAAGAAGCCGGTGATCTTCCGCAACACGCCGCAATGGTTCATCGCCATGGACAGCGCACATCGATGGCGGATGCTCCACCGACACGTTGCGCCATCGCGCCCTTGCAACGCCATCAGCGAGACGCGCTGGGTGCCGCCGCAAGGCGAGAACCGCATCACGCGGCATGATCGATACGCAAGCCCAGATTGGGTGGTGTCGCGCCAGCGCGCCTGGGGCGTGCCCATCACCGTGTTCCGCCACAAGGAGAGTGGGCGCGTGATCCCTGGCCGCGACTTCAACGCCTCCGGCGAACTGATCGACCGCATCGTCGGCTGCCTTCGCCCGCGAAGGTGCCGATGCCTGGTTCCGAGCCTGGCGCGCGCGAACGCTTCCTCGGCAGTCTGGTCGACGACCCGGCGGAGTGGGAGAAGGTCGACGACATCCTCGATGTCTGGTTCGACTCTGGCTCAACGCACGCCTTCGTGCTCGAGGTCCGCCCCGACCTCGCCTGGCCTGCCTCGCTCTATCTCGAAGGCTCCGACCAGCATCGCGGCTGGTTCCAATCCTCGCTTCTGGAAGCTTGCGGCACGCGCGGGCGCGCCCCGTTCGAGGCCGTGCTCACCCATGGCTTCGTCGTCGACGAGGACGGGCGCAAAATGTCGAAGTCGCTCGGCAACGTCGTGGCCCCGCAGGACGTGATCCGCCAGTCAGGCGCCGAGATCCTGCGGCTGTGGGCGATGAGCTCCGACTACGCCGAGGACCTGCGCATCGGCCCCGACATCATCAAGGCGAATGTGGAGTCCTATCGCAAGCTCAGGAACACGCTCAGATTCATGCTCGGCAATCTCGCCCATTACGAGCCGAGCCTCGCGGTCGGCTACGCCGAGATGCCTGAGCTTGAGCGCTATATGCTCTCCCGCCTTGCCGAGCTCGACCAGCTCGTGCGCGCCGGCTACGAGGCCTTCGACTTCAAGCGCGTGTTCCATGCGCTGCTCAATTTCTGCGTCAACGATCTCTCCGCCTTCTATTTCGACATCCGCAAAGACGCGCTCTATTGCGATCCTTACGACAGCGTCGCGCGGCGCTCCGCGCTCACCGTGCTCGATATTGTGTTTGGCGCGCTCACCGCCTGGCTTGCCCCCATGCTCGCCTTCACCATGGAGGAGGCGTGGTTGAACCGCTTCCCCGGCGAGGCAAGCTCGGTGCATCTTCGCCAGTTCCCCGCCATCCCCTCCGCCTGGCGCGACGAGGCGCTCGCCGAGAAATGGCGAAAGGTGCGGGCGGTCCGCCGCGTCGTCACCGGCGCGCTCGAGATCGAGCGGAAAGAGGGCCGCATCGGCTCGAGCCTTGAAGCCGCGCCCAAAGTCTACATTGCCGATCGGGACTTGCGCGACGCGCTCGCCGGCGTCGATCTCGCTGAAATTTCCATCACCAGCGGCGCCGAGCTCATTGAGTAGCGCTGGTCCCGAAACGGCCTTCCGCCTGAGGATGTGCCTGGCGTCGCCGTGGTCTTCGCCAGGGCCAAAGGCACGAAATGCGCCCGCTCGTGGAAGATCCTTGAGGATGTCGGCGCCGATCCCGAATTTCCCGAGCTGTCGCTGCGCGACGCCGAGGCCGTCCGTCAGTTCGACGCCCGCCACCCACTCGCCGCGGAATGATGCGGCGCCGAGCCCCTTCTTCCGCTCCCCCTTGTGGGGAGCACGCGCGCGCCAGCGCTCGAGCAGCGCGAAGCGCGGTAGCGCATGGAAAAGCGCGCGCGAGGGGGGTAAACTCGATTTCGTTTTTGCACCCTCTCCTATCCCTCCCCACAAGGGGGAGGGAGAGCCAGATGCTCCGGAAGGGGCTTGGTCATGAGCGCTGCGAGAGGCTGGCTATGGGGACCGCTATCGCCTCTCGGGCTTGGCATCGCCGCGGTCACGCTGATCCTGGACCAGGCGCACAAGGCCTGGATGCTCTACGTCTATGACATCGGCGCCAAGGGAACCGTGCGCGTCGCCCCGTTTCTCGATCTCGTTCTCGTGTGGAACCAGGGCGTGAGCTACGGCATGCTGCAGCAGCGGACCGAGCTAGGCCGCTGCATCCTGATCCTGTTCGCCTTTGCCGCCGCAATCGCGCTGGCGCTGTGGCTCGCGCGCATAAATTCGAGGCTTACCGCCGTCTGCATCGGCCTCATCATCGGCGGGGCCATCGGCAACGCCATCGATCGCATCCTCTATGGCGCGGTTGCCGATTTCTTCTCCTTCCACGCCTTCGGCTATGAATGGTACATCTTCAACATCGCCGATACCGCCATCGTTGCGGGGTCGTGGGACTTCTGTATGAATCGGTATTCGGGGGACACAAAAAGGTCTCAAACCCTTCTAAGATGTGAAGGAAAGCCCGGTCTCACGGGCGTTTCAGGGGAGTCGTGGGGCGCTTCGCAACCACCATCTTGAGGCTATTTGGCAAGGGCCTCGCGTCCCTCGTTGCCTGTGGACTGGCGCTTGCGCTTGGCGGCTGCGGCGGCATCGAGTTTCAGGGCAAGGCGTTCGACTACATCGGCCTTTCCAGCGTCGGCAAGGGGCAAGACGACGTGAGGATGACGGAGCGGGCGCCGCTTCTCGTTCCGCCCAACACCCACAGGCTTCCCCGCCTGGCAGTCCCGACGTCATGCGCGCCGACTGGCCTGCCGATACCGACAAGGAGCGCAAGCGGCTCGTCGCGGCAAGGCAGGCCGAGGAACGCAAGAAGGCCGCCGCCGCGGAGCCGAACAATCCCTATGCCGGCAAGCCGAACTTGCTCGACAAGGTGCTTGGCAGAGACAAGACGCCTGAAGAGGACCCGCTCGACGTTCCCGAGCCCGATCCGTCGGACAAGACGGCGGAGGATAAGGCCCGCGAGCAAGCCGCGGCCACGGCCACGGCGCAAAAGCCGGTGGATCAGTCGCTCAACGCCCCCACGACGCCTGCGGCCGACGATCCGTTCCACCCAGCCGCGCCCGACAGCTACAAGGGCATGTCCAGCCCCTCAGGTAACAACGCCAATTATTGACGCCGAGCGTGGCCGCTGGCCGCGCGCTCGCGCGAATTGGCTTGAAAAATCCGGGGGCAGGGCTGAAATGTGAGGCAATCCCGCCCGCCAAACCGTTTCCTCTAAGGTTTGCGGGCTGACCCCTTGGTTCCTCACCTCCGGTCACGATCTATGGTGATATCGATGTTCGATCAGCTTGCGGGCGCGCTCGATGCACGGATGGGCCTGATCCTGGGCACTCTCAGCCTCGCCTCCATGGCCGTTGCGGTCGCCGTCGACGGCGCACGCGCCACCCCGCGTCGTCGAATTCACCCTCGGGAACGGCCTGCAGGTCCTGGTCATCCCCGACCATCGCGCTCCCGTGGTGACCCAGATGATCTGGTACAAGGTCGGCGCCGCCGACGAGCCGCCGGGGTCCTCAGGCATCGCCCATTTCCTCGAGCATCTGATGTTCAAGGGCACAGACGCGATCCCGCCCGGCCAATTCTCCAAAATCGTGGCCAGGAACGGCGGCGAGGACAACGCCTTCACCAACCATGACATCACCGCCTATTTCCAGCGCGTCGCCAAGGATCGCCTGCCAACGGTGATGGCCATGGAGGCTGACCGCATGGCCAATCTTCGCCTCTGCGAGGAGGACGTGGCGACCGAGCGGGACGTGATCCTCGAGGAGCGCCGCAGCCGCGTCGACAACGACCCGTCGAGCATTCTGCAAGAGCAGATGATGGCGGCGCTGTACGCCAACCACCCTTACGGCATCCCCATCATCGGTTGGGCGCATGAGGTGGCCGGGCTCGATCGCGACGATGCGCTCGCCTTCTACAAGCGCTTCTACGCCCCGAACAACGCGCTTCTCGTCGTCGCCGGCGACGTCGAGCCTGACGAGGTGCGAAAGCTCGCCGATGAGACCTTCGGCAAGCTGCCGCCGCACGGCGGACTCAATGGCCGGTCGCGCCCGCGAGAGCCCGAGCATCAAGCGCCGGTGCGCGTCGAGCTTGAAGATGCCCGCGCCGGCCGCATGACGGTGCAGCGCTATTATCTCGCGCCGAGCTATGCCTCTGCCGCGCCCGGCGAAGCCGAGGCGCTGGACCTCATGATGCGTGTGGCCGCCATCGGCTCCGTCAGCCGGCTCTACAAGCGCCTCGTCATCGAGCAGAAGAAGGCGGCTAGCGCCGGCGGCTGGTATTCCGATTCGGGCCTCGACACCGGCAGGGTCGCTTTCTACGCGATCGGCGCCGAGAAGGTCTCGCCCGCCGAGCTCGAGGAGGCCATGGACGGCGTCATCGCCGATTTGCGGGAGCACGGCGTCACGCAGGCCGAGCTCGACCGCGCCCGCAGCGCCTTTCTTGCCGAGTTCGTCTATGCCAACGACAGCCAATCGCGCATGGCGCGTCACTATGGTTGGAGGCTCGCCACCGGCATGACCGTCGAGCAGGTCGAGAGCTGGCCCGAGCGGCTGAAGCAGGTGACGGTCGAGAGCATCCGCGACGTCGCGCGGAAATATCTCGTCGACAAGAACTCGGTGACGGGGATCCTGGTGCCGGCGCCTGACAAGACGAGAAGCGGTGAGCAACCGGCCCATGCCCCAAGCCCCGGCAGGTCTTAGGCGCCATGCGGCAGACGGGGTCTTGCCGCCCATTTGCCCGGCGCGGGCGGGCGCGTCGCCGCATTTGCGCTCCTTGCGGCGCTCGCCGCTGGTCCGGCTGACGCCATGGAGATCAAGCGCGTGACCAGTCCCGGCGGCATCGAGGCCTGGCTTGTCGAGAGCCACGCCAATCCTTTGATCGCCATGCGCTTCGCCTTCCGCGGCGGCGCCGCGCAAGACCCGCAAGACAAGCAGGGCCTCGCCTATTTCGTGTCCGGCATGATGGACGAAGGCGCTGGCGACCTCGACTCGGTCGCCTTCCAGGAGCGCTTGCAGTCGCTTGCCACGCGCATGGATTTCGATGCGAGCCGCGACGTGATGCTCGGCAATGTGCAGATGCTGACCGCCAACAAGGACGAGTCGTTCGACCTGTTGCGTCTCGCCATGTCGAAGCCGCGCTTCGATGAGGACGCGATCGAGCGCGTGCGCGCCCAAATCGTCGCCGGATTGAAGTTCGACGAGAACGACCCTGAGGAGGTCGCTTCGCTTGCCTGGGATCGTCTCGCCTTCCGCGACCACCCTTATGGCCGCCCCATCAAGGGCACCAAGGCTTCGATCGCCGCCATGACCCGTGACGATTTGCGCGACTACGTTCGGCGCGTGTTCGCCCGCGACAAGCTCGCGATCACCGTGGTCGGCGACATCGACGCCGAGACGCTCGGCCGCGCGCTCGATCTTGTGTTCGGCGCATTGCCGCAACACTCGGAGCTGGCGCCGATCGCCGAGGTCAAACCGCCGTTCGGGCCGACCCGCGAAATCATCGTGATGGACGTGCCGCAATCGGTGGCGCAGTTCGGCCATCGCGCCTTTTCGCGCAAGGATGACGACTTCATGGCCGCCTATATCCTCAATTACATCATCGGCGGCGGCGGTTTCTCCTCGCGCCTGATGGAAGAGGTGCGCGAGAAGCGCGGGCTTGCCTATTCGGTGCACTCGAACCTTTTTCCTACCAGCACGGCGCCGTGTTCGTGGGCAATGTGGCGACGCAGAATGAGAGGTCGGCCAATCTTGGAGGTGATCGAGAGCGAGCTCAGGCGTCTCGCCGAGGAGGGACCGAGCGCCGAGGAGCTCGCCGGCGCCAAGAGCTACCTCACCGGCGCCTATGCGCTCCGCTTTGAGTCCTCGAGCAGCATCGCCAACCAGCTTCTGTGGATTCAGATCGAGGATCTCGGCATCGACTATATCGACCGGCGCAACGAGCTGATCGAGGAGGTGAGCCTCGACGACATCAGGCGCGTGGCGAAGCGCCTGATCGAGGCCGATCGCCTGATCACCACCATCGTCGGCAAGCCGGTGGAGGCAAGGCCGAAGGCGGCACCGGGCTAGGGCATCGCTTATGGCGTTGTCGCAATCCGTCGAAGGCTGCCTTGAGGCAAATATCGGCAAGGCGGGCCTCTCGCAGGCCGGCGCTCGACCGCACCCTCGCTCGCCTGCAACCTCGCCTCGAGTCTTTGCGCGAGGACTATGCCATCAGGCGCGCTGCCCTTGCTGCGCGTGCCGGAGTGGCGCGACGACATCGCGCTCGCGCGGTCAGCACTCGCCACGCTCACCAAGGCGCGCGAGGACCCTCGTGTTCTTCGGCACCGGCGGCTCGAGCCTTGGCGGCCAGACGCTGGCGCAGCTCGGCGGCTGGGGCATTCCCGGCGACGACGGCAATGGCGGGCAACGCGACCGCCCGCGCACCCGCTTCTACGACAATCTCGATCCCCGCACGCTCGAGCGGCGCTAGCGAGCCTCGACCTCGCCACCACGCCGCTTCGTGGTCATCTCCAAATCCGGCAACACGCCCGAGACCCTGGTGCAGACCATCGCCGCCATCGAGGCGGTGCGCGCCGGCGGGCTCGGCGACCGCATCCCTGAGCTGTTCCTCGGCCTCACCGAGCCGCGCACCGGCACGACACGCAACGGCCTGCGCGACCTGCTGCGAAGCGCTTGTCGATCCCCACGCTTCCGCACGATCCGCAGCATCGGCGGCCGGTTCTCGGCGCTGACCAATGTCGGGCTCTTGCCGGCGCTTGCCCGCGGTCTCGATGTCGAGGCGCTGCGCGAAGGCGCGCACACCGTGGTCGAAGGCGCTGCTCGAGGCGCGCGAGGCCGCAGGACTTTGCTCCGGCCATCGGCGCCGCCGTCGCCATCGGCCTCGCCAAGGAGTGCGGCGTCAAGGTGAACGTGATGCTGCCCTATAGCGATCGTCTCGCGCGCTTCGCCGCCTGGTACGTCCAGCTCTGGGGCGAGAGCCTCGGCAAGCAGCGGCGAGGGGACGACGCCGGTCGCGCGCACTTGGTCCGGTCGACCAGCACAGCCAGCTTCAGCTCTATCTCGACGGCGCGCCGCAGCACTTCATCACCGTGGTGCGCGAGAATTGCGCCGGCATGCGGCCGCGCGTCGCGCCCGATCTCGCCGAGATCGCCCACGCCGAATACCTCGCCGGCCACGCCGCCGGCGATCTCGTGGCCGCGCAGCAAAGAGCGATCCCCGAGGCTTTGCTCGCCGCCGGCCGGCCGGTGCGCACCATCGACCTTGAACGGCTTGACGAGCGGCGCGCTCGGCGCGCTTGATGATGCATTTCATGCTGGAAACGATCCTCGCCGGCCATCTCCTGGGCGTCGACCCGTTCGACCAGCCCGCGGTAGAGATCGGGTAAGATCATCACGCGCCGCTATTTGGGCGCGTGAAACGCCTCGAGGGCCTTGGATGGCCATACGCCAGCTGCCGCCGAACCTCGTCAATCGCATCGCCGCCGGCGAGGTGGTCGAGCGGCCGGCGAGCGTCGTCAAGGAGCTGGTCGAGAACGCCATCGACGCCGGTGCTGCCCGCATCGACGTGGTGGCGACACGGCGGCGGCTTGAGCCTGATCCGCGTCACCGACGATGGCAGCGGCATGGACCGCGACGATCTCGTCCTGGCGATCGAGCGCCACGCCACCTCCAAGCTCAAGCGACGACGATCTCTCCCACATCGCTCACGCTTGGCTTCCGCGGCGAGGCGCTGCCGTCGATCGGCCGCGGTCGCCAGGCTCACCATCACGAGCCGCGCCGCGCGGCGCCGGTCAGGCTTACGAGATCGCGCGTCGATGGCGGGCGCAAGGCGCCGCTCAAGCCCGCGGCGATCGGCGAGGGCACGCGCATCGAAGTGCGCGACCTCTTCTACGCGACGCCGGCGCGGCTCAAATTCATGAAGTCCGAGCGCGCCGAGACGGCGGCCATCGCCGATGTGGTGAAGCGCCTGGCACTCGCCAACCCTGAGATTGCTTTCAGCCTCTCGACCGGCGACCGCGCCACTTTGCGGCTCGAGCCTTGTCCGCCTGGGCTGCTCGACCACGGACTTGCGCGGCTTGGCCGCATCCTCGGCGAGGAGTTCGTCACCGACGCGCTCCCGGTCGCGCGCCGCACGCGGATCGCTTGCCGTTGAGGGCTTCGCCGGCCTCGCCACGCTGCATCGCCCCAACAGCCTCGGCCAGCAATATCTCGTGGTCAATGGCCGGCCGGTGCGCGACAAGCTGCTCGCCGGCGCCGTGCGCGGCGGCTTACGGCGACCTCGTGCCCAACGGGCGCCATCCCATGCTTGCCCTTTTCCTCACGCTGCCACCCGACGAGGTCGACGTGAACGTGCATCCGGCCAAGACCGAGCTCAGATTCCGCGATGCGCAAGCGGTGCGCGCCTTGATCGTCACCGCGCCTGCACGCAGGCGCTGGGCGCGGCGCAACACCGCGCCACGCGCGAGCCTGTCCGAGCAGGCGCTGTCCCGCATGACGCGGCCACGGCGGGCGTCTCCATGCCCAGCCGTCAAGCCTTCGGCTTCGCCGACCGCGCCCAGGCGCCGCTTGGGCCCATGCTCACGCCGAGCGCCGTCACCCACGTGCGCGCCGACGACGACAGCGCCGTCGGCCTTTCCGCTCGGCGCAGCGCGGGCGCAGGTGCACGACACCTTCATCATCGCCGAGACGGAAAATTCGCTCGTCATCGTCGATCAGCACGCGGCGCATGAGCGGCTGGTCTATGAGCGCCTGAAGAAGGCGCTTCGCCAATGGCGGCCTCTCCCGCCAGATGCTGCTGATCCCCGAAGTGGTCGAGCTCGACGCGGAAGCCGCCGAGCGGCTCGCCGGCAGCGGCAGGCGAGCTTGAGCGGCTCGGTCTGGTGGTCGAGGCCTTCGGGCCATCGGCGGTCATCGTGCGCGAGGTCCCGGCTCTGCTCGGCCAGGGCAACCTTCAGGGCCTGATGCGCGATCTCGCCGACGAGCTTGCCGAGGGCGAGGGCAGTCTCGTCGTCTCCGAGCGCCTCGACCATGTGCTGTCGACCATGGCCTGCCACGGCAGCGTGCGCGCCGGACGCCGCCTCAATGCCGCTGAGATGAACGCGCTCTTACGCGACATGGAGGAGACGCCGTTCTCAGGCCAGTGCAATCACGGGCGGCCAACTTACGTCGAGCTCAAGCTCGCCGACATCGAGAAGCTGTTCCAGCGCCGGTAAAACACACTCCCGTCATGCCCGGCCATGTGCCGGGCATCCACGTCTTCAAACAAAGTGCGCTTTCGAAAGCGGGATGGCCGGGACAAGCCCGGCCATGATCAAAAACCGATTACTGACCGACCAAAACGCCCGCGAGGATATTATTTGTAGCTGCGCAGCCCGCCATGCAGGAAGGCGCTGTCGGCATTGGCCACGTCGCCGGTTGCCTCGCCGAGATTGAGATGGGCGATCTGGATCAGATGGCCGCTCCCCGTCTCCACCAGCGTGTAGTGGATCTCGACCGACTTGCCGGTGGAGCGGCAGGAGGTGTAAAGGCGCTTCACGCTCACCGACTCAGCCGGCTCGCTGATCTTCTTGCCTGAGGCGAACGTGCCTTTGCAATTCTTGGCATCGTCCACCATCACCTCGTTCGCCGCCTCGTCGAGATCGGCGGCGCCCATATCCTTGTAGCCCACCAGCGCCGCGACGATGCCGTTCGCGTATTTCCACACCACGTCGAAACTCGGCATCGGGGTCTCTTGCGGATCCTCCATCTCGTAGTTGGTGATGCCGGCGGAGGCGAGCAGGTCAGAGGCGAACGCCGCCGCCTCGCTCGGGGTGAAAAGCTTGTTGCCGTTGTCTTCGCTGTCCTTCGGGGCCTTGGCCTCGATGCTGCCTGCCTTCTCGGCCGCCAGATTCTCGCTCACGCAATTGGCCAGGGCCGCGATCGCGTCGCGCGTGCCGGAAAGCTTGAAACTCACCTCGCCGGCCGGCGTGACGACGGCGAGCGTGTGGCCGTGGCGCATGGCTTCCACCACCTGATCGGCGTTTTCGAGCGGCACCAGAATGCCGTGCGCATCGACCACCTTGGCGATGCCGTGAATTGGGAGCGAAGCTTGTCGACCGCGAGCGTCACGGCCTCCTCGCTGCCCACCTGCAGGTTCCATTTGTCGTTGGCGAGCACCAGCCCCCAGCCGAAGTCGCGGCTGATGATGAAGGCGAGCGTGATGCCGTTGGCATAGTCCGCGGTCATGGTGCAGTCGCGGAAGGTGCCGTCTTCGTCGTGATTGGCTTGTCCTTCCCAGCCGCCTGAGGTGAAGGCGCTGGCCGGCGCGACGAAAGCGATCGTCGCGGCGAGGAGAGAGGCAAAGCCCGGGACTTTGAACAGCTTCATGGCACCCTCAGTCCTCGGAACAACTTGTCATTCAAGCACATCTGCCCGCTTCGGGCCACCGCGCGGGGCTGAACCGAGTGCTGAAAAGCTCGCATCACGACAATTTTAGTGACTCCATAGACACGCGCGTCGAGCTCCTCGAAGGAAGCCGGAGGTTCGACCTCCGCGTCGGCGCGATCCTCCAAAACCGCGATAGCGCCGTCCCTGATCCAGCCGCCGGCAGCGGCGGATTGAAGCGCGTCTCAGCCCGAGACCCTTGCCGTAAGGCGGGTCGAGGAAGATGAGGTCGAAGGGCTGCATGCGAGCCGGCCTCGCCGAGCTTGGTCGCGTCACGCCGCCAGATCTTGGAGGTACCGGTGAGCGACAGCGCCTCGACATTGCGGCGGATGGCCGCGCGCGCGTCCGCGCTCTCCTCCACGAACAGGCAGAAGCGCGCGCCGCGCGACATCGCCTCGAGCCCGAGCGCGCCAGAGCCGGCAAACAGATCGAGCACGCGGGCGTTCGCGAAATCGAATTGTGGCGCGCCGTGCTCGAGCACGTTGAACAGCGCCTGGCGCACGCGGTCCGATGTCGGCCTCGTGGCGAGGCCCTTCGGCGCCTCGATGCGCTTAGCTCTGAACTTGCCGGCTACGATTCGCATGTGAGTGGCTTCATGCTCATTGCCGCCGCGCCGCTCGCAGCCTTTGGTTCTCGCTGCTCAAGCCCAGTTCCGCGGCGAGCGTCGCGCCCAACTGGTCCTTGAGCACGCGTTGCTTGACCTCGCTCACCTGGCCAGGCGGCAAATCCCCGAGCGCGAACGGCCCGAAGGAGATGCGGATCAGGCGGTTGACGGTGAGGCCGAGCGCTTCGGCGAGCCGCTTCACCTCGCGGTTCTTGCCTTCGCGAAGCCCGAGCGTCAGCCAGACATTGCCGCCTTGCTCGCGATCGATCCTCGCTTCCACCGGTCCGTAGTGCACGCCGTCGATGGTCATGCCGCCTGGCAAGCTTGTCGAGTTCGGCTTGCGTCACCTTGCCGTGCGCCCGCACGCGATAGCGCCTGAGCCAGCCGGTGCTGGGCAGCTCGAGATGGCGCGCAAGCTCGCCGTCGGTGGTGAGCAGCAGCAGCCCCTCGGTGTTGAGGTCGAGCCGCCCGACCGAGACCACGCGCGGCAGGTCCGCGGGCAGCGCCTCGAACACGGTCTTCCGCCCTTGCGGGTCGCTGTGGCTGGTCACGAGCCCCTTCGGCTTGTGATAGCGCCACAGCCGCGGCGCCTCGCGCCTGCAGGCAGCGGCTTGCCGTCGACGGTGACCTTGTCGCTAGGCTTGACCACATAGGCCGGGGTGGTCGAGCACCGTGCCGTTGACCGCGACCCGGCCCTGCTCGATCCACTTTTCGGCGTCGCGGCGTGAGCAGAGCCCGGCATGGGCAATGGCCTTGGCGATGCGCATCGGCTCCGCCGCCTTTACCGGCGCGGGCTTGCGCCCCTTGACCTGGCTTCCCGCTTCGCGCACTTTCGCCGCCCATGATGAAGAAAGCTTGCAGATGTGACGAGCCCAAGCAAGCGGCCCATGGATCTCGCCCTCGCCGAGGCCGAGGCTGCCGGCCTTTCGGGCGAGGTCCCCATCGGCGCCGTGGTGGTGAGCGCCTCGGGCGAGGTGCTGGCACGAGCCGGCAATCGCACACTGGCGATGCGTGATCCGACCGCCCACGCCGAGATTGCTGGCCATCAGGGAGGCCTGCGCCAAGCTCGGCAGCGAGCGGCTCACCGGTTGCGACCTCTATGTGACGCTCGAGCCTTGCGCCATGTGCGCCGCGGCCATCTCCTTCGCCCGCATCCGCAGGCTCTATTTCGGCGCGCCCGATGCGAAAGGCGGCGCCGTCGAGCATGGCCCGCGCTTCTTTGCGCGGACCGACCTGCCACCACGCGCCCGAAATCTATGGCGGCATCGGCGAGGCGCGCGCCGCCGAGCTGTCTGAAGCGCTTCTTCGCCGCCGCGCGCGGTAGAGCGACACGACTCAGGCATGTGCTTCATCGTGTTCCGCGACTGCGTGCGACCAGGCTGTGTCAAAGAGCTTCTGCCCTCCCGCGAAGGGATGTGACTGCGGAGCGCCGAAAGGCCGCTTCCGTTCTTTAAGTGGGCAGCCTCTCGGCGCCCGCTTTGCGCGCGATGTGTGAGCCCCTTCCTCAGCTTACCGCCTCTCCGCGGGCAGCCGCTGGCTGCCGGCAGGGATGGACCCGGAGCAGTTCCAACCCAGGCAGGGGCAGACGAGCCCTGAGGTGGTCCGTTACACCGGCCGTCGAGACGCCTAGGAGCCACTCTTTCTCAGATGAGGTCCGCACGCCTTCGCGGTTCTCGTCGCCGCCCTCGTCCCGAGATCACTCAGACGGTCTGCAGCTCGCGTCGTCCTCTTGGACGAGGGATGAGCAGAGCGAGTCTACGCAGCTCGCGGGGGCGGGGACAAGTGAGGGCGTGTTGTACCTCCCCTTGTAGGCCAGCGCCATGGCGATGCCCCTCGGACCTCACCGAGGTGGGAGGGCATGCAAGCGTGCGATTCGCGGTACCAGCTCGCCCGCTGCCTTCGGGAGTGCTGAATGCCCGCGTCGGCGTCATGCTACCTACGGTACCGCAGGCGCGAGGAACTGCGCTTCGGCCAGTTTGGCGAACACGCCGCCCTTTGCCACCAGCTCGTCGAAGCTGCCGCTCTCGACGATGCGGCCGCCGTCGAACACCAGGATGCGGGTCGCGTTGCGCACGGTGGCGAGCCGGTGGGCGATGACGAAGGTGGTGCGGCCCTTCATCACCTCGTTGAGCGCAGCGGTGCACCTTGCGCCTCGGTCGCGGCGTCGAGCGCGCTGGTCGCCTCGTCGAGGATCAGGATCGGCGGGTCTTTCAGCAGCGCCCGGGCGATCGACAGCCTCTGACGCTCGCCGCCTGAGAGCATGCGCCCGCGCTCGCCGACATTCGCGTTCAGCCCGTCGCGGTGGCGCTCGATGAATTCGAGCGCCTCGGCGCGGCGCGCAGGCCTGCGCAGGATCTCCTCGTCGGTGGCGTCGGGATTGCCGACCGCGCAGATTCTCGGCGATCGAGCGGTTGAACAGCAGCGGCTCCTGGAAGATCACGCCGATATTGCGCCGGAGCGCTCGCGAGCTTGACGCCGCGGATATCGCGTGCCGTCGATGCTGATCTTGCCCGATTGCGGATCGTAGACACGCGATAGAGCAGCGCAAGCGCCGTCGATTTGCCGGCGCCGGTGGCGCCGACCAGCGCGATGGTCTCGCCGGGCTCTGCCTTGAAGGTGAGGTCCTCGACGGCAGGGAGCTTGCCGTCATAGGAGAAGGTGACGCCGTCGAAGGCGACCTCGCCGCGCACTCTCTTCAGCGTCACCGCGTTCTTGCGGTCGCTTCACCGACGGTCGTGGTGTCGAGCACGCCGAAGAATTCCTCGAGCCGCGGCGCATTCATGAAGACGGAATTGACGAAGCGCGCCGCCTGTTCGAGCCGCTGGATCAGCATGCCGGCGAAGCTCATGAACATGACGATGCCGCCGATCGTGGTCTTTCCTTGCGCGAACAGGTACGAGCCCGAGGATCAGGATCGCGAGCATGGTGAGCGTGGTCGAGGCCTTGGTGATGGTGGAGACGACCGCCCACCACGACAGCACCGGCATCTGCGCGCCGAGCAGGCGGTCGACGACCGCGCGCAGTTCGCGCACCTCGTCCTCGACGCGGGTGAAGCTCTGCACCAGCGCGACGTTGCCGAGCGTGTCCGAGGCGCGCTCGGCGAGGTCGGAGTAGTAGCGCTCGACCGATTTCTGCATGGTCTCGGTCTTGCGCAGCACGAAGGTGGTGAGCGCGAGCGAAGATGAGCGACAGCCCGATGAGCAGGAGGCCGAGCCGCCAATTGAGATAGAGCGACAGCGGCAGGAGCACGGCGATGCGATACGATGGCGGCGAGATGCTCGCGGAAGAAGCCGAGCCACAGCCACCACAGCGTGTCGGTGCCGGCGAGCATCACCTTCATCAGCCGCCCTGAATGGGTGGCGCTGTGGAAGCTGAGCGGAAGCTGCAGCACGTGCTCGAAATAATCCGACAGCACCACCTGGCGGCGTCTATGCGCGAGCTTGTCGGCGTAAAGCGCGACGAGCGCCCCGCAGACGATGAGGAACAGCGCGAAGCCGGCCCAGGCGGCGACGAGCGGGGTCAGCCTCGGCCAGTCCGGCGCGCCGCCTGAGCCTTGCGCGCTCGCCAAGGCATCGATGATGCGGCCGAACAGCACCGGCTCGGCGAGGCCTGCGGCGGCGAGCGCCACATTGGCGAGCGCCAGAACCCAGCCGAGCTTCATCTGCGGGCCGAGCAGGCCGAGCACGCGGGCGTAGAGGTGGAACCATGTGGATGAGAGGGAGGTCAGAACCCCGATTGCGGCGTCCAGTAGCGCATGCTGGGCGGGTAGTTCAGCTGCGGATAGAGCCCGCTGCAGCGCTTGAGTCTCGTAGTCGCCTTTGGCGTAAGGCACGGGCCCGAAATAGAAGCTCCAGCCGCCGGGGCGGCGGGGCGGCGCGTAGTAATAGGGATAGATCGGCGGCCGACCGCGCCTTGAAGACCTGGGCGAGGCTCGAGCGATCGCGGGAGGGACGTGCGAGCCCCGATGCGGCGAGCGGCGCGGCGCTCGCCGGCGCGCTGCCGAGGCCAAGCGCGATTGCGGCAGCGCCGGCAAGAAGGGCTGCGGTTTTTCTTGAGCCGTGCGCCATCAGGGTCTCCGATCTGCTTTCAGGTCCGGCATCAAAGCGTAAGCGCGCGCGCGCCTGTCCGCCGCAATCACTTCAACTTGTCATTGCCCGGCTTGACCGGGCGATCCAGTAACCACCGTCCTCAATTACCTTACAAGAACGGTGACTACTGGATGCCCGCTTTCGCGGGCATGACAGAAATCAGGGTACCCGCTCAACCGCGCGCCAGCCGATGTCGCGGCGGCAGAAGCCGCCCGGCCAGTCGATCTTGTCGACCGCCGCATAGGCGCGCTGCTTGCGCCTCGCGAATGTCGCGGCCGCGCGCGCGTGACGCCGAGCACGCGGCCGCCATCGGCGAGGATGCGGTTGCCGTCGCGCTTGGTGCCGGCATGGAAGATCTGCACGCCAGGCATCGCGCGCGGCGTCATCGAGGCCCTTGATCTCCGAGCCTTTGGCATAAGCGCCCGGATAGCCCTTGGCCGCCATGACCACGCAGAGCGCGGGATCGTCGCGTCCATTCGAGCTCGACGCCGTCGAAGCCGCCCCTCGGCGGTGGCCAGCAGCGCCGGCAGCAGATCAGACTTGAGCCGCAGCATCAGCACCTGGCACTCGGGATCGCCGAAGCGGACATTGTATTCGATGAGCTTCGGGCGCCGCGTCGTCGATCATCAGCCCGGCATAGAGCACGCCCTTGAACGGGCGTGCCGGCTCGCGCCATCGCGCGCACCGTCGGCTCGATGATCTCGGCCATCACGCGGCGCGCAGAGCTCTCGCGTCATGATCGGCGCCGGCGAATAGGCGCCCATGCCGCCGGTGTTCGGTCCGCTGATCGCCGTCGTAGGCGCGCTTGTGGTCCTGCGCCGTGGCGAGCGGCAGCGCGCGTCGTCGCCGTCGACCAGCGCGAAGAAGCTCGCCTCCTCGCCGCGCAGGAACTCCTCGATCACCAGCTCGGCGCCGGCCTCCCCGAACGCGCCGCCGAAGCAGGCGTCGATCGCGGCCTCAGCCTCAGCCTGCGTCGTCGGCGATGGTCACGCCCTTGCCGGCGGCGAGCCCGTCAGCCTTGATCACGATGGGAAGCGTCTGCCGCGCCAGAGTAAGCCTTGGCGCGACGCCGCATCGGCGAAGCGGGCATAGGCCGCAGTTGGAATGCCGGCCCGCGCGCAGAGATCCTTGGTGAAGCCTTTGAGCCTTCGAGCCTGGCGGCGGCCTGCGACGGCCCGAACACCTTGATGCCTTGCCTCTCGAGATCGTCGGTGAGGCCGGCGACGAGCGGCGCCTCAGGGCCGATGACCACGAGGCCGATCTGCTTCTCCTGGCAGAAGCGGCGACCGCTGCGTGATCGCCAATATCGAGCGGCACGCAATCGGCGATCTCGGCGATCCCGGCATTGCCAGGGGCGCAATAGAGGGTATCGAGGAGCGGGCTTTGCTTGAGCTTCCAGGCGAGCGCGTGCTCGCGGCCGCCTCCACCTATCAACAGCACGTTCAATGCGGTAAAGCTCCGGTCTATCAGGCTGCCTCCTAGCACGGGGGCGGCAGAAGCAAAATGGAACCGCGGATCTTCAATGGCCGAAGCCACCACAAATCAAGCTCGACCAATCTCGTCGAATATACCGTCTCGGAGCTTTCCTTCGCGCTCAAGCGCACCGTGGAGGAGGCCTATGGGCTGGTGAAGCTCCGCGGCGAGATCTCCAACTTCAACGGTCAGCACAGCTCAGGCCACTGCTACTTCAAGCTCAAGGACGAGAACGCCGTCATCGACGCGTTGATCTGGCGGAGCACCTTTCAGCGGCTCAAGTTCAAGCCTGAGCAGGGGCTTGAGGTCGTGGTCAAGGGCCGGGTCACCACCTATCCCAACAAATCGACCTATCAGATCGTCATCGACGATCTCGAGCCTGCCGGCATCGGCGCGCTCATGGCGCTGCTCGAGCAGCGCAAGCGCGCAGCTCGCCGCCGAGGGCCTGTTCGACGCGCGCATCGCAAGCTGCCGCTCCCGTATCTGCCGCGCATCGTCGGCGTGGTCACCTCGCCGACCGGTGCGGTGATCCGCGACATCCTGCATCGGCTCGCCGACCGCTTTCCATGCCATGTGCTGGTCTGGCCGGTGCGGGTGCAGGGCGAGACCTGCGCCGTCGAGGTTGCCGCCGCCATCCACGGCTTCAACGGGCTGATCGTCGGCGCCTCCGTGCCGCGGCCCGACCTGATCATCGTCGCGCGCGGCGGCGGCAGCCTCGAGGATCTGTGGGGCTTCAACGAGGAGATCGTCGCCCGCGCCGTGGCGGCGAGCACCATCCCGCTGATCTCCGCGGTCGGACACGAGACCGACTGGACCATCATCGACCTCGTCGCCGACTACCGCGCGCCGACGCCGACCGCGGCGGCCGAGCGCGCCGTGCCGGTGCGCGCCGATCTGCATATCCAGGTGACGAGCTTCGGCTTGCGCGCGATGAGCTGCCTCAGGCGGCTGGTCGAGGGAGCAGCGCAATCTGCTGCTCGCGCTCGCCCGCGGCCTGCCGCGGCGCGAGCGAAATTCTGGCGCTGCCGCGTCAGCGCTTCGACGGCGTGAGTGCCGAGGCTCGGTCGCGCGCTCCACGCCAATGCGCACGCCCATCGCGTCGCCTTGGCGCGCTCGGCCACGCGGCTCAGGCCGCATCTCCTGCGCAATGCAGCGCGGGGAGGGCGCGACCGGCTCACCGGCCTCGACCGGTCGGGGAGGCGCGCGCTCGGCACTTCAGTGGCGCGGTCGCGCCAGCGCCTCGATGCGCTCACCCAGCTCCTCAACTCGCTCGGCTATCACAATGTGCTTGCCCGCGGCTTCACGCTCACCCGCGACGCCGAAGGCCGCATGCTCCGCCGCGCCGCCGACGTTCATCGCGGCGAGCGTCTGGACATCGAGTTCGCCGATGGCCATGTCCCTGCGCAGGCCGATGGCGGCGACCGCGAAGGCAACAGCAAGTCCGAAGCGTGCGCGCACGCGCGACGAAAAGCAGGGCACATTGCTGTAAGCGGGCTGGCCACCGCCGCGCCCGCGACGCTATGGTGATCGAACGCAATTCGACATGAGGCGAGACGCCGCCGTGATGAACCGCTTCGAACGCAACATTGGCTTCAAGGGCGAAGCCAAGCTCAAATATCTCGACGGCGAGGTGCAGGTGCTGACGCCCGGCGACTTCGTGCGCTGCGCCGTCACCGGCCGCACCATCCCGCTCGATGAGCTGCGCTATTGGAGCGTCGAGCTGCAGGAGGCCTATGTCGACGCCGCCGCCTCGCTGAAGCGCTACCGCGAGACCCACCCCAGCGCCTGCTGCTTAGCCCAGCCTGGCTTCTTCTCGATCGCCTCGACCAGGAGCCGCTTCATCCTGTTGCCCTCGCCGAACTCGATGGCGATGAGCAGCGGGCGCGAGCGGAACCTGAGCTCGCTCAACGCCGTGCCGTCGTCCTCAGGCAGCCGCACCCAGTCCTTCTCGGTGGTGACCAGCATGGCGTTCCACTCCCGCGCCCACTCTAAGCAGCCGCTCGGCCTGGCGCTCGGTGAAGGGGTGATGGTCGGCAAAGGAGCGCGTGCCCGTGAGCCGCGCGCCGTTCTGCGACAGCGTGGCGTAGAATTTCTTCGGGTTGGCGATGCCGGCAAAGCCGATGACCGGCAGCACGCCGAGCCAACGCGCATCGCCGCGCGGCAGCATGCGCGCCTTCAGCACCGGCTTGTTGGCCGCTTCGAAGCTCTTGGCGAGCGGCGCAGCCCTGCCGCCTTCGCCGATCAGCAACAGCGCATCGGCGCGCGGCAGTCTGCTTGTCGAGCGGCGCCCGCAAAGGTCCGGCAGGCATGACCAGCCCATTGCCGAGCCCGACATTAGAGTCGACCACGATCAGGCTGAAATCCTTGACGAGCTGCGGGTTCTGAAACCCGTCATCCATGATGATGACCGTGGCATCGGTGCCCTCGATCAGCTTCGCGCCTGCCGCCCGGTCCGCCGACACCACGGTCGGCGCATGCGCGCAGCAGCAGCAGCGTCTCATCGCCGATCTCTGCCGCGCTCTGCCCCTGGGTCACCAGCACCGGGCCTTGCGCCTTGCCGCCATAGCCGCGGGTGAGGAAGCAGGGCCGCTCGCCGGCTTCCTTCAGCACTTCGGCCACGGCAATCGCCGTCGGCGTCTTGCCGCCGCCGCCAACGGTGAAATTGCCGATGCAGATCACCGGAAGGCGCGAGCGGTAGGGCTTGACCTCGGCGGCCTTGCGCTCGGCCATGCGCCCATAGATCGTGCCGAGCGGCGAAAGCGCGGAAGCGAGCACGCCCGCCCTCCGATACCACCAGAATGGCGCCCTAAGAGGCATGTTGCAGGGTCGCCTTCGGCGGCAGGAATTGCGCAAGCTCGGCGATGGTGCGCGGCAGCGCGCCGCCGAGGCGAGCGATGGCGCCCTCGGCGCGCGCCATCATGCGCGCGCGCGCCTGCGCACTCTCAAGGAGCAGCAGCACGGCCGTGGCGAGATCGTTCGCCTCGCTCACCTGTACGCAGCCGCCGGAGCCCAGCAGCTCTTCATAGGCGTCGGCGAAGTTCCGCCAATGCGGACCGGTCACGACGGCGGCGCCGAGCTTGATCGCCTCCACCGGGTTCTGTCCGCCATGCGGCACGAGCGAGCCGCCGACAAAGGCGACCGGCACGAGATTGTAGAACAGCCCAAGCTCGCCGATGGTGTCGGCGACGTAGATGTCGGTCTTTGCGTCAGGCAGCTTGCCTTCCGAGCGGAGCGCCACGTTGAGATTGGCGCCTCCCAAGAGCCGCGCGATGAGCGGGCCGCGGTCGGGATGCCGCGGCACGATGATGGTGAGGAGATCGGGCCGCGCGCCCTTCATGGCGAGATGGGCGACCGCGGCGATGTCGTCCTCGCCCGGATGGGTGCTTGCGGCGAGCCACACCGTGCGCCCAGCAAGCGCGGCGGAGAGTGCCTTGTGGGCAGCCAAATCGACCGGCGGCGGCGGCGCGTCGGCTTTGAGATTGCCCACAGGGACGGCGCGCGGCGCGCCGAGCGCGGTGAAGCGCTGGGCAAAGCGCTCATTCTGGGCGAGCACCAGGCCGAACGCCGAAAACAGCGGACGGCTCAAGCCTGGACGGTTGCGCCAGCGGCGGAAGGAGCGGAACGACATGCGGCCGTTGACGAGCACGAGCGGGATGTCAAGCGCGTTCGTCTCCAGCACGAGGTTCGGCCAGATTTCCGATTCGACGAACACGGCAAGGTCTGGCTGCCAATGCTTCAGGAACCTCCGCACATAGTCCTGATTGTCGAGCGGCACGTATTGGTGCACTGCGCCCTTCGGCAGCCGCGCCCGCGCGAGCTTCGCCGAGGTGACCGTGCCGGTGGTGAGCAGCAGGTTGATCTCCGGTTGCTCGGCGGCGATCGCATCGATCACCGGCAGCACCGCATTGGCCTCGCCGACGCTCGCGGCATGGAACCACACAAGGCAGCCGGGCGGGCGCGCCACGCTCGCTTCGCCATAACGCTCCGGGCGGCGCGCCGGCTCCTCCTTGCCGATGCGCGTACGCCAGGCAAGCATCAGCGGCGCAAGCGGCGCGGCGTAACGCGTCAGCGCGCGATAGGCGCGAGATCGCGAAGGCCGGCTTGACATCTTTCACTTGAACGGCGGGTAACAACGGATCGGTGGCCCCGGCAAGTTCGTAGGCGCGCGCGGTCGCTTGATTGAGGCCGCGTTCGAGGGCGATGCGGGCGGCCTCGAAAGCGATCAGATCGGCGTCCTTAGGCACCCTTACCGGATCGCCGACCACGATGCCAAGCTTGGAGAAGGGGAGGTTGACGGTGAAGGCGCTCCAATTGTTGAGCGTGAGGTAGCGGCTCGTCGGCCATGGCGCAAGGCACGATTGGGCGTCCTGAGAGCTTGGCCAGCATGACGATGCCGTTTCCAGCCCTGCGCGCCGGGCCCGGCGCGACGTCGGCGGTCATCGCCACGGTCGTGCCTTGCTGAAGGGCGCCTGAGCGCTTCCCGGAGCGCGGCTGCGCCGCCACGATTCCGGCGCCGGTAGCCTGCGCCAGCGCCCCTGATCAATCGCATGCCGAAGCGGCTCAGAACCCCCGCGATCAGCTCGGCGTCGCCGTGCCGCGCCACCATGGCGGCGACATCGGCCGGCCGGTCCGGCTTGATCTTGGGCAGCATGCCGAACTGGCCATGCCACATGGCGACGATTTGCGGATGCTCGGAGAAGAGCTTGGCGTCGGTGTCGGGAGGATCGCGCCGGACTTCGCTCGTATCGTAGACGAGGCGGATATAGGCCGCCGCGCACCGCGCTGCCGAAAGCGACCACGGACTCTGAGGAGAACAGACCGCTTTGCCATGCGGATGCGCGCTTGCCTGGCTTCCGACCACGGCGACGGCGTCTTCGTCGTCGGCGTCGCCCACGCTTGCGCCATCGAGACCGACGTCTTCGGCGCTACCGTCACCGGCCTTGCCGTTTTCGCTTTCCGGCGCGTGGCCGCCGGCGATGCCGAACTGGGTTCCGTGCAGGCGCGTATAGAGGCCGCCCTTGGCGACCAACTCTTCGTGACGCCCGACCTCGACGATCCGCCCCTGATCGAGCACGCAGATGAGATCGGCCTTCTTCACCGTGGACAGGCGATGGGCGATCATCAGCACGGTGCGCCCGCGCATCAATCCTTCGAGCGCAGTCTGCACCTTGGCCTCGGCCTCGCTGTCGAGCGAGCTCGTCGGCTCATCGAGCAGCAAGATCGGCGCATCCTTGTAGATCGCCCGGGCAATGGCGATGCGCTGGCGCTCGCCGCCGGAAAGCGACGAGCCCGCCTCGCCCACGCGCGTGTCGTAGCCCTTGGGCAGCCCCATGATGAAATCATGCGCCGCGGCAGCCTTGGCGGCGGCAATGACCTGGGCCTCGTCCTCGGGCTTGGTGCCATAGGCGATATTGGCGCGGATGGTGTCGTCGAACAGCACCGGGTCTTGGGTGACGAGGCCGATGGCGTCGCGGAGCGTGGCGATCGGTCACCTGCGCGATGTCCTGCCCGTCGATGACCACCTTGCCCTTCTCAGGATCGAAGAAGCGCAAACGTGAGGTTGACCAGCGTGCTCTTGCCGGAGCCGGAGGGCCCGACCAGCGCCACGGTGCGGCCAGAGGGAACGGTCAGGCTTACGCCTTTCAGCACCGGGTTGTTCGGCTCATAGGCGAAGGAGATCTTGTCGAATTCGATCTGGCCGCGCTTCAAGACGAGCGGCTTGGCGTCGGCGGCTTCGACCAGCTTGGTCTCGCGGTCGACGATACCGAACACGCGGCTCGCCGCCGCCACCCCTTCCTGCAAACTGGTCTGCAAGGTGCGCCGCGCTTTTCAGCGGGCCGTAGATCAGGAGCGCCGAGGTCATGAAGCCCATGAACTGGCCAAGCGTGAGATCGCCGCGCACGCCCTTGGTGCCGGCGAAATAGATGGCGAGCGCAAAGCCAAGTCCGGTCAAGAGCTCGACCGACGGACTCGACAGCGCGCGGGCGCGCGTGCCGCGCATGGTGAATTCGAGCGCGCGGTTGATGGTGTGACGCGGCGCGGGCTTCTTCCCGGGCTCCTGGCGATAGGCGCGTACCACGCGCATGCCGCGCAAGGTCTGGGTGATCAGCGCCGACAGATCGCCGGTCTCCTGGAGCGACTTCGTGGTCGACTTCCGCATCTTGCGGCGCTGACGCCCGAGCAGGAACCAGGCAAACGGCATGAACAACAGGATCATGAAGGCAAAACGCGCATCCATGTAGAACATGGTGGCGACGAGGATGATCACCTTGAGATAGTTCTCGCCGAGCGTAACGATGGAGCGGCTCGCCGTCTGCCTGATGAGATTGGCGTCGTTGAGGAAGCCCGAGAGCAGGCGTCCGGAATGGACGGTCTGGATGAAGGAAAGATCGGCGCTGGCGAGCTTGGCGAACATCTCAATGCGAAGATCGGCGATGAAGCGGTGGCCGAGATAGGCGACGGTGACGTCGGCCACATATTCGGAGATCGCCTTGACGATGGTCACGACCACGATCGCGGCGGTGACCCAGTAGATCATCTGCTGGTTCTTGCGCCACGAACACGTCGTCGGCGGTCTTCTGGATGATGAAGGGGATGGCGCCGGTGGTCGCCGCGGTGAGCAGCATGGCGAGGGAGGCGAGCAGCAAGAGGCCGATGCGCGGGCGCAAATGCTCCCGCCAGATGCGCATGACGATCTCGCCCGTGGTGTAGTAGTGGGTCTGGAGCTCGTCAGCGCCCCGCGTGACCATTCTCGCGTCGCTGAACAGTTGATCTTTCAAGCGCTTCCCCGATTCCGCCGGTTTGGGCTTTGCGGCCACGCACCCGGCGGAGCCTTTCTAGCATGCGAGCCGTGCAGGCTCTAAGGCGAAAAACATCAGAGCATTGCCCAACAGATCAGCCCCTTCGTTTGCATACCTCCCCGTTGTGGGGAGGTCCGACGACGCCCCGTTGGGGTGGCGTCGGGGTGGGGGCTTCGCACTCAGCAGCAACGCGGTAGCGCGTATCAAAGCGCCTCACCCCACCCGGCGATCCCGGCTAGAAGCTGAGCTCGCCACCCTCCCCATCAAGGGGAGGATGAAAAAGATCTCGCGCATTGTCACCTACATCGCGCTAGGAGGGCGCCCCGCCTTCGGTCTCAGGGTCGAGCAGCCGGTGCAGATGCACGATGAAATAGCGCATATGGGCGTCGTCCACGCTCCTGTGGGCTGCGTCGCGCCAGGCGGCGTAGGCCTCGGCGTAATTCGGGTAGATGCCGACGATATCGAGCGCCTTCAGGTCGGAGAACTCGATTCTGTCGAGCGTGGTGAGCTCGCCGCCGAAGACGAGATGGAGGAGCTGCCGCGTGTCCGACTTTGTCCCCTGCTTTGCCGCCATGATGTGTCCTGTGCTTCTTGATCCCGCGCCGACTTTGCCGAAACGCGGTTCACAGGTCTACGCGGCTCGTGCGTTCGATAAGCTTGGCGTGGAGCAATGGCGGGGCGGCGACCAGGCTCGGGAAGCGGGGATTGGGCAGATTGAAGCGGAAGGCGTGGCCGTGATGATCGGTCACGATCCCGCCGCCTCCTCGACGATCAGCACGCCGGCCGCCAGGTCCCAATCGCATTTGGCGGAGAGTGACACGGTCGCATCGGCGCGGCCGGCGGCTACGAGCGCGAGCCGATAGGCGACGGAATTGACCCAGCGCGACTCAACGCCAGGCCAAGGCTCCTTCCAGATGCGCTTCTTGAACAGGCCGCCGCTTGCGATGAACAGAGCGCCTTCGAGATCGCTCCTCCCGCTCACTTTGATGGGCGCGTCGTTGAGGAAGGCGCCGCCATCGCGAATGGCATGGAAGAACTCGGCCGTGGCGGGGTTGTACACCGCGCCGAGCACGGGCTTGCCCTCCTGCACCAGCGCCGCCGATATGGTCCATTCCGGCACGTGGCGGAGAAAGGCATTGCGTCCCGTCGATCGGATCGACCATCCACACGAAGCGCTGCTCGAGGCGGTTGGGGTCGTCCTCGGTTTCCTCCGACAGCCAGCCGTAATTCGGCCTGCCGCCGAGCAGCGTGCTCTTGAGAGCGTCATCGACGGCGAAGTCGGCCTCGCTCACCTCGGTGCCGTCGTGCTTCCTCCTCACCGCGAGGTCCTGCTCCTGCCGGAAATAGCTGTGCGCGAGCTTGCCTGCGTCCTCGACCGCGGTCTTGAGCAGGCGGAAGTCCTCCGCAAGCGAGTGAGGAGGAGGGGCACTAGCGTGTGACAGCGCGGTCATCTTCGTCTCGACAACACTCTTTAAACCATGTCGGCAGGAAGTGCCGGATACCAGACATTAACAACGTCCATTAAGGCGGTTCAGGATAACTTCTATGGCAGGATCGTGGCAATGAAGGCTCTCTGAAGGCAGCCTCAAGGAAGCTAACAGCAAGGCGTCATCGGGCCCCAGGGCGTGCATCCCTGGGGCCCGGTGCCATTTAGGGGCTCTAGAACCGCGAAGCGGGAACGAGATCGAGCACGATGGCCGCGAACACGATCAACCCGAAATCGCGGTTCGACCTGAAGCGGCTGCAGGCAATTCTCCGGATCGTCGATATTGAGCGTGGCCACTTGCCAGAAGAGATGGGCGCCGGCAGCGGCCATGCCAAGCAGGAACACGATCTCGGCGCCGGCCAAGAGCCCGGCCGCGGTGATCCCGAGCCAAGCAAGCGCGTAGAAGCCGGAAAGCCAGGCCTTGGTCGCCCGCCCGAATTTGAGCGCGGTCGATTTGAGCCCGAGCAGCTCGTCGTCGTCGCGGTCCTGATGGGCATAGATGGTGTCGTAACCGATGGTCCAGGCGATGGCTCCGGCGTAGAGGACCACCGCCGGCAATTCGAGGCGTCCGAGCACCGCGGAATAGCCGAGCAGAGCGCCCCAGTTGAAGGCAAGCCCCAGCACGGCTTGCGGCCAATAGCTGTAAGCGCTTGACCAGAGGATAGAGCGCCACGAGCGGAACGACGGCAAAGCCCGAGCCAAACGGTCGCGGCGTTGAAGGAGAGAAGCACCGCAAGTCCGATCAGGCACAGCACCAGCATGAAAATGGTGGCGGATTTCTCGCTGACCTCGCCGCTCGGCAGCGGGCGGCCTTGCGTGCGGGCGACCTTCGCGTCGATGTCCTTGTCGACGATGTCGTTATAGGTGCAGCCGGCGGCGCGCATCACCACGGCGCCGATGGCGAAAAGCACGAGCAGCCAGGCGTCGGGGTAATCGGCACCGATGCTGCGCGAGGCGAGCGCCACCGACCAGAAGCAGGGGATGGCAAGCAGCCAGAAGCCGGTCGGCCGGTCGACGCGGGCGAGCCGCAGATAGGGGAGAAGCGCTGCCGGCGCCAAGCGGTCGACGAGATTCGTCGCCCGCGCGTCGGCCACCCTGCTCGCTTTGCCTTGGGCAACGGGACGTGGCATGTCTGCGATCCCGGTTTCCTTTTGCCCTGAACTGGATGAGGTTTCCAGCAGAATGCCCTCCAAGCCTCAGCGGCTCTTCGTCAAGTCCCGACTTGGCCCCGGCGTCACGATCGAGCTTGAGCCCCCACAGGCGCACTATCTCATCAACGTGCTCCGATGCAAGAGCCGGGGACGAAATCCTCCTCTTTAACGGCGCGGACGGCGAGTGGCGCGGGGAGTTGAGCGGGGCGACCAAACGACGCGCAAGCGTCGTGGCTGGGCGAGCAGACCCGGCCGCAGATTTCGGCGCCGGACCTGCATTATCTATTTGCCCCGCTGAAACGCGCCCGCCTCGATTATATGGCGCAAAAGGCGACCGAGATGGGCGCGGCCCTGCTCAAGCCGGTGATCACCCGCCGCACCGTGGCCGAGCGCGTCAATAGAGCGCGGCTCCTTGCCAATGCCGTCGAGGCGGCCGAGCAATGCGGCATCCTGTGGGTGCCCGAGGTGGCCGAGCCGGAGGCGCTCTCCTCGGTCCTCGACCGTTGGGATGAAAAGCGGCTGCTCGTGTTCGCCGATGAAGCGGCTCCCAGCCGCCTCGCCGCTTGCCGCGCTCGCAAGCAAGACCCCGCGCCCGCTTGCCGTTCTGATCGGCCCGGAGGGCGGGTTCGAAGAGGAGGAGAGGGCGCTTCTCTTGGCTCGAGCCCTTTGTTCTGCCGATCTCGCTCGGGCCCCGCGTGATGCGGGCCGATACCGCAGCCGTCGCCGCACTCGCCCTCGTCAATGCTACGATCGGCGACTGGCGGTCCTGACCTGCCATGTTCGCCGAGGCGCAAACGTGCTAGGAGCGGCACGGTTCACCCTGCAAACCCAAGTCGTGCAATCGAGCTAGTCTTCCCATGTCGACACGCGTAGCTGGGCCGCAAGGCCCGACCATCGAGTCGCGGGACGAGCTCGTCGCTTATCTCGAAGCAGGCAACAAGCCGATGGCCGACTGGCGCATCGGCACCGAGCACGAGAAGTTCGGCTTCTACCGGCAGGGTCACGCGCCGGTTCCCTACGACGGCGAGCGCGGCATCCGCGCGTTGCTCGAAGGCATGAAGCAGCGCTTCTGCTGGGATGGCGTCATGGAGCGCGGCAACATCATCGCGCTGCAGCGCCCTGATTGCCCCAAAGGCGGCGTCATCAGCCTCGAGCCCGGCGGGCAGTTCGAGCTTTCCGGTGCGCCGCTCGCGACCTGTGCACGAGACCGACGAGGAGCTCCGCCACCATCTGACCGAGGTGACGGAAGTCGGCGGCGAGCTCGGCATCGGATTTTTGGGCATCGGCTTCTCGCCGAAATGGACGCTCGCCGAGACGCCGGTCATGCCCAAGGCGCGCTACGGCATCATGCAGCGCTATATGCCGACAAGGTGGCGGCTCGGTCTCGACATGATGTTCCGCACCGCGACGGTGCAGGTCAATCTCGACTTCGTCAGACGAGGCAGACATGGTGGCGAAGATGCGCGTCGGGCTGGCGCTCCAGCCGATCGCCACCGCGCTCTTCGCCAATTCGCCCTTCACCGACGGCAAGCCGAACGGCTTTCAGTCCTATCGCGCCGAAGTCTGGCGCGACACCGACCCCGACCGCACCGGCAATCTTCCCTTCGTGTTCGAGCCCGGCATGGGCTTTGAGCGCTATGTCGACTATGCGCTCGATGTTCCGATGTATTTCGTCTACCGCAACGGCCGCTACATCGACGCCGCCGGAGCCTCGTTCAGGGACTTTCTCGCCGGCCGCCTCGGCGAGCTTCCGGGCGAGCGTCCGACCTTCGACGACTGGGCCGACCATCTCACCACGCTCTTCCCCGACGTGCGGCTCAAGCGGTTCCTCGAGATGCGCGGCGCCGACGCAGGCCCCTTCGCCGAGCTGATGGCGCTTCCGGCCTTCTGGGTCGGGCTGCTCTACGACCCGGCCTCGCTTGCCGAAGCCTCGGCGCTGATCTCCGACTGGACGGTGAGCGAGCGCCGGTGCTTGCGCGACCAGGTTCCTCGCCTTGGGCTCAAGACGCCGTTTCGCGATGGCACCGCCGGCGATGTCGCGCGCGAGGCCGTCGCCATCGCCGAGAAGGGGTTGCAGCGCCGCGCCGTTGTCGACAAGCGCCGGCGATGACGAGCGCAAGCATCTTGCGGCATTGGTCGAGATTGCGGCGGAAGGACGCTCGCCGGCCGACCGGCTGCTCGCCGACTACGCCGACGATTGGCATGGCGATATCGATCGCCTGTTCGACGCGCACGCTTTCTGACCCCAATGGCTGACTCCCCCCACCGTTTCGCCTCCCGATCGTTGTCGGCACGAGATGCGTTGACGGCAGCTTGCCTCTTCCTCGGCCTCGCCGCGCTCTTCGCCTGTCACGCGGTCGCATTGGCTCGACGATTGGGACTCGGTGAACTTCGCCTTCGGCCTCGACGACTTCGATGTCACCAAGCATTGGCCGCATCCGCCGGGCTACTCCGTCTATATCGCGGCGGGAAAGCTCGTTTATCGCGTCATTGCCGATCACGCGGGCGCGCTCACGCTCGTTTCGGCCTTGTCCGGGGCCGCCGTCGCTTCGATGTTCTACGTCCTGGAGCGGCGGCACTCCGATTGGCCGGTCGCCTTGTGCGCCACCCTCATCATGGCGCTGTCGCCGCTGTTCTGGCTGCAGTCGGGGCTCGCGCTCACCGACATGTTCGGCATGGTCTTCGTGCTCGCTTTCCTGCTCGTCGAGGAGCAACCACGACCACGCCTCGCGGCGCTCTCGCAAGCGCATCGCTTGCGGCCTCATCGCCGGATTGTCGCTCGGCGCCGCGGCCGCATATCACCCTCCTCATCGTCGTCTATTGCGCTTCCGCGCGACCCGGTCGCGCCGTTCGAAGTCGAGCCATGTCTTGACCGCGGTGCTTGCCTTTGCCGTGGGCATCGCGGTGTGGCTGATACCGGCCTCGTTCGCCACCGGCGGCCCGAAGATTTATTGGTCGGCCACTGTCGGCCAATTCGAATGGAGGTTCGGCCGGCCCGGCGTGTCGGTGCTCGGCACGCCGATCACCGGCGACTATTTGTTCGCGCGGGTTCTCGCGCTGATCGGCTCGCTTGGCCAAGCCTTCGGACCGATGCATCTCACCACGAGCCACATCGCGCGGCGCGCGGCGCTCGGGCTCCTCATCATCGTGCCCTATGTACGTCTTTGCCTGGCGCGGCGCATCGAAGTCGAGTTGCGCGGCCCTACCTCATCGCTTCGGCGGTCTATCTGCTGATGCTGTTCATCATGCTGCCGGTGCGGCACTTGCGCTATTTCTTGCCGCTCAGTCTCGTCGTCGGCTGGTCGGTATCGGGCTACCTGGCTCTGTTCCGGAGGCCCGTGGTTCGCGCTTCTGCGCTCGTGGTGCTGCTTGCCGTGTCACCGTGTTGCCTTCGTTCTTCCTGGTCGGGGGTCTGGCAAAGTCCCGCCGCCGGTTGCAGGTCTCGACTGGGTCAAGGCAAACCGTCCGACCGCGATCCTCTATTCAGGGTCGCTGCGGCGGCACGCGGCCTTTATTGGCCCGAGGGCGAGACGATGTCGGAGCCCAAGACCGAGGCCGACTGCGACCAATTCCGCAAGAACTCTCGCATCAGGCCGCCCGGTGCTTTCGACCAGTTCCAAGCTCTGCGGAATCGACGGGCATGAAGCGCGTCGGTGTTCAAGCGCGACGCGCGCATTCACGACAAGCACCACTACATCCCGATCTTCGAGTTTGGCAAAAGCGCTGGCAGCCCGGGTTGAAACCCTGTCGGCGAATGACTAGGTCGGCGGCCTAGTCGCCGTCTCGTCCGCACAACCCTGCACGGGCGAGGCGCAGAGTCCGTCCCCGACGGATGCTTGGTCGACGGTACATCCTACCGTCGACCCTTTTGTGCCTATTTCAGGTTAGCCAGCGCGTCGCCGAAGCCCTGCAGGCTGACCGGGATGCCGATGCCGGCCTCAGGCGTGTCGAAGATGATGAACATGGCGGTCCCTCCGCCCATCATCTTCTTGATCACCTCGTCCTGCAGCACCACCTCGGCGATGCAGCCCTTCTTGCTGCATTTGAGGAAGGGCGCGTTGCCGATGTCCTGGTTGTCGATCTTGAGCCCGAGGCCGGTGGGCAGCAGCACGCCGAGCGGCACCACCACGCGCAACAGCTTCTTGTCCTCGCCGATGGCTTTGTAGAACACCACGGTCAGCCCGACATTCGGCCGGTCCTCGGCGGTGACGCTCTGCACCAGCGCGCATTTCTCCTTCCTTGGCGCCTGGCGGCGTGCGGCAGCTCACCTGCCAGGCGCCGTAGGTCTGCTTCACCACGCTGCCGGCGCCGGTCGCCTGACGTGTCTGCGTCTTGCGCACTCGCGGGGAGGCGCCGATGAGCGCAGCGGCAAGCGCCAGCGGCGAAGCACCGTGGAAGATGGGCGGCTTGGGTCTGACAAAGGAGGTTTCAGTCGCTTGCGGCATGGGGCAGCGCGCGCTTGCGCAGGTGCTCCCTCGATCGATCTGGCAAGGCTGTGCTTCCGAGGTGCCGGCATGGCGACCTTATGCGGAATGCTGTCTCAACCGGTCAAGACGGATATGCATCGCCTTCGCCGAGCATTGGGGCCAATTTTCGACGCTTCTTGCCGGCGCCTGCGTTCTTCTCCGGTCAAAAACTGGTATCGGAGCGTGCATATGCCGCAATCGCCCCAAATCTTGAGTGTTGCCAAGCAATAGTCTTTATGATTTGAAAACAGGAACAAAGCTCTAAGGGCCTTGCGTCCTATGCGGGGCCTTCCGGGGCGACAACAAAGCTGGGGCGACGCCGTTCACCGCAGACACTTCTCCGCGCCGCCCTGCCTTTCGCCAACTGGCGTGGGGTTGCGAATGCCGTCCACGTCGTTGACAGTCTTCGGTCGCTGTCAGCCCTTCACGAGGCCAGGCGGGCGCGGACGTATACAGGTTTGGGCTCTGGGAGTGACGGAATGGCGATTTTCATCGATCGAGATGCCGATGTTTGTGAGTGGCGCCGCGATCCTCGTGGCGAGCGGTCCGGCACTAGCCGGCAGAGGTCAGCCGATCGCCCTGGCAGATGACCTTCCAAAACGCCGCCACGCCGATCATGGAACAGATCACGTCCGTTCCATACCTTCGTCACCATCATCATTACGCTGATCGCGCTCTTCGTGATGGGCCTGCTGATCTACGTGATGGTCCGCTTCAACGAGAAGCGCAATCCTCAGCCCTCGCGCACCACCCACAACACGATGCTCGAGGTCGCCTGGACCGTGATTCCGGTTCTGATCTTGGTCGCCATCGCCATCCCCTCGTTCCGGCTGCTGTTCGCCCAATACGATTTCCCCAAGGCCGACCTCACCGTCACCGCCACCGGCAATCAGTGGTATTGGACCTACGAATATCCGGACCACGGCATCACCTTCGCCTCGATCATCGTGCAGGATGCCGACCTGAAGCCAGGCCAGCCGCGGCTCCTCACCGTCGATCACGAGCTGGTGGTGCCGGTGAACAAGAACGTCGTCGTGCAGGTGAAGGCGAACGACGTGATCCACGACTGGGCGGTGCCGTCCTTCGGCATCAAGCTCGACGCGGTGCCCGGCAGATTGCAGACGGACCTGGTTCAGGGCCGAGCGCACCGGCATGTTCTACGGCCAGTGCTCAGAGCTGTGCGGCCGCAATCATGCCTTCATGCCGATCGCGGTCCACGTCGTGTCCGATGAGAGTTCGCCGATTGGCTCGCCAAGCAGAAGTCAAGCGCCTCGCGCGACGATGCGGGCAAGGTGGCCACGGCCGAGAAATAGAGGACCGCTCCGGCAAGAGCGGCGGGGAGCGGTCGCTTGCGACCGAGACGCAATGACGGACAAGAACACAAGGAAGACAGAGATGGCAGCACAAAGCGTCCATGCCGAAGTCAGCCCATGACGAGCATCCCACCGGATGGCGGCGCTGGGTGTTCTCGACCAACCACAAAGACATCGGCACGATGTATCTCATCTTCGCCATGGTCGGCGGCGTGGTCGGCGGCGTGCTCTCGATGGGCATGCGCGCCGAGCTGATGGAGCCCGGCATGCAGATTTTCGGCAACCCGGAAGTCTTCAACGTGTTCGTCACCGGCGCACGGCCTGATCATGGTGTTCTTCATGGTCATGCCGGCGATGATCGGCGGCTTCGGCAACTGGATGGTGCCGCTGATGATCGGCGCGCCGGACATGGCCTTCCCGCGCATGAACAACATCTCCTTCTGGCTGCTGCCGGCCTCCTTCGCTGCTGCTGCTCACTCTCGCTGTTCATGCCCGGGCCTCCCGGCGTCAACGGCGTCGGCGGCGGCTGGACCATCTATGCGCCGCTCTCGACCAAGCGGCACGCCCGGCCCGGCCATGGACTTCGCCATCCTGTCGCTGCATCTCGCCGGCGCCTCCTCGATCCTCGGCGCCATCAACTTCATCACCACCATCTTCAACATGCGCGCGCCGGGCATGACGCTGCACAAGATGCCGCTGTTCGTCTGGTCGGTCCTGGTGACGGCGTTCCTGCTGCTGCTGTCGCTGCCGGTGCTTGCCGGCGCCATCACCATGCTGCTGACCGACCGCAATTTCGGCACGGCGTTCTTCGATGCGGCGCGGCGGCGGCGACCCGCTGCTCTGGCAGCATCTGTTCTGGTTCTTCGGCCACCCCGAAGTCTACATCCTGATCCTGCCCGGCTTCGGCATGGTCAGCCAGATCGTCTCGACCTTCTCCAGGAAGCCCGTGTTCGGCTATCTCGGCATGGCCTATGCCATGGTCGCCATCGGCGTGATCGGCTTCGTCGTCTGGGCGCATCACATGTACGCCGCCGGCATCAGCGTGAACACGCAAGCCTATTTCGTGTTCGCCACCATGGTCATCGCGGTGCCGACCGGCATCAAGATCTTCTCCTGGATCGCCACCATGTGGGGCGGCTCGCTCTCCTTCCGCACGCCGATGCTGTGGGCGCTCGGCTTCATCTTCCTGTTCACCATCGGCGGCGTCACCGGCGTGGTGCTGGCCAATGCCGGCGTCGACCGCTCCTTGCACGACACCTATTACGTGGTGGCGCATTTCCACTACGTGCTGTCGCTCGGCGCCGTGTTCTCGATCTTCGGCGCCTGGTACTACTGGTTCCCGAAGATGTACCGGCTACATGTACAGCGAGACGACTCGGCAAGCTGCATTTCTGGCTGATGTTCATCGGCGCCAACTCTGACCTTCTTCCCGCAGCACTTCCTCGGGTCTCGCCGGCATGCCGCGCCGCTATCGCCGACTATCCCGACGCGTTCGCCGGCTGGAACTTCGTCTCCTCGATCGGCTCTTACATCGCCTTTGCCGGCTTCCTGGTGTTCCTGTTCGGCATCGCCCAGGCCTTCGCCGCGCAAGGTGCACGCACCCGCCAATCCATGGGGCGTCGGCGCCACGCACGCTCGAATGGACGCTGCCGTCGCCGCCGCCCTTCCACAGCTATGAGACGCTGCCGCGCATCAAATGATGAAGGCGGGGAACCGCATCGATATTGGCACGGTCGCGAGCACCAAGCAGGGCTCGCGACCTTCGCCGTTCTTGAGTGAGTAGAGGCATGGCCGAAGCCGGTTTGAACACGAGGCGCGGAAGTTCTCAGCCCAGCCGAGGCGGCGACGTCGCCGAATATTTCGCGCTGATGAAGCCGCGAGGTGATGTTCCTCGTGGTGTTCACCGCGCTGGTCGGGCTCGTTGGCGGCGCCGGGCCACATGCACCGGTGCTCGCCGATCGCCGCGCTCCTCTGCATCGCCGTCGGCGCCGGCGCCGCCGGCGCCGCTGAACATGTGGTACGACGCCGATATCGACGCGCCGCATGGCGCGGACCGCGGCGCGGCCCGATTCCGCAGCGGGCGGATCAGCCCCGACGAGGCGCGCGCCTTCGGCACCGTGCTCGCCATCGGCTCGGTGATTTGCCTCGGCCTGATGGCCGAACTGGGTGGCTGCGGCGCTGCTCGCGCTCACCATCGCCTTTCTACGTCTTCGTCTACACCATGTGGCTCAAGCGCTCGACGCCGCAGAACATCGTGATCGGCGGCGCCGCCGGCGCCATGCCGCCGATGATCGGCTGGGCCGCGGCCACCGGCACGGTGAGCCTCGACAGCTTTGTCCTGTTCCTCATCATCTTCATGTGGACGCCGCCGCATTTCTGGGCGCTCGCGCTGTCTACGCGTCGCGCGACTACGAGCGCGCCGGCGTGCCCATGCTGCCGGTGGTGAAAGGCGAGGACGACGACGCGCCGGCAGATCCTGATCTACAGCCTGATCCTCGCGCCGCTCGGCTGCGTGCCGGCCATCGTCGGTCTCGGCGGTGGGCTCTACACCGTGGCTGCGGTTCCTCGGCGCCTTCTTCGTGATGTTCGCCTATCGCCTGCTATAGCGAGCGGGTGGGACCGATGCCGAGCGGCGCGGCCAAGAATCTCGTTCGCCTATTCCGTGTTGTACCTGTTCCTGTTGTTCGCGGCGCTTCTGGTGGAGCAAGGCTTCGGCTTGGGCCGTGAGCTCCATCCCGCTCTTCTGGACCTCGTGATGACACGATGAGGAAGACGAGCGCCAACGTCGCCAACGCATGCGGTCCTCGCCATCGCCTGAGTCGCTGCGCCGCGCTTGCCATCCTGTTCTTCGTCGTCACCATGGTCAGGCTCGGCGCCAATGTCGCCCATCCTCTCGTCACAGTGAGCCGGCATGAGCAAAGACACCAGATCCAAGCGCAGGCGACCTGATTCTGGCGCTGTCGCTTGTCGGCCTCGTCGCCGGCATGGTCGGGCTGTCCTTCGCCTCGGTGCCGCTCTACCGCGTGTTCTGCCAGGTGACCGGCTATGGCGGCGTCCCGCAGCGCGCCGAAGAAGGCTCCAGGCGAGGTGCTCGATCGCACCGTCACCATCCGCTTCGACGGCAACGTCGATCGCTGCGCTGCCCTGGACGTTCGCTCCCAGGCAGCAAACCATGGACGTGAAGATCGGCGAGACGCGCGCTCGCCTTCTTCAAGGCGACCAACAACAGTTCAGGTCCGGTGAGCGGCAGGGCGATTTTCAACGTGTCGCCGGAGCTCGCCGGCCGCTATTTCACGAAGATCGAATGCTTCTGCTTCAAGCAGCAGACGCTTGCCGCGGGTCAGACGCGTCGACATGCCGGTGACCTTCTTCGTCGATCCCAAATTCGTCGACGACGAGGACACCAAGGACATCTCCGAGATCACGCTGTCTTATACCTTTTATCGCAGCGGCGAAGTCAATCCGCCGGCAGCTCGCCGCGGCGCCTGAGGGCGATGGGTCAAGATCGTAATTAGAGGAACGGTGAGGCGCCTGGCGCCTTGAGCGAAGGGAAACGAACGGGAGAAACTGATGGCCGAAGCGCACGCCAAGCACCACGACTACCATCTCGTCAATCCGAGCCCGTGGCCCATCGTCGGCGCCGTCGGCGCGTTCACGCTCGCGATTGGCGCCATCATGTTCTTCATCTCCGAAGAAGGCCGGCACGCCGCATCTCTGGTACGTGCTCCCCGGCATGTCTGATCGTCATCTTCACCATGTTCGGCTGGTGGCGCGACGTCATCAAGGAAGCGCAGGAGGGCTACGAGACGCCGGTGGTGCAGACTGCATCTGCGCTACGGCATGATCCTGTTCATCGCCTCCGAGGTGATGTTCTTCGTCGCCTGGTTCTGGGCCTATTTCGACGCGGCGCTTTATCCCGACGACGCCATCACCTATGCGCGCACCGCGGTGCTCGGCGGCCAGTGGCCGCCGGTGCCGAGCGCCGACACCGATGTTGCCGGGCTTGGCTGGCTTCGCAGCACACCTTCAATCCCGTGGGGCCTGCCCTTCGTCAACACCCTGATCCTGCTCACCTCCGGCACCACGGTGACCTGGGCGCACCACTCGCTGCTCGAGGGCAACCGCAGGGGGCCTGGTGCTCGGCCTGCTCTGCACCGTGATCCTCGGCATCCTGTTCACCGTCTGCCAGGCCTATGAGTACATGCATGCCGGCTTCGGCTTCGCCAACCACATCTACGGCTCGACCTTCTTCATGGCGACCGGCTTCCACGGCTTCCACGTCATCGTCGGCACCATCTTCCTCACCGTGTGCCTGATCCGGGCCATGCGCGGCGCGTTCACGCCGAAGCTGCATTTCGGCTTCGAGGCGGCGGCCTGGTACTGGCACTTCGTCGACGTGGTGTGGCTGTTCCTGTTCACCTGCATCTATGTGTGGGGGCTGGAAGCAACTATCCGGCCCAGCTGACGTTCAGACGTGCTATCGTTACCGGGGGCGGCGAACGGCCGCCCCTTTTCGTTTGGAGCGTCGGAGCAAAGGCGAAGGTACCGTCCATGACCACGCATGACGCGCCATCGCTCGCCTCGACCATCGTCTCCGGGCATCCTCGGCCGCTGTCCGGCCTGCGGGCGTGGCAAGATGTTTTCCGGCTATCTCACGCTCGCCCCTCGCTGCAAATATTTGCGGCCTCGATTACAGCTTCGCCGATTCAGGCGACGGCCCCGCCGTGTTCGTCATTCTGGTAACCGGATTTATCGTGGTCGGGCGCTGCCCTGTACGTGGAGATGGTCTACGCGCCGCCTTATTGGCTGCACGCGCGCATTGTGGGGGCCTCTTGCCATCCTGCTGCCCTTGCTGCTCTTGCGATCGTTCAAGGGCGTGCTCATCGCGCTCCAGTACAAGAACAAGGCGCAAGAAGGCCGGCTCGCCTCGGAGTGAGCAAGCCATGCCGGCGCGCGGTCTCATCCTGCTTACGGTGCTCTCGACCGCGGCGCTTGCCGTGCTGATCGGGCTTGGGCTGTGGCAATTGCAGCGGCTGCAATGGAAAGAGGGTCTCATCGCGCGAGATCGAGGCGCGCGTGAAGGCCGAGCCGTCTCGCTCAAAGAGGCCGTGGCGCGCGCCACGCCGGCGAGGACGTCAGCTATTTGCGCGTTCGCGTCGAAGGCCGCTTCGACAACGCCAAGGAGCGCTATCTCTTTGCCGTGTCGGACGGGACGCCCGGCTGGCACGTGATTACGCCGCTTGAGACGCCTGACGGAGAGGTGGTGCTGGTCGACCGCGGCTTCGTGCCGGACGCGCTCAGGGAGCCGTCGTCGAGGCCGCAAGGCGAGACTGAACGACGCCGTCACCGTGACCGCATTGGCGCGGCCTCCCGAAACCCAAGGGCTGTTCGTCCCCGATAATGAGGTCGAGCGGAACCGCTGGTTCTGGCGCGATCTCAACGCCATGACCAGGTCCATGTTCGGCGATGGCGCCAAGAGCGTGGCGCCCTTCTTCCTCGAGGCCGAGAAGACCGAAATCCCCGGCGGCTGGCCGCGGGGCGGCGAGACCAGGCTCGATCTCCCCAACAACCATCTGCAATACGCGATAACCTGGTTTCTCCTCGCCCTTTGCCTTGTGGTCATCTATGTCATCTATGTGCGAGCGAGGCTCAAGGCGGCGTGATCCGTCCCTTCGGCCAAGCGCTTGAAATCCCTTTAGAGGTCAGATTTTGCGGTATGTGAGCACCAGGGGCAAAGCGCGAGGCCCTTCCCTTCGAAGGCGCGCTGCTTGCGGGTCTTGCCCGCGACGGCGGGCTCTATGTGCCGGAAGCGTGGCCGCGTCTTTCGCCCGCCGAGATCGAAGCGCCTCGCCGGGCTCGATTACGAGCAAGCCGCCTACCGCATCATGCGCCCTTATCTTGAGGGCGATCCGAGCCTCGACGACCTCGAAGCCGTGCTCGACGAAGCCTATGGCGGCTTCCATCACCCGGCCATCGCGCCGCTTCGCCAGATCGGGCCGGCGAGCTGGCTGCTCGAGCTGTTTCACGGGCCGACGCTTGCCTTCAAGGATCTCGCCATGCAGGTGCTGGCGAGGCTGATGAACCGTGCGCTGCTGCGGCGCGGCGCCCGCGCCACAATAGTCGGCGCCACCTCAGGCGACACCGGTGCCGCGGCGATCGAGGCCTTTCGCGGCCTCGACATGATCGACATCTTCATCCTGCACCCGAAGGGGCGGGTGAGCGACGTGCAGCGCCGGCAGATGACGAGCGCGCATGAGCCGAACGTGCACAACATCGCGGTCGAAGGCACCTTCGACGACTGCCAGGGATACGTGAAGGCGCTGTTCAACGACGAGAGCCTGCGCGATCGCGCTTTCGCTCACCGGCGTGAACTCGATCAACTTCGCCCGCATCCTTGCCCAGACCGTCTACTACTTCACCGTCGGCGGTGGCGCTCGGCAGCCCTCACCGCGCCGTCTCCTTCGCCGTGCCCACCGGAAATTTCGGTGATATTTTCGCAGGTTACGCGGCCCGAGCGATGGGCCTGCCGGTCAAGCGCCTCGTTATTGCCACGAACCTCAACGACAGTCTCGCCCGCGCTCTTGTCGACGGGGATTTACGAGCCAAGGGGCGTGATCGCCACCTCCAGCCCGAGCATGGATATTCAGCTTGCGAGCAATTTCGAGCGGCTTCTGTTCGAGCTCGTGCGGCCGCGACGGCGCCAGCGTCAGGGCGCGCATGGACGAGCTTCGCGCAAGCGGGCGCATTCCATCTCGAGGAGGGCGAGCTTGCCGAGCTGCGCGCTCTCTTCGCCGCCCATTCGATCGGTGAGCATGAGACCGAGATGACCATCCGTGGCCTGTTCGCCGAAACCGGCGTGATGATCGATCCGCATACCGCCGTGCGGGCTCGCCGCCGCGCGCGAGGAGCGTGTCGACACGCCGATGATCGTGTTGTCGACGGCGCACGCCGCGAAGTTTCCGCAAGCCATCGAGCGAGCGCTCGGCCGCCTGCCCGATCAGCCCGAGCGGCTCAAGGCAAAGCTCGGCCAGGAGGAGCGCCTGACCGTGCTTGCCCAACGACTATGCCTCCATCGCCGACTTTCATCGCGAGCCATGCGCGCGCCAAGACGGCGACGGCCGCAAGGCCGCGAACAAGGCTCGAACCGGGGTCGGCGCGTGAGTGTCGTCGTGTCCAGACTGGCCAATGGCCTCACCGTGGTGAGCCATGCGAGGCCCGATGTGGAGACCGTCTCGCTCGGCATCTGGGTCGGCGCCGGCAGCCGCAGCGAGAGCCTGCCGGAGCACGGCGTCGCTCATTTTCTCGAGCATATGGCCTTCAAAGGCACCGACCGCCGCAGCGCGCAAGCCATCGCCGAGGAGATCGAGGCGGTTGGCGGCGAGCTCAACGCCGCCACCGGCGTCGACTCGACCGCCTATTACGCGCGCGTGCTGCGCCAGGATTTCGGCCTCGCGCTGGATATCTTGAGCGACATCATTCTTGCCCCGCGCTTCGACCGCACCGAGCTTGCCCGCGAGCGCGACGTGATCCTGCAGGAGATCGCCTCGGCGCAGGATTCGCCCGGAGGACATGGTGTTCGACCTGGTGCAGACCACGGCCTTTCCCGATCAGCCGGCGGGAGGCCGATCCTCGGCACCGCTCAGAGCGTCAAGGGATTCAAGTCCACCCATCTCAAGAGCTATCTCGCCACCCATTATCACGCGCCGAACATGGTGCTCGCTGCCGCCGGCGCCGTCGATCACGAGAGGCTGCTCGCCGAGGCTGAGCGCCTGCTCAGGTCCCTCAATTCAGGCACGGCGCCTGAGCCTGCGCCTGCGCTTTATCGCGGCGGCGTGGCGCGCAACGAGAAGTCTTTCGAGCAGACCCATTTGGTGCTTGCCTTCGAGGCGCCTCCCTACCGCCATGCCGATTATTTCGCCGCGCAAGTCTGCGCCGGCGCGCTTGGCGGAGGCATGTCCTCGCGCCTGTTCCAGGAGGTGCGCGAGCGCCGCGGGCTCTGTTATGCGATCCACGCTTTCGCCTCCGGCCTTTCCGATGCCGGCATGTTCGCGATCTATGCCGCTTGCGGACCGGACCGCGCCGCCGAGCTTCTCGCCGTGGTGCGCGACGAGCTGAGCCGCGCCGCCGATGAGCGGCTTCAGCGAGGAGGAGGTCGGGCGGGTCAAGGCCCAGCTCAAGATGGGGCTTCTTGCCGGGCTGGAAAGCAGCGGCGCCAGGGCCGAGCAGCTCGCCCGCCAAATTCTCATTCACGGGCGGCCGCTTACCACGCAGGAGCTGATCGACAAGGTCGAGGCCGTGACGCCCGCCGACGTGCAAAGGATGGCCGGGAGCCTGCTTGCCTCGCCGGTCAGCCTCGCCACCGTCGGGCCCATTCTTCATGTTGCAAGATCTCGATAGCCTCGCGGCAAAATTCACCCATGTCCTCGAGCGAGGCGGCCTGAGGAGCATTGAGACCATGGCGTTGCTGCGTACCGCCACCTCTAGCGATCTCGGGCCGGTTATCCAATCGGATCGCGTGCTCCTGCGCACGCCGCAAATGTCGGACTACCCCGACTGGGCCGAGCTTCGCGCCGCGAGCTGCGAGTTCCTCACGCCTTGGGAGCCGCTCTGGGCCGCCGACGAGCTGACCCGCGCCTCCTACCGCCGCCGCGTCCGCCACTATCTGCGCGACCTCCGCGAGGACATGGGCTACGCGCTGTTCATCTTCTCGGCGGCGAGCGGCTCGCTGGTCGGCGGCTCACCCTTTGCAACGTGCGCCGGGGGTCACCCAGGCCTGCACGCTCGGCTACTGGATCGGCGCCCCGCATGCCCAAAAGGGGTATATGACGGCCGCCGTCCGCGCTGTTATCCCTTTCGTGTTCGATCTCGCTCGAGCTGCACCGGCTCGAAGCGGCCTGCCTGCCCGCCAATGTCGCCTCCATCAAGCTTCTGGAGAGGACCGGCTTCACGCGCGAGGGGATGGCGCGCCGCTATCTGAAGATCAACGGCGTGTGGCAGGACCATCTGCTGTACGCGCTGCTTGAAAGCGACAGACGCCGTTAGGAGCCGATCGGGGCCGCCATTGACAGACGGCAAGGTGACGGGAGTGGGCCACGGGGCGAAAGGCAGGAGGCTTGGGCGGCCGCTTGGCGTGTCTCGTCGTGCTCCTGCTTGCGCTTTGGCCTCGGCCTCATGCCTTTGCCGCGCGGAGTGGCTCTCGCCATCGAGCCGATTGTGGTCAAGCCCGAGCAGGAGAAGCTCGACGTCACGGCGCTGGGCGAGCTCTATGAGGGACGCGGCGACAAGCTGCAGATCGAGACCGCACCGGGCCAGGACGGCTATATCGGCCGCATGGCGGTGCAGGCGACCACCGCCGGCACCAATCCAGGCTGGCTCGTCTTCGCGCTGACCAACCCGACCACCGAGCGCATCACGCGATGGCTTGCCGCGCCGCGCTACACGCTTGCCAATTCGCGCGTGCTCTCGCCCGAGCTCGATGCCGGCCGGATCGCCGCCATCACCCCGTCGCTGGGCTTCAGGCCTGAGCGCATGAAGAGCGACCGCGCCGACATGTTCCGCTTGAGCCTCGAGCCGGGGCAGACCATCACCTTCGCCGCCGAGTTGAGCTCGCGCCAGGTGCCGCGGCTGATGCTGTGGGATCCCGAAGTCTATCAGGCGAAGCAGCAGGACCGCATGCTGTTCAACGGCGTGCTGCTCGGCATCACCGGGCTGCTCGCCATCTTCCTGACGGCGATCTTCGCCGCCAATCACCGGTCCATCTTCCCGGCGACCGCGCTCGTGGCCTGGGCGGTTCTCGCCTATTTCTGCGTGGACTTCGGCTTTGGAGCAAGCTGTTCCCGGTCAATGCGGACCATATAGCGGTCTATCGCGCCGCCGCCGAGGCGGCGGTCGCTGCGAGCCTCGTGCTGCTTCCTCTACGCCTTCCTGCGCATCGGCATGTGGCATGGCTGGATCAAGACCCTGTTCTGGTGCTGGATCGCCGCCCAGTTCGGCCTCGTCCTCTTTGCCGTCGTCGATCCGCGGCTCGCCTCGGGCCTTGCCCGCAGCTCGCTTCTGGGCATCGCCGCCATCGGCACCTGCCTCATCGCCTATCTTGCGCTGCGCGGCCAGGACCGCGCGCTTCTGCTCATTCCGAGCTGGATGCTGCTGCTCGTCTGGCTGTTCGGCGCCGCCATGATCGTGCTCGGCAAGCTGTCCGGCGACATCGTCGTCACCGGTACTTGCCGCTGGCCTGGTTCTTATCCTGGTGCTGCTCGGCTTCACCGTGACGCAATTCGCCTTCCGCTCCACCGGCGGCCCGCTCCAGCTCGGGCCGGTCAAGCCAGGTGCAGATGAAGTCGCTCGCCGTCGATGGCTCCGGCGCCGCCGTCTGGCAATGGAACGCCGGCAAGGATCAGATCACCGTCGCCCAGGAGATCGAGCGAAGCGCTGGGCGCGCGCCCGGCACCCTCGACACCACCGTCGACCGGTTCCTCCAGCACATGCATGCCGCCGACCGCGAGCGCTTCCGCCTGATGCTGTGGTCGCTGCAGGAAAACCAGGGCGGCGAGCTGCAAACCGAATTCCGCTTGAAGCGCCAGGACGGCAGCTATCTCTGGTACGAGCTGCGCGCCCGCGCGGCGCCGAGCGACAATACGCGGCTGTTGCGCTGCGTCGGGCTGATGCGCGACATCACGAGCCTCAAGCGCTCGCATGAGCGGCTGATGCATGATGCCGTGCATGACAGCCTGACCAGCCTGCCCAACCGCGAGCTGTTCCTTGATCGCCTGCAAGGCGCCATCACCCGCGCCCGCGAAGGTCAGATGAACCGCCCGACGGTGATGTTCATCGACGTCGACCGCTTCAAGAACGTCAATAAGAGCTTCGGCCTTGCCGTCGGCGACAGCATGCTGCTGACCCTCGGCCGCCGGCTCTCCCGCCATCTCAATCCGCAAGACACGCTCGCCCGTCTCGGCAGCGACCAGTTCGCCATTCTCATGATCTCCGAGACCGATCCGCGCCAGGTGGCCACTCTTGCCGAGCGCGTGCGGCGCGCGCTGCGCACGCCGATGAAGATCGGCGGCAAGGAGATCGTGCTCACCGCCTCGATCGGCATCGTGGTCGATGACGGGGTGCAGCCGACGGCGCAAGATCTGTTGCGCGAGGGCGAGATCGCCATGCTCCGGGCCAAGCGCGCCGGCGCCGACCGCATCGAGATCTTCACCGCCTCGATGCGCGGCGAGGACGAGAGCAGGCTGCCGCTCGAAAGCGATCTCAGAAAGGCGCTCGAGAAGCGGCAGATCGCGGTGCTCTATCAGCCGATCACGCGCCTTGCCTCCAACCAGCTCGCCGGCTTCGAGGCGCTGATCCGCTGGGACCATCCGACGCGCGGCCAGCTCAGCCCCGACGAGTTCGTGCCCATCGCCGAGGAGACCGGGCTGATCGGCGAGCTCGGCAGCTATGTGCTGGGCCAGGCCCTGGAGGAAGCGAGGCCGCTGGCACAAGGTGCTGCCGCGCGAGCGCGACCCGCTCTTCGTCAGCGTCAATGTGTCGAGCCGCCAGCTCTTCCGCCAGGATCTGGTGCAGGAGATCAGGTTGATCCTCGCCAAGCGAGGCGGTGCCCAAGGGGACGCTCAAGCTCGAAATCACCGAGTCGCTGGTCATGGAAAACCCCGAGCGCGCCGTGGAAATCCTCATCCTGGCTCAAGGCTTTCGGCGCGAGCCTGGCGCTCGACGATTTCGGCACCGGCTATTGCTCGCTCTCCTATCTGCACCGCTTCCCTTGCGACACCATCAAGGTCGACCGCTCGCTCGTGCGCGACTCAGGGCTCAACGGCTCGACGCCAATGATCCTGCGCTCGATCGTGGCGCTCTCGCACGAGCTCGGCAAAGAGGTGATCGCCGAGGGCGTGGAGACCGCCGAGGACGCAGCCTATCTTGCGCTCGATCGGCTGCGAATACGGCCAGGGCTTCTATTACGGGGAGCCGATGACGCCGAAGGAGGTGGCCGACCTGTTGTCGGCGCTCGCGAGCCACCGCAAGCGGCAGCAGCGCGAGAGGTCGAAGGCGGCAGCGAGGAGGCCATGTCGCGCCGGCGCCAGTGGCGGAGACCGGTGGCGCAAGCGGCGCCGCCGCGGCCGAAGCCCGCAGCCTCAGGCGTGTCCTGAATCGTTGACGAGGCGCCAGGGATCGATGCCGATCTTGCCGAGCGCGCGATTATATTTGCGGTCGACTTCCGGATCGAAGATCAGCTCGGGGTCGGCCGCGCAATGCAGCCAGCCATTGGCCTGGATCTCGCTCTCGAGCTGCCCCGGCGCCCACCCGGCATAGCCGAGCGCCAGCAGCGCCTTGTCAGGGCCGGTGCCTTTGGCGATGTCGCGCAAGATGTCGATGGTGGCGGTGAGGCACACGCTCTCGTCGATGGGCAGCGTGCTCTCGGCCTTGAAATAGTCGGCGCTGTGCAGGACGAAGCCGCGGCCGGTCTCCACCGGCCCGCCGAGATGCACCGCCATGGCGCCAAGCCCCATGGGCAGCCTGATGCGCTCTTTCGGCGGCACGATGTTGAGCTGCTCGAGAAGCTCGGTGAAGCTGATATTGGGCGCGCGATGATTGATGATGATGCCCATGGCGCCGTCGGCTGAGTGGGCGCACATATAGATCACGGCGCGGGCAAAACGCGGATCGCCCATCGCCGGCATGGCCACGAGCAGACTGCCGTCGAGGTAGCCTTCACGCTCGGGCTTCGATGGTGTGGAACGGCGCATCAGACAAGACTACAGGCGAGGTCCGCCGGTTGTGAAGGAAAATTGGTGGAATAACGCGCTTGCGAGCCACTTTGGTCGCAAGGGTCACGAAAGAGTGACGCCTTAGTGTTGAGCCATTGCGTCGCGCGCCACAATTGTTGCCGCTAGAGTCGCCCCGCGGCTTTTGAAACTTATGGTCATGATGATCGAATTCCTAATGAAGCTCTTAATGAAGTCCGTTCGCGTGCTCGCGAGCAGTCTCGCCATGACTGTGTGCCTGGCGCTTGCCGGCGCGTGCCTTGCCGCCTCTCCCGGTGAATCGCCCTGGGTCGGGGAAACCTTTTCGAAGGTGCGGCTGGTGAGCGGAAGCGTTGCCGGCATAGAGCGGCGACCATTTGATCGCCGGTGTCCAGATACGGCTCGAGCCAGGCTGGAAGACCTATTGGCGAATGCCCGGCGACTCTGGCGTGCCTCCGAGCTTCGACTGGTCCGGATCGAAAAACCTGAAGAGCGCCAAGGTGCTCTATCCGGCGCCGCATCGCTTTACCGACGCGAGCGGAACGGCGATCGGCTATGAGGACGAGGTGGTGTTCCCGGTGATGGTCACGCCGGAGCGTTCCGGCGAGCCGGTCGAGCTCAAGCTCAATGTCGACTACGGTCTGTGCAAGACGCTGTGCATCCCGAACCAGGCGAATCTCAGCATCGAGCTTCCGCCGTACACGGTAGGGAAGCGGGACGATCCCTTGCTGAAGCGCTTCGTCGACCTCGTGCCGAGGCCTGCCGAGACGGGCAAGCTGCCGGCCCTTGGCGGCATCGAGGCCAAGCTCGATAGCGCCAAGCCCGAGCTCATCATCGACGCGAATTTCGCCGACGGAGCCACCGGCACCGATCTCTTCGTCGAGGCGCCCGGTGGAGCGTTCGTCCCGGTGCCGAAGCCTCTCGGCCCGGTGCAAAGCGGCAAGCAGCGCTTCGTGGTCAGCTTCGCTTCGCCCGCCGAGGCGGCAGCGATCAGGGGCAAGCCGCTGACGCTGACCTTCGTGTCGGACGAAGGCGCCCGCGAAGCGAGTGTCACGGTCGAGTAGTACTGTCCGACTGCCAACAAAGCTGCCTTGGCCCTCGCCGCTTAAGCCGGTATGGTCCCCGCGAAATTCAAGCGAAAAGCCTCCCGGAGGTAACCATGAGTATCGGTATACGGAGACCGCCTGCCCGAAGCCACCTTCCGCGTGCTCGGGTCCGAAGGCATCGAAAAATTGAGCACGTCCGACGTTTTCGACGGCAAGAAGGTGGTGCTGTTTGCGGTCCCCGGCGCCTTCACGCCGACCTGCCATCTCAAGCATCTCCCGGGCTTTCTCGACAACGCCGACGCCTTCAAGAAGAAGGGCGTGCATACCGTGGCCTGCGTCGCGGTGAACGATCCCTTCGTGCTGGATGCCTGGTCGAAGGCCGCCGGCGCCAAGGGCAAGGTGCTGTTTCTCTCCGACGGCAACGGCGAGTTCACCAAGGCCATCGGCCTCGACTTCGACGGCAGCGGCATCGGGCTTGGGACCCGCTCGCATGCGCTACGCCATGCTGGTCGATGACGGCGTGGTCGACGGTGCTCAGCCTGGAAGAGCTCGCCCGGCGTCGCCGATGTGAGCACCGCCGAGAAGCTGCTCGCCAAGGTGTAGCCTTGTAGGGTGGGCAACGGCATCGCCGTTGCCCACCACGATGGTGGGCACCCCGGCCTTCGCCGGGGTTTGCCCACCCTACGTGCTCGTGCGCATGCCGCATTCCGTTGTATAGTTGACGCCAAGGGACGGGGGACCTCGCGCGCATTCACGAGTGCACGCAAACAACAACAACGGAGGCTCCGCCATGAAAGTCAAAGAAGTGATGCACAAGGGCGTCGATTGGGTCGGCCCTGAAACGCCCATCACCGAGATTGCGAAACTGATGCGCCAGCACGACGTAGGCTCCATTCCGATTGGAGAGGACGACCAGCTGATCGGCATGGTGACCGACCGCGACATCGTCTGCAAAGGCTTGGCGCAGAATGGCTTCGATGCCCGCCGCGCGACGGCGCGCGATGTCATGAGCGAAGGCATCCATTGCTGCCGTGAGGACGACGACCTCGCCAAGGCGGTGCGGCACATGGAGACGCTGAAGATCCGCAGGTTGCCGGTGATCAACAAGAGCAAGCGGATGGTCGGCATTCTCAGCCTTGGCGATCTCAGCTAGCTTCGGCGTCGACCGAGCTCTTGTCGGAATGGGCCAAGAGCGTTTCGGCGCATCACCACTAGGATATCGCATCCCTCACCCGGCTCGCCGCTGAAGCGGTGAGCCACCCTTGCCCACACAGCGAGGCGGAGAGCGAGTTGTGGACTCAGTCCTCGTCCCGTCGCGCTTGCGGTGCGCGAGGAACGGGCGCCATGCCCTCGCGCGCGAGCTCGTCGGCGCGCTCGTTGTCGTCATGGCCGTGATGGCCCTTGACCCAGTGCCAGCGTATATGGTGGCGCTCGCGCCGCCTGCTCCAGCCGCTGCCACAGCTCGATATTGCGCACCGGCTTCTTGTCCGCGGTGCGCCAGCCGTTCCGCTTCCAGCCCTTGATCCAGCTCGTGATGCCGCCGCGCAAATAGTTCGAGTCGGTGTAGAGATCGACGTCTGACGGAGCGCTTCAGCGCCTCGAGCGCGGAGATCGCCGCCATCAGCTCCATGCGGTTGTTGGTGGTGTGCGTCCTCGCCGCCCTTCAGCTCCTTGCGGTGCTGGCCTGACTGCAAGAATCGCGCCCCAGCCGCCAGGCCCCGGATTGCCGGAGCAGGCGCCGTCGGTATGGATCACCACCTTCGGCTTCTCGCTCAATCCTCAGTGCTCCCCGAGCCCGTAGTCGCGGTACGACTTCACCTTCCGGTGGAATCTGCAGCTTGCGCAGATATTCGTTCGGGTCCTTGCGCTTGACCAGGGCCTCGCCGTCGGTGTTGAGCCAGTCGTAGAGCGCGGGTGAGCAGGAAGCGCAGCGCGGCACCGCGCGCAAGCGTCGGCAGCGCGGCAAGCTCGTTCGCGGTCAGCGGCCGCACGCCCTCATAGGCCTGCAGGAAGGCCGCGCGCCTTGGTGATGTTGAAGCTCGCGTCGGACTCGAAGCACCAGGCGTTGAGGCAGATGGCGACGTCGTAAGCGAGCATGTCGGTGCAGGCGAAGTAGAAGTCGATCAGACCCGAGACGCTCGTTGCCGAGGAAGAACACGTTGTCGGGAAAGAGGTCGGCGTGGATCACGCCTTGCGGCAAGTCGCGCGGCCAAGCCTTGTCGAGATGGGCAAGCTCCTTGCCGATCTCGCCCGCAAGGCCGCGAATGACGGTGTCGGCGCGCTCGCCGATCGGCGTTGGCGAGCGGTCCCCAGCCCGGCAGCGACAGGCTGTTGGCGCGGGTTTGCGCAAAGCTTTCGCCCGCCACGATGCAAGCGCCCGAGCGCCTTGCCGAGGCTCGCGCATTGCTCGATCGAGGCGCGCCGCACCGAGACGCCGTCGAGAAAATTGATGAGCGCGGCCGGCCGCCGGCGAGCTTGCGCAGCGTCCGTCCCTCCCGGTCGTGAACCGGCAGCGGGCAGCGTATGCCGCGAGCGGCAAGATGCTCCATGAGCGCGAGGAAATAAGGGAGGTCCTTCGGCGCCACGCGCTTCTCGTAGAGCGTCAGGATGTAGCGCCCGGCTTCGGTTTGCACGAGATAGTTCGAGTTCTCGACGCCCTCGGCGATCCCCTTGCACGAGGTCAGCGCGCCGATGTCGTAGCTGGCGATGAAGGCGTCAAGCTCTTCGTCGGCGACCTCGGTATAGACTGCCATGCTAGAGCGAAGGCCCGTCGCGAAGCTGACGCGGCAGCTTGAAGGCGACGTCCTCTTGTGCGGTGACCACGCTTTCCACCTTGGCGGCGAAGCGCGCCTTGAAGGCGTCGATGATCTCCTCGACCAGAACCTCCGGCGCCGAGGCGCCGGCGGTAATGCCGAGGCTGCCGATGCCGATGAAATCGTCCCAATCGATCTCGGCCGCGCTTTGCACCAGCATGGCGCGGGGACAGCCGGCCCGCTCGGCCACTTCCACGAGGCGCAGCGAGTTCGAGCTGTTGGGCGAGCCGACCACGATCAGGCGGTCGCAAAGCGGCGCGATCCGCTTCACCGCCTCCTGGCGGTTGGTCGTGGCATAGCAAATGTCGTCCTTGCGCGGGCCGACCATGCGCGGGAACCGCTCCTTGAGCACGTCGGCGATGGCGCGGGTGTCGTCGACGGAAAGCGTGGTCTGGGTGGTGTAGGCGAGCGCGTCGGCGTCCTTCGGGGTGAAGGCGCGGCGCGTCGGCGATGGTCTCGATGAGATGCACCGAGCCTTCAGGCAACTGCCCCATGGTGCCGAGCACTTCCGGGTGGCCGGCATGGCCGATGAGCAGCACCTCGCGGCCAGCTGCATGGTGGCGCTCCGCCTCGATATGCACCTTTGAGACGAGCGGGCAGGTGGCGTCGAGATAGAACAGATTGCGCGCTTGCGCCGCCTCCGGCACCGATTTCGGCACGCCGTGGGCCGAGAAGATGACCGGCGCTTGGGTGTCCGGGATTTCGTCCAGTTCCTCGACGAAGATGGCGCCCTTGGCCTTCAGCGTTTCCACCACGTGGCGGTTGTGGACGATCTCATGGCGTACATAGACGGGCGCGCCGTATTTGGCGAGCGCAAGCTCGACGATCTGGATGGCGCGATCGACGCCGGCGCAGAAGCCGCGCGGCGCCGCGACATAGATGGTCAGCGGAAGGAGGCCTGCTTGCGGCCCGATCTCTTCGCACATGCCAGTCATCTTCGTCCCGGGAACGATGCTAAAGGGCTGAAAAGGCGCCCAAGTCGGCCCTTGTCGGGCCGGAGCACTGGGGATAGTTTGACAGCCAATTTCGGGGAAACCGGCTGCCAAGACCTCATTCAAGCCTTCGCGGGTCTTGCCCCGCGGCATATCAGGCAGGGAGGCCCGGCGTGTCAAGCTGAGGACGGGGATAAGTTGAGGCGTTCTTGCGCTCTTTGGCTGCTGCCGTTGTGCCGGGCGGGAAGCTTGCTCTCGGCCGCGCTGCTCCTGTCCGCTTGCGCCGTCTCCGGCTTCTCCAACCCGTTCAAGTCGAGCGACGCGCCGCTGCCGGTCAGCCAGGACGGGATGCTCGCTGAGGCCAAGGCCGACGCCCCCAAATAGCGTCGCTCGCCAACGACAGCCTGCATTGTCCACAAATCGTGGCGTGGCCGCATGACCGGCTGTTGACCATTTACGCCGACGGCCGGGTCGGCGACGCCCAGGCCATCAAGCATCGCGGCGAGATCACGAGGCTAGCGCGTCAGTGCCAGATCTATGGCGACCGCGTGGTGGTGAAATATGGCTTCGCCGGGCGCGTGCTGCTTGGACCCAAGGGCGCGCCGGGGCAGGTGACGCTGCCCGTGAGCGTCAAGGTGGCCGACGCCGACCGCAGGGTGCTGGCGAAAGACAAGGCCGACGTCTCGACCATCGTCCCTTCGGAGAATCCGGTCGGCTATTTCTCCATGGTCAAGGAGATTACCTTCCCCATCACCATGGGCACGCGGCCTGAGGACTATAAGGTGTTCGTCGCCTTCGAGCGCACCCAGGCCGGGGCGGGGTAATTGGCCCTGTCGGGGCCATCACTGCATCAGATCGCTTGGGCTGCCTCGGAAGACTGAGCTTGCAAATGCTGGTACACAGGCCCATATCGATACGAGGCGGCAACCCCTAGTTGGCGTGCGACTTAGACCGACGGCAAGACATCGCGCCGACTATCAGCACATCTCTTTCCCGAAATCTCAAAGTCAAGTGGCTTTGCCACTAGGCCCGTTCACAAAGTCGAGCTCTCCTAGTCGGCTGCTGAGCCCAGTTGCTCGGCGCTGCTCGAATGAGGAAGTTCGCAGCAAGTGGCGTCCTGCGGAAGCGGCGGCGCCACCGTTAGCATCCTCGGCCTCGGATAGAATGCAGCAGTCCTGACACCTGCTTCGCAAAGACTGTTCTCTTTCGAAAGGAGTTCCGCTCTGAAAGTTTTCGTTCGCGACAACAATGTCCGATCAGGCCCTGAGAGTTCTGAAAAAGAAGCTCCAACGCGAAGGTCTTTTCCGCGAGATCAAGCGGCGGCGGTGCCTATGAAAAGCCGTCGGAGAAAGAGTGCGCGAGAAGCGCGAGGGAATCCGCAGGGGAAAAAGGCCGCGCGCAAGCTTGCTCAGCGCGAAGGTCTGCTCCCAAATGTCCGCCCCAAAAATCCCGCTTTCGGACGGGGATAGCGATTTAGAAACCGATGCATCGCCGGTGCGATCGGCGAATGAACCGTAACGGGCACCATTCTTCGGCTCACGCGCCTCATTGGCCGGGTCGCACTTTCAGATGCACCGCGGGGAAGTACTGCCCCAGCGATTGCCGGTCCCACCATTGGCCGGCGGCCTTTTCCTCGCTGCCGGCAAAAGTGTAGTCGTAGAACTGCGCGCGCACGTAAATGGGCGGCTTGTCGGCAAAGGGTTGCTCGCAAGCAGAGCCGTCACGGTCGGCTCGTTCTCCAGCAACCGTTCGAGGAAACGCCAAAACCAGCGAAGGCGCTGCGGATTGTCGAGTGCTGCGAACCACATCTGCCAGTCGAGGCGCGGCTGATGCGGATGTTCCACGGCGGGCGCGCGGACGTCGCCCGGCTTATAGCGGAATTCATATTCGTGCCATTCGACGCCGTCATACGAACCCTCGATCACGATCTCGCGCCGCTTCGTGGTCATGATCGAGAAACAGGCCGTAGGCGCTCACCATCTGCAGCGGGCTGAACCAGCCGTCCACCGTGCGCGCAAATTCGGGCGGGCTGCCGCCGAAACGCTGATCCATCCGCACCAGGCTGCAGAACACGATCAGCAGCGCCACGGCGCTGACGACGGCCGTCACCGCCGGCCGCGGCGTAGTGAGGTCTCGGCTGCAGCAGCCTGGGCAGGCGGAGACGGCAAGATGCTCTCGCAGCGCCGCGTCGTCGAATAGCGTGAGGCAGAGCAGCATGGTCTGCAGATTGAACCAGTTGTAGTTGCCGGTGAGGAAGATGGAGAACTTCGAGCAGCAGGAAGCCGAAGGCCGCGACGAACCGCAAGCGGCGCGGGGCGAAGATCAGGAACGGCAGAACGAGCTCGACGACAAACATGCTGCCGGTGGCGAATTTCAACAGGCCCGGCGGCAGCTGCGCGGGCGTACCACGCGATCGACGTTGGGCAGAGGCTGCGTGAGAAAGTGGTAGGAGAGCGCCGAGAGGTCCCACCAGCTCGGATCGAGGCTGAAGCAGCTTGACCACACCCGACATGAACATGAAGCGGAACAAGCAGCCAGCGTAACAGCCAGATGCCGGGCGTCGTTGCGAAGCTCATCAAGAGCGCGGCAAACCCGGTCTCCAGCAGGAACGCTTCCCACTGGTAGTTCATGAAGACTTGCCCGGCATAAGTCAGCGAAAGATAGAGCGCGAAAAGCAGAAACAGGCGTGAGGCGCGGCAGAACATTCACGACCAGCAGCAGCGACAGCCCGGCTCCGGCCCAGCACACGGCCTGAATGGCGCGCGTCGCTGTCGTTCAGCCAGAACACCATCGGCACGAGATAGAAGCGCTCAGGCCCGAAACGCGCAGCGACGTTGTTGACGAATTCGGCGAGCGGCAGGATGCCGTGGCTGCCGATCGAGCCCCTGCGCCTGCACCGCGAAGGAGACGAAGGCCGCGAGGTAGATGAGGCCGAGCAGCCGCAGGAACAGGAACGAGACGAGGTCGTAGCGCGGCGGCTCGTGGTTCCTGCCCCACAGGAGCAGGCTGATGCGGAAGAATGCCGGGCGGTGCGCGGCGGTGAAGGCGTAAGCCCATTCCGCCACGGCAGCGAAGCCGGGCACATGCTTGTAGAGAGCGAGCCAGAATCCCTTTGCCGGGCGCGTGGCTTAAGGTGAGGAAGCTCGCTTCGGCGGCGCTGGCGCGGCGTCCGTCGGGCGCGATGTATTGCACCGCGCGCTGAAACTCTGCCTGTGGGATGTCGGGATATTGCGCCGCGACTTCTGGTATGGCCGGTATTCGACGCGGTCGCCGGTGAGCTTCTGCCAGTAGCGCGCCCAATAGACGCAAAACCCGCAATCGCCGTCATAGATCAGCAGCGGCCGCTGAACCGGGGGCCGGTGTTCTAGCGGCAGATGCGGGCTGATCTCCGGATGTCTCTTGCACGTGCACCGACGCCGACGGACGGCCAAGTCACCCTCGACGCATGATCCTGGGCCAGTTTGACGGCCCTGGCAACGTGGCCGATCATGTGCTGGCAAGAGCCTCATGGCCTGGAGTCAAGCATGGGCCCGCCGCGCTTTAGCGCCAAGTCTCGACGAGAGGTCGCGAACCCTAAAAGCGCAAAAAGATTGCGATGCTGTCTGGAATCGTCCGACCGGCGCCCGGTGCCACCATGCTCGTATTTCGGGTCGGGCTCTGATTACATTGCAGCCTATTTCTCCAAGCTGGGGTTCGGCGAATCCGGTACTTTCGCCGTCGGTTTTGTCGACGCAGAACGGATGAGTTCAGGGTATCAGTTCTCCGAGGTGCTCGGGACGAAACTCCCGTTTCCAGACGGGCGCTTCGACTTCATTATATCCAACCATGTCATCAAGCATTTTGCGGGTCGAGAGCAGCGCACGCATTTGGCTGAGATCGGTCGCTGCCTGCGCGACAATGGCAAGCTCTATATTGCCGTTCCGAACCGCTGGGGTCTCATCGATGCCCACTATCGACTCCCTTCTTGGGTTGGCTGCCGAGGCAGCTGGCCCATGGCTATTTGCGATTGACCCGAAGAGCCGACAAGTACGAATGGTACCCGTTGTCGCGCCGAGAAATCCTTCGCCTGCTTCAACAGCAGGGCTTTCAGGCTGAGGGGATGTCACGTTGCAGGCCATACGCCTCGCCGGCGAAACGGAAAAACCGGCTTGCTTCTGATTGGTCTCTGGTTTGCCACGCTTGGTTCTGGGCGCTTGCTTCGCCCTAGTAATGCCGACTCTGTTCTTCGTATGCACGAAGAGACAGAACGCGTCCGGGTGCCCTGCGGGGAAAAACGCTAATTCAGCTTCGACTTGAGCGTGTCGATGCTTTCGGAGACGAGCTTCTCGGCCCGGTCCGGCGTGAGCTTCTCGGCGATCAGGGTCTGCGCCGCGGCGATCGCGGCATCCACCGCCACGCTTCTCACCTCGCGCACCGCGTCGGCTTCGGCCCTGCGCGATCTTCTCCTCGGCAAGCTTCATGCGGCGGTCGAAATGCTCCTTCACCGATTTCCGCGTCTCGGCGGCGAATATTTCCGCCTCCTTGGCGGCGAGCGCGATGATGCCTCGGCCTCGTTCGCCGCCTCGCCCTCTTTGCGGCGATAATCGGCGAGCACCTTCTCGGCCTCGTCGCGCAAGCGGCGGGCTTCTTCCAGCTCCTTGCCGATCAAGCGCAGCGCGGGCATCGAGCGCGGCCGCGATCTTCTTGTGCACGCCGAAATAGAGGACAGCACGCCGACAGAAGATGAAGAACGATACGGCGACCCAGAATTCCGGCTCGGTGATGAATTCCATGGTCACTCCTTGCGCGCCGCAGCGACCGCGCGGTCGACCTCAGGCTTGGTCGGAGCGATGCCGATCAGCCGCCGCACGATTTCTGTCGCGGTTTCGGAGGCCACCGGCATTTACGTCTTTCAGCGCCGAGACCTTGGCCTGATGGATGCGCGCTTCGGCCTCCGCCGATTTGGCGGCGAGGTCCCGCTCGAGCGCGGTGCGCTCGGCCGCGACCTCGTCCTTCAGCTCTGTTGCGGCTCCTGCGCGATGCCATGCGCCCGCGCTTGGCCTCGGCCAGCGCCTGCTCGTAGGCGGCGATGGCTTCCTGCGTTTCGCGCCTGAGCTTGTCGGCGGCTTCGAGGTCGCCGGCAATGCGACCTTGCCGCATCTCGATCACGCTGCCGATCTTGGGCAACGCCACCCACTTCATCAGCAAGTAGAGAATGCCGAAGGTGATGACGAGCCAGATGAGCTGCGGCGCCCAGTCGAGTGGGTTGAGCTGCGGCATGGGCCTCGTTCCTACCGGTTACCGCGTGAGGTAACGCTAGAACACGAACAGGATGATCAGCGCCACCACGAGGCCGAACAGGCCGGTGGCTTCGGCCAAGCGCAAAGCCGAGCAGAAGGTTGGCGAACTGCCCTGGCGCCGCCGAAGGATTGCGCAGCGCGCCTTGCAGATAGTTGCCGAAGATCGTGCCGATGCCGACGCCCGCGCCGACCAGCGCGATCGAGGCAAGGCCTGCGCCGATCAATTTCGCTGCTGAAGGATCCATTTTGTCTCTCCTTGAAGGACTGCAAGTTGAAGGTGAACTCAGTCCGCCTCATGGCTGTGCATATGCAGGGCATCGTTGAGGTAGATGCAAGTGAGGATGGCGAACACATAGGCCTGGAGGAACGCGACCAGGATCTCGAGCCCGGTGAAGGCCACCATGAAGCCGAGCGCCGCCCAGCCGCCGAGGAAGCCGAGCGCCACCACGAAGGCGCCGAACACTTTCAGCATGGTGTGGCCGGCCATCATGTTGGCGAACAGCCGCACCGAAAGGCTGAGAGGCCGCGGTGAGATAGGAGATCACCTCGATGACCACGAGCAGCGGCAGCATGACGAAGGGCACGCCGTCGGGCACGAAGAATTTCAGGAAATGCGCGCCGTGCTTCCAGAAGCCGATCAGCGTGACGCCGATGAAGATGAAGGCGGCGAGCGCGAAGGTGACGATGATGTGGCTGGTCACGGTGAAGGAATAGGGCACCATGCCGAGCATGTTCAGCGCGAGCACGAACATGAACAGCGTGAACACGAACGGGAAGTATTTCATGCCGTCGGTGCCGACATTGTCGCGCACCATGCTGGCCACGAACTCGTAGGAGATCTCGGCCACCGACTGCAGCCGCGACGGAACGAGCGCGCGTGAGCGCATGGCGTAGAGGGTGAAGAGCGTGATCAGGCCGGCGGCGATCACCATGAACAGGGCGGAGTTGGTGAAGGAGGCGTCGAAGCCGAAGATCTTGAGCGGGATGATCCGCTCGATCTCGAACTGATGCATCGGGTTCGGCAGTTGGCTCCCGCCTTGGGCCGCGCCTGCTGCCGCGTGCTCAGCTGCTTGCGCCTCGACCACTTTCAGCCGCTCCTAGTCGTCGTCATCGTCCGCGGGCAAGTCCTTGCCGGGCAGGGGTCCCGCTGCCGCCTGCCGCCTTTGCGCGCTCCGTATCACGTTCAGGATCCCGGCGGCGGCTCCGAGGATGAGGAACACCACCATCAGGATCGGGGCGGTCCCAAACAAGCCGATCGAGTGCCCAGCCGATGAAGCCTCCGACGGCGACACCGGCAATCATCTCGGTCGAGAGCTTGAGCGCCTCCCCATGGCCGAGCCCCGATCTTGCGCTGCGGAAGACGCGGGTTCATGACGCAAACGTGCGTCGCGGACCTTGCCTTCCAGATCGTGCAAGCGCCGCTTAATGGCCTTCAGTTTCGCGGTCGCTCTGGCCGCGTCCGGGCTTCTCAACGGCTCCCGCCATATCGCTGCTCGATCTTTGGGGAACGGCTTAAAGGGCCGGATGGCCCAAGCTTGGGCGGCACCTTAAAGTTTGGCCTTTGGCGCTGTCAAGGACGGGAAAACGGTCGAAGGGCCCGGAGACGGCACAACTACCCAAACCCACTTTCATCGAGCCGACACTGACCTCGATGAATGTGCCGGCGGTCTTGGGGCCCATGTTTATCTGCGGCCAGAAATCCGGCGGCGTCTGCCTGCGAGGCCTGCATGACAGATGGAAGGGGTCGGCAATCGCCACGCGGGCCGCTGGGCCCAGTCACGTGGGAGCGGTTGCCGGACTCGGATGCCGGCCGGGCACACGGGGTTTCGTCCGTTCGGGCCCTCGCGGGAGATCGGCGGAGCGTCTCAGACTTGGCACTCTGCGCAAACATCAGGTGCGTTCGCGGATATGACGGGGGACAGGTCGTTTTGCTTCATGAGTGGGGCCTGAGTCGAAATCTCGAATCGAGCGCGCGCCTATTCGAGCCGGATGCCGGATAGCTCATCCCGACAGCCACCGGCCTTCGCGATTACGCACTCGCCGCTCGCGATGTCGACACAACTCGGCGACAGAGCGCCGCCCGCGAACCGCAAGAGTGGTGGCACGGCTGAAAAGCGCGAGAGCTAGCTCGCGTCGCGGAGGCGCTCTGGCGGTTTCGAGATCGACGGAGACGAGCTGGCTCACCCCGCGCTCGGCCATGGTCACGCCGAACAGGCGGCTCATGCGCGACATGGTGAGCGGGTGGTGGGTGATGATGAGGAACCGCGTGTCGGTCTCCTTGCGCCATCTCCTCCATCAGCAGGCAGAACCTCTCGACATTGGCATCGTCGAGCGGCGCGTCGACCTCGTCGAGCACGCAGATCGGCGAGGGATTGGTGAGGAACACGGCGAAGATGAGCGCGAGCGCGGTGAGCGCCTTCTCGCCGCCCGACAGCAGCGTCAGCACTTGCGGGCGCTTGCCGGGAGGGCAGGCCGATGATCTCAAGCCCGGACTCCAGGGGATCGTCTGAATCGACGAGCTGCAGCTCGGCGGTGCCGCCGCCGAACAGGGTCTGAAACAGGCGCTGGAAGTGAACGTTCACGCTGTCGAAGGCTTCGAGCAGCCGTTTGCGGCCTTCGCGGTTCAGATTGGAGATGCCTTGGCGGGAGCCGGGCGATCGCCTGCTCCACATCGGCGCGCTCGCGCTCCATTTCCTCAAGCCGCGTGGCAATGTCGGCCTCTTCCTCCTCGGCGCGGAGATTGACGCCGCCAAGCCGCTCGCGATCGCCTCTGAGCTTCAAGAGCCGCCCCTCGACCTCGGCGAGCGCGGGGAGCGGAGCGCCGGGCTTCATGCCGGCGAGCGCAAGACAGGCTTCCGGCGCGCAATCGAGCTGCTCGCGAATGGCGTGGGCGATCTCGCTCGCGGCGCTCACGCGCCGATCTCGGCAGCGCCTGGCTGCGCGCCCGCGCCTCGCGCGCGCCCGCGAGCTTCTCCTGCACCTCGCGCAAGGCCTTCTCGCGGCGCTTGAGCTCGGTCTCGGCGATCGCCAGATCGTCGGCGGCCTTGCCCCGCTCGCGCTCGGCCGCATTGATGGCATCGAGCAGGCGCCCGCGCCGCTGCTCGATCTCGGCCGGGAGATTGGCAAGCGCGGTAAGATCGGCACGGGTCTCTGCCGCCCGCGCGCGCAAGGTCTCGATCTGCTCGCGCGCCTTGGCGATGCGGTTCTGCCAAAGCTCCCGTTCGGCTGAGATCGCCTCTAGCCGCTCTTGCCTGAGGCGCACCTCGCGCTCGAAGCCTTCCACTGCCGCTTCTGCCCGGGCCGCTTGCGAGCGGCTCGCGGTCGCCTTCGTTTGCGCGGCCTCAAGTGAAGCTTCGAGGACAGAGAGCGGGGCAAGACCAAGCAAGGCGGTCTCTGATCCGCTCGCCCTGCTGGCGTGCTTCATCCAGTGCAGCGCGGGTCCGCGCGATCGCTTCGGCGAGGGCGCCGAGCTGCTTGCTGTTGGACTGGGCCTCATGCTCGGCGGCGGCGATAGCGTCGCGGGTGCGGTCAAGCTCGCCGTGCGCCTCCCTGGCCTTCGTGGCGAAGAGTCTTGGTCTTCTGCCCGGCACTCTCGGCTTTGCCCGTGGCCTCAGCGAGCTCAGCCTCGGCGGCGCTTGCATGCGCCTCAGCCTCGGCTCTTTCATCTTTGAGCGCCTCGAGCCGGCTCCGCTCGACGAGCCGTGCCCCGGCCGCGCTCGCCGCACCGGACCTGATGCTATAGCCGTCCCAGCGCCAGAGATCGCCCTCGCTGGAGACGAGCCGCTGCCCGGGGGCAAGCTCTGCTCTGCAAATCCCGCCCTGCGCTCCGCCGCGACGACGCCGATCTGGGCGAGGCGGCGCTGCCAGAACCTTTGGCGCTTGGACGAACTGGCTGAGCGGTGTTGCGCCCTCAGGGAGCGCGGGATCGCCTGCGCGTGCTGCAGCGAACCGCCAATGGGCCGGCGCCGTCTCATTGTCAGCGGCGTCGAGATCGTCGCCAAGGGCTCGCGCCAAGCGCCTGCTCGTAACCTGAAACAACTTTGATCTCATCTACGATCGGAATCCATTCGCCGTCATGATCCGGCGCCGAGCAGCTTGATCAGCGTAGCAAGCTCGGTCTCGACTTCCTGGCTAACGAGCTTGGCGGAAGCGGCGAGCGCGCATCTTTGCTTCGTGGAACCGCGCCGCATCCTCATCGGACTCGGCGGTGGCAAGCTCAGCCTCGATCCGCTTCGACGAGAGTCGACAGCCGGGTAAGCTCGGCATTGAGCTCGGCGAGCTTGGTGTCGCTTCCAGCCTCGGATCTCGAGCTGGGCGAGCTTCCGTCCGATGCTCGCCCGCTTGGGCGTCCAGCTGCGCCAAGCGCTCCTCGAACTTGGCCTTTCACTCGACATCGACGGCTGCCCTCGGCGCGCGCCTCGACGAGCCCGGTGGTCGCCTGGCTCAACACCTGCTCGGCGGCGGCAGAGCGTCTCTCCGGCTCTTGCCGCGGCCTCGCGCAATAGCGGCTCCTGACGGTCGCGCGAGCTTGCCGCCTCAAGGCGGCGTCTCATCCTCGCCAAGCCCGCGCAGCATGACCTTCAGCCTCGGCGATATGCTCTTCCTCGCGGGCAAGGTCGCGCGAGGCCTGCGCCAGCCGCGTTTCCAGCTCTGCCTGGCGCGCCTTGGCGCGGGCCTCCTCGCGCTCGAGCGCATCGCGCTCGACGCTCAAGCGATGCAGCACCGCGGCGCGCGCCGCCTCCTCGTCGCGCAAAGGCTGAAGCTTCTCGGCGGCTTCGGCCTGCTGACGCAGCGCCTCGCCTTCAGCCTTGGTCTCCTGGGCAACCATGCCGAGCGCTGACTGAAACGCGGCCTCTTCCTGCTCCACATGGGCGCAGGCCGAGACCCAATGCAGATGATGCTGCAAGGCCTCGGTCTCGCGGATCTTTCCGGAAATCTCGCGGTAGCGCTGCGCCTGGCGGGCCTGGCGCTTCAGCGCCTGCAATTGCGTGGCGAGCTCGCCGATCAGATCGCCGAGGCGCTCGAGATTGGCTTCGGTGGCCTTGAGGCGAAGCTCAGCCTCATGGCGCCGGCTGTGCAAGCCGGCAATGCCGGCGGCATCTTCCAGCACGCGGCGGCGCTCCTGCGGAGCGGAATTGACGATCTCGCCGATGCGGCCCTGGCGCACCAGCGCCGGAGAGCGCGCACCGGTCGCTGCGTCCTCGAACAACAGGCGAATGTCGCGGGCGCGCGCATCCTTGCCGTTGACCCGGTAGGCCGAGCCGATCTTCGCGCTCGATGCGCCGCGTCACCTCGAGGTCGTCGGCGTCGTTGAACTCGGCCGGCGCCGTGCGCGCGCTATTGTCGATGAACAGCGTCACCTCGGCGGTGTTGCGGGCAGGCGCGGTATTGCGAGCCGGCGAAGATCACGTCCTCCATGGCCGAGCCGCGCATGCTCTTATAGGAGGTCTCGCCCATGGCCCAGCGCAGCGCCTCGAGCAGGTTCGACTTGCCGCAGCCGTTCGGCCCGACCACGCCGGTCAGCCCCGGCTCGATCAGGATCTCGGTCGGCTCGACAAAGGACTTGAAGCCGAGAAGGCGAAGACGGGTGATCTTCAATTGCGTATTGCCTTATGACCTGGAAGAAGCGACGCGCGATTCAACGCGTCTGCGGCGCCGCAAGATCAGGTCGACGACTGCGGGCCAAGCAGAGCCTTGAACTCTTCGAAGGTGATGGTGCCTTGCGCCTTGCGGCCATTGGCAAAAAGGTCGGCGTGCCGACCACGCCAAATTTCCGCCCCCGCTGCTTCACCTCCGTGAGCCCGTCGATAATGGTTTGATCTCGTGAGGCATTTGTCAAACGTCTCACGCGACATGCCGCTCGATTTGGCCACCGAATAGATGGCGTCCGGGCGCACTTCCTGGCTCACCCATTCAGGCTGGCGGAGCAGGAAGGCGTTGAACAGGGAGAAATATTTATCCTCGGGAGCGCAGCGATTGATGATGGCCGCGGTCCCCGAGGTGTGACCGATGGGGAACTCCCGCACGATGAAGCGGATCTTGCCGGTATCGATCAGCTCCTTTTCACCCTGGGAAACACCTCCTTCTGGAAATGGGCGCAATGGGGGCAGGTGAGCGAGGCGTACTCGATGACGGTGATCGGAGCGTTGGGGCTGCCGAGCACCCGCTCGCCGAGCGGCCCGTCGGCCATCAGCTCCGCGATGGGCAGGCACATTGAGCGCCTTGTCGGCGGTGGCATCGGCGGTGACGCGCACCGCCGCCGCATCCTGAAAGCGCGACCCCGACGGCGAAGAGCAAGAGTAGCGTTGGCCGTCTCATCGTGGGCGCCTATTCCTGGATGCTTATTGCCCTGTCGGAGGCGGGGTTGACCCTTCGGTCTTGCCCTTATCCGCCTCGGCGGGGGCAGGGCGCGTAGCCGAGCGCGACGTCGAAATCCTTGATCTGGTGATCGCCCTTCAGCCGCTTGCCGTTGACGAAGAAGGTCGGCGTCGAGTCGACCTGAAACTTGTCATTGGCGATCTCGCGGGTCTTCACGATCTTGCCGAACAGCTCCTTGTTGGCCAGGCACTTGGTCGAACTGCTCCTTGGAGATGCCGGCCTGCTTGGCGATCTGCAGGAGCTTCTCCTTGGCATCCACGCCCGGCACCGCCCAGCTCTCTTGCGTCGAGAACATTGCGTCGACCATCGGGTAATAGCGGTCGTCGCCCGCGCAGCGCGCCAGCATGAAGGCCGGCGGCGGCGAGGTTGTCGAGCGGGAACTCGCGCAGCATGTAGCGGACCTTGCCGGTGTCGATATATTTGGTCTTCAGCTGCGGAAACACTTCGGTCTGGAACTGCGCGCAATGCGGGCAGGTCATGGAGGCGTATTCCGACGATGGTGTTGGGCGCGTCGGCGGAGCCGATGACGATGTCGGGGAGCGGTCCCGGCTCCATGAGCACCGCCACATCGGGGTCGACCTTGTCCTTGTCGGCGACTGTGGCGCCGCTCTGGGCGAAGCCTCCCCGCCAGTAATAGACGCCGCGCGGCGACGGCCACCGCCAGCACGAGGCCGAGCACGATATACAAGGTCCTGTTGGGGGCAGCTTTTTCGGTCGTCTCGGTCACTTGGCTTCTCCGCTCGCTTGCTTTCCGGTCGGTTTCCCGTTCTCTGGCCAGTTCTTTATGGCAGAAGCGAGAAAAGCGGAAGCGCGTCTCAAGGTCCCGGGTCTTGCCGCGGACGCCGGCTCCAAGCCGCCTAAGGGCCTTGGCCAGCCCGGTATCGGCAAGACCGGAGGCAGGCGAGGGCTCCTCGGCACGCTTGCAGGCGCCGGCGCGGGGGCTTGGTTCCTGGCCTTGGGCAGGGGCGCCTGGAGGAAGCGCAGCTGGGCGATGGCCCGGTAGCCGAAATAGATGTTCACCCGCTCCAAGATCTGCTCGGCACGGTGCTGCACCTCGATGGCGCGGGGGCCGTCGACCTTGAAGCACGAGGATTGCGCCATCGGTCCGCCAGGCGCTTTGCGGGAAGCAGCCTCCCATCCTCGCTCCGCCGTGGCCACACGAGCTTGTCGGGGCGGTGAAGCGCGCCAGCTCCTCGCCCACCACCGCCGGCCATTCGCTTAACAGCGACGTGATGGCGGAAGCCGCGGGCTCGCGCAACGGGGTCGAGCAGGTTCGCCACATAGGCGCCGATGGCGCGGCGCCCCGCCCGTGGCCCTAACCCATGTCTTCCGTCTCGTTGTCCGGCATCGAGCTGTCGCTTAGCGGTGGACGGCGAAAGCGCCTTCCTTGCGCTTCGCCTTGCTCGATCCTACACCATGACGCCGATGGAGACATGCCGCCGGAGCGCCTGATTTGCACAGCGAAGATTACGCCAGCGCGCTTCTTGCCTGGTACGACCGCGACCGGCGGCTGTTGCCCTGGCGCGCCGCGCCTGGCGTGGCGCAAGACCGTACCGGGTGTGGCTCAGCGAGATCATGCTGCAGCAGACCACGGTCAAGGCGGTGCTGCCGCGCTACGCCGACTTCTCTGCGCCGTTGGCCTGACGTGACCGCGCTCGCAGCCGCGGAGCTTGGCGAGGTGCTCGCGGCCTGGGCCGGGCTTCGGCTATTACGCTCGCGCCCGGAACCTGCATGCCTGCGCCCGCGAGGTGGTGGTGCGCTTCGGCGGCAGCTTCCCGGAGACCGAAGCCGAGCTCCGCACGCTTCCAGGCATCGGCGACTATACCGCCGCGGCCATCGCGGCCATCGCCTTCGGCGCGCGGGCCACGCCCATCGACGGCAATATCGAGCGCGTGGTGGCGCGGCTCTTCGCCATCACCACGCCGCTGCCTGCGGCCAAGGCTGAGATCAGGGCGCTTGCCGTGGAGCCTGACGCCGGCAGAGCGCGCCGGCGACTTCGCGCAAGCTATGATGGATCTCGGGCGCGACGCTCGTGCAGCCCGCGCCGCCCCGGCCTGCGGCCTCTGCCCACTCAATTCAGGTTGCGCCGGACATGCCCAAGGCTTCGGCCGAGGTCTCTGCCCTATCGCGAGGAGAAGCCCGAGCGGCCGACGCGACGCGGGTCACGCCTTCGTGGCGCTGCGCGAGGACGGTGCGGTGCTGCTGCGCGAGCGGCCTCTGAAGGGCCTGCTCGGCGGCATGCTGGAGACGCCGTCCTCGCCCTGACCGAGGGCGCTTGGCAGGAGCTTGAGCGCTGATCATGCGCCGCTCAGAGCCGAGTGGCGCAAGGTGCCAGGCCTCGTCGAGCACACCTTCACCCATTTTCATCTGGAGCTTGCCGTCTATCTCGGCCGCGAGGTCTCGCGCCGACGCGAAGCTCGCCAAGACCGCGGCAGCCGGAGCGCTGCCGCTGGGTGCCTGTCCGCGATCTCCCACAGCGCGGCGTTGCCGAGCGTGATGCGGAAAGTGCTCGCCCACGCCTTGCAGGCTAAGCCTCGGCTCGAGCTGCCGCCGCGCGCCACCTCGCGCAAGGCGTCGATCGGCTTGAGCATGCCGCTCTGCCTCATAGTGCCAGAAGGTCCAGCCGTTGCAGGCTGAGTCGCGCCTTGCACATGCGCGCCGATCTTGATGGATCGAGCCTTGCGCGCTCGGCCGACGGCGATGCGTGCCGTCGGCGCGCACCTCGGCCGTCCAGCGGCGCGCGCGCGTCGTAGAGCACGGTGCCGGGATGGAGCAGCCCGACGCTCGACCAGCGCGCCGAAGGGGATGCGCGGCTCGTGCCCGCTTAGCCGCGAATGGTCTCGACCGATGGCGGTCTTCGAGCGGCCGTCACCTGGCTGAGCCGCGCCGCGCGCAGCTCCGCGTAAGCCTCGTCGCGCTCGATGCCGATGAAGCTGCGGCCGAGGCGCTTGGCCACCGCCGCCGTGGTGCCCGGTGCCGAAGAAGGGATCGAGCATGACGTCGCCCGGCTTGGTCGAGGCCAGGATGACGCGGTGGAGCAGCGCCTCCGGCTTCTGCGTCGGATGGGCCTTGCGGCCGCCGTCGTTGCTTCAGCCGCTCGCCGCCGGTGCAGATCGGGAACAGCCAGTCCGAGCGCATCTGCAGCTCGTCGTTCAGCGCCTTCATCGCCTCGTAGTTGAAGGTGTAGCGGGCGTCCTCGTCGCTGCGCGCACCAGATCAGCGTCTCGTGCGCGTTGGTGAAGCGGCGGCCGCGGAAGTTCGGCATCGGGTTGGTCTTGCGCCAGACCACGTCGTTCAGGATCCAGAAGCCGAGGTCCTGCAGGATGGCGCCGACGCGGAAGATGTTGTGATAGCTGCCGATCACCCAGAGCGAGCCGTCGGGCTTCAGCACGCGGCGCGCGCGCCTGAGCCAGCGCCGCGGTGAAGTCGGTCGTAGGCCGCGAAGCTGCCGAACTTGTCCCAGCCGTCGTCGACGCCGTCGACCATGGTGTTGTTCGGCCGCAGCAGCTCGCTTGTCGAGCTGAAGATTGTAGGGCGGGTCGGCAAAGACGAGATCGACGCAATGCTCAGGGAGTTTCACTAGCTCCTCGATGCAGTCGCCGACAATGACCTCGTCGAGCGGGAGCCTCGGCCCCGCGTCCCACCCACACCCATGGCACCACTCGGTTACGCAAAACCAGGAAAAATCTGCGCCTTTGCCGGACAAGGCGAGGGCAGGGCCATGCTGAAGGTTCAGGGTAAAGGCTGACTTAACTTAGGTCCATCGCCAAGTAGCCGAGCCACGAGAGTTCGGTTCTGTGGCAGCGAACACCCCGCCCGATCATGGCCGGCTTGTCCCGCCATCCACGTCTTTGGGTTGAGTTTAAATTCGTGGATGCCGCGACTTCGCCCGGCATGACGACGGTATTTGTGATGGCGCTGGTTCAGCCTTCCCGCCGGTCACACATGTTGGCCGCCGTCGACGGAAAGCTCGGCGCCGTTGATGTAGCTCGATTGCTCGGTGCACGAGGAAATAGATGGCTTTGGCCACCTCCTCGGGCTGCCCGAGGCGGCCGCATCGGGATATGCGGCGATCGAGCGTCTCGGTGCCGGGCGACAGGATCGCGCGTGTCGATCTCGCCCGGCGAGATGGCATTGCACGCGAATGCCGCGCGGCGCGAAGTCTGCGGCCATCTCGCGGGTGAGCGCGGCAAGCGCCGCCTTCGAGGTGGCGTAGGCGGAGCCCGCGAAGGGATGCACGCGCGAGCCCGCGATCGAGCTGACATTGACCACGGCGCCTGACGCCGCCTGCAAGCTCGTCGATCAGCCCGCGCGCCAGCATGATCGGCGCGAAGAAGTTCACCTGGAACACCGTCTTCCAGTCGTCGATGATCGGTGCTCGATGCGCGCTCGAGCCGGCGCCGCCCTCGCCCTTCGGCGAGATCGCCGCGTTGTTGACGAGCGCGTTCAGCCTGCCGCCTTGCGCCTTCAGCCGTTCGCTTCATCTCGGCGATGGCGCTGCATGCGTGTTGTCGGGATCGGCGAGGTCGACCTGGATGTGGTCCTCTGGCCCCGCCTCCCAGGGGCAGTCCTCGGGAAAGCCGTGACGCGAGCAGGTGATCACCCGCCAGCCGGCCGAGGAGAAGCGCTTCACCGTCGCATGGCCGATGCCCCGGGAAGCGCCGGTGCAGGATCAGCGTCTTGCGCTCTTCATTGGGGATCTGCGCCATGCCGGCAGGATAGGTCCTGAACGGGACTACGGATAGAGCCGCGTCTTGACCACATGGCGCATCGCGGGAAGCGCGCCGGAACACGATGCGGTCATGCAGCCGGTGCGGCCGGTGGTGCCAGAATTCGATTTCGAGCGGGATAGCAATACGTAACTGAACGAAGTACAC
>ERZ1370068.9176-contig-7973_pt1 | contig 88657 bp, 92 predicted proteins | sample MGYA00561227_ERZ1370068 | MGnify/ENA primary metagenome ERZ1370068 (study PRJEB38410, sample SAMEA6850437) | metagenome | study: Metagenomic assessment of the ecological functions of the soil: analysis of the soil microbiota associated with the...
GCAGTTACCGTCCTATTCACTCCACCAGCCTGTTTCTACCGTTGGGGTGCGATCCGAAGCCAAGAGGGTTAGGAGATGGGACCCTCGAAACGGCACCTCTGCACCGGCAGGCAACCCGGAACCTCCCTACGTCTCGTCGTCATCAGCGGTGGCTCCGGTACCACGCCCAGAGCAATGGGCCACCTCATCCTCAGGACGCGCATGGGCGAACTGGCTCGACCGTGTCGGGTGTGCCGCCCAAGCATCACCCAAGGAAGTTTCGGCACCCCTTCATAAGTCTCAACTGACGGCCATATGACTACGACACCCGCACACGCTCTGAGCGGGGAGAAGATCGCGAGGCTCCTCGGGAACGAGGATGGCGTGAGCAGAATCCGGGAGGAACCGCGAGTAGTCAGCCAGTTGTCCGATCGCCATCCGAACTCTTCCCTCGTAACACCGCCTTTCGCCTCCACAGGCACCTCGCTGTTTCGTCATAAGTCCGCGTAGAGCGGCTTTAGTTCGCCATCGGGCAGGATTCTGTATCGGACGACCTTATGGCCCGCCGATCCGGAGATGGTCGCGGAGCGCCCGAACCAGCTTCGCCTCTCGGCGCTCGGCCTCGTAGGGCTCGCGGCCTGGATCGACGAACGCTCTTTCCGTGTGCTGCTCCTCAACAGGAACGGGCTCAACCGATGGCCCCTGCTGGCTCTCCGCGATAGGCGAGTCCGGCGCCTGAGCCTCAACATCGACGCTGGGCGAAGCGGGAAGACGATCACCTTCCGAATCGGTCCGCCGTCCGTCTCGGGGGCGTCGGTCTCGTACCACGGACGATCTGGATCAACCTCGAACTCGCCCATGTAATCGACTTCGCCGCGGGCGCCTGGAGAGCCGGAGCGCGCGCCCGTCCTCCCGGTGCCGCAGGATCGTCGCGTTTCCGCTGATCATGCGCTGATCGCCTCGCTGGCCCTCGCCCGTGTAGTGGAAGCGCCAGTCAGCCTGCCCAGCCGTCGAAGTACCCGTGAGGCTCGCCTGCGGCGGGATCGGTGAAGATCAGGACGTTCGGACTCACCCGAGACGGTCCGATCCGCCAGGGCCGACCTCAGCTCGCGTGGAGCTTGGTTCGAAGGATCCGTGTCCCGGGAAACTGGTCAGTCAGTCACCGTGTAACCGTCTGCTGCACTGCCATCTTTCACCTCCGTGATCTACATGCATTTCGGACCTAAAATAGTACCAAGACACAGAGGACGCAGAATCGGCGTGGTCTGATCGGGCCGCATGGGGCCGGTCTGTAGCCAGTTCGGGCGGCGGGCTGGTGGCGGCTCCCCGGCACGATCCCGAAGGCGCCCAGGTGGCCCAGGACGAGTTCAGGCGCCGGCTCGGGATGTTGTTCGGAATCAGGCCCGATGCCAGTTCGGGGCTACCGCCAGATGGAAACACGACTATGAGTTCTCCATGCCTTGGGTCCATTCCTCGTGCGACCTTCCTTCAGGTCGCCATTCCGCGCCGAGGCTACGGCGACCGGCTGAGTCCCTGGCGTGGCGATAGCATCTCCTCGCCAATATCGGGGGCACTCGATGCACGCGACCTCCGTGGGTCAGGGCGACAGGCTCGAGCCAGACGAGATCGCCCCCGTTCCAGGATTGGGGCGTCAGCCCTGTAATCACCCCAATGAGGATCACATGGGTGCGGATCCTGTTTGTCATCGACGAAGATGACCCTCGGCTTCGGGCCGTACCCGGACTTCAGTTGGAGTTGGTCCTCGCGACGCTGCGAGGGCCCCTCGTTCGCGTGGTGGGTTCGGTTCGTCATGGACATAGGCTGGCGCGGGACCGCCAAGGGAGTGAGCCCGGACGACCTCGGTCGGGAACCGGGCTTCGGTCGTCATGGCTTGTTCGCGACCCAGTACATGGGCTTCCGGTTCACGCAGCAGAATCTCGATCTCGATGCCTACGACGGGGCCAATGGTTCTTCGGCTGACGAACGGCACTGATGTATCCGCGCCCCTGCAGGACGACGAGCTCAAGGTGCTCGCCGAGTGGATGGACCGCGGCAGGAGTGTCCTCGGGACCGGCGACCACGAGGATCCTCGGAGCCGACCTCTGCTCTCGGATCCCAAAGGGTGCGAACGATGCGTAAGTGGACAGTGGCCCAAGGGTGCCCTCCCCAGGGAGGTCAGACACGAGACACTGCATCCGTGGTTCGGCCACGTATTCCTGATGCCGAGAGGGGACCGGCATATTTGCCGATCGACCCCGTCATCGGCTGACGGCGAGTTCCTTCCGATGGAATCGCGTCCCACATCCTTTGCTGTGCCCCGGACGGCGTCATCGAGGAGTTCCCGGACCACATGCACGAGGGCGAGGTGTACGAGAACGACGCCGTCGAACTCGATCGAGCGCTCGACATCCCGGCTACGAGGGCGTCGAGTATCCCCGTCACTTCCGCAGGTCCTCGCCAGGATCCTGGAACTTCCGGGGATCAGGGCGCTCAATCGACCGGTCCCCGCGTGATCGCTTACGGATACACAACGCACGAGGTTCGGAGCGCTTCCCACTGCTCGGCGTCTACGATGGCGATCCCGCGGGCGTCGGGCGCGTGCTGGTCGACTCGACCTGGCACCACTGGCTGAGCATGAACCTGTACGGGTTCCGCCACACGAGGCCGCGCGTCTACGGGTTGATGCAGGCGTTCTTCCGCAACGCGTCGCACTGTGGCTGGCGGGCCACGCAGCAACGGGCAGATGCTGTACGCGGCAGTCTGGGGCGTCCTCGTCGGCTCCTCGCCCATGACGTTCAGCGAGATGAGCCTGTGGCGGATCGGCGAACTGGCCGTCGATGCCATCGGACGCACGGCTTCGCAGTGCATCGTGCACGCAGTTGGAACGGTCGGCCTCCACCCCGGGTGGTGGCTGCCTTCTCTCTGCCAGGCGACACGGATCCGATCCGAACCGGTCTCGCCGAGCCTGTCCCAGGACGTTTTCAACCGGGCGATAGTGGGCGGCATCGGAAGCGCGCTGCTCGAGGAGTCGCTGCGGTTCCGCGACTCACTCGATCAGGCGAACGGCCACCGGATAAACGGAGAGGAGCTCGGACGCCGGGCTGCCTCAGGAGCACGAAGTGGGATACCGAGCCTTCGTCAACACAACGACTGGAGAACCGGCCGAGATCGCGAATCTACGTGAGGGACTCCCACAAAGAGTTCGGTGTCCTTCCGTACCACCCCTTCGCCGTTCGCGACGACGTCGCTCGAATCGTGGCTGACGTCTTCAGGTCGTCGACCCGACCGATCCGCTGCTGATCGGTATGTCACGTTGACGGTGCGGGCGCGCGTCGACTGAAGTGGTGATCGCCGCCGAAACGATCGAGGTGGCCGAGATCCCCGAGCGCAGGCGCTCCGGGCTCGTGTTGAATATGGATCTCGACCTCGGTGCCGTCGACTTCATGGACGGAGACCGACCCTCGAGGTCCTTGCAGGGTCGAGCAGCGCTTCATTCCGGGAACTCAACCGCCGCTGTTCGCGGGCCACATTGGAGGGGCGACCGGACGGGTTCCTCGGCGCTCATTGGCCGGATCGCGGCCATCCTGGCGCCTCTGGTACCGAATCAGTGAGGCGAGATGGTCGGCTGACAACCGCACACACCCTCGGGGCGGGCGCGCTCCGAGCCAGATACCTCCAGACGGTGGAGACGATGCGGACTCGAACCGCCGACCCCCTGCTTGCAAAGCAGGTGCTCTACCAACTGAGCTACGTCCCCGAGGCCTCCATCATAGAGGCTGCTCCTTCGGTCCTCCGGACGTCACGTGGACGGGCTCGTGGATGGCGTCGTGGCGGGTCGTCGGCGGACGGTGGTCGGGGGCGGGGTCGGTGACGGCGTGACCCCGGGCAGCGGCTGTTCGATCATCCCGTCGTCGGGAACGGCGTCGAGACACGTCCGCGCGCAGTTCCCGCCCGTGAAGCTCGAGAGCACCGACCAGAAGTACGAGGCGCGGTTCGGCCCGATCGAGACCTCGCGCAGCGGGACCGTCACCGTGACGGCCTTCGAGCCCTCCTTGTCGGTCCGGAGCGCGGTCAGCTCGATCTCGCCGCTCGTCCTGCCGCAGGCGGTACAACGCACGCCATCGAGCCGACGGCCGTCCGACCGGACGACAGCGACGTAATCGGCGGCCGCGTCGCCCTTCGTGTCGAGCTGCACGATGAAGTTGCCGCGATCCCAGATCGAGCGGACGGTCCACGTCGAGAAGGTCGACCATCCGCCAGCTCGGCGCGCCCTCGTGATCGAACGCCACCTGCTCCAGGTCCGAGCTTCCCGTCCGTGTCGTCGGGATCGACCTGGTCGGTGTGATGCGCCAGCGCGGGCAGCGCGAGCGCGACCACCGTGACGGCGACCAGCGCGCCGAGCCCGAGCGCGCGACGCCTCAACGCGCCGATCCTCCGGCCGACGCCGGCGAACGCGGCCGCCCCCACCCACGCGGCGAGCGCGAGACCGAGCGACGACAGGGCCGCGGGGAGCAGGTCGGCGCCGCCGGGTTCGCCGAGCGACCGCACGAGCGGCGCGTCCTGCCCCGCCGTCCACGCCACGAACGCCGACCCCGGCGAGCGCGAGGTTGCGGGCGAGCAGGACCCGATAGTCCCGGGTCGTCGAACCGCCGAAGCACCCGCACTCCAGACGCCGCCCCGCCCGAACGCGACCCATCACGATCGCCGCGGAGAACAGCGCCAGGGCGACGAGCGACACGAGTCCCGCCGTCGAACCGAGCCCCACCACCACGAGCCCGACGATCACGAGCTCGACGATCGGGAACCCCGAAGGCCACGACCCGCGAGGCACCGGCCGGGAGATCGGTACCTCGCGAGCGTCCGCCTCCACGCGGCTCCCCGCGCGAGCTTCGTCACCGCGGCCGCGGCGAACGTCAGCGCCAGCGTCGCGGCCGCGAGCGCGCCGAACTCGGACGGGCCCTCGATCGTCCGGATCTCGACCACCATCGCCGCCGAGCACCGCCGCGAGGGCGACGGCGTTCGCGACCCGCCAGCGCGCCCGCGACGCCGAGCGCTCGAGGCGTTCGACCAGGGCCGCGCGCGTCGCTCGGCGACCGCACGCCGAACGCGAGCACGGGCCCCAACCCGCGGGCCAGACCGAACGGAGCGAGCACCGCCGCCCCGACGAGCGGCCGTCCGCTCGCGAACGCGGCGACCGAGACGACGACGACCGTGCCGTGGCTCAGGTACGTCAGGAACCCGGGCCCGAGCCCGACCCCGTACAGGAACGCCGCGACGTGCGGCGGGAAGAACGTGCGCCACCAGTCCGGCACCTGACGCCGCAGCTGCGGCACCGGCACCGGCGCCCCGAGCTCGCGCGCGACGTAGAGCGCGGCCGCCGCCGCGACGAGCCCCAGCGCCCGCGACGCCCCACGGCGCGCCGAGCAGCCCGCCGGCCGCGGCCAGCAGCGCGCCGGCGACCGCGGCGGAGGCGGCGGCTCCGATCGCGTGCACCGCGACCGAGACCCCCACCGGCTCCGGCTGCCCCCGTGCACGACGGGGTGATGGTCTCCACCATCGAGAGGCCTCAGGGCCCGAACAGGCTCGAGATCCCCGCGACGACCGACGCGACGACGAGCGCGAGACCCCGCGGGTTCGCTCAGCACCGGACGTTCAGCTCCCGGTACGTGATGCAGAAGACCTTGCGGCCGCGCGGGCAGTAGCCGCGCACCGCGCCGTCGCCGTTGATCCGCGTGTCGGAGGTCGAGCAGCAGTCCTGGATGTGCCGGACGCGCCCGTTGCAGCAGCGGCTCCAGCCGCCGCCGTAGCGCGGGTTCGGGACGAACGGGTACTGCTCGGGCACGACGGTCTGACACACCTTCCCGCCGCGTCTGCCGTTCCGAGAGGTAGATCGCGCCGTCGTCGTCGACCGGGTAGCCCAGCCGCGGGTGCACCGGGAACCCGTACGCGTCCGTCCGCGAATGCGGCGCGTACGGATGCGGGCACGACTCGGTCGTGTACAGGTGGCCGCAGATGTGGTGGGCCTCGGCGCGGTCGGGGTCGAGCGCGACGGCCACCATCGAACCGCCGGCGACCGCGACGACGGTCCGGCCGAGCCTGCCGAGGAACGACCGACGGCTCGTCCGGCGCGCGAGCTCGGTCCCGGCTCGCTCGACGGCCCCCATCAGCCGGCCCGGAGCTCCTGCGTCGTTCGACGCCGCGCGGTGTCGACCAGACCCTCGACCTGCTCGAGCGAGTTCACGGTCCCCTTGGACCGGACGAGGCCGAGCTCGTCGAGCACGACGACGAACGGCACCCCGGGACGCGGTACGCGAGCTCCGAGATCCGGATCGGACACGACCTGCAGCTCGAGCCCGCTCGCGCGGGCGGCCGCGGGCAGCGAGGGCGCGACCTGCTCGCAGATCGGGCAGGTGTCCGAGACGAACGCCACCAGCCGGCCGCTCCCGGGCCCGCCGACGACCGTGGACGAGCCGTCGGGCGTTCGGCCTCCCGAGCCTCGGGCGGCAGCCCGAGCGGAGGACCCTCGTCGTCGACCTCGAGCGCCCCGAGCGGTGCGAGGCGGAGCTGCAGCACGCCGATCTGGCGCGCGAGCGCGACCACGACGACCGCGAGCACGGCGACCAGGATCCACAGGACGACGAAGGCCGCGGCCCACCACCCCGACACGCCGCGTCAGCCTCGCTCCCGAGCCTCCGGCTCCGGAGGGCTTCGGCGACATCGTCGGGGGGTCTCGTCGGTCGGCGAGAACGAGCTCGGCGTCGTCCACTCGGGCTCGCCCTTCGCGTCGAGGAACTGCATCACGGGCGTCCCGTCCGCGGTCAGACCCATGATCGCGCGGAGCTCGCCCTCCTTGTTCAACAGCCGCAGGATCGGCGAGCCCTCGGCCGCCAGCCCGATGCGGGCGCGCACCTTGCCGTCCTCGTCCTGCAGCGAGATCGTCGGCGAGCCCTGCTGCGCGAGCGAGTACACGAAGCCGAGCTGGCCGTCCTTGTTGCGGAGCGCGAGCGTCGGCGAGCCCTCGGTGCCGAGGCCGAACTTCGCGCGGACCTTCCCGTTGCGGTCGACCATCGCCATGCTCGCCGACCCGTCGGAGAACAGGCCGAACGTGGCACGGACCTTGCCCTCGTCGTCGGCGATCGCCAGGCCGGCCGAGCCGTCGGGCTGCACGCCGAACCGCGCGCGCAGCTTGTCGTCCGCACCGTAGAACGACATGAACGGGAGGTCCTCGTTCGAGACCCCGAACCGGGCGCGCACGCGCCCCTCCGGAGTCCTCGATCTCGATCTCGCCCGCCCTGATGACCCGTTTGCGCATCCCGCAGCCTCTCGTCGATCGGCGTCGATGGAGTCTAGGACGAGCAGCAACCGGCATGTGCGGCTTGCGACAGCGAACCGACCGCCGAGTGAACGGCGAAGGATCGGGCGGGTCGAACGACCCGAAAAGTGAGAAACCGCCGCGACCCGAAGGTCACAGCGGTCTCTCATCGCGCACTGTATGGACGCGCCTTCGGAACGGTCAACCCGGTCCGCGAGGTTTTGTCACTCTTTCTCCAGCCGCTCGACCCGGCGGGTGGCGGCCTCGAGCCGACCGGGATCGGGGTCGACGCCGATCCCTGGTCCCGTCGGGAACCGGCAGCGTCCCGTCGGGCGCGAGGACGAGCGGTTCGGTCAGGTCCTCGGCGAAGTACCGCGAGCGTCGCGCTCGTGTCGCCGGGCAGCGTGAAGTTCGGCAGCGCGGCGAGCGCGAGGTTCGTCGAACGCCCGACCCGGTCTCGAGCATCCCGCCGCACCAGACCGGGACGCCGAGCTCGGCGGCGACGTCGCACGCGCTTGGCCTCGAGCAGCCCGCCCGACGCGACCCTGCTTGATGTTCACGATCCGGCACGAGCCGAGCTCGATCGCCGCCACGGGCGTCCGGCCGACGAACGGATCGACTCGTCCAGACAGAGGTCGGTCCGGATCTCGCGTTGGAGCAGCGAGTGCTCGTACGAGGTCCTCGTGGTGCAGCGGCTGCTCCACCATCAGCAGCCCGAACGCATCGAGCTGCTCGGAACACGTCGACGTCGGCGAGGCGGTAGGCGGCGTTCGCGTCCACCGAGAGCAGGATCTCCGGGTTCGCCTCGCGGACCGCGCGGACGCGTTCGACGTCGGTGCCCGGCTCGATCTTGAGCTTGACGCGCCGGTAGCCCTCGCGCGAGGTAGCCCGACACCTGCTCCAGCAGGGACTCCGTGGACGAGGCGATCCCGACCGAGACGCCGCACGCGACGCGGTCGCGGACCGCGCCCAGGTAGGCGGCGAGCGAGCGGCCCTGCGCCCGGAGCTCCGCGTCGAGCACCGCGTTCTCGAGCGTGGCCTTGGCCATCGGGTGCCCCCGGACGAACGCGAAGACCGAGGCGACCCTCGAGGCCTCCACGTCCCCTCGGCGAACAGCGCCGGCGCGAGGAAGTCCCGGAGCATCAGCCAGGCCCCTCGTTCCACTCCTCGGAGAAGTTCGGCTCGACGTCGCTCACGCACTCCCCCACCCGAACGCGTCGTCGGTCTCCGACGCGCGCGAGGATGCACTCCTTCTCCGTGATCTCGCCGAAGCTGGTCCGGAACGGCAGCACCAGCGGGATCGCGACCAGGCGCAGCTCGATCGAGCGGACCCGCGTCACCGGGGCACGTCCTCGGCGAGCGCGAACACGTAGCTCGAGCAGCCCGGTCGAACCCCGCCGCGATCATCCCGGCCGTCAGGCAGGCCTCGATCGCCTCGCGCCGAGGCATCGCGCCACGCCGACGCGCATGCGGCATCGTCGGTCCGGATCCGGGCGTAGTCGTTCGGCACCGCGACGAGCGCCGAGCGCCCCGACGGCCCGCGGACCTGCTCCGGCCATCCGTCCGCGTCCTCGAGCGCGGACTCGTGGGCGCCGACCTCCCTCGGGCCGGGCTCGCGCCCGAGAGTCCCACCGGATGGTGAAGCCGGTCGCTCCGCTCACCGGCGTTCACCTCGTCGACCATCGCCCCGTAGTGGTTGCGGTCGAACCGATCGGCGACCGCGCCCAGCTTGGACAGGTTGAAGTAGCCGTTGCGCGCCACGAGCGGGTCGAACGTCCACCGGATCTCGGCGATCCCCTGGTCGAGCGCCTGCGCGCGTTGCGCGAGCTTGAGCGCGTACCCGACCCTCGATGACGGCGATCGGGCATCGCGGCGAGCATGTGCGAATGGGTGTGCAGCCCGTCCTCGGGATCGACCCCGCCCACCCGAGCACGTAGCCGATCGTCTCGTCGCCGTCGAACGCGCCGAACGGCACGTTCCGCTGTCGGCGAGCGCGCGCAGCAGCCTCGCGGGAACGGCTCCGGGCCCGCCCAGGTGGCGTTCATGACCCGGAGGATGCGATCGGCGTCCCTCGAGCTCGGCGAGCGGCCGGAGCTCGACCCCGGCCGCGCGAGCCGCCTCGAACGCCAGCTCCCACGGATCGCGCTCCACGGCGCCGAAGTCTACTGAGCCCGTTTGGCGGAGCCCAACGCGAAGGGCCCGCGACGAGCGCGGGCCCTCGGCGGAACGTGGTCGGCTCGGCTATCCGCCCGCGGGCGGCGGAGCTCCTGCCACTCGTCCTCGTCAAGATCCTTGCCACGCCGGCGCTTGAAGACGGCCACGACCGCCGCCACGATCGCCGCGATGAACGCGATCTTCATCAGCTTGCCGAAGAAGCCGCTCTTCTTCGTTTCCTCAGTTCCTTCGGACATCGCCGCCTCCTCCTCGCCGGGTGGGCCTGGTTGGACTTGAACCAACGACCTCATCCTTATCAGGGATGCGCTCTAACCGAGCTGAGCTACAGGCCCGAGGGGACGCTGCAGGGCCTTACCCGGCCCGTCGGCCCAGCGTACGCGTGGCTCCGAAAGGGTCAATCGTGCGCCTGACCTGCGCGTGCGAGGCGACCGGTCGCGCTACCGGCGTTCGGAGAGCGTGACCTGATGCCGCCGACGACATCGGAGAGCAGGTTGTACAGGAACACGATGAAGACGTTGATCAGCGTCCACAGCACGACGAGCGCGAGCCCGATCGACAGGCCGCGGCTGAACAGCCAACCGCCGTGGATCTGGAAGGACTGGTCGGCGAACAGATCTCCGGATGAGCCGCGTGAGGGAGTCGAGCGCACCGATCGCCCCGAGGATCGCGTACAGGATCATCATCGCGCCGATGATCACCGCCATCACGCACAGGTAGAACAGGAACGAGATCTTCAGCACCGACCACGGGCCGACCTTGCGGAGCACGACCTTGGCCTGACGGGACCGGGCGGGCGAGGAGCGCTTCGGAGCGCCCCGCTCGCGTGCGGGATGGAGCCTCGCGGGCGCGGCTCGGGCGGGCGACGGTGGCCTGATCGGCGGGATCGCTCACGGGTTCGGGCTCTTCTACGCGGCGGCAGGCCCGGCGGCAACCACGTCGGCTCGCCCCGGCGGTCCGAACACCAGCCGCGCGTGCACGGGCCCGATCACGCCGAGCACGACGACGGCGAGCACCCACGACGCCGCACCGACGTCCTCCTGCACGAGGAGACCGCCGACCGCCACGCCGATCCCCCAGACCGTCGTGAGCGCGTACGCGGGCCCGCCGGGATCCGATGCCACAGGACGAAGACGGTCAGCAGGCCGAGCGCGCTCGCGCCGACGATCATCGCGACGCCGGCTCCGGTCGACACGATGGGATTATCCATCGAGACGACGCTCGTGGATCCCACCACCCGCTCGAGCACGACCTGCGGATCATCCTGGCGATCCAGTCCCTCCGCGCGTTCGGCTACGGCTTCGCCAGCGTGGTCCTGGGGCGCCGCGCTCGCGGACGGCGGCCTGTCCGATGGCCAGGTCGGGCTCGTCTTCGCGGCGATCCTGGCCGGCAACGCACCTGGTCTCGATCGCGATCGGCCTCGCCGGAGACCGACCTCGGGACGGCGCCGGGCGTACGTCCTCCTGCTTCTGGGTGATGAGCGCCGCCGGGGTCGCGTACGCGCTCTCCGATTCGGTGATGCGTGCTGGTGCTCGTCGCTCTCACCGGCACCCTGTCGACCGACGCGAACGAGTCGGGGCCGCTCACCTCGCTCGAGCAGGCGATGATGGGCGGCGCCGCGCCCGAGATCCGCGCCCGGGTCTTCGGTCGCTACAACGCGGTCGCGTACCTGGCGGGAGCACGTCGGCGCGCTCGCCGGGGGCGGACCCGCCCTGATCCGCGAGCGGATCCCGAACTCTCCGACCGACCAGCGCTGGCTGCTGGTGCTCGCGGTCGCGGGGATCGCGTGCGTCGCCCTCACACGCCGGCTCTCGCCCGCGATCGACGCCCGGACCGAGACGCCGGACAGCGCCGCTCCGCCGTTCGCGTTCGGAGGTGAGCCGCCTCGCGATGCTGTTCGGGCTGGACGCGTTCGCCGGCGGGTTCGTCGTGTCGACGTTCGTGGTGTTCTGGTTCGGCCGGCGGTTCGGGGCGAGCGCCGGAGCTCATGGGCCTGGTGCTGTTCGGTTCAGGGCTGCTGCAGGCGATCTCGTCGATCGCGTCGGGCCGAGCTCGCCACCCGGTTCCGGCCTCCTGCGGACGATGGTGTTCACCCACCTGCCGTCGAACGTCCTGTTGATCCTGATCCCGGCGATGCCGACGCTCGCGCGCGGCGATCGCGATGCTGTTGCTGCGTTCGACGCTGTCGCAGATGGACGTGCCCGCCCGACAGGCCTATCGTCACGGCGCTGGTCGATCCCGAGGAACGCACGGCTGCGGCCGGCGTTCACGAACACCGCGCGTTACGTCGCGCGCCCGTTCGGGCGCGGCGAGCGCGGGCGTGCTGATGCAGGCCGTCGCGGTCGGTGCGCCGTTCGTCGTGGCTGGGATCCTGAAAAGCGTCTACGACGTGCTGCTGTTCGCGAGGTTCCGACGGGTGCCGCTCCCGAGGAGCGCGCGGCGGCGTGAACCCTGCCGAACCGCCAGAGGGCAGCCAGCGGGCGGCGAGCTACTCGAGCTCGACCGCGGCGATGACCGGCGCGAGCGCGACGACGGTCGCACCCTCTTCGACCCGCATCGTCCGGACGCCCTGCGACGCGCCGGCCGACGCGACGGATGTCGGCCGCCGCGACCGCTGATCACGATCCCGGCCGGACGAGATCACGAACATGTCCTGGTCCTTCGAGCCGACGAACGCGCCGGCGAGCTAGCCCGGTCTTCGTCGTGAGCTGGTGGCCGATCACGCCCTTGCCGCCGCGGCCCTTCAGCGGGTAGTCCGCGAGCGGCGTCCGCTTGCCGTAGCCCTGCTGGGTGACGCTGATCAGCTCCTCGCCCTGCGGACGCGACGCCGAGGACGATCACCTCGTCGTCCGGCGCCAGGCGCATCCCGATCACGCCCGCGGTCTGCGCGGCCCATCGGTCGCGCGAGCGCTCTCTTGAACCGGATCGCCTGGCCCTTGCGCGACACCAGGAAGACGTCGTCCTTGCCGTCGGTCGAGCTGCACGTCGATCAGCTCGTCGCCCGTCGCTTCAGGTTGATCGCAGCAAGGCCGGTCCGCGGCGAGTCGTACTCGGGCAGCGTCGTCTTCTTGACCATCCCCTTGCGGGTGGCGAACAGCAGGTACCGGCCCTCGGCGTACTCCTTGAGGTCGATCACGGCGCTGACCCTCTCGTCCCCGTCGATCGCGACGCCCGGGCAGGTTCGCGGCGTAGAGCCCGCGCGCGGTCCGTCCCGACTCGGGCACCTCGTGCGACCTTCACGCGGTAGACCTTGCCCTTGCGTGGTGAAGAACAGCAGCCAGTGGTGCGTGGTCGTCGTGAAGACGTCGTTGACCACGTCCTCTTCCTTGAGGTTCGCGCCCCGGACGCCTCTGCCGCCCCGCCCTGCCGCCGGAACGTTCTCGATCGGCTGGCGCTTGACGTACCCGGCGCGGCAGACCGTGATGACCACGTCCTCCTCGGCGATCAGGTCCTGGACGTCGAACTCGCCCTCGTCGGCCTTGATCTGCGTGCGCCGCGGGTTGGCGAACTTCTTCCTGACCTCGAGCAGCTCCTCCGTGATCACGCGCGCGGATCTTCTTCGGGTCCTTCAGCAGGCTCTTCAGGTAGCGGATCCGCGCGAGCAGGTCCTTGTGCTCCTGCTCGAGCTCCGCCCTGGCGCAGCCGGGTGAGGCGCCGCAGCGGCATGTCCAGGATGTGGTTCGCCTGGATCTCGCTGAGCTTGAACTGCGTCATCAGCTTGCCGCGCGCTCCTCGGCGTCCTGCGAGCCGCGGATCATCTTGATGACCGCGTCGAGGTGGTCGAGCGCGATCAGCAGGCCCTGGACGATGTGGTCGCGCTCCTCGGCCTTCGCAGCTCGTAGCGCGTGCGCCGGGTGACGACGTCGATCTGGTGGTCGACGTAGTAGCCGATCATCTCGGCCAGGTTCAGCGTCCGGGGCACGCCGTCGACCAGCGCGAGCATGATCACGCCGAAGCTGTCCTGCAGCTGCGTGTGCTTGTAGAGCTGGTTCAGGACGACCTGCGGGTTGGCGCCGCGCTTGCAGCTCGACGACCAGGCGCATGCCCTCGCGGCCGCTCGAGTGGTCCTTGCACGTCCGCGACGTCCTTCATGCTGCCCGGTCCGCACCAGGTCGGCGATCTTCTCGGCGAGCCGCGCCTTGTTCACCTGGTACGGCAGCTCGGTCACCACGATCCGCTGGCGGCCGTTCGAGCCCTCCTCGATCGTCGTGACGGCGCGGACCTTGATCGAGCCGCGGCCGGTCTCGTAGGCGTCCTTGATGCCGTCGCGGCCCATGATCGATCGCGCCGGTCGGGAAGTCCGGACCCTTGACGAACTTCATCAGGTCCGTCGGCGTGGCCTCGGGGTGCTCGATGAAGTGCACGACCGCGTCGATCACCTCGCCGAGGTTGTGCGGCGGGATGTTCGTCGCCATGCCGACGGCGATGCCGCCCGAGCCGTTGACCAGCAGGTTCGGGAAGCGCGCCGGGCAGCACGACCGGCTGCTGCTCGTAGCCGTCGTAGTTCGGGACGAAGTCGACCGTCTCGGCCTCGATGTCGCGGAGCAGCTCCAGCGCGATCGGCGCGAGCCGCGCCTCGGTGTAGCGCTGCGGCCGCCGGCGGGTCGCCGTCGACCGAGCCGAAGTTCCCGTGCCCGTCGACCAGCGGGTGCGCGCAGCGAGAAGTCCTGCGCCATCCGGACCAACGCGTCGTAGATCGCGACTGGTCGCCGTGCGGGTGGTACTTGCTCATCACGCCGCCGACGACGTCGGCGCGGACTTGCGGTGCGGGCGGTCGGGCCGCAGGCCCTGCTCGAACATCGACCACAGGATCCGGCGGTGGACCGGCTTCAGACCGTCGCGGACGTCGGGCAGCGCGCGCCCGACGATGACGGACATCGCGTAGTCGAGGTACGAGCGTCTGGATCTCGTCCTCGAGCTGGACGTCCTCGATCCGCCCGGCGAGCATCGATTCTGTGCCATCCGGACCTCCGATCCTGGCCTACACGTCCAGGTTCTGCACGTCTGCCGCGTTCGTCCTCGATGAACGCCTTGCGGGAGGCGACGTCCTCGCCCATCAGGATCGGTGAACAGCCGGTCGGCCGTGGCCGCGTCCTCGAGCGTCACCTGCAGGAGCGTGCGCCGCTCCGGGTTCATCGTCGTCTCCCACAGCTGCGATCGCGTCCATCTCCCCGAGGCCCTTGAACCGCTGCGGCTCGAGCTTGCGCTGGCCGTCGATCTCCTTGCGGTACGCGTCCCACTCGCGCTCGGTGTAGAAGTAGTGCTCCTGCTTGCCCTCCTTCAGCAGGTACAGCGGCGGCTTGCGCCAGGTACACGTAGCCGGCGTCGATCAGCTCGCGCATGTTGCGGAACAGGAACGTCAGCAGCAGGGTCTGGATGTGCGCGCCGTCGACGTCGGCGTCGGCCATCAGCACGATCCGGTGGTAGCGCGCCTTCTCGACGTCGAACCTCGTCGCCGATCCCGGTGCCGATCGCCGTGATCGAGCGCCTGGATCTCGGCGTTCTCGAGGATCTTGTGCAGCCGCGCCTTCTCGACGTTCAGGATCTTGCCGCGGATCGGCAGGATCGCCTGCGTCGCTCGGGTCCCGGCGCCTGCTTGGCCGAACCGCCCGCCGAGTCGCCCTCGACGATGAACAGCTCGCGTCGCGCTCGGGTCGGTCAGCTGGCAGTCGGCGAGCTTGCCGGGCAGCGACCCGCCCTCCAGGAACGACTTGCGCCGCGTGAGGTCGCGTGCCTGCTTGGCCGCCAGGCGCGCCTTCGCGGCCTGCGATGCGACTTCGTGCACGATCCGCTTGGCGTCGCCGGGATGCTCCTCCAGCCACGTCGCGAGGCTGCGTCGTTCACGGTGGTCTCGACGAGCGAGCGCATCGTGGCGTTGCCGAGCTTGGTCTTGGTCTGGCCCTCGAACTGCGGCTCGCGCAGCTTCGACGCGACACGATCGCGATGAGCCCTTCGCGGACGTCCTCGCCGATGAGGTTGTCCTCCTTCTCCTTCAGCAGGCCCTTCGCTGCGCGCGTAGCGGTTGACGACGTTGGTGAGCGCCTTCTTCAGGCCCTCCTCGTGCATGCCGCCCTCGTGGGTGTTGATCGTGTTCGCGAACGAGTGGATCGACTCGGAGTAGCCGTTGGTCCACTGCAGCGCGACGTCGGCCTCCGCGTCGGCCTCGCGCGCCTCCATCGAGATGATCGCTGGTGTGGATCGTCTCCTTGCCGGTGGCGAGGTGCTTCACGAAGTCGGCGAGGCCGCCCGACGCCTTGAAGACCTGCTTCTCGGGCTTGCCCTCCCGCTCGTCGATCAGCTGGATCTCGACGCCCTTGGTGAGGAACGCGTGCTCCTGCAGGCGCTCCGCCAGCGACTCCTGATGTCGAACTCGACGCCCTCGACGAAGATCTCGGGGTCGGGCCAGAACGTGATCGATCGTGCCGGTCTTGCGTGGACGGCTTGCCCTTGGTGAGCTTGGTCGTGGCCTTGCCGCGCGCGTAGCGTCTGCGTCCACGTGCTGCCGTCGCGCATGCACCTGGACGACCAGCTTCTCCGACAGGGCGTTCACGACGGAGACGCCCACGCCGTGGAGCCCGCCGGAGATCCGGTAGCCCGTCGCCCGCCGAACTTGCCCGCCGGCGTTCAGGGTCGTGAGGACGACCTCCACGGCCGGACGCCGGTCCTTGGCCTTGGGATCGGCTTGATCGGGATGCCGCGGCCGTTGTCGTCGACCTCGACCCCGCCGCCGCTTGAGGAGGCGGACGATGATCCGGTCGCAGTGCCCGGCCATCGCCTCGTCGATCGAGTTGTCGACCACCTCGTAGACGAGGTGGTGCAGACCCCGTGCTCGACGTGGTGCCGATGTACATGCCGGGGCGGAGCCGAACGTGCGCGACGCCCTCGAGGACCTGGATATCCGCGGATCCGTACTGTCCGGGCTCGGTCGCGCCTGCCCGCTTGGTTGCCGTGCTTGCCACTTCACCTCCGTCATGGAACGCGGGCGCGCCGGACTCGAGACGACGCGTCTCGGGGGCCGACGGAACCGCGGTGCTAACCCCAGATTCTACCAATCGGAGGTGACAGCGACCGCGTTTCTGGGCACCATCCGAGGCTCATCCCGATGCTCCGAACGCCTTGCGCTACAAGCCTTTCCGTGGATCGTCCCGGACGACCACCTGCACCTTGACGACGCTCCCGGGGCCGATCGTGGTCTCGGCCCGTTCGCGGATCTGTTCGGCCAGGAATCGCACCTGCGCGCCCCAGGGTCCGGTGGTCGCGGCGACCAGCAGGACACCGCGTTCGAGGCTCACCGGGGCGGACTCCGCGGCCAGCCGTGGACCGACCACCGAGGCCCAATCCGACGCCAGCTGGCCGATCGGCATGCCGCGCGCGAACGTCCGCTCGCGGAGCAGCCCGTCGACGACGTCGCCGATCCGGGTCGCCTTGAGGGTCCGCTCGTCCTTGCGGTGCGCGAAGCCCTTCGAGTGCGGCATCCGGTCACGCCCCCGCGCGGCGACCGTGCCGGCCGAGACGTCGAGACCAGCGTCGAGGGTCTCGGGTACGTGCGCGTCGTCGGCGACGCTGACGAGGACCTGTCCCCGGTCCGCGAGCCGCTCCCCGACCAGGCGCTGCCGCCGCGGGTCGAGCGCCGAGAAGGGATCGTCCAGGAGCAGGACCGGCCGTTCGCGGACCTCCTCCGCCACGGCGCTCGCGAGGCCGAGCCGCAGGCACAGCGCCGCCGCCCATGCCTCGCCGTGGCTCGCGAAGCTCCGGGCGCCGAGATCTCGCACGGCAAGCGTCAGATCGTCTCGGTGAGGTCCCACCAGCGTGGTCCGCCGGATCAGCTCGTCGCTGCGGCGTTCGGCCAGCCGGGCCTCGAACGCCTCCTCGAGCGGCTCCCCGGTCACGTTCGGAGCGTACTCGCACGCCAGGCCGTAGCCGGCGAGGTGGCGGTACTCCTGCTCCGCGGACGGCGCGAGCCGAGCCGCGGCCTCGGCGCGGAGCCGGATCAGCGCGCTCCCGTTCTTGACGAGCTCGGCGTCCCAGGCCTCCAGTCCGGTGGGGCGCCGCGCCCTCCCACTCCTTGAGCAGCCGGTTGCGCTGTCGCAGCGTGCGTTCGTAGGCCGTCATCAGCGGACTCCTTGAGCGGCCACAGCGACCGGATCGCGTCGTCCAGGAAGTCGCGCCGCTTGGACGGATCCCCGATCACGATCACGAGATCGTCGGGTCCGAAGTACACGGCGCGCACCTGCCGCCGCAGATCGCGCTTGCGCCGCACCGACGAGCGGTTCACCTGCACGCGGTTGGCGCCCCGGCCGGGGATCTCGACCTCGACCAGCACCTTGCCGGCCTCCTCGGTCACCGACCTCGCCGCGCGCGTAGGCGGGCCGTCCGCATCGCGTCGGACCACGGGTTCGGTGGACGAGGTCCGCGGCGACTGGAGGAAGAACAGGAAGGCGATCCCCTCGAGGAGGTTGGTCTTGCCCTCGCCGTTGGGACCCGCGACCGTGATCAGCGCGTCGGGGAGCTCGTCGAGGCGCGTCTCGACGTGGTTGCGGAAGTCCCGGAGTTCGACCCACGCGAGCCGCAACGCGGCATCAACCGACCGGCGTCGGCAGAGCCTGCACCGGCATCACCGAGGTACGTGAACTCGTCGCGACTCGCCGCGCACGATCGCCCGGCTTCAGGCCGTCGCGCACCTCGAGCCGCACCGACTCGCCCGAGGCGGCGGCGAGGCCGTCCGCGAGGTAGCTCGGGTTGAACGCCGCCGTGATGTCCTCGCCCTCGTACCGGGCCTCGACCGCCTCGACCGCCTGGCCGAGATCGGGCGAGGAGGACGAGAGCTTGACGCCGAGCGCGTTGAACTCCAGCCGAACCGGCGACGGTGTCTCGGGCGAGCAGGCCGACGCGGCGCACGCGCGTCGATCAGCTGCTGGCGCGAGACCGTCAGCCGGCTCTCGTACTGCTCGCGGCAGCAGCTGCCGGTAGTTCGGGAACTCGCCCTCGATCAGCCGCGACGTGAGCATCAGCGGCCCGACCTGGAACGAGACCTGGCTCTCGTCGACGAACACCTCGACCTCGCCCTTCTCGATCGGCCTGGGCGGCGCGGCCGGCCTCCGACGAGGCGCGCTCGGGCACGATCGCCCTGCGCCTCGCCGGCGGACGTCGCCACGAGGTCGCGCACGGCGAGCCGGTACGAGTCGGTCGCGACGAGCGTCACGCCCTCCCGGCTCACCTCGAGCAGGATCCCCGGTCAGCACCGGCCTGGCCTCGTCGCGCGACGGCGCCCGCGGCCACCTGGCCGACGGCCTCCGCGAACCGCGGCGCCTCCGCCACGATCCGGGTTCCCGACGGCGGCTGGAGCGCCGGGAAGTCCTCGGCCGGCAGCAGCCGGAGCGAGCCCTCGTAGGCCGCGCATCGGATGCGCGGCCTGCGATCTGATCGGTCTCGAACTCGACGGGCGCGTCCGACAGGCTCTTCACGGTGTCCGCCGAGCAGCCGCGCCGGCACGAGCGCGATCCCCGGCTCCTCACCTGCACGTCGATCGACAGCCGGGCCGAGACCTCGAGGTCCGTCGTCGTGAGCGTCAAGCGCGCCCTCGGACGCGGCCTCGATCAGGCACGCCGGTGAGCGGCGGGGATCCCCGGCCTCGACGACACCGCCGCGCTGGACGCGTCTGCAGCGCCTCGGACAGCGCGTCGCGGTCACACCGGAACTTCACGTGTCCACCCCCTACTGCTTCTTGATTCATCTCTTACTTCTTTCAGTAGTAGTAGGTGCTGTGGGAAACAGTGGCATACGCAGCCTGTTCTCCCGAGCGTAGCGGCCCCGTGCGACATGTGGACCGGGTGGGGAGAATCCGTGCACTGCCGGACGGTCCGGCTCGAGGGTGTCCCCAGCCCCACCGTGTTCCCCACGGTCTGTCCACTGGCTCGCGAAGCCCTCATCCGGCCCGGGCCCGGCCGCGGATGATGCGCGAGAGGTCCTGGACCTGGCGGTACGTCGCCGTCGCGGGCCCGCATGTCCTTCTCGACCTTGAGGATGCCGTGGCAGGGCCGTCGTGTGGTCGCGTCCGCCGAACGTGTCGCCGATCTTGACCAGGGATTGGCCCGCTGCACTCGCGCATCAGGTACATCGCGACGTGGCGGGCCGTGCGTGAGCGGCCTCGAGCGGCTTCGGCGAGATCAGGTCCTGGACGGACAGCCCGAAGTAGCGGGCGCTCTCCTCCAGGATCAGCTCGCGGCGGGATCTCGGCCTCGGCCTGGGGCAGCAGGTCCTGCGAGCGCCTGCTCGGCGAGCTCGCTGGTCGATCGGTTGCCGGTGAGGTCGCACCACGCCACCACCCGAACGAGCGCGCCCTTCGAGCTCGCGGATGTTCTGGTCGAACGTGTCGGCGACGAACTCGATCACGTCGTCGGGGACGTGGAGCCGTCGTCGCGCTGCGCCTTCAGCTGCAGGATCGCGATGCGGGTCTCCGAGGTCAGGAGGCTGCACGTCGACGCACAGGCCGCAGTCGGAACCGCGACTGGAGCCGCTCCTCCATGCCCGAGCTCCTGCGGCGGCCGGTCCGACGCGATCACGATCTGCCGGTCCTTCTGGTGCAGCGCGTTGAACGTGTGGAAGAACTCGGTCTGGGTCTCCTCGCGCTTGGCCAGGAACTGGATGTCGTCGACCAGCAACGACGTCGATGTCGCGGTAGCGCTGCGGCGAACTGGTCAGCCCCTGGCGCTCGCGGCACCGCCTTGATGAACTCGGCCATGAACTGCTCCGATCGTGACGTACTTCACGCGGAGCCGCGGGACGAGGCCGGTACATGTGATGCCCGATCGCGATCGAGCAGGTGGGTCTTGCCGAGACCCACGCCGCCGTAGATGAACAGCGGGTTGTACGCCTTGGACGGAGGAGCGTGTCGGCCACCGCCATCGCCGCGGCGTGCGCGAACCGGTTCGACGGGCCCGCGACGAACGTCTCGAAGGTGCAGTTCGGGAACGGCAGGCCGGGGGCCCCTGTACGCCGGCGCGCTCCGCGATCGGCGCTTGTGTTCGGGCGGGTCTGGCGGTTCGCGTTGCGGACACAACCTCTTCTGGCGGTGACCGAATCCAGCTCGATCGTGACGGGAGCCGACTGCCTCGGCCGCGGCGTCCTGGATCAGCCCGACGTAGTGCTTGGCGAGCCAGTCGCGGACGTAGCTCGGAGGGGCGACGACCTCCAGGACCCCGTCGTGTGCAGGCTCGTGGCGCGAACGCCTCCGAACCACATCGAGAACGAGCTCTCGGTCAGCTCCTCCTGGGCGCGCTTCGACGACGTGCGCCCAGGTGCGTTCAGCGGCTTCCTCGAACGATGCGATCGCCATAACTATCCACAGCGCCTTTCCACAGTTGTGGGAAACTCTTGGGGAAGAGATGGCGTCGCGTGGGGCGTGATCGACGCCCCGGGGAACGAGGCCGGACTATAGCACCGCGGTTTTCCCCACCGCCTCGTCGGAGGGGCCTCTTGTCACACTTTTCTCGATGCTCAGGTGCTCGCGGCGCGCAACGGGGCGCGACCAGGCCGGCGCCGGAACCCTCCGCTATACTGCGCGAACCGCCGAACGGCCCCCTGTTCGAGCGCGACGACGAGGAAGATCCCGATGTCCGAAGCCGAACCTACCAACCGAACAACCGCCGCCGTCACCGCAAGCACGGCTTCCGCGTCTGGATGCGGACGCCGGGCGGGCCGGTCGATCCTGGCGCGACGGCGCGCGAAGGGCCGGACGCGGCTGTCCGCGTAGGTACGTCGACGAGCGCGGATCGGGTCGCGCCGGACCCCGTCCTCCGGCCAGGCATTTCACGGAGAACGGGTGGTAGTGTTTGTCGCCCCCGGGGCCGGGTCGGCAGCGTTCGTTGCCGGCCGGCGGATCGGTGGCGCGGTGCCTCCGCAACCGGGCCCGGCGGATCCTCGGGCCGCGTGGCGCGAGCTCGCTCGACGAGGTCGAGGACGGATACGACGTCGTTGTGGTCGCAAGGGCCGCGATCGTCAGGCCCGGACGCAGGAACTGGTGGCGGAGGTTGCGGAGTTGCTCTCGCGCGCGCAGGTGATCCGGACGTGAACCACGCACCGCATCGCCTGACGGCGGCGCTGGCGCGTCTCGCGTTGCTCGGTCTCATCCGCTGGTACCGCGTGACGCTGTCCGGGTGGCTCGGCGGCCAGTGTCGTCGTTTCTACCGCCACCTGCTCGCGCTACGCCGAGGACGCGGATCCGGCTGCACGGAGCGATCCGCGGCACCCTCGATGGCGGCCTGGCGGATCAGGCACCGGTGACCGCGGTTTCGGCGGCCGATCACGTCGCGGCCGCCGGCCCGTTCCCCGGGATATGACACCGTCATACACGCTGGATTTGCCTGGCGGATGATCGCGCTCGCGCCCGTGGCGGGGGCGTCGCTCGGTACGACGCGCTCAGCTGGAGTGAGTCGCGCGGATCTGCAGACTTCGTCCCCGAACTACGGGGACGGCCGATCATCCTGCTGACCGTCGACGATCCGCCTGGTCCCTGGCTGCCGCTCGGGATCTAGCAGGTCAGGTCAGCGCCATATTCGATGGCAGACCGTTGAGCCGAAGATCAAGCAGATCCGAGGCGAAGTACAAGGGGAACAAGACAGCAGTCAACAGGAAGAGATCATGAAGCTCCACAAGGATTACGGGGTCAACCCGTTCTCCGGCTGCTGGCCGGTGCTGCTGCAGTTCCCGATCCGTCGCGACAAGATTACCGGTGCTTCGGTGGCCGCAGCATCCGATCCACGTCCCCACCGAGAGCGGCCTGTACGCGGCCGTGTCGCAGCAGATCCCCGAGACGCTGCCTCCGGGCGATCCGAACGGGAGCCGATCACGACGCAGGCGCAGAATCAACGGCCTGAGCTGCCGGCGTCCGACCTCGGGCACCTCGTTCCTGGGGATGAACCTGCTCTGCTCGGCGGCGCACGCGGGCAACCCGGACGCGACGCTCGCCGCGAAGATGCGACGGGGAGACCCGGCGTACCCGTCAACTGCGGGAGCGAGGTCGTGGACCGGATCCCCTACTACATCTTCGCGGCGCTGATGTTCGGAACGACCTTCTCACCAACAGCGCCAGATGCAGAAGGCGACCCCTCCGGCGGCGCGCTGTCCCAGCAGCAGGCGCTCGCTCGCGATCATGCCGATCATGCGCTCCGGCGGTCTTCGGCATCTTCTCTTCCCCGCCGGCCTCGCTGTCCTGTACTGACGACCTCCATCGGATGGCGTACATCGGTCAAAGGCGGTACTTCATGCTCAAGGAGACAGTCGGTCACTGGCACGAGCGAGCTGTGGGCCGAGGAGCGCGAAGTCCAAGCCGCAGGTAGAAGGCTCGAGAAGAAGGGATTCATGCACCTTCGACGATGGAGCGCGCGGAGCAGCAGCGAGAGCTCCGGAGGGACCCCGGAAGCCGGGCACCAAGCAGCCCGGAACCACCCGAAACCACCTGCGCCAGAAGGGCGGGACCAATCGGCACCACTGGGGTCCGGCCCCACCAAGCCGGGGTCAAAGCCGGGGTCCAACCCGAAGCGGATCAGGGTCCGGAGTGCAACGGCAGTGGAGGAGCATCCGAAGAAGCGCCCTTTTGCCATGTTAGAGGAGGCCCTCGAGGCCGCTCCTCGGCGAGAGCTTCCGGTCTGACCGAGCAGGAGGCCGACGTCCACGTCATCCAGTGAACCCCGCTCCGGCGTGTCCCGGAGTCGGCGCCCAGGAGGTTACCGTGGTCGTCCGCTCGCGGGTCGTAAGCCCGATGGCGATCGTGGAGCGAGGACGATCTCGACGAGCAGGCCGAGATCAGCCGAGTTCCTCGAGGGCATGCTCGAACGGATGGGCATCACCGCGACGGTCGAGTCGGCGTTCGAGGACGGGACGATGTACGTCGACGTCATCGGCCCCGAGCACCGACGACGAGGATATGGGTTCCGCTGATCGGTCGCAGCACGGGCAGACGCTCGAGGCGATCCAGGAGCTGACCCGCGTGGCGATCGGCCAGCGGACCGGGCTCCCCGCTCGGGTCGTCGTCGACATCGAGGACTACCGGAAACGCCAGGATCGACCGGCTGACCGCCCGCGTCCGCGAGATCGCCACCAGGTCGCGCGAAGACGGGCCGCTCGGAGACGCTCGAGCCGATGAAACCCGTTCCTCCGCAAGATGGTCCACACGGCCGTGGCCGAGGTCGACGGCGTCGTGACGAGCTCGAGCCGAGGGCGAGGGTGCGGAGCGGCGCGTCGGTCATCCAGCGGGCCAGATAGCCCGTCCTGCCGCGGCGGGGCCTGCCCTCAAGGTGTCGTTTCACGTGAAACATCGATGAGCGACGACGACGCCCTCCGAGCGCAGGCGGGCGACCTCGGGGTCGTCCTGGACCCTCCGCAGGTGTCCCAACTCCGCCGGTTCGAGGAGCTCCTCGCGGACCGGGCGGTGCCACTCGGGGCGATCTCCCGATCGGACTCGGCCCGGATGCGGGAGCGCCACACGCTGGACGGCCTCCGAGCGGTCCCGCTCGTCGAGGGCGTCGACAGAGGCCGCCGATCTGGGTTCGGGCGCCGGCCTGCCGGGCGTGGTCGCCGCCATCTGCGCTCCCCGCGTCCGGATGCTGCTGATCGAACGCCGCCCCCAGCGGGCGGCGTTCCTCGAGCTCGCGGTGGAGGATCTGGGTCTGTCGAACGCCGCCGTGGTCGCCGGGCGGGTCGGGACGTAGCCGGCGACGTGGACGTCGCCTCGCGAGGGCGTTCGCACCGATCGACGAGGCCTGGGCTCGGGCCCCGGGATCCTTCGACCGGGCGGGACGGCTCGTCTACTTCGCCGCGGGCGTCGGGTCGCCGACCCCCGAGCCGCACCAGCGGGATCGATTATCCTAGAGCGTCCTGCGCACGCCCGTGCTTGAAAGCTCAGGTGCCCTGGTTATCATGACTCGTCAGTGACGAAGCCCTCCTCTTCTCGGGCAGCTCGTTCGTCCTCACGCCGAAGCCCGCCTCCACAGGAGCAACCAAGGCTGCAGGGACGCAACCGATCTGCTGGCGCAACGCGCTTCGAAGGCATCCGCACGCAAGTCGGCGGCCTCGAACGCGGTCCCACCGCCCTCCGGCAGGGCCAGGGTCATCGCGGTCGCCAACCAGAAGGGCGGCGTAGGCAAGAGCACCACCGCCGTCAGCCTCGGCGCGTCGCTCGCCGAGCTCGGCCTACAGCGGTGCTCGTCGTCGACCTCGATCCGCAGGGCAACGCCTCGACCGGACTGGGCATCCGTCACGAAGAACGTGAGGTCACCGTTCACGACGTGCTGGCCGATGAGGCCCCGATCGAGGGCGCGATCGTCCCCACGCCGATCGACAACCTGTTCGCGATCCCGTCCACGATCGACCTCGCCGGCGCCGAGATCGAGCTCGTGAGCCAGTTCTCGCGCGAGCTGCGGCTGAAGAAGGCCATCCGAGCCGCTCAAGCAGGACGCCTTCGACTTCGTGTTCCTGGACTGCCCGCCCTCGCTCGGCCTGCTGACCGTGAATGCGCTCGCCGCCGCCGAGGAGCTCCTCGTGCCGATCCAGTGCGAGTACTACGCACTGGAGGGGCTGGGACAGCTGCTCCGCAACGTCCGGCTCGTCCAGCAGAACGTGAACACGGGCTGCGCCTGACCGGGATCGTCATGACGATGTTCGACCCCGGACCAAGCTCTCCGAGCAGGTGGTCGCCGAGGTCCGGCGGTACTTCGGAGACCGGGTCTATCAGACGATCATCCCCGGACCGTTCGGCTCTCCGAGGCGCCCGGGCTCGGGCAGCCGATCACCGTCTACGACTCGAACCCCAAGGGCGCCCAGAGCTACCGGGCGCTCGCGCAGGAGGTGGCGTCGCGCCTGCCGGACGAGAGCCCGCTGCCGAACGTCGACGACGTCCCGAGCGTCGTGATCCCCCCGCCCGAGGCAGCAGCCCGGCAGGGCCCCACGACCGCTCGTCGGCCCCGACGACGTGCCACCGCCCGGCCCCGTTCCCGAACCGCTCGTGCCCGAGGAGGCACCGGCGAGGGTCGCCGAGGCTCCACCTGAGGACGAACCGCCGACCGAGCGGACCACCATCTCGCCGACTGAGTGACGCGGTCGTGACCCCTGACCCCGGAGGCGAACCCGACGCCGACCTGACCGGCGAGGTTCCGGACCAGGTCGTCGAGGCACCGCCGGCCGTCTCCGGCCGGTCTGGACCCGAACCGGATGACGAGGCCGAGCCGGCGCCATCGGCCGTCGAGCCGACCTCGGACGCCGGCGGTCCGTCTCGAACCCTCCCCAGGAGTCGGGCCCGACCGTCGACCGTGGGTCCAGGATCAGCGAGACGAGGAGCTCGCCGACCCTGAACGGCTGACCGAACCAGAGGCTGAATCGACAGGACGAGATGCAGCTGGACCGGAGGAGGGTCGATCGAACCGGGCGAGAAGAAGCGCCGGCGCGGTCTCTTCCGCAGAGGAGGGTCTGATGAAAGCGAGGAGGTCTAGGCCGTGGGCTCGGCGTTGCTCCTGGCGCCGTCGAAGAGGGGTTCGGTCTGCTCGAGATCCCGGTCGAGGCCGGTCGCCCTGAACCCGCGGCAGCCCCGGACCACGTTCGAGGACGACGCGCTCGAGGCGCTCGCGATGTCGATCCGCGAGGTGGGCGTCCTGCAACCGATCGTCGTGCGCAAGGCCCGGAACGGCTTCGAGCTGATCGCGGGGGAGCGGCGCCTGCGGGCGCGCCAAGCTCGCTGGTCTCGCGACGTGCCCGCCGTGGTCAGGAGAGCGACGACGCGGAGTCGCTCCGCAGGCCCTGATCGAGAACATCCACCGCGAGGACCTCGAACCTCATCGAGCTGGCCGACGCCTTCCGCGAGCTGCTGCGAGGAGCTCGGCCTCGCAGGAGACCGTCGGGAGCGGCTGGGCATGTCGCGCTCGCACATCGCGAGGCACGATCCGCCTGCTCCAGCTCCCGACCGAGGTGCAACAGCTCCTGGCCGAGGGCGGATCCAGGCCGGCCACGGCCGGGCGTTGCTCTCGTCTCGGCGACGCCGAGGCGCAACGGACGCTCGCCGTCCGCATCGCCGCGGAGGACGTGTCCGTCCGCGAGGTCGAGGAGCTCCGTCCGCAACTACCCTCGATCAGCCCGTCGCACGCCGAGCGTCCGCCACGCTCACGGCGGTGCCGGAGCCGCAGGAGAACCCGCTCGCCGAGGTCGAGGAGCTGCTTCCGGAACAGCTCGCGACGCGGGTCACGATCCAGATGAGCAAGCGGCGCGGCAAAGATCGTCGTCGAGTTCGGCTCGGCGGACGACCTCGAACGCATCGTCTCCGGCATCATCGGCGCTCGGCCCGGGCCGCGCCCCGGAGTAACGCGACACCACGAAACGCGTTGCACTGCAACGGTTTCCGCGTGGGCTCGTCGAGCGAGCCTGCGAGGCGCCCACCTTCGGGAGCGATCTCCTCGGCCAGGAGCCCGATCTGGTCGAGGTCGTCGAACAGCTCGTGGTTCAGGACGAACCGCTGCACGCCGGTGGCCGCGCACAGCGTTTATCCGCTCTCGCATCGCCTGGTCGACGGTCCCGACGATGCAGTCGCGCGAGATGTCGTCCAGGTACTCCCCGAGCGATCCCGCGGTCGGGTCCATCCGCCGAGCGCGATCGGCCCGGTCGCGCCACTCGGCGTCGGTCCGGCCGACGAACACCCACGTCATGAACGACATCGTCACGCTCGCGCGGTCGGGCGCCCCGGGCGCGGTCGACCGCATCGCTCACGCGCTCGATCGACGCGCGAAGCTCATCCGGCGTCCCGCCGATGCGGTTGTACCCGTCGGCCCATCGCGCCACCAGATGAGCGAGCCTCGGTCCGCCTCGCCCCCGAGCACGATCGGGGATGCGGTCGTTGGACGGGCTTGGGAGGAACCGGCACTCCTCGAGGCGCGTAGTAGCGGCCTTCGAACGAGAAGACGTCCTCGGACCGACAGGTGTGCCGTGCACATCTCGAGCTGCTCCTGCGAGCATCTCGAACCGTTCGGGGGCCGCGGGAAGGGGATCCCGTGGGTCCGGTGCTCCTCGGTCCCACCACCCGGCGCCCATGCCGAGCTCGACCCGTCCGCTCGAGATCCGGTCGACCGTCGTCGCGGCTTTCGCGAGGACCGCCGGCAGCCGGAACGTCACCGGCGAGACCATCGTCCCGAGGCGGAGGCGTTCGGTGCTCGCGCGCGAGCGCGCCGAGGAGCGTCCAGGCGTCGTTCGAGCCCGGCTCCTCGCGTCGTCACGACTGAGAGGTAGTGGTCGGAGGTCAGCAGGCGCGTCGAGCCTGAGCCGTTCGCAGGCGCGGCGCGATCGCGAGCCACTGCGGCCAAGTCACGCCCTCCTGGCCCTCGAGCATCAGGCTATAGCCGAGGAACCCCACCGCCGTACGATACCCAGCCGATGGAAGCCCCCACTGACGCCGAGCCCGGCGCGCGCCGGCAAGGCGCTCGCGCTCGGTCTGGCGCGCTCGGCCTCGCTCCCGCTGGTGGCCCGCCGCGCGTCCGGCGCCGCGTCGGTGGAGCGGATCCCGCTGTGAGTCGACGCGGCTCATGGTCAGCGCGCGAGCTCGGCGGGCGCGGGTCGCGAGAAGGCGATCACGCCGTCCGCGATGGCGCGCGCCACGTCGCCCGCGAACGCCGGCTCACCGATGCGGGACGCGTCGAGTTCGTCGAGGCGCCACGGCCGGCCTGATGCGCGCCTGCCGGCATGCGGGTCTCGAGCGCAGGATCGCGATCGACCGCGGTGCAGCCCGCCGTCGGGCAGACCGAGCCTGCGGAGGAGGCGTGCTGGATCGACTCGGCGAGTCGGCGCCCCATGGGGAGTGGTGGTGGGTGTCCCGTAGTGAAGCACGCCGATCCGCGCCTCGGACCTGCTCGCCCGAGCCGACGGCGATCGAGATCAGGGCGGCGCGCTCGCGGCGTTCGCGCGCCGGATGCGTTCGTCGATCGGCGCGAGCTCGGAACCCTTTGCGCAGCAGAGTGGGCGAGCACCGAGCCGCTGAGCTCTTCCGAGAGCTCCGATGCGATCGCCAGGCGCGAGGTCGAGCTCGTCCGCGTCGATCCGGTCGGGGTCGACGCGCGTCGTCGAACCGGCGAGCGCGAGCCCCGGTCCGCGGGCGGCGCTCCGCCCTCGCGCACGACGGCGCGACTCGGGGCGTCGACCGCAGGTCGGTAGCGGGCGATCGCGTGACGGTGTCGAGCCCGCGACGATTCCGTCGACCGCGGACGCGACGTTGCGTTGGAACTCGCGGAGGCCGCGCATCGGTCCCGCGGCCCGAAGATCCTGTCCTGCTTACCCGCGTCGAACCTGAGGGCGTTCAGCATCCGCTGGAGCTCGCGGACGTCGTCCCCGCGGAACGCGCGGCGCAGCGCAGGTACAGGGTGCGGTCGCCGAGCCGAAAGCAGCCGGCCTCGACGAGCTGCCCCCAGGTGTCGGGCCCGCACGATCCCGTCCGGCGGGGAGCCTCGCGGGCGCGCTGGAACTACGCGCAGCGCCGCCTCCGGTCGAGGCGCCGAACGACCCGCTCGAGCTCGTCGGGTTCGATGCGTATCCCCGCGCCGAGCAGCCGATGCTGCACGTCGAGATCGCGGGACGTCCTCGCCCCGTCGCGCCGGTTCGATGAGCATCCACGGTCCGGAGTCTCAGTGAACGAGGCCATCCGGCAACCGGACGGCGCGAGGAACGCCGCCAGGCGGCGTGCGGAACGTGCGCGTCGATCGCTTCAGGAGCGCGTCCTTCGCCCCGGCGCCCACGACGCGCGCGATCTCCACGCCGTCCTTGAACAGGATCAGCGACGGGATGCTCATCACGCCGTAGCGTCGCGTGATGTCGGGGTTGTCGTCGATGTTGAGCTTCGCGACCTGCAGCGCTCTCGCCCTTCGTCCTGACCGATCTCCTCGACCACGGGCGAGACCATGTGGCACGGCACGCACCATTCGGCCCAGAAGTCCACGAGCACGGGGGTCTCGGACCCGAGTACCGCGCTCCTCGAAATCCGGCGTCCGTCACGTCACCCATCATCGCCACGTGATGTTCGTCCTTTCGCGCTCATCCTCGCATCGTTCGTCTCGGGCTCGCTGCCGATGATCAGATCCCGCGTTCCGCTAGCGCGCTGCTCTTCCAGGAACCGCTCGGCGTCGATCGCGGCCTTGCACCCTGGCCCGCGGCCGTGACCGCCTGACGGTAGATCGTGGTCGGTGACGTCGCCGGCCGCGAACACGCCCGGGACGCTCGTCGTCGGTGCGTCGGCTCCTGCGACGAGGACGTAGCCGCTGTCCGTGAGCTCGAGCTGCCCCTCGAACAGCGTCGGTGTTCGGCGTGTGCCCGATCGCGACGAACACGCCGTCGGTCGGATGCTCGCTCGTCGCACCGGTCGCCACGTTCCGCAGCGCGCACGCCGGTCACCGCGCGTCGTCGCCGAGGATCTCATCGACGACGGTGTCCCACGTCACCTCGATCTTCGGGTTGCGAAGCACGCGCTCCTGCATGATCTTCGAGGCGCGGAACTCGTCGCGGCGGTGCACGATCGTGACCTTGCGTCGCGAACTTCGTGAGGAACGTCGCCTCCTCCATCGCGGTGTCGCCGCCGCCGACCACGACGAGCTCGCGGTCGCGGAAGAAGAAGCCGTCGCAGGTGGCGCAGGCGCTGACGCCGCGCCCACGGAGCGTCTCCTCGCCGGGGACGCCGAGCCACTTGCGCGCTCGCGCCGGTCGCCAGGATCGAGCGTCCGGGCCCGCCACTCGTGGTCGCCGGCCCACACGCCGAAGGGACGTTCCGACGAGGTCCGACCCGCGTGACCGACTGCGCCACAGGATCTCGGTCTCGAACCGGGCCGCCTGCTTCTCGAACTGCGTCCATCAGCTCGGGTCCGAGGATGCCGTCGGGGAACCCCGGGTAGTTCTCGACGTCCGTGGTCAACATCAGCTGTCCACCGGCCTCGAGCCCCTTGACGCAGCAGGGGTCGCGAGGTTCGCCCGGGCAGCGTAGAGGGCGGCCGTGATGCCCGGCCGGCCCCGAACCCAAGATGACGGTGCTGCGCTCGTCGACCATGTGACCCACTCTCCACCGAGGATAACCGCAGCCCTATTCCCGTTCAGTCCCGCGGCAACGCAGCACGTCGAAGCGCCCGACGGCGTCCGAGGGAGCCGCTCCGCCAGGGTGAGCTCGCGCGGCGCCGCGTAGCGAGGAGGGTTCGCGCAGCGAACGCGCGCAGCTCCTCGAGCGACGGCGGGTCCGCCGGATCGGCGGGGACGACCCAGACGGCGGACGCGTTGGCCCCATTCGGGATCCAGCCGGCCCCCGCGACCACGTCGCGGACGCGGGGATTGCTCGCGGAGCGCCGCCTCGACCTCGTCGGGCCACACCTTCTCCCCGCCGGTGTTGATCAGGTCGTTCGAACCGACCCACGACGTGGAGGCGGCCTTCACGGTCGATCTCGCCCGCGTCGCTCGGGCCGAAGCCAGCCGTCCTCGGTGAAGGCCGCCCGCGCCCGCCTCGATGTCGAACCGGTACCCGCGCATCAGCGTCGGACCGCGGAGCTCGATGCCCCCTTCCGGGTCGATCCGCAGCTCGGTGCCGGGGAGCGGGACGCCGTCGTACACGACGCCCCCACATCGTCTCCGTGAGGCCGTGAGGTCTCGACGACGTTCGCGCCGGCGCGTTCGGCGTCCGCGCGCAGGTCCGGCGAGAAGGCGGGCGCCGCCGACCAGGATGTCCGGAACGCCGACAGGTCGGCCCCCGCCGCGACGAGTCGCCCGAGCATGGTGGGGACCAGGAGGTGAAGGCCGAGTCACGCTCCGCCGCGACTGGCGCCGGCGTCGAACCCGGCGTGGATCGTCACCGGCGCGCCGAGCAGGATCGCCCGGAGCAGGACCAGCAGGCCCCCGACGTGCGCCAGCGGGAGGCAGCAGAGCCAGCGGTCTATCGTCCGGACGCTCCGAGCGCCAGCGCGGAGGGACGCCACCGCCGCGTCGATCGCCGCTCGCCGTCGAACTCCACGAGCTTCGGCGTTCCGCCCGTGCCGCTCGTCGGGACGATCGGCGCGACCTCGGGATGCGGCGGGCTCGCCTGTCGATCGCCGCGCTCCACCGCCGTCGATCGAGACGGTCGGCCGGGCGCGGTGCAGGAGCGCCTGCGCTTCGAGGTCGGGCAGGCGGTGGTCGATCGGGAGGAGGGGCGGCCCCGGCGCCCCAGATCTCCGCGACCAGGTCGAACCACGCCGGGCCGGGCTCCCACGAGACCGCGACGACGTCGCCCGAGCTCACCGAGACGTGTTCGAGGGCCGGCACATCCGCTAGGCTAGCCCGAACCGTTCAGTGTTCGCTCTAGGGTGCGCAGTCATGACGTCAGACACCCCGGTCCCCAGCGATACCGAGCCAGATGCCGAGCTGGACGAGGCTCCGGCGCGTACACGGACATCCGGTAGCGAGACGGCGGAGGGCATCGCCAAGATCGCGATCGACCGGCCCGAGGTCCGGCAACGCGTTCCGACCGCTCACCGTTCGCGAGCTGATCGGGGCGTTCGACGACGTCGCGCGCGACGATCCGAGATCGGCGTGGTGATGCCTCACCGGCCAGGGACCCGAGGCGTTCTGCAGCGGGGGGACCAGAAGGTCCGAGGCGACGACGGCTACGTCGACGAGCACGGGATCGGACGCCTCAACGTCCTCGACCTCCAGATGCAGATCCGGCGGCTGCCCAAGCCGGTCGTCGCGATGGTGGCCGGGTACGCGATCGGCGGCGGCCACGTCCTGCACGTGTGCTGCGACCTGACGATCGCGGCGGACAACGCGCGCTTCGGCCAGACCGGTCCGCGGGTGGGGTCGTTCGACGGCGGCTACGGCGATCAGCCTGCTCGCGCGTCAGATCGGCGAAGAAGCGCGCGAAGGAGGTCTGGTTCCTCTGCCGGCAGTACGACGCGCCGACCGCGCTCGACGTGGGGCTGGTCAACACCGTCGTGCCGCTCGACGAGCTCGAAGCCGACGACCGTGTGCGTGGTGCCGCGAGATGCTGCGCGATGAGCCCGCTCTCCCTCCGGCTGTTGAAGGCCGGTTCGAACGCCGGGATGGACGGGCTGGCCGGCGTCCAGCAGCTCGCCGGTGACGCGACGCTCCTCTATTACATGACGGAGGAGGCTCAGGAGGGCCGGGACGCGTTCGTGGAGAAGCGCGCGCCGGACTTCACGAGGTTCCCGAAGCGGCCGTGAGCCGTCTCGGCGTCTGGGTCCAAGGCGCGCGGCCGCGGACGCTCGGGGCCGGCCTCACGCCCGTCGTCGTCGGGACCGCCGCGGCCGGCGTGTTCGTGCCCTGGCGGTTCGTCGCGGCGATCCTGGTCGCGCTCGGGCTCCAGGTGGGCGTGAACCTCGCGAACGACTTCCACGACGGCGTGCGCGGCGTCGACACGCCCGACCGGCTCGGACCGCCGGGCTCACCTCCTCGGGGCTGGCGCCGGCGCGGACGGTCCTGATCGCCGCGCTGCTCTCGATCCTCGTCGCCGGCGTCGCCGGGCTGGCCGCTGGCCGCCGCGACGACGTGGTGGCTCGTGCCGATCGGCGCCCTCGCGATGCTCGCGCTCTGGCTCTACAGCGGCGGGCCGAGGCCCTACGCCGAGCTCGGTCTGGGCGAGGTGATGGTCTTCGTGTTCTTCGGCCTGATGGCGACCGCGGGGAGCGCGTACGTCAGGCCGAGAGCGTCCCCGCGGCGGCGTGGTGGGCGTCGGTGCCGATCGGCCTGCTCGCCGTCGCGATCCTGGTCGCGAACAACCTCCGCGACATCCCCACCGATGCAGTCGCCGGGAAGCGGACGCTCGCCGTCCGGCTCGGCGACGAGCGGACGCGGGTGCTGTATCGCGCGTGCGTGGTCGCGGCGTTCGGCGCGGTCGTGCTCGGCGTCGTGATCGACGCATTCGATGGGGGAGCGGGCTCTCGGCATGGTCCCTGCTCGCGCTCGGGGCGGCGGTCGTCGCGGTCCGGCCGTTCGAACAGGTGGGAAGCGCCGCCGGCCGCGAGCTGGTCCCGGTGCTGGTCGGGACGGCGAGGCTGCAGGTGGTGTTCGGGGCGCTGCTCGCGATCGGGCTGTGGATCGCGTGGTGAACCGCGCGAGCGAAGCCGAGCGAGCCTTCGCGGCCGCGTGGTGGGTCGTCGACGATCTCGTGCGGTTCGGCATGGAACAGGCGACGGTCTCGCCCGGGTCGCGCTCGACGCCGCTCGCGCTCGCGCTCGCTCGTCATCCGCACGTGCGGCTGCACGTCCACCTCGATGAGCGGGCCTCGGGGTTCTTCGCGCTCGGCATCGCGAAGGCGACCGGCCGTCCGGTCGCCGTGGCCTGCACGAGCGGCACCGCGCGTCGCCGAACTCCTTCCGGCGGTCGTCGAGGCGTCGCTGTCCCGCGCGACGCTGGTGCTCTTGACTGCCGATCGGCCGCCCGGAGCTTGCGCGGCGTCGGTGCGAACCAGACGATCGACCAGGTCGGGCTGTTCGGCGGGTACGTTCGCGCGTCGATCGACGCGCCCGTCCCGGGAGACGCGACCGACGAGCAGGCGTGGCACGACCTGGTCCTCGAGCTCACGCGGGCGTCGATGGGGTTGCCGCCCGGCCCCGTGCATCTGAACCTGCCCTTCCGCGAACCGCTGGTGGGTGCGCCCCAGGTCCTGCCCGCCTCGCCACCGTCCGGAACCGAGTTCACGCTGTCGTCCAGCCCCGAACCCGAGGAGACCGACGCGCTCGAGCGCGAGCTCACCTCCACGACCGATGGCCTGATCCTCGCGGGCTCGATGCGGGAGTCACCGCCGACGCTTCCCGAACTCGCGGTTCGGGCCGGATGGCTACGCTCCTGGCCGAGCCCACCTCGAACCTCCGCGTGCCGGGCGCGGTCTCCCGGCAGGTTCGTTCCTCTCGCCGACGCGAGGTTCGCGAACGAGCACGTCCCCGACGTGGTGGTGCAGTTCGGCGCCGCGCCGACGTCGAGGGTTGGACTCGAGCTCGTCCGCAGGGCGGGACGGCTGGTCATCGTCGACCAGGACCATCTCGTCGCCGATCCGCACCTGCAAGGCCGCCTGGACCCTCCGCCGCCGAGCCGCGCGTGGCTTCGTGCCCGAACCTGCTCCGGGGATCCGCGCTGGCGGGGAGAGCGCCTGGCTCCGCGAGTGGACCGATGCGGACGAGCGCGCTCGCGGAAGCCGTCGATGCGACGGTCGACCGGTGGGACGAACCGTTCGAGGGCCGGATCGCGCGCGACATCGCCGCGCTCGGTCCCCGATCGCGGCACGCTCGTCGTCGGTTCGAGCAATGCCGGTGCGCGACCTCGACGCCTCACATGCGCCCCGCGACGGCATCCGGGTCCTTGCGAACCGCGGGGCGAGCGGGATCGACGGGTTCGTCTCGACCGCGCTCGGGGTCTCGGCCGCCGGGCGCCCCGACGACGGCGCTCTGCGGCGATCTCACGTTGCTGCACGACCTCGGCTCCTGATCTGGAGCGCGCACCGCGGGTACGACTGCGTGTTCGTCGTGCCGAACAACGACGGCGGCGCGATCTTCTCGTTCCTCCCGCAGCGAGACCTGCCCGAGTTCGAGGAGCTGTTCGCGACGCCGCACGGGCTCGAGCTCGGCGCGATCTGCCGAGCGGTTGGCGTCGCGACACGCGCTGGTCGAGCGCGCCGCCGACCTGATCCCCGCGGTCGAACGAGCGCGCGAGGCCGGCGGGGTCCACGTCGTCGAGATCCCGATCGACCGCGCCCGCAACGTCGAGCTGCACGCCGCGGTCCAGGACGCCGGTCGCCTCGGCCTTGGACCGGCCTACGATGTGAGCGTGGGCAGGTCCGGAGCCTGATGGTCGAGATCCGCCGGGCGACGGCCGGCGATGCCGACGAGCTCGCCCGGCTCCGATGGGACTTCCGCGTCGAACAGGGGACGCTGGTCTCGCGCACGTTCGAGGCGTTCGCCGAGGAGTTCCGCGCGTTCGTGGCCGACGCGCTTGAGGACGGGACGGCCTGGCGGGCGTGGGTCGCCGAGGACGCGGGCCGCCCGGTCGGGTGCGTGTGGTTACAGTTCGTCGAGAAGATCCGCATCCGAGCCGCGGCCGAGGCGAGCGCCCGATCGCGTACGTGACGAACGTGTACGTCGAGCCTGCGCTCCGCGACGAAGGCCTCGGCGCTCGGCTGCTCGACGCCGCGATGTCGTACGCGCGCGAGCACGAGGCGGCGGAGGCTGTGGTCTGGCCCACGCCCAGGTCGGTCTCGTTCTACGAGCGCGCGGGGTTCGGCGCCGACGCCGCGCCGCTCGGCATGGATCTGGCCGGGGACTAACTCAGCCCCAGCGGAGCGCGTCGAGCAGCGCCCGGAACTTGCGCTCGGTTTCGTCGAGCTCCGCCTCGGGCTCCGAGTCGGCGACGATGCCGGCGCCCGCGAACAGCCGGGCCATCGAACCCGTGATCTCGGCGCAACGCAGCGCGATCGCCCACTCGCCGTCGCCGTTCGCGTCCATCCAGCCGACGGGTCCCGCGTACCCGCCCCGCTCGATCGGCTCGAGCTCCTCGAGCGCCTCGCGAGCGGCTCTCGCGCGGCGAGCCACAGACGGCGGGTGTCGGGTGGAGCGCGGCCACGAGCTCGAGCGCGGTGACCGAGGGGTCGTGCAGGCGCCCCCGGAACGGCGTGGCGAGGTGCCACACGTTGGCGGTCCCGAGCAGCTCGGGCTCGTGCGGATGGACGAGGTCATCGCAGAACGACTCGAGGATGTGGTGGACGTCCTGGACGACCACCGCGTGCTCCTCGCGATCCTTGCCCGAACGGAACAGCCGGTCCGCCGAGGCTCGGTCGCGCCCCGCGTCGCCGAACCGCTGCGACGAACCCGCGAGCGGGGTCGCCTCGACGAGCCGACCGCGGCGGCGCACGAGGAGCTCGGGCGTGGCGCCGACGAGCACCGAACCCGTCACCGCGTTCGGCTGGGGGCCGCGAACGCGTAGCAGTCCGCGTCGACGGCGCGCAGGCGCCATACCAACTGTTTGGCGTCGAGCGTTCGGCCCGCGTTCACGAGCATCGTCCGAGCGATCGCGACCTTGCGCAGCTCGCCCGCGCGGATCCGCTCGGTCGCCCGGGCCACCGCCGCCGCGTACTCGTCGGGCTCCGGATCGGGGCGGAGCTGGATCTCCTCGAACGCGTCGTGCGGGAGCGTCCGTCCCGTCCAGCGTTCGCGCTCGCCCGTATGCGGGGTCTCGCCCCGCGGGGCGATCTCGATCTGCCAGGTCTCGCCGGCGTCCAGACGCACGGTCGTCCGCCGCGGGACGATCGCCTCCGCCGGCTCGCGGTCGTCGAACGGGATCGACGCCACCGCCGCCGGGGCGGGCGAGCCGGGTTCGGCCTCGATCGCCGCGAGCGTCTCGACCACCGATCTCGACAGGCGCAGGATGCGTTCGGGCCCGGCCTCGGCCGAGACCCGGTCGACCTCGCCGCTGGTAGCGAGCCCGAGCCCGGAGCGTTCCAGGAAGAAGCCGCCCTCGCGGTACCCGGCGAGCAGGTCGAACGCCGGTCCGAGCCGGGTCGCCCTCGCGGCCAGGGAGGTCACGCCACCGGCCTCGTGGGTGAGGTCATCGCCGAGTGCCCAGGAGCAGTTGCGCCACGCCGCCGCCGAGCGGGGTCCGTTCGACCTGCACGAACCCCGCCTCGCCGAGCATCGCGAGCAGCCGTTCGGGCTCGGGCAGATAGGCGGTCGAGCGGGGAGGTACCGGTAGGCCTCCTTGTCCGAGAGCGCCCCGCCGATCAGCGGCACGATCCAGACGGAAGTACAGGGCGTGGCCCGCCCGCAGCACGCGCCCGTCGGGCTGGGCCGTCTCGAGGAGCGCGACGCGCCCCGAGGCCGCAGGACCCGCGCCGTCTCCGCGAACAAGGCGGCCAGGTCCGTCACGTTGCGCATCGCGAACCCACAGGTCGCGCCGTCCACGCTCCCGTCCGCGAGCGGGAGCCGGAGCACGTCCGCCTCGACGACCGGCGCCGCCGTGCGCGCGTTGCGCAGCATCCCGTGCGAGAAGTCGAAGCCGACCGCCCGGTACCCGTCGGCGAGCAGCTCGTCGCACAGGTCGCCGGTGCCGCACGCGAGGTCGGCCACGAGCGCGTCGCCGGGCAGACGGAGCTCGGCTACCGCGCGCCGGCGCCACCTGATGTCCATCCCGAAGCGTCATCACGCGGTTCACTGCAGGTCGTACCGGTTCGAGATCCGGTCGAACATGCCGCGGACGACGCGCGCCTTCTCGCTCGGTTCCGGGAGACCCTCCGGGGTCGCGCTCACTCGAGTCGCTCCTCGGCCTCGGCCAGGAGCACCCGTCGGAAGTGGTTGGCGACCAGGTTCGTCACGGCCGGTAGCAGCGCGTCGAACGCCTCGACGAGCTGGGCCGCGGCTCCCTCCGCACCGACGGTGTCCCGGATCGGCTTGCGGACGTGCTCGTCGAACAGTTCGACGGCGCGCGCGGCGAGGGCGACCATCGCGTCGTTCGTGTCCCGCGCGAGCGACAGGAGCTCGCCGAGGCGGGAGCCCGTACTCGAGGAGGCGGAGCGCGCCTCGGACCATGTCGATGTCGGCCGCGGTGTACCGGACCTCGCCGTCGACCGTGCGTCCGAGCTCGATCCCCTCGCGTTCGACCGCCTGGATCAGCGAGGCCGGGACCCCGCTGCGGCTCGCGAATCCGTCCAGCGAGAGGAGTTCGTCCTGCCGCGCCTCGCCGCGCGCCGCCGCGATCGCGACAGCGAGGTCGGCGTCGGCCGGAGTCCAGCCCGTCGCCCAGCACCCGCTCGATCGCCGCGAGCGTGAGCCCCGGCGCCGGAGCTCGCGGACCTCGCGGATCCGTTCGGCGTGACGGTCGTCGTACCAGGCGACCCGGCCCTCGCGCGCGGGCGGCGGGACGAGACCCGGGTCTGGGTAGTAGCGGACGGTGTCGACCGAGACGTCGCACGCTGCCGCGAGCTGCTCGACGCGATACCTCACGACCGGTAACTCTACGAGTGAATGCTCGAACCTTCACCCGGCCGGGCCGGGTCAGCCGAGCGGGACCCTCTGAGGAAGCGGTGCTCAGGATGCGGCAGTCGTCCTTCGCGACCACGAAGACGACGATGTGGTCGGGGGCTGCCCGGCGCCCGGGCCCTCGGAGAACACCGCGATGTAGGCGGGCGTGTCCTCGAACTCCGCCTCGATGAGTCGGATCAGGACGTCCTGCGGACCTGGATGCCGCTCTGGCGGACGCAGTCCTTCGCCAGGGTCGTGCGTTCCTTCGAGTCCTGGACGGAGGTCGCGAACGCTTCCGGGGAGCCGAGGTCGGCTCGGCCGCCTGCGCCTGCTCGGCCGCCACCACCGCGTCGGCGGCCTCGAGCGCCACCGCCTGGATACCCGGGTCGTCGTAGTTCACGTTCGGCTGGCGCTCGATGCCCGCGAAGTGGATCGCCCCGGGCGCGGCCGCTTCGGCACCTCCGCGGCGCCCTTGCCGCCCGACGCGCTGCTGGCAGCGGGGGTCGCCGCGTTCCGCGCGTCCCCGCCGCCCACGTTCAGGGCCACGACCACGATGAGCGCGGCGGCCGCGGCCAGGCCGGCGGCCCACTGGAAGCGCTCCCAGGCCACGCCTCGACGGCGCTCGAACCGCCGTCCCGCCTCGGTCAGCACGGGGCCGGTCACCCCGAACGGCACCGGGACGTCCTCGAGCTCGCTCAGCGCGGTCCTCGCGGCCTCCGCCTGCCGGATCTGGGCGCTGCAGCGCGCGCACCCGTCCAGGTGCGTGTCGACGACGGCACGCTCGCGTTCTGCCAGCGTGCCGTCGACGTAGTCGGCGAGGAGATCGTCGGGATGGCTCACGGGGATACCGTCCCCTCTGACGGCCCGGCGGCGTCCGCCCGTTCCCGAACCCGGGACCGCCGGGTGGCTCATCGGGCCCCGAGGGCCCGGCCTCGCCGGAGGGCCGTCCCTCCTGCTGGATCCCCATCGCCTTGGCCAGCGCGATCCGGCCTCGGTGCAGCCGCGACTTCACGGTGCCGATAGGAACGCCCACGATGGCCGCTACCTCCTCCTGCCGGAGATCGTGGACGTCGTGCAGGATCATCACGGCGCGGAAGTCCTCGGGCACCTGCAGCAGGGCCTGCTGCACATCCATCGACAGGCTCGAGGTGTCGGCGTGGTCCGGAGCCGGCGGCGGCTCTCGCGCGGGTAGGTCGTCCTGGCCACGGTCGAGCAGCGGTGCACGCTGGCGCTTGCGCAGCAGGTCGTAGCAGGCGTTGACCGTCACTCGGTGGAGCCAGGTCGTGAAGGCCGCCTCGCCGCGGAACGACGAGAGCTTGCGGAGCACCGTGAGGAACGCGTCCTGGGTCGCGTCGCGCGCGTCCTCCTCCCGTCCCGTCATCCGGAGCGCGAGGTTGTAGACGCGTCGCTCGTGCCGTTCGACCAGCGCCGCGAACGCGGCGCGATCTCCCGAGAGGTACCGGCGGACCAGGTCTTCGTCTCGGGCGGGCGGGTCAGGCACCGACCGCCTCGGCGTCGGCGTTGCGGACCACCACCCGCACCTCGGCCACCTCGGCGCGGATGCCGTCGTCGACCGGCACGACCGAGGTGATCCACACGAGCACGTACCGGCCGGCGCCTCGCACGGGGACGCGCGACAGGGACGTCGCGGTGACCTCTCCGCCGACCTCGTCGACGAGCGCGTCGGGGTCGTCGCCGACCGCGACGCCGAACCGGAACCCCGGATGCGGCGTCCACAGCCGCAGCCCCAGCACGTCGTGCCGTCCCCGAGATCGAGCAGGAGCCCGAACCCGGGCTTGCCGAGCTCGCCGTCGAAGTAGTTCTCGGACCGCCACGCGGTCAGGAGGTCACCGTCGGCGGCGAGGGCCGCGTTCGACGAGGCTCGTCGCCGTCGCCGAACGGATCGATCGCGTTCACGGACGCCGGCCGGATCACCGTGGGTGGGATCTCGACCGCGGCGGGTTCGTCGGGCGCGGCTCGGATCCCGAGTGGACCGCCCACCTCGAGCTTGCCCATCCACAGACCCAGCAGTGATCGCGGCGATCGCGAGACCCACCACGACGAGCGGCACGCCGATCCAGGTGAACAGGTTCGCCGAGCGTTCCTCGTCGGACACGTCGACCGGCTCGGTGTCGACCGAACGCGCGAGCGCGTCCGCGAAGGCGCGCGCGTCGGGGAACCGACGCTTGGGATCGAGGGTCGAGCGCGCGCGCATGACACGGTCGAGGGTACGGGGGACGTCCGGACGGGCGGCCCGGGCAGAGGTTCGACCCCGAGGGGCTCCCGGTGAGGAGCTCGAACAGCAGCGACGCGATCGCGTAGAGGTCGGTGCGCGCGTCGGGTTCGGTCCCGGCGAGCTGCTCGGGAGCCAGATGCTCGTCGCCGAGCAACGCCGCGGCTTCGGTCGGCCGGCTCGCGGCGACGGCCGCGCCGATCCCGAAGTCGATCAGGCAGACCCGCCCGTCCTCGCCGACGATCGCGTCGTCGGGGTCGAGCGCGAGATGCAGGACCCCGCGGTCGTGGGCCTGCGCGAGCGCGACCGAGGGCGGCAACACCGATCCGGACGGCCTCCTCCGCAGACACGGGGCCGGTCTCCGCGAGCCGCTCGCGCAGGCACGATCCGGCGCGTACTCGCGGACCAGGTAGGTGACACCGTCCTGCTCGCCGGTATCGAGCAGGCGGGCGATCTCCGGCACCGACAGAACCGCCACGCGCCGTGCCTCCTCGGCCAGCGCCTGCGCGAACCGCGGGTCGTCCGCGAGACGCGGGTGGATCAGCTTCACGGCCACCGATCGTTGCAGCAGGGGGTCCTGCGACCGCCACACCATCCCGGTCCGGCTCCTGCCGAGCTCCACCTCGAGCGCGTAGCGGCCGGCGAGGACGTGGAGGGGCTCGATCGTCTGGGTCACGGTTCGAAGTCTATGCCCGGTGACACCGCTCCAAACCCTGCGGAGCGCGTTCGCTCAGTCTCGCGGGGCCGTGGTGGAACCGCTGACCGTCACCCGCCCGAGGTCGTCCAGGAACGGGATCCGGCCGACCACCAGCGTGTCGGCATGGACCACGAGCACGACGGTGACCTCGCGCCGCCCGACGTCGATGCTCTTGAGACGCACCGGTTCGTCGGCGTCGGCGATCGTGTCGAGCGCCGCGAGCTTCGCCTGCTCCTCGTCGCCGTTCTGCCGGAGCGCCTCCGCCGCCGAGACCGAGGCGTCCTTCGCCAGGTCGGCGGCCCTCGAGCGTGCCAGGAGGATCGAGCCGGCGTCGATCGCGCCGACCACCAGGACCGCCAGCAGCAGCAGCCACACGAGCAGGATCTTGCCGATGAGCCCTCGATCGTCTCGGAACCAGCCCGACGCGCCCTCATCGCCATCGCGCGGCGATCTGCCGGCGCACCAGGCCGACCTCTTCGATCCGGAGCGCGGCCGCGGACGCGACGAACACGGCGAGCCCCGCCACCACCGCGCCGAGCACCTGCGCGGCCTGCGTCGCGATCGTCGTGGTCCCGAGCCACCGTTCGAACCCCTCGGCGACGAGCCAGGCCACCGCCGCCGTCGCGAGCCCCGCCACGAGGATCCGGACGAGCGAGGCGAGGATCCTCCGTCCCCCGATCGGTCCGATGCGCCGGCGGATCAGGAGCAGCAGCACGGTCGACGCGAACCAGTACGAGACGGCGTGACCGAGCGCGAGACCGGGGACGCCCAGATCCAGCACGAAGAAGAAGAAGAGATCGACGAGCACGTTCACGGTCACCGCGGCGACGCGTTCACGAGCGCGGGCGTCCGGGTGTCCTGCATCGCGTACGAGGCCCGGAGCAGGAACTGGAACGCCGAGAACGCGAACAGCCCGATCGCGAACGCGAAGAGCACCTCGAGACGAGCTCGGCGCTCACGGCGGTGGTCTCGCCGTGCTCGAGCAGGAGGCGGACGATCGGTTTCGCGAGCACCAGGTAGCCGAGCGCGGCGGGGATCAGGATCGTGGCCGTCGCCCGGATCCCCTGGGAGAGCAGCGCCTTGTACCCGTCGAGATCCTCGGCCGCCCATCGCGAGGACATCGCCGGCAGCAACGCGGTCAGGATCGAGACGGCGAAGATCGCGTGGGGCAGCTGGAACAGGATGAACGCCGCCGCGTACGACGAGTAGCCGCCCGTCGGGCCGCCGGCGAGGATCACGATCACGAGGTAGCCGAGCTGGTTGGCGACCACGTACACGACCACCCACGTCGCCAGTCGGCCGATCCGGACGATCGCCTCGTCTCGGATCCCACCGAGCCACCGGAACCGGAAGCCCGTCGCGCGCACCGAGGGCCACAGCGCTCCGGTCATCGCGACGACTCCGAGCGTCGTCCCGATCGCGAGGACGAGCTGCTGCGCGCCGGTCGCGAGCTCGTGCGAGCCCTCCGCCGGGCCGGGCATCGCGGCGAAGATCAGGAACGTCGCGATGACGATCGCGTTGTTCGCGATCGGCGCGAACATCGGCGCCGCGAACCGCCGATGCGCGTTCAGTAGGCCGGCCGCGACGGCGCCGATCCCGTAGAAGACGACCTGCGGCATGAACCAGCGCAGGAAGAACGTGGCGAGCCCGTGCACGGCCTCGCGTTGGGCGTCGGGGTAGCCGACGGTGTAGAGGTCGACGATCCAGGGCGCCAGGACGATGCCCAGCAGCGCGATCGCCGAGAGCACCACGATCGCGATCGTGAACAGGCGCCGGACCACGTCCCACGCCACCTCGCGACCCCGCGCCTGCATCCATTCGACGACCACGGGGACCACGACCGAGGTGAGGATCCCGCCGAGCGCGAGCTCGTACAGGATGTTCGGCGTGATGTTCGCGACGTTGTAGGCGTCGGCCAGCCTGGTCTCGGTGATGCCGATCGCGAAGGCCATCGCCGACAGGCGCAGGAACCCGGTCAGCCGCGAGATCGCGGTGCCGGTCGACATCACGATCGTGTTGCGGACGAACGAGCGCGTCGAGTCCTCGGCGGGCGGTTCGGGGTGCGCTGGAGGGACGGCCGGGTCGGGAGGGCAGGCGGTGGCGGCGTCTCGCCGCCGCCCGGCGTCAGGTCCTCGGTCAGGTCGTCCGACATCCGGTGGTCAGGTCCTCTCGGGCCGGGGCCGGCCCGGCACGAACCGTCGCGCCCACAGCAGCAGGAGCACGAGCGCCGCCCCGATCGTGATCACCAGCGCGATGCGGTTGTACGCGGTCGAACGCACCACGAGGCGCGCCTCGCCGATCGGCCTTCCGCTCGGCGAGACCATCAGCACCACGACCTGGAACCGCCCGGTCGAACGCAGGCTCGCCTGCAGGCGGAGCGTCTCGGTCTCGCCGGGCGCGAGCTCGACGGGCGTGGCCGGTTCCTCCCGGATCCTGGTCGAGACCAGCTGCACCGAGAACTTGAGCGAATGCGGTCCGTCGTTCGAGACGGTGACCGGGATCCCATCGGAATCCGACGTGAGCGTCACCGAGTCCACGGTCTCGAGCGCGAGATCGTCCACCGTCGCCCGCACGCTCTGGCGTGCCGCGTCGATGAACGCGAGCCCCTCGGTCGTCGAGGTCAGGTACTGGCGCGCCTCGGCGAGCAGGAGCATCGTCTCGAGGCGCTCGGGCTCGAGGCTGTCGTCCGGCAGCATCGAGGCGAGCGTGTCGATCCGCCTCCTCGCCTGCTTGAGCGAGGCGACGTACGAGATCGGGAACCGCCGGAACGAGGGCGACGCGAGGATCGACCCACCGGTCGGCGGGAACGCCGCGACGAACCCGCCCACGGCGCTGGGTGCGAGCCAGGGCGCGGTCGCGACGCCTCGGACCATCGGCGGGAAGAACGGACCCGGGAGCGGCGCGTCCTCGCCGAACACCATCGCCACGCCCCGCGTCTCGCCGGGCTGCTCCTGCCAGATCGTCGCAAGCTCGCCGAGCAGCACCTGCGCCGCGCGGACCGGGTCCTCGTCGATCACCGATCCGAGGAGGGCGTCGCTCGCCGGTTCAGGGACGACGGCCGCGAGCGATCCCTCGCCCAGCGCCGTGGTCGGCGGACCGGCGAACCCGAGCGGCTGCTCGGGCAGCTCGACGGTCGTGGGGTCGACGATCAGCGTTCGGATGCCGTCGCCCGCCAGCCCGCGCAGGGTCGTGTCGTCCAGGGCCGCTCCCGGAGGCCGCAGGATCGTCTCGGGGATCTGGGCTCCGACCAGCGTCGACGTCACGTCGCGGCCGCGCTGGACCTGGACGACGACGTCCCGTCCGAGACCACCGCCGTAGAGCGACGGGATCTCGGGAGACGAGAAGGGCAGGGCGGTGACCTCGACGTTCGGGGCGGCGACGATCGTGCGCAGGTCGTCGAGCGCCTGCTTGGCCAACGCCGACCCGCCCTCGCCCGGCGGGACCTGCCGATCCCCGCCTTCCTCGGCGACCCGATAGCCGTCGACCATCCGTCCGAGCTGGGTCAGCAGCACCGGGGCGATCGCTACGTCGACCTGCGACGCCGCGGGGCTGGCCGCGAGCTCGAGCAGTGCGCGGATCTCGCCGTTCAGCCGGCCGCCGGGCCCCAGCGCGAGCTCCAGGGACGGATCGCTGAACGTGCCGTCGGGCGCGAACGTGATCGGGTGCGACAGGACGAAGGTCCATGACAGCCCCAGCGGGATCTCTGGCTCGCGGACCAGGAAGATCGCCGGAGTTCGCAGGGCGGCGACGGAGTCGATGCCGCTGCGGAGGTCGATCTTGAGCGGGTACACGCCCGAGTGGTCGGTGTCGATGCCCGGACCGAGCGTCAGGCGAGATCTCGAAGTCCCTCGTCTGGCCGGGCGCGATCGGGCCGTCCCTCGACAGGGTGCCCCGTCGATCACGATCGACGGGTCGGAGGCGAGCGAGGCCTCGTACGCGCTCCGGGTCAGGACGCGCGAGTACAGGGTGACTCCGATCGCGAGCTCGTCGAGCGGGGTCGTCCCCAGGTTCTGCGCCCGGAACCGCACCACGAGGTCCCGCCCGGGCGGGCAGCTCCAGGTCGTCTGCCCCGGCGCAAGGTCGGCCGTCGCGGTCGGGCAGTTCCACGAGGGCTGCGACAGGAGCGTGAGCAGGACCGAGGGCTCTCCTGCGCGGTCGCGGACGGCGCCGGCGACCCGAGGGCGAACAGGAGCACGAACGCGAACACGGACGAGAGCGCGCGGACGAGCGCCGAGAGCCGTCGCATGATCGGTCGGGCCATCCTACCCTCGCCCCTCGGCCAGGGCCGTGAGCTCGGCCGCCGCGTACGCGATCGCCACCACGAGCAGGAAGGTACCGACGGCGAGGCGCAGTGTGCGTTCGCGGACGCCGAGCGCGATGCGGAGCCCGAGCCGTGCCCCGGGATCACGCCGAGCGTGAGGACCAGGAAGATCGCCCAGTCGACGTTCCCCAGGAGCGCGTGGACGATCGTGCCCGGGATCACGAGGATCGCGATCACGAGCAAGGAGGTCCCGAGCGCCCGGCGTAGCGGCATCCCGATCCAGGTCGTGAAGGCGGGCACCATCACGATCCCGCCGCCGACGCCGAGAGCCCCGAGACGAACCCGGCGAGCAGGCCGATCGCCGCGTACTTCCACCCCGGCGTCTCGCCGAGGACCCACGGCGTGCGAGGGGCGCGTCCGACGACTACCTGGACGGCCGTGATCGCGATCAGGCCGGAGGTGATCAGGAGCAACAGGTGCGCGTTCACCGCCTCGGTGAGCAGCGCCCCAGCGATCGCGGCGCCGATCCCGGGGATCGCCGCCCATCGCGCGGCGCGGAAGCTCACCTCGCCCGCCTTCGCGTAGGTGTACGAGCCCACGAGCGAGGTCGGCAGGATGACGGGCAGCGGCGTCGCGATCGCCTCGATCGCGGTCCCGCCCAGGATCGTGTTGACGGCCGGGGTGGTGACGATCCGCCGCCGACGCCGAACAGACCCGACAGGACCCCGCGGCGAACCCCACGGCGACGCCGAGCGCCGCCTCCAGCGGCGTCACCTCAGCCGTTCGACCGCGCGCTCGATGACCTCGCGTTCGCCCTTGTACGCGGCACGCTCGATGGCCGAACGCAGCGGGAACCACCGGACGTCCTCCATCTCGGTGTCGTGATCGCGACGTCCCCGCCGGTCATCCGCATCAGGAAGAAGTGCACGCGCTTGCGGACGCCGAACGCCCTCCCAGACGTAGAAGTACCGGATGTCGCCGAGGTCGGCCTCCACGTCGACCTCAAGCCCGGTCTCCTCCAGGACCTCGCGCACCGCGGCCTGCTCCTCGCTCTCGCCGGGTTCGATCGCGCCCTTGGCCGGGCCCCACGCGAGGTCGCCACGTCGCGTTCGGCGCGCGGCGAGCGCCATCTCGATCCCGTCGGCATCGCGGCGATAGACGACGCCGCCCGCGGAGACCTCGTTCCGAGATTCCATCTCAGAGGAAGGCCGGGTCGGCGGTGAGCACGTTCCTATACTGGGCGGCCGTGCTCGACCGGATCATCGAGTTCCTCCGCCCGTACCTCGAGCCTCCGTGGGGATACGCCATCGTGTTCGCGGCGACCTTCCTGGAGAACTCGGTGGGCGCCGGCGTCATCGTGCCGGGCGAGACCCTGGTCATCATCGGCGGATTCTATGCGCGCATCGGCGAACTCTGGCTGCCCGGCGTGGCGATGGTCGCGATCGTCGGGGCCGATGCTGGGGGACAACCTCGGCTACTGGATCGGGCGGCGGTTCGGCCGAGGCTTCCTCGAACGCCACGGGCGCAAGCTGTTCGTCACCCCGAACGGCTCGAGGCGGCCGAGGGCTACTACCGCCGGCACGGGGGCAAGACCGTGTTCCTGGGGCGGTTCATCCCGGTCGTGCGGAGCGTCGGGTTCATCGTGGCGGGGGTGGCCCAGATGGAGTGGCGCCGGTTCATCGTCTACGACATCGCCGGGGCCACCCTGTGGGGATCGGCCATTCCGTGCTCGGCTACGCGCTGGGGGCCAGCTACCAGCGCTGGGAGCGCTATCTCACGCCCATCGGCATCCTCGTGCTGGCCCTCCTGCTTCTTCTGATCGGAGGCTCAAAGATCCTGGCCGCGCGCCGACAAGTGAAAGAGGACCTCGAGGAGGTCGAGGCCGTGCCCACACGACACGAGCACGAGCACGAGCGGGAGGCTGAGTAGGCACGTGGAGATCATCGAGCTGCTCCGGCACGCGGTCGAGGTCGGCGCCAGCGACCTGCACCTGAAGGCGGGCAACGTGCCCTTCGTGCGCGTCGACGGGGAGCTGAGCCCCACGGCGTTCGGGGCCATGTCGGCCGCCGACACGGAGGCCGCCGCCCTCGCGCTGATGCCCGAGCACAAGCGCCGCGAGTTCGAGGCCACCAGCGAGGCCGACTTCGGCCACACGCTGGCGGGCGTCGGGCGGTTCCGGATCAACGTGTTCCGGCAGCGTTCGATGGTGGGGCTCGCGATCCGGCGGGTGCGTTCGGAGGTCCCGACGGTCGCCGAGCTGATGCTCCCACCCGTGATGGCCGAGCTCGCCGAGTCGAGCCGCGGGCTGGTCCTCGTGACCGGTCCGACCGGCACCGGCAAGACGACGACGATCGCGTCGATGATCGGCCACATCAACCGCACCCGGCGCGCGCACATCGTGACGATCGAGGACCCGATCGAGGTCGTGCACGACGACGATCGCGCGATCATCCAGCAGCGCGAGGTCGGGCTCGACACGGATACGTACGCGGCGGCCCTTCGACATGTCGTGCGGCAGGACCCCGACGTGATCTTCGTCGGCGAGATCCGCGACCCCGAGTCCGCGCTCTCGGCGATCCAGGCCGCGGAGACCGGGCACCTCGTGATCTCGACGATGCACACGATCGACTCGACCGAGACGATCAACCGACTGCTCGACCTGTTCCCCGCCCAGCAGCAGCGCGAGGTGCGCACGTCCGTTCGCGGGCGCGCTCCGCGGGATCGTGTCGCAGCGGCTCGTGACCCGCGCCGACGGCAGGGGCGTGTCCCCGCGGTCGAGGTGCTCGTCGCGACGGGCCGGGTCTATGACCGGATCATCGATCCCGAGGCGACGATCGAGATCCGCGACATCATCGGCGAAGGTTCCTTCTACGGCATGCAGACGTTCGACCAGGCGCTCGTCGGTCTGGTCGAGAGCGGCCTGGTGACCGAGGAGGACGCCCGGTTCGCCTCGACGAGCCCGCACGACTTCGTGCTCGCGCTCCGCGGGACGCTCACCCGGAGCTGAACCGCCTCCTCACGGTTCCTCGCCCGCCGCGCGGCAGGCCGCCCGCTCCATCGGGTGCCGGCGGTAGCCGAACGGGATCGCCAACAGCAGGTAGACGGGGATGAAGAACGGCCCCCACACCATGTACTGGCGGATGTGATGGCGTTCGTGGACCAGCAGCCGTCCCTCGACGGGGACCGCCGCGACGATCACGAACCCGACCGTCATGGCGGTCCGGTGCATCGACCGGAGCAGCCGGGTCAGCCCGCGTGGGACGCGGTCGAACACGATCGCGCCGCCGTGCGCGCGCGGCGCCTGGAACGTGAGCCCGCCGAGCAGGAGCCCGAGGACCGTGTTCGGCACCGTCCAGACAGAACCCGAGCCATTCCGTGGGCGCACGGTTCGGACGGTACCGCAGGTCCTCGTGGCGTTCGGTGAGCGGTGGGCCTGGGACGCGAGGGTATCCTGAGCCCGTCATGGCCGACCGGTCGCGTCCGAACGGCGGCGCACGCCTCGAGATCCCCCGATCGCCATCGAGCTCGGCGAGCGCTTCCGCCTGGCCGGTCACGAGCTCTACCTCGTGGGTGGCGCGGTGCGGGAGCTGCTTCTGGGACGGGTGCTCGGGGCGATCTCGGATTTCGCGACCGACGCCGTCCCGCGGGAGACGACGAAAATCCTGCGCGGGTGGGCCGAGCGGCTGTACCTGGTCGGCGTGAAGTTCGGGACCGTCGGCGCCCGCAAGGGGACCAGGTCCTGGAGATCACGACCTTCCGCGAGGAGGTCTACGCGCAGGAGCACCGCAAGCCTGCCGTGACGTTCGGCAAGGACCTGCAGACCGACCTGTCCCGGCGCGACTTCACCGTGAACGCGATGGCGATCCGGCTGCCCGAGGGCGAGTTCGTCGATCCGTTCGGCGGCGTGAAGGATCTCGCGGCCAAGCGGCTCGACACGCCGCTCGACCCCGAGATCGCGTTCTCGGACGACCCGCTGCGGATGCTCCGCGCGGCCCGGTTCGCCGCCCAGCTCGAACTCGCCCCGGCGCCGCGCGTGGTGCGGGCGATCGAGCAGATGCACGACCGCCTCCCGATCGTGTCGGCCGAGCGGATCGGCGACGAGCTCACCAAGCTGCTCACCGCGTCCGTCCCCTCGCGCGGACTGGAGTTGGTCGTCTCGACCGGTCTCGCGCAGGAGTTCCTGCCCGAGCTGGCCGCGCTCCAGCTCGAGCAGGACCCCGTGCACAAGCACAAGGACGTGCTGCACCACACGTTCGCCGTGGTCGAGAAGACGGAGGCCGACCCGAGCGATCCGACGCTCCGGCTCGCGGCGCTGCTCCACGACGTCGGCAAGCCCAAGACGCGTGAGATCACGCCCGCCGGCGTCTCGTTCCACCACCACGAGGTCGTGGGCGCGCGCATGGCTCGCGAGCGCCTCCAGGCGCTGCGGTACCCGGCGCACGTCGTGGACGACGTCGCCCGGCTCGTCGAGATGCACCTGCGCTTCCACGGCTACACCGAGTGGAGCGACAGCGCGGTCCGCCGGTACGTCCGGGACGCGGGGCCGCTGCTCGACAAGCTCAACCAGCTCACCCGCGCCGACTGCACGACGCAGAACCCGTTCAAGGCGAAGAAGCTGGAGGCGCTGCAGGACGACCTGGAGGAACGGATCGCGCGCCTGGCCGAGGAAGAGAACCTCGACGCCATGCGCCCGCCGCTCGACGGCGGTCAGGTGATGGAGCACCTCGGGATCCCGCCCGGGCCCGAGGTAGGACGCGCGCTCGATCACCTGATGGAGCTCCGCCTCGAACGCGGTCCGCTCGACCGAGGACGAGGCGTTGCGTCAGCTCGACGAGTGGTGGCGGGCCGAGCGAGATACCCCGGCGTCCGATAGCGCGCACCGTGCCCACCGCCGAGGGCCTGACCGCGCAGGAGGTCGCCGAGCGCGTCGCGCACGGCCAGGTCAACGACGTGCCGGCCGTCCCCTCGCGCACGGTCGGGCAGATCGTCCGGGCCAACGTCCTCACGCGGTTCAACGCGCTGCTCGGCCTCGCTCTTGGTGGTGATCCTGATCGTCGGCCCGATCCAGGACGCGCTGTTCGGGTTCGTGCTGGTCGCGAACGCCGGCGTCGGGATCTACCAGGAGCTGCGCGCGCGAAGCGGACGCTCGACTCGCTGGCGGTGCTGACGTCGCCGCACGCGCGGATCGTTCGCGACGGGCAGGTCCGCGAGCTGCCGCTCACCGAGGTCGTCCTCGACGACGTGCTCGAGCTCCAACCGGGCGATCAGATCGTGGTCGACGGCCGAGGTGCTCGAGGCCGCCGCGCTCGAGGTCGACGAATCGCTGCTGACCGGCGAGGCCGAGCCCGCGATCAAGTCGCCGGGCGACGAGGTGCTCTCGGGGTCGTTCGTCGCGGCGGGAGCGGACGGTTCCGAGGCCACGCGTGTCGGCGCGCAGGCGTACGCGGCGCAGCTCGCCGAGCAGGGGCGGCGGTTCAGCCTGACGCGTTCGGAGCTCCGGAGCGGGATCGACCAGATCCTTCCGGATCGTGACGTGGTTGCTGATCCCGACCGCGGCGCTGCTCTTCGTCAGTCAGCTCCGTTCGAACTCGAACGTGCGCGACGCGCTCCGAGGTGCGGTGGCCGGCACCGTCGCGATGGTGCCGGAGGGTCTCGTGCTCCTGACGAGCGTGGCGTTCGCGGTCGGCGTCGTCCGGCTGGCCAAGCGTCGCGTGTTGGTGCAGGAGCTGCCGGCGGTCGAGGTGCTCGCGCGCGTCGACGTCCTGTGCATCGACAAGACCGGCACGCTCACCGAGGGCCGTCTCGGTCGTCGACGAGGTCGAGCTGCTCGGCGAGGACGGTCTGCACCGCGACGCGCTCGCGGCGCTCGCCGCCGCCGAACCCCACCCGAACGCCACCCTCCTCGCGATCCGCGAGGGCTTCCCGACGCCCCGGACGGATGGCTCGCCTCCTCGACCGTCCCGTTCTCGTCCGCCCGCAAGTGGAGCGGCGCCGACTTCGGGACCAGGGGACGTGGGTGCTCGGCGCGCCCGACGTGCTCCTGGGCTCACCGGACGACGACCGCCACCTCGCGAAGGCGCGCGCGCACGCCGAGGCGGGACGGCGCGTGGTCCTCCTCGGCCGCACCGAGGCCCCGATCGGAACCGATCGCCGACCGGATCGGCTCGTCCCCGTCGCGTTCGTGATCCTGACCGACCGGGTTCGGGAGACGGCGTCGACCACGCTCGCGTACTTCGCCCGGCAGGGCGTGCAGGTCAAGGTCATCAGCGGCGACCACCCCGCGACCGTGGCCGCGGTCGCACGGCGCGTGGGCCTTCCGGGCGCCGACGCGCCGTTCGACGCGAAGGCGCTCCCGGAGGGCGGCGAGGAGCTCGCCGACGTGCTCGAGACGCACGCGATCTTCGGGCGCGTGACCCCGCAGCAGAAGCGCGCGATGGTCGAGGCGCTCCAGTCTCGAGGGCACGTCGTCGCGATGACCGGTGACGGCGTGAACGACGTGCTCGCGCTGAAGGACGCCGACATCGGGGTCGCGATGGGGTCGGGGAGCTCGGCGACCCGCGCGGTCGCGCAGCTCGTGCTGCTGGACTCGACGTTCGACGCGATGCCCTCGGTGGTGGGCGAGGGTCGCCGGGTGCTCGGCAACATCGAACGCACGTCGAACCTGTACGTGACGAAGACCGTCTACGCGATGCTGATCGCGCTCGGCGTCGGCGTGGTGGGGCTCGAGTTCCCGTTCCTGCCGCGGCAGCTGACGCTGATCGGCGCGCTCACGATCGGGATCCCGTCGTTCTTCCTCGCGCTCGCGCCGAACGACGAACGCGCCGGACCCGGGTTCCTCGCACGCGTCCTGCGGTTCACGATCCCCGCGGGCTCGCTCGCGGCGATCGCCACGTTCCTCGGCTACGTGCTCGCGAAGCAGGAGCCGGGGATCTCGCTCGCCGAGGCCCGGACCGCCGCCACGATGGTGCTGCTCTACATCGGGTTCCTCGTGCTGACGATCATCGCGGCGCCGCTCACGACCTGGCGGCTCGCGTTGGTCTGGTCGATGCCCGCGCTGTTCGGGCTCGTGATGGCGTTCCCCGCCACGAGGGAGTTCTTCGCGCTGTACCCGCCGCCGCTGATCGTGTGGCTCGCGTCGTTCGGGATCGCGGCGCTGGTGTGGTCGTTCGCGCGGTTGTTCCTGCCACCCGAACGACCGGTGGGTCCGGGCGCGCCGCCGGCGCCCGTCTGAGTCGCTCGCGCTGATCGTTCGCGCGTCTAGATCCCGCCGATGTGCGACGGCGGCCAGATCAGCACGAACGCCTTGCCGATCACCTTGTCGAGCGGGACGAAGCCCAGGCCGTACCGGCTGTCCGCCGAGTTGCCGCGGTTGTCGCCCATCACGAAGAGCGCGTCGTCGGGGACGGTGTGCAGCGGGTAGTCGCCGGTCGCGTCCTTCGCCGCCTGGGTCAGGTACGGCTCGTCCAGCGGTTCCCCGTCGATGTAGACGACGTCGTGGCGGATCTCGATCGTCTCCCCGGGCAGCGCGATCACGCGCTTGATGAAGTCCTCGTTCTCGGGCTGCGCCAGCCCGACACCCTCGCCGAGCCAGTGCAGGACGCTGCTGATCCCGCTGCGGTCGGGGAGCTCCGGCCGCGTTCGGGTTCTCGAACACGATCACGTCCCCGCGCGCGATGTCCCCGCCGTCGAACATGAACTTGCTGACGAACACGCGGTCGCCGACCTCGAGCGTCGGGACCATCGACTCGGAGGGGATGTAGAAGGCCTGGATCACGAAGGTCTTGACCAAGATCGCGACCGCGAGCGCGACGAAGATCAGGAACGGCGTCGAGCCGATGAACCGGCGCCCGACCGAGCCGCGGTCCTCGTCGTCCGGCTCCTCTGGCGGCTCCGCTCCCGGCTCGCCGTCGCGATCGAGCAGGTCCGCGCTCGGCTCCGGGTCGGTCTCGCCCGTCGCGAGCACCGGCGGTGCGGGCTCGGAGGTGCGGAGCGCGACGCCGTCGGGCTCGCCGCGGGCGGCGTCGTGTGCGGGCTCGATCTCGGCCATGGGTGGTCAAGGATACGTGTTCGGTCCCGCTAGGACGGGAGGCCGTGCCCGACGGACGGTCGCACCGGCCGGCCTACGAGCCGGTCGCGATCATCACCTCCGTGGCCTTGATGATGACGGTCACCTCGGAGCCTTCCTGCAGGCCGAGGCCTCTCGGCGCTGCCGCGGGTGATCGCCGCCACGATCTCCTGTCCGCCCACATCGACGGTCACCTCGGACATGATCGTTCCGAGCTTCACGGATCGAACCGTCCCCTTCAGCTGGTTGCGTGCGCTGATCTGCATCGTGCCTCCTTCGTCGGCTACCTCGGCCCGAGCGTACCGTCCCGCCTCAGGCGGGCAGGATCTCCACCTCCACGGCCTTGAACGATGCCCAGGTGACGACGCCGTCACGCAGCCCGAGCCGCTCCACCGATGCGAGCGTGACCTCCGCGACGAGCGGCGGCCCGCTCGCGATGCGCACGCGGGCGCGGTCCCCTTCCACCGAGATCGACGTCACGCGCCCCTGCACGACGTTTCGAGCCGACCCGTCCGGCAGGTCGAGCGAGAGCGTGACGTCGGCGGGACGGAGCAGGCCGATCACCTCGCCGCCCGCGAACCCTTCGGGCCAGGGGGCCACGATGTCGCCGTCCCCGTTACCAGCAACCCGGCGCCGACCTCGAGGGGCTCCAAGATCCCGCGGAACGCGTTGACGCCGACGAGGTCCGCGGCGTACCGCGACCGCGGCGCGGCGCGGATCTCCTCGGGCGTCCCGGTCTGCGACACCTTGCCGTCCTCGAGCAGCACCAGGCGCTCGGCGAGCACCGGACGCTTCGACCGGGTCGTGCGTCACGATCACCCGGACGCCGGGAAGTTCGCGAGCTCGTCCCGGATGAGCTCGCGAACGCGCATGCGCGCGCCGACGTCGAGCGCCGAGAGCGGTTCGTCCAGGAGCAGCAGGCCGGGTTCGACGACCAGCGCGCGAGCGAGCGCGACCCGCTGCGCCTCGCCACCGGAGAGGTCGCGCGGTCGCGCGTCGGCGCGGTTCGCCGAGACCGAGCCGCTCGAGGAGCCCGGACGCGCGTTCGCGCGCCTCCGGTTTGGGCACGCCGCGCGCTCGGAGCGGGAACGCGACGTTCTCGGTCGCGGACAGGTGCGGGAACAGCAGCAGGTCCTGGAAGACCACGCCGATCGGCCGTCGCTCGGGCGGGACGTGCACGCGGCTCGCGGCGTCGTCCAGGACCAGATCGTCGAGCGCGATCGTCCCCTCGACCGGAAGCAGCAGGCCGGCGATCGTCGAGACGAGCGTCGACTTCCCGGAGCCGTTGGGTCCGAGGAGCGCGACCGTCCGACCGGCCTCGGCCTCGAACGCCGCCCGGACCTCGAACGCCCCGCGCCGCGCGCGTGACGTCCACCACGAGCGTCATCGGAGGAACCGACCACGGAGCGCGAGGATCACGGCGAACGCGAGCAGGATCAACAGCATCGAGACGGCGAACGCGGCGTCGGTGTCGGTCTGCAGCTGTTCGAAGACGGCGAGCGGCAGCGTCTGGGTCCGTCCCTGCAGGTTCCCCGCGAACGTGATCGTCGCGCCGAACTCGCCCAGCGCCCGCGCCCACGACAGCACGAGCGCGGCCGCGATCTGCGGACCCATCAGGGGAGCGTCACCCGGCGAAGGACGTACCAACGGGACGCGCCGAGGGTCGCCGCCGCGTCCTCCAACCGCTCGTCGAGGCCCCGCAGGCCGGCCTCGAGGGCGAGCACCGCGAGGGGGAACGAGACGAAGGTGGCCGCGAGCACCGCGGCGGCGGTCGTGAACGTGAGCTGGATGCCGAACCAGTCGTACAGCCACGATCCGATGAGGCCGCTCCGCCGGCCGAAGGCCGCGAGCAGTCCGACGCCGGCGACCACCGGCGGCATGACCAGGGGGAGGATGACGACCGCGCGGACGAGGGTCTTGCCGGGAACGTGCTGCGCACGAGGACCCAGGCGAGCGGGAACCCGAGGACGAACGAGATGGCGGCCGCGGTGGTGGCGACGATCAGCGACAGCCGCAGGGCCGTGAGCGCGGTCTCGCTCGTGAGGATCTCGCCGATGCGGGACCAGGGCGTCCGCAGCACCAGACCCAACAGGGGCAGCGCGACGAGGGCGACGCCGAGCGCCGCGAGGACGACGAAGCCGGCCGGGATCCGCCCCTACGGAGGGGGAGGAAGCCGTACTCGGCGAGCGTCTGCTGTCCGTCGCCAAGGACGTAGTCGACGAAGCCCTGCGCGAGGTCGGCCTCCTGGGATCCGTTCACGACCGCGATCGGATAGGTCGCGATGACGTTCACGTCGTCGGGGATCGGGATGAGCGTGATCTGGTCCGCCACGTCGGGCGTCACGTCGGTGACGTACCCGATGCCGGCGTCGGCGTCGCCCGACATCACCTTCGTGATCACGGCCTTCACGTCCTCCTCGTTGGAGACGACGTTCGCGCAGCGCCGCCTTGGAGATCCCGGCGTTCTCGAAGATCTCGCGCGCGTAGTCGCCCGCGGGCACGCCCTCGGCCGCGAGGACGAGCTGCACGCCGTCCTCGGTCAGGTCGTTCAGGTCCTCGATGCCGGCCGGGTTGTCCGCCGGCACGATGATCGCGAGCCGGTTCTGCGCGAAGTCCGCTCGACCCGTCACGCCCGGCCCGTCGTCCTGCACCGGAGTCCATCCAGGTCGGGCTCGCCGAGGCGAAGACGTCGACCGGCGCGCCCTCGTTGATCTGGCCCGCGAGCCCGTCCGAGGGCCCGAAGTTGAAGGTCACGGTGGTGCCCGGGTTCGCCGCCTCGAACGCGTCCCCGATCTCCCCGAAGGCCTCGGTGAGCGAGGAGGCGGCCGACACGGTGAGCTCGGCCTGGGCGCCGCCCGACCCGCCGCTCGCCCCGTCGTTCCGGTCGTGCCACCGTCGTCGTTCGAGTCGCTGCAGGCGGCCAGGAGCAGCACCGCCGACGTCGCGAGGATCAGGATCTTCTTCACTCGTCCACCTCCAGCATCACGTTGGTCGCCTTCACCGTGGCGACGGCCTGCATCCCGGGCTTGAGCCCCATCTCGTCGACCGCCTCCCGCGTGACGAACGCCGAGGGATCCGGTGCGGGCCGGCGAGGATCTCGACCGTGGCCGCGAGCTTGTCGCGCTTGACCTCGGTGATGGTGCCTGAGAACCGGTTCCGGACGCTGGCGGAGGTGATCTTGGGGCGCTCGCGGCCCGCGGCGAGAGCCGGGCCACCTCCGCGGCGGCGACCCGGCGCTGGCCGCCCGCCGTCCGGGTCGTCTGGAGCTTGCCCTCGCGCTCCCAGCGGCGAAGCGTCTCGACCCGCACGCCGAGCATCGAGGCCGCCTCACCGATCCGGTACGACTCCTCCGCCATGGGGCGGGAGTCTAGCGGGTCCGGTCGAGTGCCGCCAGGGATAGCTGGCGACAGCGAGCGCAGAACCTGGTGAGCTCAGGCTAGACGGCGAAGCGGACGTGGAGGATGTCGCCCTCGCGGACCTCGTAGTCCTTGCCCTCGACCCGCACCTTGCCCGCCTGCTTGGCGGCGTCCATCGAGCCCGCCGCCACGAGCTCGTCGTACGAGATCACCTCGGCGCGGATGAAGCCGCGTTCGAGATCCGTGTGGATCACGCCGGCCGCCTCGGGCGCCTTCGCGCCGCTGCGGACCTCCCAGGCGCGGGTCTCGTCGTCCCCGGTCGTGAGGAACGTGATCAGGTCGATCGCTCGGTACCCGGCGCGGATCACGGTCTCGAGCCCGGGCTCGTGGACCCCGAACTCGTCCAGGAGCGCCCGCGCCTCTGCGGCGTCCATCTCCGGCCGTCTCCGCCTCGATCGAGGCGTACACGCCGACCGTCCCCTCCGGCAGTCCCTCAGGCACGTCGGTGCCCTCCTCGAGGTTCGCGACGACGATCGACGGCTTGATCGTGAGCGGCGCGATCGGCTTGAGCTCGCGGCGGTGCTCCTCGGACAGCCCGGCGTCCGAGAGGGGATCTCGGCCTGCAGGGCCGCGTTCGCGGCGGCGAGCGCCTCCACCTCCGGCGTCGGCTTGCCCTTCGCCCGCTTCTCGGCCTTCTCGAGCGCCGGCTCGATCACGGCCTGGTCCGCGAGCAGCAGGTCGGCCCGGACCTCCGCGACCTCGGACGCCGGCTGCGCGTCGGGCCCGAAGCATCGGACGACGATCGCGAGCGCGTCCGCCTCGCGCAGCTTCGCGATCCCCTGCGCGGAGGCCGTTCCACCCGGGACGTCGACGAACCCGACCTGCGCGTGGACGGTCTTGCGCGACCGCTCCATCTCGGTCAGGACGGCGACGCGGGGGTCGGGGACGGGGACGATCGCGTGGTTCGCCTGCCCCCCGTGACCGCCGGTCCGCGTGAGCGCGGTGAACAGGGTCGACTTCCCGCTGAAGGGAACGCCGACCAGACCGATGTCCTTCACGCGGTCAGTCTAGGGAGCGGACCCGGCGGCCGAACCCGGACGCGACGAAGGGCGGAGCCGGTCGCCCCGCCCTTCCGCGTTCGGAACCGATGCCTACGACTTGGTCTCCCAGAAGATCTTGCCGATCTCGTCGATCGAGTCCAGCAGCTTCTGACCCTGCGCGGGATCCTGCGCCTCTTGGCCAGGCCCGCCTCCTTGGTCGCGTTCCAGAACAGGTCGTGGAGCTGCGGGTACTTCTCGAGGTGCTCGGGCTTGAAGTAGTCGGTCCACAGCACCCACAGGTGCTCCTTGACCAGATCCGCCCGGGCCTCCTTGATCGCCAGCGCGCGGGTCCGATAGTCCTCCACGCCTCGCCGGCGGTCTTGAACTTCTCCGCGTCCTGGTACCGGGTCTGGATCGCCTTCACGGACTCGGCCTCCACGCGGGCCTGCGCCGGGTCGTAGATCCCGCAGGGCAGGTCGCAATGCGCATGGACGACGCGTCGCGGTCTGAGCAAAGCTTCCAGCATGCGTTCCCTCCTTCGGACGATGGGTGTTCCGTGACCCGAACCTACCACCGCGGTCCGCGAGCGCGGAAGGCGATGCTCGTCGCCTTGTTCGCCGGTATCGCTGCAGCGTACGGGTTCCAGCGCTGGCGACCGTTCCGGGTCGAGGTGGCCGGCACGTCGATGCGCCCGACGCTGGAACCCGGCGACTGGGCGCTCGCGGTCCGCGTTCGGCGCGTGCGCCGCGGCGACGTCGTCGTCGTCGAGCACCCCGAGCGTCCCGGGTTCGAGCTCGTCAAGCGCGTCGTCCACGTCCCCGGCGACGTGGCCCCGACGGGTCGCGAGCTCGTGGACGAGATCTGGATCGAGGGGACGAACCCGAGGCCTCGAGCGACAGTCGGCGGTTCGGACCTGTGCCGATCGAGCGCGTTCGCGCACGGGTGCGGTGGGTGTGGTGGCCGCCCGAACGCGTTCGGTCGCTCTGACGGCGGTCGCTGCCCTAGTCTCGAGCCGTGCACGCCAGTCCGGTTGCGGGATTTCCCATCGCGCCGGTAGCATTTGCAGTTGCAATGATCCGGACACGCTGCCGTGGTCTCGTCGGGGCGATGATCCCCGACCGATGCTGCTGTCCTGGGGTGCCCGGCGAGGGCCGCTAGGCCTCGCTCACCGGCACCGCACCCCCACCGCCACCACCCACGATCGCTCGCAAGGAGGTTCCGATCCGATGGATGTCATCACCGCCACCGTGGACGCGCGGGGCCAGTCCTGCCCCGGGCCGCTCGTCGCGCTGCACAAGGCGCTGAAGGACGCCGACCAGGGCGACCTGCTCGAGGCTCCTCGCGACCGACCCGGGCTCCAAGTCCGACGTCCCGTCCTGGTCGAAGCTCTCGGGTCACGAGCTGCTCGATGCGAGCGAGACCTCGGGGTCTACCGCTACGTGATCAGGAAGGTGTGATCGGGATGGTCCAGACCGCACGCGACGCGACGAACGACGCCGACGGCCCCGACGCTGGCCCCGACGCCGGGGCGATCCGCGAGCTGATCGACCAGGCGCTCGCCGAGCGCGAGGCCGCCGACGGGTTCAACCGGAAGAACAAGATCACGATCGTGGCCTGGGACGGGCATCTGGACCGCGTGTGGCCGACGCTGATCCTGTCGACCACGGCCGCCGCCTCCGGGATGGAGGTGAGCGTGTTCTTCACGTTCTGGGGTTGTTCGCGCTCGTGAAGCCGGAGCGCCGGCGCAAGACCGGGAAGGACTGGATGACCAAGGCGCTCGGGCAGATGAACCCGGGTTCGACCGCGAAGGCGAAGCTGTCCCGGTACAACTTCGGCGGCATGGGGCCGTGGATGCTCGGCAAGGTGGCCGAGGACTACAAGACCCCGCACCCACCGAGCTGCTCGAGCTCGCCCGCGACATGGGCGTCCGGCTGATCCCGTGCCAGATGACGATGGACCTGATGGGGATCGGCACCGAGGACCTGATCGAGGGGCTCGAGGAGCCGATCGGCGCCGCCACCGCGCTGCTCGAGATGAAGGAGAGCGCGATCCAGCTGTTCATCTAGGGCCTCCCGAGGTCGTTCGCGACGCTAATTAGCATTGCGTAGTATCATGGGGGCGTGACCACGATCGCGTCCGTCGACGCCACCGCGCTCGCCGCCCGGCTCCGCCTCGCCGTGACGCGGCTGGCCCGCCGCCTCCGCCAGGAGGCCGAGGCGGGCGTCACGCCCTCGATGCTCTCGGCGCTCTCCTCGGCCGAACGCCAGGGGTCGCTCACGATGCGCGACCTCTGCCACGCCGAGCAGGTCCAGCCGCCCACGATGACGCGGATCGTCGCGGCCCTCGTCGAGGCCGGCCTGGTGGTGCGCGAGCAAGACCCGGCCGACGGCCGCGTGGCCTGGGTCACGGTCACGACCGAGGGCCGGCGCCTGCTCGAACGGAGCCGGCGCCGCAAGGAGGCCTATCTCGCCAAGTCGCTCCGCTCGCTCGAGCCGGAGGAGCTCCGGACCCTCGAGGCCGCGGCCGAGATCCTCGGAGCGCCTCGACCGACGCGCCGTCCGGGCCGCAGTCGGGGGCACGCTCGTGACCCCCGTCCGCGTCACCGTCCATCGGACGTTCCACTCCCTCGGCCACTCCGAGAACTTCCGCCGCTTCTTCATCGGGCAGGCGATCTCGGTCACCGGCACGTGGATGCAGATGGTGGCCGCCGCGTGGCTGGTGCTCCAGCTGACCGGGAGCGGGGTCGCGCTCGGGATCGACACCGCGCTCGCCTTCGGGCCGATCCTGCTGTTCGGCCCGCTCGGCGGCGCGCTCGCGGACCGGCACGACAAGCGACGGATCCTGCTCGCGACGCAGGTGACGTTCGGCGTGCTCGCCCTGGGGCTGTGGGCCATCGTGGCGTCCGGCGTCGTCGAGCTCTGGATGGTCTACGCGCTCTCGTTCCTGCAGGGCGTGACGACCTCGATCGACCAGCCGACCCGCCAGAGCTTCTTCTCGGAGATGGTCGAGGAGAAGGATCTCCCGAACGCCGGTGAGCCTGAACAGCGCCGTGATGACCGGGACCAGGATCGTCGGCCCCGCGATCGCCGGCGCGCTGATCGCGGGGATCGGCCTGTCGTGGTGCTTCTTCCTCAACGCCGTCTCGTACCTCGCGGTGATCGCCGCGCTCCTGTCGATGCACACCGAGGAGCTGCGAACGCAGCGCGCGCCTCGGGAGGCCGGCGCGATCCGCGAGGGTTCCGCTACGCGTGGCGGACGGACGAGCTCCGCCGGCCGCTGATCCTCGATGTCGGTGCTGTACCTGTTCAGCTTCAACTACTCCGTGCCTGATCCCGCTGTTCGCCGAGCGCACGTTCGGGGCGATGCCGGGACGCTCGCCCTGCTGTTCTCGGTCGCCGGGGTGGGCTCGCTGGCCGGCGCGCTCGTGATGGCGAACCGTCCACGGCCCGGCGAACGCATGCTGGCGCTCGCCGCCGTCGGCGTCGGGGTCGTGACCACGCTCGTCGCGTTCGCGCCGACCCTCGACGTCGCGGTGATCTCGATGCTCCCGCTCGGCGTCGCGCTCGATCGTCTTCTTCGTGACCGCGAACTCGACGCTGCAGCTGACCTCGCGACCCGACATGCGCGGCCGCGTCATGGCCCTGTACGGGATCGTGTTCCTGGGGACGACGCCGATCGGCGCCCCGATCGCCGGGTGGGTCGGCGAGCACCTCGGACCGCGGATCGCGTTCGCGGGCGGCGGTCTGGTCGCGCTCGCGACCGGGCTCGTCGGCCTGTGGGTCCTCTCCCGCCGGGCCGCCGCCGAACGGCGAGCTCGAGCTCGAGCCCGGGCAGCTCGAGGCCGCCTGATCCCGCGTCCCGCTAGCCCGCCCGAACGGCGTCCATGTTGAGCCGCACGTAGTCCAGCTCCAGCCGCGGCAGTCGCGAGGCGACCTCGTGCGAGAACGCCGCCGCCTCCTCGCCGGTCATCGCCTTGACGTGGTCGCCGAGCACGACCGTGCGCAGGAACGTCTCGAGCGTCCCGAGGGTCTCGAACGGCGTGGGCTCGGTGTGGAGCCAGCACGCGATGTCCGTGAACCCGGACGCGCGCAGGCGCTCCTCGGTCCGCTCGGGCGTCGCGAACACCTTGCCCGTGAACGGATCGGCGCCGAGCTCCTCGAGCACCCGCACCACGCTGACGAGGTTCCCCGCGCCACCGCACTGCGCGGCGAGCCGCCCCCGGGCCGGAGCACGGCCGCGAGGTTGGCGAACAGCGCGTCGTGGTCGGGGACCCAGTGGAACGTCGCGGTCGACACGATCGCGTCGACGGGCTCGTCGATCGGGAGCGGCAGCATCAGGTCCGCGAGCACGAACCGGATCCGGTCGCCGAACGGCGCCAGCCGGCGCCGCGCGGTCTCGAGCATCGACGTCGAGCCGTCGAGCGCGACCACGTGGCCTCGAGGGAGCCGTTCGGCCAGGTCGCGCGGTCACCCGCCCCGAACCGCACCCCGCGTCCAGCACGGTTTCGGCCCCGTCGAGCTCGAGCCGGTCGACGACGGCCGAGCCCCACCGGAACTGCGGATCGGCGATCGCGTCGTAGGTCTCGGCGTCCCACTCGCGCGGCATGGCCGGTCAGGTGCCGGTCGCCGAGAAGTGCATGTAGTCCTTGTCGCCGCTCCAGTTCCCGCCCCACGACCAGCCGATCGCGGCGAACGCACGGACGACGACGTCCCCCTCGTGGATCATGCCCTCGAGGTGTCCGCTCCGGTCGGTGTACGGCTCGGCCGCCCGGTTGCGGACGAACCCGTCGCTGGTGACGTACGGGTTCTGGAGCGGGTTGAGGTCGATCGCGAGCCCGTACGAATGCTGGGAGAAGCTGTCGCTCGGACCGAGCGCGGTCACGACCGGCCGGCAGTTGAACGACGCGGTCACGCTGCGGTTGCTGTCGATCCGCCGGTGCTGCGCGAACGCCTTCGGATGGAACGGGGTCGAGAGCGAGACGCGCTTGATCGGGAACCGGGCGTCGTAGAGCCGGTGGAACACCCCCAGGACGTCCTCGGCGGCCGAGGCGTTCACGACCATCGGACCACGGAGCACGTTGCCGCCGAACCCCAGTAGTTGAAGTGCAGGAGCCGCAGATCCTCGAGCGCCACCGGGCAGCCGGGATGCCACGTCGTGCCGCTCATCTGCGCGGCCAGGCCCGCGGGGAGCTCGTCGAGCTTGCCGTGGAAGCCCGAGCGTTCGACCGGCCCCGTCGGCTCGGCGCCCGTCGGTCCGGTGGCGGGGCTCGGCGCCGTCCCGGTGGGCCCGGTGGGCTGGCGTCGGTCGGCCTTCGGGCTGGGTCGCGGAGGTGCGGCGTCGCCGGACGACGCGCAGGCCGCGAGCGTCGTCGCGAGCACGAGGCCGCGGACCACGGCGCCTCGCCGCGACCTCGTGGCCGGGGTCACCGCCAGGTCACGGCAGGAACTGCTCCTCGATGCCGACGATCTGACCGTTCGCGATCGTCACCCAGTAGGGCGAGAGGCTCCCGCGTACTTCCACCCGTCGATCTCGACGAAGTTCTTGTGGCCGAGCGCGGACGCGAGCCCGTCGAGCGTGGCCCCGGCGCCGGTCTCGCAGCACGCGTTCCAGTCGATCAGGAGCAGCTCGGCGGACGGGTCGACGGGCACGTCTCGGGTCGCCGGGTTGTCGTTGACGATGTAGACGTCGTTCGGGACCGGGACCTCGTCGCCGCGCGCCGCGGCCTGCTGGTTGGCCTCCTCGCCCGTGTAGAAGCACGCGAGGTCGAACTGCGACACCCCGGTGTCGACGTCGATGCTCTCGAAGAAGCCGAAGTAGGTGCCGTCGGCGAGCGTCTCCGGCGCGGTCGCGCCCGCGCAGCCGGCGTTCCCCGTGTCCTGCGCCGGTCGTCACCCGTGGGACCCGTCGGTCCGGCCGACGGGCCTGTCGTCCCGGTCGGCGACGTCGGCCCCGTGACGCTCGTCGCACCGGTCGGGCCCGAGGCGGCCTGCTCCTCGTCGCCGTCGCTGAGGGCGAACGCGAGGACGGCTCCCCCGACGACGCAGGACCGCGACGACGGCGGCGACGATCAGCCACGTTCGGCGCGTGCTCCCGCCGCCCGTGGGCGGCGGGACCGGCGGCTGCGCGGGCATCGGGGCCGTCGCGTCGGGCGGCGGAGGTGGGACCGGCGGCTGGGTGGGGTCGTTCGACACGTGACGACTGTTCTACCACCGGTCCCGGGCGTTCGGCGGGGGTTCGGGTGAAGAGCGGTGCTCAGTCGAGCTCGCGCTCGAGCCGCCAGACGCCGTCGGGCTCTGCCTTGGAGACCTCGATCGTCGTTCCGTCGAGCATCCGGAGGCGGTAGCGGGTCCTGCGCACGCCGTCGGTCTCCTCCAGCGAGCGCTGCTCGACCTCGACGGTCTCCTCGACCCCGCCCCAGACGACGGCCCGAGGGTCCTCCTCGGCGCGCGAGCCCTCGTAGAACCGGAGCGTGAGCTCGGGGACGCGGCCGATCCACCGGGGCAGCACCGGGCTCCACAGGATGAACACGACGCCGACGATCGCGACCGCCCCCGCCTCGCCGAACGCGTTCAGCAGCGGGATCGCCAGGAACGCGGCCGCGACCCTGGACAGGTTGTAGGCGACGTCGTAGACAGCGAACACCCGGCCGCGGTAGCCGTCGGGGATCGCCTCCTGCACCATCGTGTCGACCGGGATCTTCTTCCACGCGAACGTGAGCCCCACGGCGAAGCTCGCGATCAGGACGCTCCATCCGGTGATGTAGAGCGACACCGCGATCAGCACGAGACCGCCCGCGAAGAACGCGCGAGCGACGATCCGCTCCTTCGGGTACCGCTCCTCGAGCTTGCCCACGGTGAGGATGCCGAGGAGCACCCCGAGCCCGCCCGCCCCGATCAGGTTTGCGAACGACCCGACGCCCTCCTCGAAGCGGTCGCGGAACACGAACAGCGACAGCACGAGCACGATCCCCTGGCCCACCTGGTCGAGCGTGATCGACGTGATCGGCCCGAGGGCCCGCGGCGTCCGAACCGAGGCGGGTGATCCCGTCGCCGAACTCGCGGACGACCCGTCGGAGCTCGTCGCCGCACCGGCGCTTCGGGCACGTGGTGGGGGAGCAGCGGGCTCCGGATCTTGCGTGGCGAGCACTGAGGCGACGAGCCACTCGACGCCCGCGAGGGCGATCGCGGGCGCCCTGTTCCCGCCGGCGAGGTCGACCATCCACCCGCCGACGAACACCCCGAGGAGCAGGGCAACGGTGCCCCGACTGTCGCCATCGAGTTCGCCATCAGCAGGTCCTCGGTCGGGACCAGGCGCGGGACCACCGCGACGGCCGTCGCCAGGTAGAAGCGGTTCACCGAGAGCACCCACAGGGCGCCGGCGAAGAACAGCACCGGCGCCGCCTTCGGCTCGAACAGCACCAGCCACATCGCCGCCACGCGCAGCAGCGGGGCGACGACGAGGATCTTCCGCCGCGACCAACGGTCGATGAACACGCCGGTGAACGGGCCGAGGATCGAGAACGGCAGCGAGATCAGCAGCGTGGCGATCGCGAACCCGAGGATCGTGTTCTGCTCCTCGGGGCTGAACACGATCGACGCGATGAGCGTCGCCTGGAACAAGCCGTCACCCGACTGCGTGATCAGCCTGATCGTGAACAGGCGCCGGAAGTCGTCGCTCCGCAGGGCCTCGCGGGCACGCTGCCGGGTCGGCTTCACGCCGAGGATGGTAGGCGCACGGCCTGCGTTCGGCGGTCAGCTCCGAAGGAACGGGACGACCGCGCCGAAGTCCTCGTCGCCGAGCCCCGCCTCGATCGCATCGTCGCACCGGGCGGCAGCAGCTTCGGCGACGGTCAGCTCGGTGTCGTTCCGTTCGGCCTCGTCGATCGCGAGCGCGAGGTCCTTGCGCGCCAGGGCCAGGCGGAAGTACGAGGCGTGGTCCTCGCCCTTCAGGCGCGGACGCCAGCGCTCGATCAACGAGGCGAGCGGACCCGGCGGCAAGGCTGTCGAGGGCGACGTCGGGGTCGATCGGCCGCACGATCGGTCAGCGCGAGGAGCTCGCCGACGGCCACGAGGGCCGCGGTGCCGGCCGCGTTGTTGACGAGCTTCAACATCGCGCCCGAGCCGGATCGTCCCAGGTACCTCGGCGTGCCGAGCAGCGAGAGCAGATCGGCGTGCCGGTCGAACACGTCGCGGTCGCCGCCGACGAAGATCACCAGCGTGCCGCTCTCGACCGACGGGACGCTGCCGAGCACCGGGGCGTCGAGCATCGGGACCGGCGCGAGGCGGTCGGCGACAGCGGCGATCGAGGTCGGCCCCACGGTCGACATGTCGATGAGCGTGGCCTCGGGGGAGATGGCCGAGGCGGCCCCGTCCGATCCGAACAGGACCTCCTCCAGCGCCCTCCCGTCGGTGACCATCGTGATGACGACCTCGGCGTCTGCCGCGGCGTCGGCGGGCGTGCCGGCCCGGCGGGCGCCGGCGGCGACGGCCTCGTCGTCGCGACCCGGCGTTCGGTTCCAGACAGAAAGCTGATGCCCCGCACCGAGGAGCCTGGCCGCGATCGCACGCCCCATCGCGCCGAGACCCAGGACCGCGACCGCGGTCACGCCGGCACCACCGCGACGAGGTCGATCTCGATCAGCGCATCCGGGACGACGAGCGCCACGACCTGCACGGCCGTGCTCGCCGGGGGTCGGAGGTCAGGTACTGCTGCGGACCTCGCGCATGGCGGCGAGATCGTCCAGCGTGGTGAGGTAGGTCCCGATCTTCACGGCGTCGCCGAACGTCGCGCCGTTCGCCTCCAGGATCGCCTTCAGGTTCTCGAACACCTGCCGGGTCTGGGCGCCCATGTCGCCCGGTCCGACGACGTTCCCTCGGCGTCGATCGCGATCTGCCCGGAGACGTGGATCCAGACGGCGTCGCCGGTCTCGACGCGGACGGCTTGGGAGTAGGTCCCCATCGGCGCCGCGACGGTGTCGGGGTTCGAACGGGTCGCTCGCATGCTCTCCTCCTCGGTGGCTGAGCTCGGAGGAGAGCGTACGAGGTGGTGCCGCGCGGTTACGCCTCGGCGGGCTCGATGTCGAAGAACGCGGTCCAGTCGGCGGCCTTGCTCGCGCCGTTGCCGAGGATGAACTGCTCGACCATCTCGCGGGCGGCCTCGTCGCTGAACTGCACCGGGGCGACTTCATGAAGTACGCGCTCGGGCCGATCAGCGGGCCGGCGACGCCGCGATCCAGCGCGAGCTTCGCGCACCGGAGCGCGTCGATCACGATGCCGGCCGAGTTCGGGCTGTCCCAGACCTCGAGCTTGAGCTCGACGTTGAGCGGCACGTCCCCGAACGCCTGGCCCTCGAGCCGGATCTGCGCCCACTTGCGGTCCTCGAGCCACGGCACGTGGTCGCTCGGACCGATGTGGATGTTCTGCTTGTCGAGCTTCTTGCGCAGCTGCGACTGGACCGACTGGGTCTTCGAGACCTTCTTGGACGTCAGGCGCTCGCGTTCGAGCATGTTCATGAAGTCCATGTTGCCCCCGAAGTTCAGCTGGTAGGTCCGGTTCAGCTTCACGCCGCGGTCCTCGAACAGCTTGGTGAGGACGCGGTGGATGATCGTGGCGCCGACCTGGCTCTTGATGTCGTCGCCGACGATCGGCACGCCGGCCTCGACGAACTTCTGCGCCCACGCCTTGTCCGAGGCGATGAACACCGGCAGGCAGTTCACGAACGCGACGTGCGCGTCGAGCGCGGCCTGCGCGTAGTGCCTTGGCGGCCTGCTCGGAGCCCACGGGCAGGTACGACACGACCACGTCGGCCTGCGCGTCCCGGAGCGCCTTGGCGACGTCGACGGGTGGCAGCTCGGACTCGGCGATCGTCTCGCGGTAGTAGCGGCCCAGGCCGTCGAACGTCGGGCCCCGCTGCACGGTCACGCCCGTCGGCGGGACCTCCGCGAAGCGGATCGTGTTGTTGGGTTCGGACAGGATGGCCTCCGCGAGGTCGGTCCCGACCTTCTTGGCGTCCACGTCGAACGCCGCGACGAGCTCGACGTCGCTGATGTGGTAGCCGCCGAGATCGACGTGCATCAGGCCTGGGACCGTGTCCGCCGGGTCGGCGTCCTTGTAGTACTCGAGACCCTGGACGAGCGACGACGCGCAGTTGCCGGCGCCGACGATCGCGAGTCGAACCTTGCTCATGTTGCGCGCTCCTTTCTGCGAAGCGCGTCGGCCGGTGCTCCGGCGCTTCGAGCCCCTGTCGTCGTCTCGGTGGTTCGGCGCTCCGCGGTGATGAGGCCGTTCAGCCACGCGATGTCCTGCTCCGTGCTCTCGCGACCGTGCTGCATCAGCGACATCGTGTACATGTCGCCGCTCGTGGTCGCGAGCGAGCTCTGGATCGTCATCAGCCGCTCCTCGAGGAAGGCCCGCCGGCGTTCGAGCAGGCGGATCCGCGTCTCGGGCGAGACGTACTTGAAGAACGCCATGCGGACGCGGAAGCGGTTGTCCTCGCCCGAGGATTCGGGTCCCGACTCCTCGAGCAGCTCCTGAACAGCGCCTCGCCCTTCTCGGTGATGCGGTAGACGTTCTTGCGACGGCCGACCTCCTGCCTGTCGAAGATCTGCTCAACCGCGCCCTGGCGCTCCAGGCGCTTCAGCGATGGGTACAGCGAGCCGTAGGACACCCGCCAGAACCCCCGAGCGAGTCGGTGAGCCGCTTCGACAGCTGGTAACCGTGCATGGACCGCTCCTTGAGCAGTCCGAGGATCGCGAGCTCCAGCATCTTGACCTTTCCCCTTCACGTTGCGTTTCGATATATCGCTTCGATATATCTACCCGCTATGTCGGGGATGTGTCAACCTCCAGGACCGGGGCCGGATGGCGGCCCGCGGCCAGGGCGAGCGCGGCCGCCAGCACGCCCGCGACGCCGCACGAGATCCACAGGAGATCCGGGCTGAAGGCGTAGGCGAGGGTCCCGAGCGTGGGCCCGACGATGGCCCCGAGCCCGAACATCACGCCCAGCGACGCCTGGTACCGACCGCGGGTGTGTTCGGGCGAACGATCGGCGACGAACGCGCTCGAGACCGGGGACGGATGATCTCGCCGAGGGTCCAGATCAGGACCATCACCGCGAGCGCCGGGATCGACTTCGCGACCACCAGCGTGGCGAACGCCAGCCCCACCAGCAGCGTGCCGAGCGCCACCATCCGCGTTCGCGATCGCCGCCCCGTCCAGGAGCTGATCGGGAGCTCGAGCAGGACCACGATGATGCCGTTCAGCGCCTGGAGGGCGCCGTAGACCGACGTGGAGTAGCCGGCCTCCTGACGTGCAGTGGGAAGGTCGCCACGTTCTGCATGTAGATCGACGCCCCGATCAGGATCGCGCCCAGGAACAGGAGGAACCCGCGATCGGTCACGATCGCGCGGGTCGCGCCGGTGAGATGGTGTTCCTCGTGCCGTGAGGTTCGCGCGCCCTGCGGCAGCGCGACGAGCGAGATCACGCCGAACAGCGCGGAGGTCGCCGCGTCCCCGATGAACAGGTACGAGAACGAGCGGTCCGCGAGCAGGCCGCCGAGCGTCAGGCCGCAGGCCCAGCCGACGTTGATCGCGAGCCGGAACACCGCGAACGCGGCCACCCGCTGCTCGCTCGGGACGAGGTCGGCGATCAGTGCCGAGGCGGCGGGACGGTGCATCTCGGCCACGAGCGCGAGCAGGAGCATCAGTGCGTAGGTCATCAGCAGGCTGGAGGCCTGCCAGAGCAGCAGCGTGATGACCGCCGCGCCGAGCATCGAGAACCCGATCGTGTTCTTGCGTCCGATCCGGTCGGCGAGCCACCCACCGAGGAACTGCGCCGCGACCCCGCCGATCCCGTACATCGCGAGCGCGAGCCCGGCCTGCGAGACGGAGAACCCGCGATCGGGGTCGGTGAGGTACAGGACGATGAACGGCATGACGAAGGTCCCGGAGCCGGTTCACGAACGTCCCGCCGAACAGCACCCACGCCGCGGGCGGCAACGATCGGAGGTTCTGGCGGAGGCTCGGGCGGGCGGGTTCCATCGGTCTCAGCCTAGGAGCGGCGGGCGACTATCGGCGGTAGTTGCGGAGGTAGGCGGGTGGTTCGATCCCGCTCGGCAGGAGCGGGTCGGGTTCGGCTCGCCGGGGACCGTCCTGAGCGGGAGGATGCCGGCCCACACCGGCAGCGCGAGGTCCTCCTCCTCGTCCTTCGGCGGACCGGTGCGCACCTTGGCCGAGGCCTCCTCGAGCGGGATCGCGAGGATCGTGGTCTGGTTCAGCTCGCGGTCGTTGGGCAGGCGGGCGTCGTCCGCACGCCCGCGGACGACGTGCTCGACGAGCGCGCGCTGCGCCTCGAACTTCTCCGTCGGGTCGGTGACCTCTCGCGCGCTTCCGTACACGACGACCGAGCGGTAATTCATCGAGTGGTGGAACGCGCTCCGCGCGAGCACGAGCCCGTCGAGCAGCGTCACCTCGGCGGCGACGGGCGCTCCACCCTTGGTCGAGCGGAGCGTCCGGCTCGCGTTCGAGCCGTGGACGTAGAGCGTGTCGCCGACCCGCGCATGGATCGTCGGGATCACGCGAGGCTCGCCGTCCTGCACGTACGCGAGGTGGCAGATCAGCGCCTCGTCCACGATCGCGTCGATCGTGTCGCGGTCGTAGACGCCGCGTTCGGGCAGTCGGCGGACGCGTGCGCGCTCGGACGGAGGTGCCGCGCTCGCGTCGGGGTCGCGTTGCACCTCGTCCCTGGCTCGGTCGGCTCCGCCATGGGTCGGATGCTATCGGCCGTGTCCACCGGTGTCCGCGCCGACGGCGGTTACGACATCGGTCCGCTCGAGCCGCCGTCGCCTCGTTGCTGCAGGAAGCGTTCGATCTCGCCCACGAGCTCGTCGCCGGTCGGCAGCTCCTGGTTGTCCACGACCGATTCGAGGCGCTCGACGTAGGTGCGCGAGTCGTCGTCGGCCTGGACGATCGTGTCGAGCCGTTGCCGCTGCGCCATCGCCTCGTCGGGCAGCCCGTCCAGTGGCGGCTCGACGCCGAGGTGCCGCCCGAGGTGCTCGAGGATCGCGATCGCGGCGGCCGCGTACGGGCCGCCCACGTAGTGCGGCACCTGCGCGTAGAAGCCCACGGTCGGCATCGCCGTCGTCCGCGACGGACTTCTCGATCGCCGACAGCGCTGCGGACGGGACGCGGAGCAGTCCCGCGGGCCCGACCTGCTCGTCCTCCTGCAGCAGGCCCTCGGCCGATGCGGTGGCCAGCACGAGGACGGGACGCGTGTGAGGCACCGCCGTCGGGATCGCGCCGAGGCTGACCCACTGCGTCACGCCGAGCCGCCGAGCGACCGACAGGACGTCCCGTCCGAGCTCCCGCCACCGGAAATCGGGTTCGGCGCCGGTGAGCACCAGGACGTCGCGCTCGCCGAGCCGGCGGTGCCGCAGCGTGAGCTCCGGCCACGTCAGCTCGCTCAGCCGGCCGTCGACCACGTCCAGCACCGGCCGGCGCGAGCGGAAGTCGAACAGCAGGTCGGCGTCGAACGTCGCGATCGGCGCCGCCCCGTCGGCGAGTCGCTCCGCCGCGGTCGTCGAGGCGCCCGCCGCGTCGATCCACCCGTCGAGGGCAGCGACCATCGCCGGGGCGACGAGAGGTTCGGTCGGTTCGCTCAGCAGGTACAGGGGCACGGACCGAGGATAGCCCTCGGTCGCGTCAGGGACGGACGAGCAGGCCCTCGAGCCCGCGGATCACGTAGTTCGGCTTCCAGGCGGGCTCCTCGACGAGCTCGAGGTTCGGGAAGCGGTCCAGGAGCGTCGTGAACGAGACCTGGAGCTCCTGCCGGCCGAGCGGCGCCCCGAGGCAGAAGTGGATCCCCGCCCCGAACGACAGATGCGGGTTCGGCTCGCGGGTGAGGTCGAGCTCGTCCGGGCCGCTCGAACACCGAGGGGTCGCGGTTCGCCGAGCCGAACAGCAGACCGAGCTCCGCGCCGCGCGGGATCTCCACGCCGTGGATCTCGAACGGTTCGAGCACCCACCGTTCGAACATCTGCAGCGGCGGTGTCGAACCGCAGCAGCTCCTCGATCGCGTTCGGCAGCAGCGAGCGGTCGGCGCGGAGCTCGCGCGAGGCGGTCGGGGTTGCGGAACAGCGACCACCAGCCGAGCAGCGTCGAGTTGACCGTCGCCTCGTGCCCCGCGTTCAGCAGTAGCACGCACGTGCCGACGAGCTCGTCCTCGGTGAGCCGTCTCGCCCTCGTCCACCACGAGCGCCAGCTGCGAGATCAGGTCCTCGCCCGGGGTCCTGCTTGCGCTCCCTCGCGAGCTCTCGCAGGTAGGCCGAGAACTCGTTGCTCGCGCGGACCGCGTCCCGCTGCATCTCGGTCGACGGGTTCAGCTCGTACATCTTGCAGATGTCCGCGGACCACGGGCGCAGGTGGTGGCGGTCGGCTCGCGGGACCCCGAGCATCTCGGCGATCACGGTGACCGGGAGCGGTTCGGCGACCCGGATCAGGTCGAACTCGCCGACGCGCCGTCGACCTCGTCGACGAGGCCGTCCATGATCGACTGCACGCGCGGCCGCAGCCCCTCGACGAACCGCGGGGTGAACGCCTTCGCCACGAGCCGCCGCACCCGCGTGTGGTTCGGCGGCTCCATGTCCAAGATCCCGGCGTTGATCAGGTCCCAGAACGGTGCGTGCCACTCGGGCGGATCGGGGCGGCCCATCTCGGCGTGCGAGGCGAGGTGCCGGTACGTGCGCCCGAACCGCCGATCGCGCAGCAGGGCGTTGACGTCCTCGTACCGCGAGATCAACCAGTGGTCGGTGGTCTGCGTCGTAGGCGACCGGTTCACGCTCGCGCAGGTCGGCGTAGACCGGGTACGGGTCGGCGATGAACCCGAGCTCGGTGGGGGCGAAGTCCATCGTTCCCGACTGTAGCGCCGGGCGCCGCAGCCGGATACGGCCGAACGACGCAGGCGCGACGCGTCAGGCGGTGGCGCCCGAGCCCGTCCCCAGATCGGTGCCGTCCTCACGCATCCGGCGCATCAGCGCGTAGCGCGCCGCCACCGAGCGCGAGCAGGAAGAGCATCCAGCGACCCTTGTGCGAGCGTCCGTGGCCGTTCTCGTGATCCTGCTCGGCCATCCGCTCCTCGAGGAGGTCGAGGATCCGGTGATGCTCGGTCCGGGACTCCTCCACCTCATCGCGCAGGAGCTGGTTCTCGAGCCGGAGGCGTTCCGCTTCCTCGCTCGAGCGATCCAGGCGCTTCTCGAGCATCCGATCCTTCATCCGGTGGCCGGCGGCCCCGCCCTGAAGCGCGCGGCGGAGCCGTAGCCCTTCATCGTGCCGGTCATGCCCATCGTGCGTGACCTCCTCGTGTCGGGGACGCGGGGTGGTTACCCATCCGGGCCGACCACGAACCGGCCTCAGGAGCCGGGCGCGATGTTCTGGTTCGAGCGGAACAGGTTGGTCGGGTCCCAGCGGGTCTTGAGCTCGGCGAGGCGCTCGTACTTCTCGGCGCCGTACGCCGCCCGAACGCGGTCGGCGCCCTCGTCGCCGAGGAAGTTCACGTAGACGCCGCGGCGCCATCGGCTCGAGCTCGCCGAACAGCGACCGGACCCACGCCACGTGATCGGGCGCGCCTCCGGCTCCCTCCGGGAGCCAGACGCCGTTGATGTTCACGTCGAAGGCCGGCGACCGCCCGGCGTACGCGGTGTCCATCTCGCCGACCCGCGACATCGCGCCGCCGAGCTGGAACGCGACCGCGTACGAGCGCGGCGAGGTGATCCGTTCGGTGTGGTCGACGATCGCGTCGACCGCCGGCTCGGTCGATCTCGTCGAGCTCGACCGGACTTCCAGTAGTAGTGCCACCCGGCGTCACCGCGCCGTCGAACATCGCCTGGTGCTCGACGCCACGGCTTCGGCGCGCAGAGGTCGAGGATCGGCCCGAGGGCCCTGATCGGCGCGATCACCGTCTCGCCGGCCTCGATCGGACCGCACCAGCAGGCGACGACCATCCAGATCGGGAACGCCGTGCAGCGGTTCGGGGATCCACGGCGCGGCGGCGCGCGGCGGACGTTCAGCACCGTCGTGAGCTCCTCGGGCGCCTCCGCGGCCCACGTCCGGTAGGTGCTCCATGACCTCGGGACCGCGTTCGAGCGGGAAGAGCATCGGGCCCGGCGACCACCGTCGGCCCGATCGGGTGCGCGCGGAAGCGGAACGACGTGACGACGCCGAAGTTGCCGCCGCCGCCGCCGCAGACCCCAGAACAGGTCGGCGTGGTCGTCCTCGCTCGCGGCGACGAGCTCGCCGTCGGCCGTGACGACGTCGGCGCCCACGAGGTTGTCGATCGTCAGGCCGTGCTTGCGCGTCAGCCAGCCGATCCCGCCGCCGAGGGTGAGACCCGGCGACGCCCGTGTGCGTCGACGATCCCGGCCGGGACCGCGAGCCCGAACGCCTGCGTGGCGCGATCGAGCTCGCCGAGCGTGACCCGGCCCCGACCTCCGCAGCGCCGGCGTCCGGATCCACCCGGACGCCCTTCATCTCGGACAGGTCGACGACCAGGCCGTCGTCGCAGAGCGCGAGGCCGCCGACGCCGTGCCCGCCGCCCGCACGGACATGCCGCAGGTCGTGCTCGCGCGCGAACCGCACCGCGCTCGATCACGTCGTCCGCATCCGAACACCGGGCGACGAGCCCGGGCCGCCGGTCGATCGCGCCGTTCCAGATCGACCGGGCCTCGTCGTACCCCTCGTCCGCAGGTCCGATCAGCCGGCCGCGGAAGCGCTCGGCGAACGCGCGCAGCGCCGGCGCCGGCACCGAGCTCACGGGCGCGTCGTGGGTCGTCATCGCCCCTGATGGTGGACACCGGCGCCCGTGCGTCCACCCGATCTGCTCTACACCCAGCGTGCGAGACTCCCGTCCGTGGACGAGGAGCTTCCGGTCGGCGAACCCGTGGACGCCGAACCCGGCTCGTCCGCCCGAGCGCCGGCCGCTCGAGGGTCGGTTCGTCGGGTCCGTCCGCTCGATCCCGACGCGGACGCCGAGCCGCTGTGGGACGTGTCGCACGACGGGAGCGCCGCAGGCGGATCGCGCTGTGGACCTACATGTACGAGCCGTTCGCCGACCGGGCCGCGATGCGCGAGTGGCTGGACGGGTGCGCCGCCTCGAGCGACCCGCTGTTCATGACGATCGAGTCCCGCGACGCCGGTCCGGTCGGCATGGCGGCGTTCATGAACATCGTGCCGGAGCATCGGCGGCTCGAGATCGGGCACATCTGGTACGCGCCGTCCGGCCCAGCGGACCGGAGGCCAACACCGAGACGGCGTACCTGATGATGCGGGAGGCGTTCGACGAGCTCGGGCTACCGCCGCGTCGAGTGGAAGTGCGACGCGCTGAACGCGCGTTCGCGCGCGCGGCGCGCTGCGACTCGGCTTCACGTTCGAGGGGTGTTCCGCGCGCACATGATCGTCCGCGGCCGGAACCGCGACAGCGCGTGGTTCTCGCTCGTGGACACGGAGTGGCCGGCGGCCCGGGACGCGCTCGAGCGCTGGCTCGGCGTCCGAGCCCGAGCGGCCGGCCGCCGCTCGCCTCGCTCCGCGAGGGAACCTGAGAACTCAGGCGTACGCGCGGCTCGTTGCCCGCGCGCCACTTGATGCCGCAGCCGATGCTCGCGCGCTGGTCCTGCGAGACCGCGTCCGCCCGAAAGGACCGCGTCGATCGCGGCGCGGGAGGTCCTCGCCGGTGACCGGAGCCCGTTGCTCGGGCGGCTGTCGTCGAGCTGTCCCCGGTAGACGAGCGCCCGGTCGGCGTCGAACAGGAAGAGATCGGGCGTGCACGCCGCCGTGTACGCCTTGCGCGACCTCCTGGGTCTCGTCGAACAGGTACGGGAAGGCGTAGCCGGCCTCTCGAGCGTCTTCCGCCAGGCCCTCGGGCGCGTCCTCGGGGTACTCGTCCGGATCGTTCGAGCTGATCGCCACGATCGCGAGACTCGGAGTCGGCGAAGTCGCGCTCCAGCCGCGCGAGCTCTCGCGCGGACGTGCTTCACGTACGGGCAGTGGCGGCAGATGAACATCACGAGCAGCGCCCGCTTCCCGTCGAAGTCCCGGATGCTCACGGTCGTCCCGGTCACGACATCCGGCAGCTCGAAGTCCGGCGCCTTGGTCCCGAGCGCGAGCATGGTGGAGGGGATGGCCACGGCGTCATTCTCCCAGGAGCTCGGCGATCCGTGCTCGCGAACGCGCTCGGCGGCCGGGACGACGCCCTTGCGTTCGAAGCCGCTCGAGGGGCACGGTCGTAGGCCTCACTGCGCTTCGTCCGTGCGGCCGGCGGCGGTCAGCACCATCCCTCGGACCTCGTCGCTCTCGGCCTGCCACGTGAGGTAGTCGGTCGCCTCGTTGATCGCGAGGGCCTCGTCCGCCAGCCTGATCGCCTCGTCGTGTTCCCCACGATGCGACAGCACGCGAGCCTGAGCCATCCGCCACGCGGCCTGGGAGGCGAAGTCGTCATCGGCCGAGAGCTCGCGGCTCCGGTCCACGTTGGCCTCCGCCTCGTCGAACCGCCCGAGGTCGCAGAGCACCGAGGCGAGCAGGGCGGTCATCGTCGAGTTGAAGCCGGTCTCACCCAGCTGCGTCCCACAGCTCCACGCCCGGCGGAACTGCTGCTCGGCTCGCTCCGGGTGTCCGAGGAACCGCTCGGCCTCACCGCGGCCCTGATACGTGTTGCGAGGAGCCTCGGGCAGCCCGATCTCGTCCATCAGCCGATCGACCCGCGTCCTGCTCGACGCGGAACTCCTCGTCCCTGCCTTGCATCGCGAGGAGGGCCGCATGGACCTCCGCCGAGCAACGCCTGCGCGACGATGCTGTCCTGGACGATCGCGAGCGCCTCGTCGTGGATCCGCAGGGCCTCGTCCACGGGCGCGGGTCCGAAGTACTCCGCAGACGACGCGGTCCGAGCGCGATCCTTCGCGCGGGCGCTGAGTACGGGAGACTCGCTGCGCACGGTCGAGGAGCTCGTCGGTGATCTCGAGACTGCGAGCGCACTGTCCGTGGTAGAAGGCCATCCGGCTGAGCGTGATGGTTGCCTGGACGATCCCCGGGTCGTCGCCCAGACTCTGCAGCCGTCGCAGCGCCTCCTCGGCCGCGGCCCGGGTCTGCCGAGCGTGTGCGTCGGGTCGATCTGGCCCGTGGTCCTCGTCCAGCACCAGCGCCGCGCGCTCGGCGAGCGCCCGATCGCTCGCCCGCTCGGCGGCGTCGATCGCCTGTCGGGCGATCTCCGCGCTCGCGGGGAAGTCGTTCTTCTCGAACTGCGTCTGGCGCCAGCTCGAACAGGGACTCGCGCGCGGAGTGGTCCCGTCCGAGATCTCGGCGGCGCCCGCTCAGGAGCCGTCTCCGCGACGGCGAAGTCCCACGTTCGCGCGCTCGTTCCGCCGAGGAGATCAACTGGGCGGCCGCCGAACGCCCGAGGTCCTTCATCGCCTCGTCGGGTGGACCCAGCTCGGCCCGGTACCGATACGCCTGCTCGAGGTGGTAGCCGAGGATCTCCTCGTACTCGGCCAAGCGCTCGCCGCGCCGCACGCTCGAGCCAGTCCGCGAACCGCTGGTGCAGGTCGGCGCGTTGCTCCTTCGGCATCGCCGCGGTACGCGGCGTCGCGGATCAGGAGGTGGCGGAAGCGGAACGCGTCCTCGCCGGCGAACTCCGCTCGGTCGGGGCGGATCAGCTCCTTGCGAGCCAGGGCCAGCAGTCGCGTGGGCACCTGCGGGCGGAGCCGCTCGGGCGTCAGCGTGGTCACGGCGCGCCGCGTGGAAGACCTTGCCCTCGACCGCCCCGCGTTCGATCACGGCGCGTTCCTCGGCGTCCAGCCGGTCCAGGCGGGCGGCGAGCAACAGCTGGATCGTCGGCGGCACGGTGACGTGCGCGAGATCCTCGACCGCGCGCCACGCGCCGTCCTCGAACGCGCAGGAGCCCGTCGTCGATCAGCATGCCGAGCATCTCCTCGACGAACAGCGGGTTGCCCTCGGCGGCCTCGAGGATCCTGGCTCGGGCGGCGGCGGGGATGTCCGCGCGGCCGAGCAGGTTGTCGACCAGGCGGGAGACCTCGTCGCCCGCGAGCGGTTCCGAGCAGGATCGTGGTGGCGTTCATCTTCCCGCCGCCCCAGTCCGGGCGGAGCTCGAGCAGCTCGGGCCGCGCGACGCACAGGAGCAGGAGCGGCGCGTCACGCGTCCAGTCCGCGAGGTGCTCGACCAGCTCGAGGAAGTTGGGCTCCGCCCAATGGATGTCGTCGAACACGCACACGAGCGGCCGCTCGTGGCGCGAGGTGCTCGAAGAGCTTGCGGACGCCCCAGCTGCCCGTCCTCGGCCGCGACCGGCTCGCCCCACGACGAGCAAGCCGGCGACGAGCGAGACGATGCGGTCGCGGTCCTCGGCGCCCTCGGCGAGCGTCGCGAGCTTGGATCGAGCGGTCGCGAGGTCGTCGGTGCGTTCGACACCCGGCGGCCTCCTGCACGATCTCGACGAGCGGGAAGTACGTGATGCCCTCGCCGTAGGACAGGCACCGTGCCGCGCAGGACCGTCGCCCGGTCCCCGGTCCGCGACGAACTCCTGCGACCAGCCGGGACTTGCCCACGCCGGCGGGCCCGAGGAGCGTGAACAGGTGCGACGTCCGCTCGGTGACCACGCGGTCGAGCGCGCTGGTCGAGCATCTCGAGCTCTTGTGCCGCCCGACCATCGCCGAGTCCAGGTGCCGGGCGTGTCCGGCCGTATCCTCCAGCACCACGTCGAGCCGGGACGCGCGGCACCGGCTCGGCCTTGCCCTTCAGGTCCGAGCGGCTCGACCGGCGTCGACCTCGACGGCGTCGCTGCACGAGCCGGTAGCGTGCTCTCGCCCAGCAGGATCTCGCCCGGCGCCGCCGCCTGCTCGAGCCGGGCGGCGACGTTCACCGCGTCGCCGGTCACCAGACGCTGACCGCCGCGTCGGGTCGCCGGCGACGACCTCGCCGGTGTTCACGCCCGATGCGCGCGGCTGAGACCGACGCCGTGGTCGCGTTCGAGCTCGTGGTTCAGCGCCGTCGAGCGCCGTCCGCATCCCGTCCGCCGCCCGAACGGCTCGCAGCGCGTCGTCCTCGTGGAGCTGCGGGATCCCGAACACCGCCATCACGGCGTCGCCGATGAACTTCTCGACCGTCCCGCCGTGCCGCTCGATCACCGCCGCCATCGTCGTCGAAGTAGCGGCCCATGACGCGGCGCAGCGCCTCGGGATCGAGGCGCTCGCCGAGCGCCGTCGACCCCGTGACGTCGGCGAACACGATCGTGACGACCTTGCGGACCTCCGAGGGGCGTTCGGTCTCGGTCAGGGGCGTGGCGCAGTTCTGGCAGAAGCGGGCTCGGTCCGCGTTCTCCTCACCGCGCATCGGGCAGGTGCGCACGGCCGAATCCTAGGCCGACGCGGTGGGGTCGACGCGCACCTCGAAGGTCGGCACCGGGTCGGGCTTGCCCTTGAGGTCGAGGTCGCCGAACGGTTCGGCCGCCACCTCGTCCCGGACGGCGTCGTACGTCGCCTGCCCGATCAGGATCCCGCCGGCGGAGCCGCCGGCCTGCAGGCGGGCCGCGACGTTCGTGGTGTCGCCGATCGCGGTGAAGCTCCGGTGCGCGCCGGCGCCGACGTTGCCGAGCGCCGCCGGCCCGGAGTTGATGCCGATGCGGAACCTCGGCCAGTCCGGGTGGTCGTCGGAGGTCTCGCCCACGGCGAGCTGCATCGAGGCGCGCGGCGCGAACGGCGCAGCGCGTGATCGGGTTGGTCCTCGGAGCGCGTTGAACACGACCAGGATCGCGTCGCCCGCGAAGCGTTGCGATCAGGCCGCCCTCGCGTTCGGTGACGATCGGGACCGCGGTCGCCCAGTACGCGTTCAGCATCGCCACGACGTCCATCGGCGAGCGCCCGTCCGAGAACGTGGTGAAGCCGGCGAGATCGGCGAACAGGACCGACACCTCCGCCTCGCGCCCGCCGAGCTCGGCCATCGACGGCTCGAGCTCCAGCCGGTCCGCGAGCGCGGGCCCGACGTACGGGCGGAACAGATCGTCGACCTGGCCATCTCGCGCGCGGCCCGTTCGAGGAGCACGACCTCCTCGGACCCGGAACCCGTCGCGCCGGAGCCGTTCGAGCGCAGGCTCGAGCGATTCGCGAGACCGGACCGACGGCATCAGCTGCGCGATCGCGGCGGAGGAGCGCCGGTCGATGCGCTCGAGCGTCTGCTCCAGGTACAGCCCGCCGAAGGCGGCGGTGACCGAACCCTCGCCGCCGGTACTCGCCCCGGACCGAGATCGTCACGATCGCGAACGCGATCGCCATCAGGACGTGCCACCCCACCACGACGCGTGCCAGCTCCGCGCGAACGCCACGGCGATCAGCGCCTCGGCGAGCAGGAGGAAGGCGACCGCGACCGACAGCGGCAGCATCCGTTGCCGCGCCCGGAAGATCCGCAGGTAGCGCCACGCGGCGAACGCGTACAGCGCGATCCCGATCGGCGCGGACGCAACCGGAACGCGAGCGGCGCCTCCTCCTCGAGGGGCCGATCGAGGAACGGCACGCCGCGTGAGCGACCCGATCGCCCAGGCGACCAGCAGGAACGCGAGGGCGCCGCGGATCCACGTTCGGCGATCGAGGATCCTCGCCGCATCGTCGCGGCTGAGCTCGACCGCGGACGCGGCGGCGAACCCGGAGGCCAGGAGCAGGCCGATCGGCGTCGCGATGACGAACCCGGAGTTCGGGTGGTCGAGCAGCACGCCCGGCGTCGCGAGCGCGTGCAGCGCGAGGAACCCCGAGCTGGCGATCAGCGCCGAGTGAGACGAGGAACAGACGCGCGTCCGCGCGCCGATGCGCGCCTCGCTCGCGACGAGCGCGAGCGCGACGTTGATCAGCGCGACCGCGAGGACGAGCAGGAAGTGCGAGGGATGGTGCTCCCACATGACGTCGATGCTCGGGACGGCCAGGAGCAGGGCGAGCCTGACGAGCGGCAGCGACAACAGCGCGCGCGAAGAGCCAGACCCGTGCGGGCGGTCCTGCACGTCTCCCATGGATCGACGTGGTGCGGGCTCGCGCTCGGCGCGCGCGAGGCACGTGCACGGGGCTCGAGCGCACGTCCGCCTCCGGATAGTAGGCTATGTATCTCGGGCGCCGCCCGGGGATCCTCGACGAGCGCATCGAACGGGCCTGGCCTCGTGACCGGATCGCCTCTCGCCTACGGATCGGACCGTTTCGACGGACACGGAGGCGATATGGCGCGAGGAAGCAGCGACGTCCTGTTGGGAACCCTGCCGAGCGCGGGAAGCGTTCCCGTCGCGCGCGAGGAGAAGGGGCGGCGTTGCGCCGCGCTCGGATGCGAGACGGTGCTGTCGACGTACAACCGCTCGGCCACGTGCTTCGTGCATACGTCGCCGACGCGGCGACCGCCGCTCGAGGGGTCGTAGGCGAGACCCTCGGGAGTGTCGGCCGCACCCGAGCGGCACCGAGTGAGCACCGAAGATCAGATCGAACCAGGAGGTACGCGATGCCCGACAGCATGGGCAAGCGGAAGCGCCGGGACGTGACCGCGCGCAAGCATGCCGCTCGGGAAGAGCGGCGGGTCGCCCGCGCCGGCAGGAAGAAGGATCGCGAGGCCGGCATCATCGAGCCCGGTCCGGCCGATCGGCCCCGCCGAGCAGGCCGAGTTCCTCGTCATCGGAGGCCCGAGGGTGACGGCGAAGACGCCGCCGAGGCCGAGGGCTCTGAGTCGAAGGCCGCCGAAGCCGAAGCCGCCGCCGCGCCGACCGGGCGCCGCGCGCGCCGGAGCCCGCGGAGTCGGCGGAGTGCGCGACGCGAGGAGCTGAGGCCGAGGGCTGAGGTTCGGTCCGGCATCACGCCGGTGCAGAGCGGGAAACGAAGAGGACCCGACGCGGTGCGCCGGGTCCTCATGTCGTTCGGTTCGAACTCAGACGGCGCGAACGTTCGCGGCCTGCGGGCCCTTCTGGCCCTGGGTCACGTCGTACTCGACCTTCTGGTTCTCCTCCAGGTTGCGGAAACCCTCACCGGCGATCGCGCTGAAATGCACGAACACGTCGGCGGTACCGTCGTCCGGAGTGATGGAAGCCGAAGCCCTTCTCGGGGCTGAACCACTTCACGGTTCCGATTGCCACGTGCGATCCCTCCTTCTTTCGCCGTCGGGGCCTGGTTGCTGCCCTTCACGGCGCCGGCCGTAGCAGCCGGGTGATGAGGAACTGCTCGTAGCTGTAAACCGCGATCGTTGCCCTCGCGACAACGGTACCATTTCGCCCACCGCCGGGGACGCGCCGCCCTGCGTGCGTTCGAACGTGGAGGCGTGCCTGGTGGCGATCGTGCAGGAGCGCCTCGGGCTAGGTCCGGTCCGGGGATCCGGCCGTTGGGAGGTGCCACGCATGCGCGAGGTCGGAGCACGAACGGCACGCAGGACGTTCCTCGGTCTGGTGCTCGCCGCCTGCTCCGTGGCGATCGTGGTCGCGCCCTCGGCGTTCGCGCAGGACAGAGGCCACGACGCCGGCTGCCGACGATCAGGTCGTGCTGACGGGCGAGCTGCTCGTGCCCCGACGGCGCCACGGTCGGGACGGCCGTGATCTTCAACGGCGACGCGACGCATCGAGGGCACCGCGACCGAGAGCGTGGTGGTCTTCAACGGCGACGTCGAGATCTCCGGGACCGTGGGTGACGACGTCGTCGCGTTCAACGGCCACGTCATCGTCCGTTCGGGCGCCGAGGTCGACGGCGACATCGCCAGCCGGCAGCCTGCGCGGATCGAGGATTCGGCGCGACGGTCGCGCGGCCAGGTGAAGGGGATCACCCGCGAGGTTCGACCTGGAGGGGCTCGGCTGGGTCGGGCGGTACGCGTGGTGGTTCGGGTACACGATCTCCACCCTCGTCCTCGGCCTCCTGCTCCTCCTGTTCTGCCCCCTGGCCTGACCCGTCGCTCAGCTGACGTCTTCCGCCGGCGGATGGGCGGCTCCTTCGCTCCGGGGCGGCGATCTTCTTCCTGCTCCCGATCGCCGCCGTGCTGCTGCTCGTCGTGGTGGTCACGATCCCGCTCGGCCTGTTCCTGCTGCTGGCGCTCGCCCTGCTCTACACGCTCGGGTACGTCGCCGGCGCGCACGTGCTCGGCAGGCAGCTGGCGAAGCCCCCGAGCTCGCGGTTCCTGGCGTTCCTCATCGGATGGATGATCCTGCGCGGGATCGGGCTGATCCCGGTCCTCGGCGGGCTCGCCTGGGTGGTGGCCCGCACCAATCCGCAAATTCAGGAATTGCCACTCGCGCCACGCGGTTTACCGTCGCATGAAAATCCAGGCCTTCCCAAGGATCGCGCCGGTGGCAGCCAGGATTCGCGCGCTTCGTTCCCGCTGCTTGCGCCCGGTCATGTCTCGCAGCACCAGCAGATGCACGCCGGGCGCGATGCGCGTCGTTAGGCGATACTCCAAATCCGCCACTAATCCGTCGGCGCGCCGCAGCGTAAACTCGGACTGAATCTGGAAGACTGCAACATTTTGCTCCAGACCTTCATCGCTTCGGTCTCGGTCCCCATCGGCAAATGTCCCAGACGCTTTTCTTCAACAATTCTTCCGAACGACCGCCAACATTCCGTTCGCCGCCGGGTTTACTTAAAACTGCCCTTTGTCGTTCGCCAACAAAATGGAATCTCTTGCGCCCTGAAAATTCCCAGAAACAAGCCCTGTGCGTTTCCGCCAGCGCCTGTTCGGTCTTTTCCGTTCCAGAAATTGCCCAACCTGCGCCCCGGTGGTGGCCATGATCTGCAGCAACTCCTCGTCCGCGGGTAAGACGTCACTGTTGAACAGCTCGATAACGCCCAACAAGTCCTGGCTCGAAATCGGAATGCCACTGCCGAATGAAATCCACAGCGGGCCGCCGCCAACCTTCGCGGGAAGTGTGTGTCCGTGGCGAATCATGGACCCAAACAGCGCGCTTCGCTCCAGACCTTGCCGGGCAGTCCCTCGCCAATCCGGAATGCGCACGCTCGGGATATCTGGTCAAAATCCCGGGCCGCGAAGTCGGGCGCGCGCCAACATTTCAGCAGCCGCAACTCATCGCCGCGTCGAACCCAAAACGCCCCCATGGCTATTCCAATGTCTCGCAAATTGCCGAAAGGATTCCGGCGCAGGCCTCGTCTTCGCCTCGAGCCTCGGCCAGAATTTGCGCAACTCTATACTGCAGACGCAGATGCAACTGCGCCCGATCTTCCGGATGTTTATTTTTTCCGGCGTGGCTCGAGACCATCGTCTTTTTCCCCATACCTCGGCGTGGGATAAATGCTTACAGGAAACGGCGAACCTGTCTTTAAGGGAATCCCTAACTGTGCCGCTTCCGTGAATTCCGGAGGAACATCGCCGCGAGTAACACCAGCGCAGGCATGAGGAAGCCGGGCTTCGGCCGTGGCGCGTGCGCTTAACCGCTCTTCCGCTCCTTTTGGAACCACAGGTGTTTTCGGAACGTTCGTCGGTGATCGGTCTTTGTTGGTGTTCTCCTCGTCGAGAGTGGCGTTCTTTGCCCGATCTTCACCCCTTTCAACTTCGTTACGCCTGCGTTAGTTCGGCTACTGAAGAAGAGGATCTGTGCGGAGTAGTAGACCAGGCAAGCAACACGACGAGTGATCCGGCCGTTAAAACGCATTCGCGGCAGTGCTTTTGCCCAGATACATTCCCAACGCAAATTTGCCGACCGCGAATAAAGGGACGTGCATGCGGCACTGATCCAAACAATGTTCCACGGATCCGGGCATCGGGCATGAATTTGAATATGAACGCGAATAGACCGTGATAATGCCGAACGAGGCCACGAAGTTTAAGACCTGCGACAGGCCTCAAGGTTAGGCATCCAGCCTCCAACTATCTTTCCGACACTTGAGATTGCCGCCGTTAGAATCAACGACACCAGCAAGAGGAACCCAATTGAAAGCACCATCGCGAACGAAAGCAGGCGATGCTTGATGAACTTCAAATGCCCGCGCCGGGCTGTTGTTTGACGTCCCAGACTGTGTTCAGTGCCGCCTGTAATTCCAAGGAAGACACCGGTTGAGCCAAGCAGGAGTGTCACTGTTGCGATGATTGTTGCGATAAGGCCATGCTTTTGGTTATCGGGTTGGTTCAAGATGGATTGACTGCTTCGGCGCCTTTGGGGCCGACCATGCTGGAAATCTGCGCCATGACGATCGCGGGCGGTGTTCTCGACCGAGAGCAAAGGTCGCGATTGCAATCACGATAATGAACAGGGGCGATAGGGAGAAAATGGTAGTAGGCGAGTGATGCTCCCAGGCGTGGTGCGGAGTCGGCTGAGAAATCCTTTGCTGCGGTTTTGAATAGGTTTCTCCAGCGCCTGACTTTCATGCTGCAAACTCGAGCGCGATCCAAGGGGTTGCAACGAGGGCAAAAATAAAAACCCGGCGCGGGTTCCACGCCGGCTTGACGAAAGCCTGATTACTTGGAGCCGGCACCGGCTTTAAGGTGTTCGTCGCCGGTTTGGCCTGGTTCGCTTTGTTTGTGTATTTGGCCAGGTCCTCGGGCTTGATCACTTCGATTTTCGCGCCTGCGTCCAGCTGGAAGGGACTTTGATGATGTCGCTGGTGATCGGCTGCGGCGGGGGTTCGGGCTGCGCGATGTCCACGAGGTCGACTTCAAAACCAGCGCGGAGTTCGGCTCGACATTCCGGCCGCTGCCGTTCGGTCCGTAAGCCAGATCCGACGGGATATAGATTTCCCACTTGGATCCTACAGGCATGTTGGTGAGGGCCTGGGTCCAGCCTTTGATGACCTGGCTGACACCGAATTGCGCCGGTTCGGGACCGCGCTTGTAGGAGGAATCGAATTCGGTTCCGTTGATGAGGGTGCCGCGATATTGAACTTTCACGCGATCAGAGGCTTGGGCTTGGGTCCGCTGCCTTCCTTTACGACCTTGTATTGCACGCCGCCGCCCGGCAAAGTCTTGACGCCTTCTTTCTGGAATTTTCAATAGGAACTGTCGCCTTCGGCTTTGTTCTTCTCGCGCATTTCAGAATCTCTTCGCGTCGCGCTTGGCCATCAATTCTTTGCGGAAGTGATCCTGGATGGCTTGATTTCGTTGCGACATCAGCGGATCCCCGCTGGCAACGCCGTCCTGATGCCGCGGTAAATGGCTTCGGGATTCACATCAATGGATTGGGCCTTGATGTTGCTTCCCATGTTGAGGCCGAAGCTGTAGCTGAGCTTGTCGACGTCGTTCTTCAGCACTGCGTTGGCTGCAGCATTGGCAAGCGGCATTTGGCACGAACGGGGGCATTCGTTTTTGAAATTGCGGGGCCAGCCAGGGCTGGATCAGCGGCCTGGATTGCAACGCAAGCGGCTGGCATATCAAGCCTGTCAAAAAAGGAATTCTATATTTCGTAAGGGGTTAAATGTATTTGTGTTTTTTGGATGTCGAGCGGGATTGAAAGGGCGCCGCGGCATGAAAGGCTGTAAAAAAGGGTCGGTTTGACCGCGGAATACGCTGGAATACGCGGAATGGGAAAAGGGCGGTGAGGCTGGAGTGGATTCTGCTTGTTCGATCTGCTCGCTTCGTGATCGGATCGGTTCGCATGTCGTTCGATGTCGCTCGCATATATTCGCATGCTGCTCGTGATTTACTCGGATGCTGATCGGACGTACTCGATCGGTGATTTGCGAAAGTTGTTGGGGCTGAACGTTCTGTTCGGATCATCCGAGCGCTGAGCCCGGATTTTTCTTTTTTTTTGCGTGAAAGGCCGACCAAGAATTGAGAGCGCCGGCTGGTCACCGAGAGGCGGCGACCGCCGGCGGTCCGGCGGCGGTCGCCGGGGTTTCGTCGGCCATCCGCCGGGGTTCCGCCGCCTGCCCTGCCGCCTGGTGTGCGGGTTTAGCGGTTGAAATCCCGGCAGATGGTTGTTTTGAGTGGGTGAAAAATTTCAAATTCAGTTGAGGCGGAGAGTCGGAATTGGGTTTTGGAGCCGCGCCAAGCGGAGTCGGCGGTCCGGGAAGGACGGGTTGGTCAGCATGTGTTGGAGGGTTCGGTCCCGTGAGGCGGGATCGCCGCGCATCGTTGATCGTTTTTCGATCTTGCACATGGCCGTTCTGTTTCGGTTTTTTTTGGCGGGCGTTTAGCGCTAGAACGGGAGTAGGGGAAGAGTTTTTTAGGTTCTTCGTTTTTGCGGAGGGTTCGGGGTCCGGTTTTGGGGCCGGAGGCCGAATCTTCTGCAGGTTCCCGTCGAGCGTTTTCGCGCCGCGTCAGGCTGTCGGGATTTCTCCCGAACAGCGGAGTTAAGGTAGCAAAATTCTGGTGGATTGCGAGAAGTTTTATACAGAAACCGCAGATTTATCAGATTGCACCCGAAGCGCTCTCACTCAGAAGCGGTCTAACAAGGCCGGCACCGTTAAGCCTTTTGATTTTCCATCGAGTTGATCGCGAACGGAGCGGGCGCGAATTTCAACGAACCTTTGTAGGGGATACGCCGACTGATTCATGCCAGACTCGGTTTCATCCGGCGAATGGGTTATCGGTTTCGCCGATTTCGTTCGAACTTGTCGAGACGGAATTTTGATTCCGCGCCGATTGACCGCGTATGACAGCGGCGATTTCATCGATCCGCGCGATTGAATGCGCTCGGGAGTGAAGAGGCGACTCAACATATCTTCAAGGCGAGCGCGCGATAAATGGCGCGAAATTCCTGAACGGCCAGAACACGCTCGAGGAACCGGTTCTGACCTGACCACGGGCGCCAAATGCTTGCGCGCTGGAGCTGCGATTTGCTCCCGACCCGTACTTCCCCCATGACGAATCCAAATCCCATGGGATGAATCCTATTTGCGGAACGGGATCGATATACATGAAAAATTTACAGTTGCCAGCAGCCCATCATAACTGGCCAGCAAAACTTCCGCGGCGAGAAATCGCGCGAACTCATCCAAGTCGAGGAAGCTGCCGACACGGGTCTCAAATTCGGCATCATCTGCGTTGGAGACGAGCCTGGCAAAATCGATAATGCACCGCTGGTCACGGGTGGCTGCTTTTGTTTTCAAATCGTAGATCGCGGCATAGGCTCCCATTGATCTCCGAGATGCTGAAACAAGTCGTAAGTGACCGGTTTGAAGATGGCAGTTTTTTCGTGCCGAATCGCTCCAGCGCGAATTCTTCATCGACGGATTCCAGCAGCAGATAAAGACCGAGCGGTTCGCAATTCCATTTCTTTTTCGATGGCTGCAGTGACCCATGCATACGCGGTTCGCGGGGTTGGCACTCCGGCATCGCGAAACAACTCATACGCGAGGGCATCGCGAAGACACGAATTGTCCCACATCAAATTATTTAGCGTGAGCTCGTCGAGGCCGGCCAGCTTCTGGGATTTGACCGAGCGATTGAGACCGGGATTCTTGAACGGCCGCTTCGGTTCAATGAGCGCGCCCACGTTGCCTTTGATTCGATCGCCCACGTTGTCGAAGCGCAACCCGGCAAACTCCAGATCTGCGCTACCCAATCAAATGCATAGCCCATCACCCCAGCAATACGTAACTGAACGAAGTACA